>VFQT010003038.1_pt1 | contig 15960 bp, 15 predicted proteins | sample 3512381 | NCBI WGS metagenome assembly VFQT01 (sample SAMN10412376, study PRJNA504923) | tailings metagenome | isolation source: Relicate 2 Philex TSF3 active mining site | place: Philippines: Tuba, Benguet | collected 2017-08-29 | reverse complement strand
GTATTTTGGGTGGGATTTTTCTCCCGCCCCTTGCTATTAACGATCTTTGGGTCTTATCGTTTATCCAATTTATTCAGTGAACATTACAAATGGCAAATGCCTGTAGTTGCATCGTTTTCAATTAGTACTTTATTGATGATGGCTGTGGCATATTGGGGGTATGTTACAGGATGGTTTGAGAATTTCCCTCGCAGCGGTTTTGTTTTGGATTGGGTGATAATCACAGCTTTTTCTTTAATAATTCGGTTTGCATTACGCAAGTTGGGAATATACAAACAAGAAGCAGTGCCCGCCTAAAAAAGCGGACATTCCTTGAATGGAATGTCTGCTTTTCGTTGTGGTATCCTTAATTTCCCCGTTATGAAAAATCTAATACGATCTGCTAAATTTCTTCGTCCCTATACTTGGCAGGTGCTGGCAAGCCTGCTAATGTTGTTGACTCTTACAGGATTGAATCTCGTCATTCCACAGATCATTCAATCTGTTGTGGATGATGGACTTCTTAGTGGAAATACCATATTCCTTGTTCGTTCTTCGCTTCTTTTGTTTGCACTTGGGGTTGTTTCAGCGCTGCTGGGCTTGGGCAACCGTTATGCTTCTGAGTGGGTGGCAGCGCATGTTGGCTATGACCTGCGCAATCGGATGTATGACCATATTCAATATCTGCCATTTTCCTATCATGACCATGCGCAGTCGGGACAGTTGATCTCGCGTTGCATCGAAGATGTACGTGCTATTGAAAAATTTGCAGGTTCATCTATTCCAGAATTGGTTCGTTTTGTTTTGTTAACGCTAGGGATTTTGGCTGTGATGTTATCTGCCAATGTGAGTCTGGCTTTTATCGCGCTATTACCTATGATCCCGCTCATTTTGATGACAGGATGGTTTGGCACAAAGATCGGCAAGTTGTTCTTTGAAGTGGACAAGGCTGTAGGCGAAGTATCCAACCGATTACAAGAGAATGTGACCGGGGTGCAGGTAGTCCGTGCATTCGCTCGGGAGAATTATGAGATACAGCGTTTTGAGGCATCAAACAAAGATGTTTATCGAAAGTGGCTGTATGTGATCGATGAGTGGGCGAAGATCATGCCAACGACAAACTGGCTTATCACGATCGGTACGATTTTGATCCTGTATTTTGGCGGGCAGATGGTCATCAACGGCACGCTGACTGTTGGGGCTGTTGTGGCATTCAATGCGTATTTGTTGATGATGGCAGAACCCGCTCAAGCATTGACCGGTCTGGTCAATGCAGGTGGTGAGGCGGCAGCAGGTGCTCAACGTGTGTTCGAAGTTTTGGATACAGAACCAGAGATCCGGTCCAGGAAAGAGGCGGTGATTTTATCCATGTTAAAAGGCGAGGTAGAGTTTCGTAATGTCACGTTGAAGTATCAGGATGAGAATAATCACTCGCTTTCCGAAATCAATTTGAAGGTGGGACAGAACAAGATCGTCGCGTTGATCGGACCAACTGGTTCAGGAAAAACATCCTTGGTGAATTTGATCCCTCGTTTTTATGATGTGACGGAGGGGTCGCTACTGGTGGATGGACATGACGTGCGAAATGTGGAGTTGAGCTCATTACGCAAACAGATCGGCATTGTTTTGCAAACATCACTATTGTTCTCCGATACGATCCGTGCAAACATTGCCTATGGCAGGCCGGATGCGACCGAAGAAGAGATCATTGCAGCAGCAAAAGCAGCTCAAGCTCATGATTTCATTACCGGCTTTACAAAGGGTTATGACACTATTGTTGGTGAACGTGGTGTAACTCTTTCAGGCGGGCAGCGTCAGCGAGTGGCGATTGCGCGTGCTTTGCTGATGAATCCACGCATTTTGATTTTGGATGATTCTCTTTCGAGTGTGGATACACAAACTGAAAAATTGATCCAAGCGGCGCTGGATGTGCTGATGGAGGGGCGCACAACTTTTGTCATTGCCCACCGCCTTAGTACAGTACGCAGAGCAGATATGATCCTGGTTATGGATAAAGGACATATCGTTGAAATAGGGACGCATGAAGAACTGCTTAAGGCTGGCAGATTGTATAGAGAGATCCACGATTTGCAGCTTGTCCAGAGAGAAGATGATGCTGAAGGTATTGTTCCGGTCAGCGGTGAAAAACCCATGCATGAAAATACCATTTATGCGGGAAGATCAAATTCAGGATGATGACATGACTACGAAAATTATTCCTCCTGAATTTATTACCAGATCTGAAGAACAGCTCGATAAAGGTTATGACCCAAATGTTGCAAAGGGATTGTTTCAATTTCTGAAGCCATATTATGGTCGTATGAACTTTGCGCTTGCCATGATGGTTATTGTGACCGCAGCGGCTGTTTCAGGACCATACTTCGTCAAACTTGCCATTGATGAAGGTATAGCCGCCAAAGACCCAATCGCCTTGCGGAATATCGCATTGATATATCTCGTAGTTTCCATGATTCAGTTAGGTTTCAACTACTGGCGCGTACGCATTATGGCTCGTGTGGGTCAGAACGTTCTTTACGATGTGCGTACCTCTATGTTTGCTCACTTGCAAAAGCTTTCCTTAAGTTTTTACAATCGCTATAGCGTGGGGCGTGTCATTACCCGTGTTATCAACGATGTAGGTACGCTGCGTGAGTTCGTCACTTGGGCTGTATTGGCGATTGTCCGCAATTTGTTGGGAATTATTGGCACACTGATTGCGATGCTCGCCTTGAATTTCAAATTATCTTTGTTGACCTTTGCGGTTTTACCAGTAATGATTTGGGCAACCATCGCTTTTCGCAAAGCGGCGCGGCAGAATTACCGTAAGGTGCGTGCTGCGGTTTCATGGGGTAACTCGGTTTTGGCTGAGAATGTCAATGGTGTGCGGGTGGTACAGGCATTTTCGCGTCAGACTCATAACTACAATACTTTTAGTGGATATGTAAATCGCTATTATCTCGAAACCAGTCTTGATGCGGTTTGGGTCGCATCATTGTTCACGCCTGTGATCGATCTACTTGGGTCGTTGGCTACAGCTTTGGTCGTTTATATTGGTGGGACTGCGGTGTTGGGTGAGTCGATCACTGCGGGTGTATTGATCGCTTTCGTTCTCTACATTGACCGTTTCTTCGAGCCTATTCGTGACCTGAGCCGCCGTTTCGATACGCTTCAGTCCACGATGGCAGGTGGAGAGCGCATCCTCGAATTGCTAAATACGCCGATCGAGGTTCGGGATGAAGAAAACGCCAAAGAAATGGGACCCATAATCGGTGCGGTGCGATTCGATAATGTCTCATTTCATTATTCAGATGACCCGGTTCTAGTCCTCGATCAAATCCATTTGGATGTGAAGCCCGGCGAGACGGTTGCCCTTGTGGGAGAAACCGGTGCTGGCAAGACGACCATCGTCAAGTTGCTGGCGCGCTTCCACGACCCGACCTCAGGCGGGGTACACATTGACGGTGTGGATCTGCGGACGGTGACTCAGGGCTCGCTTCGCGCTCAAATGGGCATGGTGCTACAAGACCCATTCTTGTTCAACGGTACGGTGAAGGAAAATATTCTGTTTGGGCGGTTAGATGCGAAAGATGAAGAAGTGACCGCCGCTGCCATAGCAGTTGGTGCGCATGACTTTATTATGAATTTGAAAAATGAATATGACACATCTGTCGAAGAAGGGGGCTTGACCTTGAGCGTGGGGCAGCGACAGTTGATCTCGTTTGCGCGTGCCTTGTTGGCAAATCCGCGTATCTTGATCCTTGATGAAGCGACCTCCTCTGTGGATACAAAAACCGAACATATCATTCAAACTGCTTTGGCAACTCTTTTGAAAGGACGCACGTCTTTTGTTATTGCACATCGTTTGTCCACCATTACAAATGCGGATAAAATCGTGGTCATTGACGGTGGAAAGATCGTTGAACAAGGCAAGCATTCTGAACTGCTTGCCTTGCAGGGACGATATTATGAACTCTATAAGACGGGTTTTCAGGAGTAACCATGACCGATAATCAGAACGAATTTCTTTATAAGATGTCCAGCTCGTTGCGCAAAGGTCTTGCGGATGTGCAGGCGAAGGTCAATGACTTGTATAAGATCGAGGAGTTGGAAGACTATCTGGATATTCCTGATTCCCCGATTGAACATCTTAAGGCGGCATTGATGCCTTTGGTGATCCAGGTAAATGATTTTCAAGATTATGCCGAAACGGTGACGAACCGTATGGTGCTAGACCTGCAAGAAGTTGATATTCATGCCTTGCTTGAGGGTGTTTTGATGATGGCAGATCAACTGGTCGAAATGAAGGGTGGCATTTCGTTAGAAGAAGATATTCCTGAAAATCTACCGACGATTGAAGGCGACCCGACCCGTCTTTCTCAAGCGTTGCTCAATTACATCCATAATGCAGTGAAATTCACAGATAATGGCACCGTGACCGTCCGTGTGGAGCGGGAAGCGGATAGAGTCTTGTTTGAAGTGCGAGATACTGGGATTGGTATTGCCGAAGAGGATCAGGAAAAGATTTTTGAACCCTTTGAAACCGTTCTTGAAGATAAGGACGATCCGCGTCTTGGGATGGGACTTGGTTTGAAGATCGTTGAACACATTATTGACTTGCACGATGGCGAGACCTGGTTCGAAAGCAAAAAAGGCAAGGGAAGTTCGTTTTTCTTTACGATTCCTTTGTAATCAACCACGATCATTATTTAGGACCCGGACGAGTGCAGATAAACGCGGAGACGATTTTTAAAATCCGCGTGTTCAGCCTTCATCCGCGTCCTATTGTTTCTTAAAAAGTGACAGTCACCCTCAAGGTGACTGTCACTTTTGGTATTGAAAAATTAATCCGCTGCAGCAACAGCCGCTAAAACTTCGGTTTCTTCTGCGCGTGCCTTCGCAGTGTTGACATCCAACTTCGTGGTCAGATACAACGCAATGCCAAGCATGACCGCTTCCATCGCGAACAGAGATGAGTATGCGGTCAACGCGTTTCCTGTCGCAAAGCGGACGCCATCCACGATGGCGCCGCCGAGCAAGTTACCGACTGCGTGACCGACCATATTCGCGACGCCCCAAACGCCCATCAACATCCCAGCGCGGATCGGCGTGGTGAACGAGATGATGCTGCTCAGCATGCCTGCACCTGCCAAACCGGTACCCAAGCCCATCACGAAGACGAGGTTCTTAAAGATGCTTGCGTTACCAGCCATGCCAGTGATGATCAAGCCGATGAAAACCAGGATGCTGACAATGATGCCTGTGCGCATCAGGTTCATGTGACCAAGCCATTTGATAAGGAAAATCCCTGAAAGCAGCATGGATGCGAGCACACCCAGACCCCAGTACATTGTCAGGCGGGTGGTCTCACCGACGCTCATGCCGAGGACGAGTCCACCGTAGGGTTCGAGCAGGGCATCTTGAGCGAGCGTTCCGATGAAGGTGAAGATGACCAGTGTGAATAGCATCCGCACCTGTGGATCGGCGAGTACGACATCACGCAGCACTTGTTGGAAGGGAAGTTTGCGTGCCTGCTCGGCAGCCGTTTGAACGACCTGATTCTTTTCCTCCTGCCCGATGGATGCGAGGATCGCCAAGACCAGAATGACAACTGCCACGCCGATTGAGACGCTCATCAATTTGGCAGGTTCGAAAGTCTCCAAAGCTTTTCCGATGAATCCAGCGCCCATCACAGAACCAAGCAGAGTTGCCACTTCATAGAACGTGACCGCACGAGTGCGATAGGTTCCGGTGTAACGATCGGAGATCAAGGCTTGGTAGGTGTTGTGTGCGAGGTTGCGTCCAAGACCGTAAAGGAGGAAGGACAAAATGCCACTCAGAACAAACAGTGCGGTGGCGTTGGTTGCACCAGCAGTGATGCTTGAAGCGGCAATGATGCCCAAACCGATACCGATTGCGCCAAGCACAATATACGGCTCGCGGCGTTTGCCAAAAATGGGGAAGCCGTCTGAACGGTAACCCAGCCAGACGCGCACCGGCGATATGATAAGCGGAACAGCGAAGAAAAACGCAACCAGTGAAGCGGGCAGTCCGAGGTCTGCGATCATGATGCGGTTCAACGTCCCGCCGATGAGTGCGCCGCTTAAACCGTATGCGATCGAGAATAGTGCCAGTCTTGCATTATTAAGATAACGAACGATTTTCATTATGTCTCCTTGTTGTAGGGGGCGATTACCGCGCCACTACTATGATTACGATACGTTTGAAAACTTTGCGGCGGACTCACGTCCCTGACGGATACAGTCAGGCACGGCGATGCCGCGATATGAACTGCCTGCCACGGCAATGCGAGGCGGCAATATGGTTTCGATCTCATCCACGCGATTCAAGTGACCCACTTCGGCTTGTGGAAATCCGCTTTCCCAGCGAAAGGCTGTCCATGTTTGCGGAGCGGCAGTAATGCCGAGTAATTCGGAGAGTTCCTTTTTTACTGCGCCGATCAATTGTTCATCTGAATAAGTGACCATCTCTGGCGCGCCACCGCCGATAAAGATTCGCAGAACGGCATATCCCGCCGCGGACCGTTCTGGCATTTTGCGTGAAGTGAAGGTGATGGCGTCGATCAAACGTTTTTCACGGCGGGGAATCATCAAGCCGTTGACGACCGGTATTGTCGGGATGTCTGACTCGCGATATACAAGTGAAACTGTCCCAATGTTTTGCTGGCGCATCTCATCCAACTTTTGGCTTGCTTCTGGTGCGACATCTTTTATCAACCTCGAAGTTTGCTTCGCCAGTGTCGCAAAGATGATGCCATCTGCATAAACTGTTGAGCCTCCTGCAATGCCGACCTGATAACCATTCCCTGCTTTGGTTATGTTTTCAACCTGCGCATTCAAACGCAAATCGCCCTTGAGCTGATAGGCTAATACGTCGGTAAGGGCTTGCAATCCATTTTTGAACGAAATGAAACGCGGCTTTTTTGCAGTTTTTGTTTTCTTCCCACCGCGGAACATGCGCTTCAATGCGCCCATGAACAAACCGCCCCCGTCCTTTTCCATTTCGCGCATCACAGGGGATGAAACCAAAATGCTTTGCTTTTCTGGGTCGGTGTTGTAGATGCCACCCAATACCGGACCGATAAATTTATCCAACGCTTCCTGACCCAAGCGGCGGCGAACGAAATCGCCAAGCGATTCATCTTCGTTGTCGCGGCGCGCAGGTTGAAAGGGCTCTGACAGCATGCGTAATTTGCCGCGCAGTGTCAGCAGCGGCGTGGAAAAAAATCGGGTAGGTGAAACAGGGATCGGGTAGAGAGAGCCGTCATCCAAAACATATATGCCGCTTGTCTCAGAGCCAGGGTTCGCTATTTGCTCAAGCATTCCCAACTCGTTTGCCAAATCCCATGCTTCAGGTTTGCGGGTGACGAGTGTGTCAGGTCCGCCTTCCACTAAAAATTTTGAATTGTCTTTTTCAAGTATGCTTGAAATGATCTTGCCGCCCCAACGATCGGTGGCTTCAAGAAGTGAATATGAAATGCCGCGTTGTTGAAGTTCCCATGCGGCGCTCAAACCTGTAATGCCCCCACCAATGACTACGATGTGCATTCACGTCTCCTGTGATGCTCTCCTCGAAATTAATTCTATATTTGTTTGAATATATGCCTATGTAGATTATGGAATTTTTGCTGAGAGTTAATTAAGAGTAATGATATGCAAAATGTCACTCTATATAGTGGATATATTGCATGGGCAATATCAAAAATCACACGATAGAATTTTTCGCCACAAATGCATCACCTTAAACTTTTGGAGACGCTATGGAATTAAATTTTGTTGGGCTAGCTGCCGCACTGGCAACCTTCTTTGGAGTTTGGTGGGGACATGTATCTGTAAGAAAGATCGAACGTGAGACTGTGAATATTTGGATACCGACTGTGGTAGCAGTTGTGTTGGGCATGGGATTATGGATCGCCTCTACCTTAACCTCGAGCCTGCCTCTGTCTGCGGCGAGCGGGATCCTCGGTGTGACCTTGCTCTGGGACGCGCTTGAAATTGCTATCCGCCAGCCGAAGCGTATCAAGCACGGACATGCGCCCGCCAACCCGAATAATCCGCGCCATGTAAAGATATTGGCAGAGTATCCCGCAGCCACCACCATTGACTTGCTTGATCGCGACCCAATTGGCAGAGCATACACCGCACAAGAAGTTACAGCGTTGAAAGAAGGGGCGAAATGAATTTCTTTGGCATCTGGATCTGCCTTGTGACGTTATTTGTGATCGGTATGGGTTTTGTGTGGGTGATCCGCGGGGAGCGTTACTTCGGTTATTTGTGGTGGCCTTATATCATGGCATTTGGACTCGCCTGTATTATCGGCTCGTTGTTCATTGCGAATAACTGGATATCCGCTCTTGTAGGCGCGGCGGGAGCATCTTTGATCTGGGGTTCGACCGAATTAAAAGAGCAAGCTGTGCGCGGAGAGTTGGGTTGGTATCCGTTCAATGGCAAAAAGATCGATCCGCCCTTCTTGGAGGTGATCAAGAAGTGGAAGGCGCCAAGTTTGTAAGCCGATAAGTACGATCAATAAAACAGGTCACGTTTAATCCTCTGAAATGAGCAAAAAACGTGACCTGTTTATAATTAATTTATCGGATTATCTATATTTGACTTTGTCGCTGTTGCATTATTACGATCAGTACTACGATGCTGATTAACATTCCCCCCAAACCGCCTGCGAATAACCAGCTACTTGGATTTCCCCAATCAAAATCTTGCCGGGCAAATACAATGGCAATCAATATAAGGAGGATCGAAAAGCCTTGTGACCGTAGAATGATATTGGCAACACTCCAACGCGTATCTACTGCAATACCCAATCCAACCAGTGCTGGTAACGAGAACATTGCGCCCATAACGCGTGCGGTCAGAGGGGTTAAATCCCAAGGCCAAAGTGCGATCATGACCGAAGGTTGAGCAAATAGATATACACTGAGACCCAGAGTAACAACACCAAATATGCCCATTAGCAAGCGAGCTGGGGATGAGATCACAACATCAAATTCTGGGTCTGGTTTTCCTGTGTCTTGTCCACGGTTGCGCAGCCAAACAACAGAAACGATGAAGGGAGCTGTGAAGTAAAGCCCAGCCCAGGCAACGAATGAGATATGCCCATGCGTAAATCGATCCCAATGCAAAATCGTGGCAATTCCCAAAAGAGATGCAAAAGCGGTTACAGGCAGGAAGCCCACCTTAACCTTATGCCAGTGCTTGCTATGTAATACGCTTGCAAAAAAATAGATTCCGCCCGCATACGCCGCACCTAGCATCATGGCAGACATGGAGGGTTGTATTTTCCATGCAAATAATAGTTCTGTTTTTGAGGGGAGAATGAACAAAATTCCGAATGCTGCAACTAGAAATGGGATGACCAAGCCTGCCACCCAACGGGTCTCTGGAAATATTTGATCGCTTTTTTTTATATCTTCCATGCTGTGCTCCTTGAAGTGGCTTTATGGTTAATATACGAACGATTAATCTTGCCCCTTTAAGTGACGCATCCCCTTGTGTTCAAAAAGCTACCTACACCTCCATTCACTGATATGCCATTATGAATTCACTCTAGAATTTTCCAGAAAGAATCCTTGCGGATGATCTTGCCCTGAGCGAATTCAAGCAGATCAACGCCGCGAACTTCGATATATTGCCCTGCAGTGGTGGTACCGGTGAGTGTCCATTCAGAGACACCGAAGTCAACACTACAGATCCAATGCTGGTCATCTCCATAATGGACGTCAGGCAATCCTTCAAAGCGTTTCGCCAACCCTGCCCGGACTTCTTGCTTGCCAACATATTTATCACCCCGTGGCTTGGCGCCTCTTGGCATGTAGAAAACACAATCCTCTGCAAAGTAGTCCATGATGGCATTCAGATCGTGGCGGTTGAAGGCTTCGAGGAAACCCTTCAATACATCAATGGTTTAATGCTCAGACATTGTGAACCTCCATTTGTGATGCTGGTTCGAGAAAGATGGGGATTGACTCACCACAAAAGCACGAAAACTCGAAGGCTCTAGGATATCTTAGCGGCATTGTGGCTTCGAGCCTTGGTGGTTAACTCACAACAATAGCCACTCTCAAATTTTACTCCTCCCACACCGAGTAATATGCCCCAATCGTTTCAAAATACTTGACCATCTTCTCGTAAAATGGATGCGCTGTGATGGTGGCGCTGTCGCCGATGACGATCAGCTTGCGACGGGCGCGGGTCAGGGCGACGTTCATGCGGCGTGTGTCAGCGAGGAAGCCTACGTCGCCTTCGGGGTTCGAGCGCACCAAACTGACAATAACGACTTCTTTTTCGCGTCCCTGAAAACCGTCTACGCTGTCGATCTCGATGCCGTGATTTAGTTTTTGTCGCAGCAACTTCACTTGCGCCGAATATGGAGAAATGACCGCGATGTTTTCAGGGGAAACCCGATACGCCAACAACTCTTCCACTTTTTTCACTACCAATTCCGCCTCAAGCGGATTCATGCGACTCTCCCCGTCAGGCTCAGGCTCTTCGTCGTAGCTTGCACCAGCGGTGTCGATGAAGTGAATGGGAGTCGTCGTCAGCGGAGATTCGCTCACATGGGGGAGGTCAAGCAACAGGGCGGTGCGAACCGCTTCGTCCGCTTGCAGATGCCCGTCGTAGAAAATATCCGAAGAGAAGGTCATGATGTCTTGATGCATACGGTATTGCACACTTAAGAGTTTGCTCAAGCCGTTAGGCGTGGAGTTGAGAATGCGCTCCATCATGCTGATGTTAAAACCGCCGCGCGCCGCTTCGTTCGAAAGCACAGTGGGCGGAAGTTGACAATGATCACCCGCCAGCACAAGCCGCTCGGCGTATTGCAAGGGAATCCACGCGGCAGGCTCGGTGCTCTGACTGGCTTCATCCATAATGACCCATTCAAAACGATTGCCGCGTAAACGTTCGGGGTCAAGCCCGGTGGCTGTGGCGCAGACCACCCGCGCACCGTTGAGAATGGACGAGACCACTTGCTCTTCAATTTGATTGGCTTCATGGAGCAGTTGCTTCGATTCTTCACGGAGCGACTGACGGTAATTTGGGTCTGGCTTGATACGGAAAAATTTCGAAGCTTGTTTGCGCAGGCTGTGCGCGTCGCGTGTGAGCTTTTGTGCTATCTTCACATCGGGGTGATGCTCCACCAACAGGTCGAGCGTGTGCTCGCGCAACTCCGGCGTGACACGCGCCGGATGCCCGAGCCGGATCGCATTTTCTCTTGCGTCAATAAGTCGCTCCAACAAATTGTCTACTGCAAGGTTGCTCGATGCTACTGCCAAAACCCGCCCGCCATTTTTTGTGATCTGGCGGATCAACTCCACCAGTGTGGTGGTCTTGCCTGTGCCGGGTGGACCATGAATGATAGCAACATCTTCGGCACTCAAGGCAAACTCGATCGCTTGAATTTGCGAAGTGTTCAACTTATTGTTGAATGGTTGAATAGCTTCCACTTTTTGAAAAAGCGGTTTTTGAATTCCCAGCAATACATCGCGTAACGTGGCAAGGCGTGAACTAGTGGCATGTCTGGCTGTATCCAACGCCTGCCGTTGCCGTGCGCGAGATATTTCATCGCTAGCCCGGTCAATGCGGAAGGTTGGTCGCTCGCTTTCGGTTTCAATTAGTTGATTGAACGCCACCTGGATCGAATCTTTGCGCACACTGCTGACGATTCCACGCCAGGCATTTTCTTCACTGGATACGCCACCGCCTCGTTCTTCGGCGACGAGCACTGGACTGCCAGCACCAAGCCTTGTCCACGGGAGGGGCAGGGTCTGGTTGCGCTTGCCAAATGTGACCAAGAATCTGCCGCCCAGTCCTGAGTTTTCTTCGCGTATGACGAGTTGGATGAGGCTGTTGCCCGATGACTCTGCTTCGGCAGGGGAGAGCCGAGTCCGCTCACGTAGGGACTCTTGCTTCTCCGCCTCCGCTTCAAGGTCGAGGAAGTGGGCAAGTTTATCGAAATGAAGTTTGGGTGTAATGTGTTCGGCAGGCATGGCGATTGCTATTTTACCCTCTCTGCCTACTCCCTAATTGACCACAAAGGCACCAAGACTCGAAGACTCGAAGAATAAAAACTTTGTGACATTGTGCCTTAGAGGCTTAGTGGCTTGTTTTCAGACAATCTCTAAGGAATATACATTGTCGTATTTGGGGGATGTGCCCGAAGGGCGGAGAGGGTAGGTAGGCATGTATAATCACCGCCATGAATTCAATCCTATTCCGTGCCCATGCGGTGCAAAGAATGTTCGAGCGCGAAGTTTCGGTCAGTAAAGTCCGCGAAGCGCTGCAAACAGCAGATGTCATTGAAGATTATTCCTTTGAAACAGTGGAACCAAGCCGCTTATTGTTTGGGCAACAAGGCAGGCGCCCATTCCATTTGGTAACCTCAGAAAGCCCGCATCACATCACCATCATTACCGTGTACCTGCCTTCACCAGATAAATGGAAACGAGACCTACGGAGCCGCCGATGATCTGCACGGTTTGCCGTGAGGCACACACAGCGAATGGTCTCACCTCGATCCAGTTCGAGCGTGATGAGTTTCGAGCAACCGTTCACCAGATCCCTGCACTGGTTTGCCCTGCTTGCGGCGAATCATATTTGGAGGAAGGGATTGTTGCCGAACTGTTGAAACGAGTTCAGCAGATCATGGCAGAAGGTGAGATGGACATCGTTCTGGAATACCTATGAAAAAATGGGTTCCCATTTTACTGGTAGTCTTAACCGCTTGTACATCTGCGCCTGCCACACCAACATCAACGCTTCCGCCGCCTGTCGTGACCATCATCCCTGCTACAGAAACGCCGACGCCATTTCCGACCTTCACGCCCACGGCAACACCTCTGCCGCATTTGATGTATCCCTACACCATTGCAGGTTTGCGTGAAAGAGACTTCCCTGGAGGGGAGATTCAGATCGGCGCGCGAATTGCGTTCAATGACCAGTTCAGCACCTTTCTCATTTCATATCCCTCCGAAGGGTTGACCATCACCGGCGTACTTAACATCCCAGCAGGGGAGGGACCCTTCCCGGTCATCGTCATGAATCACGGTTTTTATCCGCGCAGTGAGTACACCTCGGGCGACGGCTCACAACGAGCGGCAGAATATCTTACTCAACGCGGCTACATCACCGTCTCGTCTGATTACCGCACTTGGGGCGGTTCCGAATTTGGAGTCTCTTTCTTCCACACTGGTTTAGTCGCGGATGTGATGAACTTGCTTGCGTCGCTTGATTCCATTCCGCAAGTGGATGTGTCCCGCATTGGCATGTGGGGACATTCCATGGGTGGCGGCATAACGACCAAGATTCTCACGCTTGAGTCGCCTGTCAGAGCGGCGGTTTTGTACGCGCCTAACTCTGCCGACGATGCCGACCTGATCGCGCGCTGGGGTTACGGCTGTATTGGTGATATTGCCGCGGGTGAACTGCTAGATACCTGCAACTCTGCAGATGTGATTCCAGAGTCACTTTCGGCTGAGGAAATAGCCGCGTATGAAGAGGCAGCTCAAAGTCCAGAAAAGATGCGGGAGATCGCTCCGTTCTATCATTTGGACTCGGTCAATGTCCCAGTGCAGATTCATATCGGTTCTGCCGACGGCGATTACATCGGCTCAACCCCGCCAGAGTGGTCGTATAAACTGAATCAAGCCTTGCTGGATTGGAACAAAAACGTCCAATTATTCGTTTACCAGAACCAGCGGCATTCATTTACCGGCGATGCATGGATTCTCTTAATGGATCGTGCCGTCGAGTTTTATGATGAGAATTTGAAATGAAAAAATTTACCCTTCTTTTCGCATTAATTCTTGCTGCATGTTCCGCTGAACCCGCATCCATGCCGACACAGGCTGAATTAGTAGTGACCATCGTCCCGCCAACTTCTGTGCCGACGAAAACGCCAGTGCCGACACCAACGCTTACTCCGGAGGAAGCGCTTGCACCCTTTACGATTGAAGGGTTGCGCGCGCGAGAATATGAAAGCGGCAAGATCATTTTAGGCGAGCCAGTGTTGGAGACCGATAATTTCACACGTTACCTGATCAAATATCCTAGTGATGGTTTGACGATCACCGGCGTGTTGCAGATTCCAAAAGTAGGTGAAGCACCATTTCCTGTCATCATCATGAATCACGGCTTTTTCTCGCGCTATGTCTATTACTCCGGCGATGGCACAGATCGTGCGGCTGAATTTCTTAATCGCCGTGGCTATCTCACGGTTTCGTCTGACTATCGTAGTTGGGGCGAGTCCGATACGGGTGAGAGTCTGTTCTATTCCGGTCAAGTAATAGACGTGATCAACTTGATGTACGCGCTCGATTCTATACCAGAGGCAGATACATCCCGAATGGGCATGTGGGGACACAGTATGGGTGGTGGCATCACAGCCAAAGTGCTCACCATTGTGGATGATCGTATCAAAGCAGCTGTGCTTTATTCATCGGTGAGCGCCGATTTTGCAGATGTGATCGGGCGTTGGGGTCCCGGCTGTGTTGGGGATGTGTTGGTCGGAGAAGCAACATTTGGCTGCAATTCATCGGATATTCTTCCGTTGAACCTGCCAACCGAAGTCACCGCTTCATACTTCGATGCGACAACGGATGCGGTTATGCTGGAGGCTGTTTCTCCGCTATATCATTTTGACAAGGTAAAAGGACCTGTCCAAATCGCATATGGCACCGAAGATGGCAAGACCTCCGCAGGCACGCCGCCAGAATGGTCTTTAAAAATGTACGATGCTTTTATCGAAGCTGGCGTGGATGCTGAAATTTTTGGGTATCAAGGAGAAGAACATTCCTTTATTGGCGACCCTTGGTTCGTTTTCATGGCGAAAACTCAATTGTTCTTTGATAAGCACGTGAAGTAAGGGCGACCCTTTCTTATAAATAGATCCAAGATAATTCATTGATGGGTCGCCCCTACGATTACATCATTAGAAAAGTGAAACATGACAGAAACATCCCTTCAACGTATCGATAATAAATCTCTCATTGCGTTCGTCCTCGTCGTCTTGCTTGGAGGTTCGAATTCTGTAGCTATTCGATTTAGCAATTTGGAATTGGCTCCATTCTGGGGTGCATTTCTTCGCCTAATGCCCGCTGCATTGATCTATTGGACGATCTTCTTCGGACGGAAAATGTCCATGCCCACGTTCAAAGACTCTGCGGTGATTGCGATAAACGGTTTCGTCTCTACGGGCATAGGATTCGCTTTGCTGTATTGGGGCTTGCAAACGGTTCCTGTCAGTCTTGCTACAGTGGTAATTTCAACTAGTCCATTGTTTACCTTGGTGCTGGCAGTGTTGCATCGCCTTGAAACCTTTCGCATACAATCTCTGATCGGTGGACTGATCGCCTTTGCAGGGTTGGCAATCGCCATCAATGCTCAACCCGGCGGACGTGAACTGATTCCTGGCATCATTGCCCTGCTTGTTGGCGCTTTAATTGGTGCAGAAGGGAATATCATTTTCAAGATCTATTCAGTGAATAGCAATCCGGTCATTATCAACGCATTGTCCTTGTTTTCTGGGGCTCTATTCCTTGGCATTGCCTCGCTATTTGCACAGGAGGCATGGGATTTGCCCTCCACTTCAGCAGGTTGGACAGCGCTTGCTTATCTCATCATTTTTGGCTCGGTGGTGATGTTTTATCTGTTCGTCTACGTCCTCACACGTTGGACAGCTTCCGCCGCCTCGTACTCGATTTTGTTCTTTCCATTGACCGCTACAGTCTTCGCCGCTTTGCTGGCAAACGAGACTGTCACATTGCCCTTTATCATTGGCGGTGCGATCGTCCTTGTTGGGGTATGGGTGGGTGCCTTCTACACCAAAACTGGGTCTTGACGTCCATTAGTGGTTGGCATAAAATTTGTTCACTATCTTATTCCACGAAAGGAGGCACGAAAACATGCAAGTTATCTCAGTATCCAGAGCTGTTTTATTTAGCGCGCCTCCGTT
>VFQT010003035.1_pt1 | contig 15965 bp, 15 predicted proteins | sample 3512381 | NCBI WGS metagenome assembly VFQT01 (sample SAMN10412376, study PRJNA504923) | tailings metagenome | isolation source: Relicate 2 Philex TSF3 active mining site | place: Philippines: Tuba, Benguet | collected 2017-08-29 | reverse complement strand
GATCGATGCAACAAAGCGCCTTGCAAAATATAATCTCTCTTTCGATCTGTGCATTTTCCATCACCAATTGAAAAACACGATTGCCTATGTGAAGGCCTGCCCTGACGTGTTTTTCATCATGGATCATATCGCGAAGCCTGGAATCAAAGCCGGGTTGGTCGAGCCTTGGAAAACAGAGATTCGCGAATTGGCCTCGCTCCCCAATGTTGTTTGTAAATTGTCCGGCGTGACGACAGAAGCGGATCATGACTCGTGGACGCCTGAACAATTGAAGCCGTATGTCGAACATGTGATTGACGTCTTTGGCTTTGACCGTTTGATGTATGGCGGCGATTGGCCTGTCTCTGAACTCGCGGGACCTTACACAGCCTGGATTGGGTTGCTTGATAAGATGACATCCTCATGCTCGGAAACAGAGCGGCGGAAATTATTTCGTGACAATGCGCAAAAATTTTATCGCCTCGCATGAATGCCTTCCGGAGTGAATGATGTCTGATCGTAAGGTTCTCTTTATCACAGCAGATCAATGGCGCGGTGATGCGTTGGGATTTCTCGGCCATCCCGCCGCCCGCACACCAAATCTTGATCGACTTGCAGCGGAAGGTGTGAGTTTCACAAAACATTTCACATGCTCCGCGCCTTGCGGTCCCGCGCGCACGACTTTGTTGACCGGCCTTTATCCCTTTATTCATCGCTCGGTGCGCAATGGCACGCCGCTTGATCGGCGTCATACAAATCTGGCGCTTGAAGCGCGGCGCGCAGGACGTGATCCCGTTTTGTTTGGTTATACAGATTCATCTGCCGATCCGCGCGAGATGACGCCTGATGATCCAAGGCTAAAAAGTTTCGAAGGTGTTTTGCCGGGCTTTCGTCTTGAAGCCACATTAAATGAAAATGCACTTTCCGGCTGGCTCACGGAATTGGCGCGTAAAGGTTATGATGTTCCGGAAGTTCTCTTCGACATTTATTCGCCGCCTGAAACTGTTGATCCGCGACGGTTCTGGCGCGGTCCCGCGCGCTATAAAGCGGAAGACAGTGATACCGCCTATATCGCGGATAAAGTCATCGACTATATGCGTTTGCGTCGCAAAGAAGATTGGTTGATTCATGCTGTCTTCTTGCGTCCACATCCGCCTTTGATTGCGCCCGCACCTTATGATCAATTGATTGATCGCGATCTTGTGCCAAAGCCTGTGCGTCGCGAAACGCGTGAGCGTGAAGCCGCGCTTCATCCCTATCTTCGCGAATGGCTTAATGAAATGTCGGTGCCCGGCTATTTCGATGCGCCCTTCGATCTTCATCAATTGCCGGAACAAGACTATGAAGAGATGCGTGCGGTCTATTTCGGGTTGATTAATGAAGTGGATCATCAAATCGGCCGCATCATTGATCACCTCAAGGTCACCGGTGAGTATGATAAAACATTGATCATCTTCACATCCGATCATGGCGAAATGTTGGGCGATCATTGGTCATGGGGCAAGGGTGGATTTTTCGATGCATCGAACCATGTGCCATTGATCATTCGCGATCCTTATGCGCCTGACGCCGCGCGCGGCAGATGCGTGAATGCATTAAGCGAGTCGGTTGATCTCATGCCGACCATTCTCGAATGGATGGGGTGTTCTGTTCCCACTGAAGCAAACGGCGTATCGCTTTCATCATGGATCAAGGGTGAAGCGCCTGATCTTTGGCGAAAGTCTGTCTTCTGGGAATTTGATTTCCGTAATCCGGTGACAAAGCGTTATGAAACGGCGCTTCAACTTTCATCTGATGAATGCACACTCAATGTGATCCGTGATCATCATTACAAATATGTGCATTTCACAGCGCTGCCGCCTTTGCTCTTTGATCTCAAACACGATCCGGATGAGCTTCACAATCTTGCCGATGATCCCACCTATGGCAGCGTCATCGCCGAATATGCGCAACGTCTTTTAAGTCATCGTATGTTGCATGCCGAACGAACATTGACCAATGCGATGCTCTCGCCCAAAGGCGTTGTTTATCGCGATGAGCCGCGTGGCCAACCTAACGCGCTTTATGCTCGACCCGTTTAGAGGATAAAAAAGTCATGCGTTATGAATTGATGTTACCGCATCAGCTTCGTGAAGCCATTGATAAAAATTGGCCGGTCATCTTGCCTCTCGGCGTGCTTGAATATCATGGCGAACATTTGGGTTTGGGTATGGATACGCTCGCCGTTGTTCGTATTCTTGATCGCCTTGAGAAAGAAAAGCCCGTGGTGATCTTGCCGCCCTTTTACTATGGTGCGGCGAGTTATGCAGTGGAAGCGCCCGAACGCAAGGGTTCGGTTCATGTCGACTCCGAGTCGATTGCGCCTTTTGCCAAATCCTTGTTTCGCGGTCTCTTGCGCGTTGGCTTTCGTAACATTCATGGCTTCATTCATCATCAAAGCGAAAATTTTACTGCCGGTATGCCCACCGATCTCGCTTTCAGATTTGCCGGACGTCAGGCAATTTTTGAAATTCTTGAAAAGGAGCGGGGCGAGGGATGGTGGGGTAATAAATCCATGGCCGATTATTATGCACAACATGCGGCGGGTAGCGATCCTTTCAACTGGATCAAAATTCATCCCCTCATGACAAAAGAGATCATCGCTCAATATCCGTTTGACCACGCCGGCATTGGTGAAACATCATTGATGATGGCGCTTTGCCCTGAAGCTGTGGATATGGGCAGATTAAACAAAGAAGAATGGTATTCGCTTTCCGCAGAAGGGGCCTCGAAAGACTTAGGCGAGCGGGGTGTGTCTCTTATTCTTGATCATATGAGAGCGGTGCTCTGGGGTTAATATCGATGTCACGAAAAATTTCGACAGGCATCGGCTTTCTTGCGGTGCTGATGTGGGCGGTTTTGGCTTTGTTGACCGCCGCCTCCGGTCAAGTGCCGCCATTCGAATTGGCGGCTATGACTTTTTTTATTGGTGGTGTTCTTGGAGTTATGACATGGCCGTTTCGGCCCAATGCAAGAAAAGCATTGAAGCAATCACCGCTGGCTTGGCTTGTCGGTATCGGTGGGCTTTTCGGTTATCACGCCGTTTATTTCAGCGCGTTGCGGTCAGCGCCAGCCATTGAAGCCAGTCTCATCGCCTATCTCTGGCCTTTGTTTCTTGTTGTTGCTTCGGCTTTGTTGCCGGGTGAAAAATTGCGCGTGCATCATCTCGTCGGCGTTGTGCTTGGTCTTATTGGCGCTGTTCTTGTCATCACCAAAGGTGAGCATCTCTCCCTTTCAGACGGCATAAAGCCCGGGCATTTTTTGGCGCTGGCTTGTGCGGTGATATGGGCAGCTTATTCCGTGCTATCTCGAAAATTGGGCGATGTACCAACCGATGCAGTTGTTGGCTTTTGCCTTGTAACGGCCTTTCTCGCGATGCTTTGCCATTTTGCTTTTGAGGACACAGTGTGGCCAGCATCGTTGAGTGAATGGGCGGCGATTATAGGGTTGGGCGTTTTGCCAGTGGGTGCCGCCTTTTATGCCTGGGATCATGGTGTCAAAAAAGGCGACATCATGGTGCTTGGCGCGGCGTCTTATGCCTCACCGCTTCTTTCAACGCTTGTTCTTGTGGCCACGGGCTTTGCACCAGCGCATTGGTCGGTGGGTGTGGCCTGCCTCTTGATTACGCTCGGCGCTGTGATCGCGGCGAAAGATTTATTGTTCCGTCGTGTTGCGCCTTCAGACTAGTTCAACAACAATTATAATTCGGTGGAGAGAAGGCTTAAAGAAATCGCCCACATGGTAATGCCAATGACGATTTCTAGAATAACCCAAGCGCGCGGTTTGGTGAAAATAGGCGCAAGAAAGCGCGCGCCGTAGCCCAAAGACGAAAAGAATAACAGCGAGCCTAATGCGCCACCACCTCCAAAAAGAGTTTCATAGGGCGCGTAATGCGTGGAGAGCGAGCCCATGAGCATCACTGTGTCGATATAGACATGAGGATTAGCCCAAGTCAGTACGAGGCATGTTGCGAGGATTTGAAGCGTGGTCGAAGCCTTCTTCTCGATAGGTCGAAGTGCCTCTCCGCCTTTCCATGCTGCTTTCAATCTCAGCGCGCCATAGACAAACAGAAACACCGCACCGGCCCAGAGTAGTGCTTGTTGGAGCCAAGGCAGTGAGGGAAGCAAAAGACCGAAACCGCCAACTCCTATAGCCATCAAGCTTGCATCAGAGAGCGCGCAAATAGCAACCACGAGTCCGACATGCTCGCGTCTTAGACCTTGACGCAAGACGAAGGCGTTCTGGGCACCGATGGCGAGGATCAAACTTAGTGATGTGAGAAAGCCGGAGGTAAAAGCCGATATCATTGAGTTCTATCATTATGAATCGATTATCCCTCGATATCATAAACGCGGATATAGTCGATGAGAAAATCAGCAGGAAACACAGAAGGATCATCGGGAATACCTCCCCACAATCCACCAACGGCAAGATTAACAAGCAGATACATCGGCTGATGGAGATCAGAAGGTGTATCGCATTCGGCAACTTTCACACCGTTGAATAGCCATTCAATTTTTTCTCTTGTCCATTTCATTCCAAAGGTCGAAAATCTCTCGCTGAGATCATAAGTTTCAATCGGAAATGTTGAATTGATCCTGAAGCCGAATTCGCGCGCGTGGACAGACGCATAATAACGTGTGGGTGTTTTGCCAATCATCTCAGCAATATCGATTTCCGGAGGCCAGGCTTGTGTGATGGGCAAGAGCCAAAGAGCAGGCCAGAGCCCTGCACCTTTAGGGATGCGCGCTCTAATTTCAACATAACCATAAGTGAATGAAAATGAACGTGCGGACGACAGCATGCTTGAAATAAAGGGCAGGCCATCGGTGAGATGTTGTTCATTGTCTTTGATTGCGCTGGCGCGAAGATGCAGAACACCATCTTTTACAAAGAGTGTCTCTCTTTGTTGTAATAAAAGTGAATCACGGCCAGAGCGAGGATCGACATAATATTGCAATTCGCCATTTTGCGGGATGGTACGAGCGCCCCATAGAAAATGAGGTTCCCAAATCCCTTGCGGGTCGGCGCTTATAAGCCGTAAGCGGCTAAACTCATCTGAAAACAGCAATCGATTTTTTGCATTTTGGAGCTCATGTGGTGGGGCGATCAGATTTGGTGAACTATTATCTGGCAAGGAAAGTGTTAAGAGTCCCTTGGGCCCAAGAAGAAATCGCGCTTCGCCGATAAGAGCAACTGTCAAGAAACCTATAAGTCCGAAGAACAAAAGCGATTGTGATTTCGCGATGAGCTTCTCCTTGATAAGGAGTATCGAAAAAATGAAAAGAGAAACGAGAATACTGATAAGAATTGCGAAGCTTTGTCCCTCGCGACCCGCCCAACTATAAAAAAGAGTCATGAGTAAAAATAGCAGAATCGTCGAGGGAACGATTAAAGCGCTCATTGTTACAACGGGGCGTTTCGTAATTGACAAAAGAAGCGGCATGAACCAAAGAATCGTAACAAAGGGAAAGAGTGAAACAATCATGACGAAGGTTTCGCCCAAGGCCGGCGCATAGCGTGGATAAAATTGAGCAAGCCCATAGGGTATTAAAGGCAAAACAAGGCAAAGAATAAAAAAACTCAAGATAACGAGCTTGAGGGCATCTCGTGAAAAGACTACCCGCAATCTTTCGTTGATCCCGTCGCGTGCAAGAGAAAGATAACGCGGGTAATAGGCTTGTCCGATGGTTGTGAGTGTGCCGGTTACGAGTGCCATGAGGCTGAAAGAAAATGCCAGCAGCGAAAAATCATCACGGCTTGAGATCAGTGCCGAAATCCAACGCGGAATGAATTGGAAAGAAAGCCAAAGGAGTGCGCAGAGATATAAAGGAGACGCTTCGCGCATGGGCGCGAGAGCATCCTTGAATGAAAAAGAAAAAGGCTGAACGTCGCGCAAAGAGCGGAACGCGAAAATCACATACCAGAGAAACAGCGCGCCATAGCAACCCGTCGTCCCGCCAAGTGCTATGCCAAAAAGGCGCGGTGCCGTCATGCCAAGCTGTAGACCTAAAGCCAGCACCGCAAAATCTTTGATCCTGTTTTGCGCGCGGAAGATGGTGACAGGTCCTACGGCGATCATCGCCAAAAGGCCGCCTGAAAGGGCCAAGGCGAGATCCACGCTTGAAATCAAAGAATCAATCTGACTGTTACCGAGTGCAATTAGCAGAAGAAGAGGCAGGCATGTGAAGCCAATGATCCATCTGAGTTTAATGAAATGAGTCGTTGTGAATTCCCAATCATTCTTTCGCGCGCCGTAACGATCGGCAAGTTCCGACAATCCGAAATCTAGGCGTGACGCGAGTTGGAAAAAGCTCGCGAGTAAAATGAAGTCCGCAAATTCTGTTGATGTCAGTAAAGCTGGCGCAAGAAGAGTGGTTGCCGACCCTAATGCGGTGATAAAAAGTGTCGATGCCGCATAGATTGACGGTTTGGAAAGTGAAGACATAAAAGTCGTCACTCTTGTATCGCCAGACACTTTTGAGTTTTGATCATTTGCGACGCTCATGCATTGTTCCGTCGTCTCGGAAGGACGATCAAGCGATCAAGCGCGTCGCCAAGCGTGATGCCAATCTTATTCCAGCTGAGGGCCGTGGTAGCGTGATGAAGCGCCCCTTGCGACAGGCTTTCATAGAGCGTGCTCGAGCTCGATAGTTCAAGAATCGCTTCAGCCAAAGATGCCGCAGAAAGGGTTTGAGAAATCAAACCTGTGTGTCGATTTTGAATTTGTTCTGTGAGGCCGCCAACGGGAGTCGCAATCACCGGCAGACCGGCTCCGAAAGCGGTTGCCGCGACGCCGGACTGGCTTGCTTCTTGATAGGGAAGAATGACGGCGTCGGCCTCTCGAAGATGTTTCGCAATGCTATCGTCGCTCAACCACTCATTAATGACTGTAACATCAGGCAGTTGTTCGATGTGCGAGCGAAAAGGCTCAAGATCTCCCGAACCTGCAATCGTGAGCTTATATGAATGAGAAGTCGTGAGAACGGATTTATAGGCATCAAGAAGCTGTGAAAGCCCTTTATATTTTGTAATGCGACCGAGAAAGAGAAGATGAAACGGTCGACCCGATGGGAAGAATCGAGGTTTGATCTCGTCATCCGTAAAATCAAATCGACCATGCGGAATTTTAAAGATTCGATCTTTGGGATAGTTGTAATGTTCACAAGCGGCTTCTGCTACATGATCGCTCAGAACAATCAAGCCGTCTGTCGCATCAATCTGCATTTTAATTGCCGTTGAGCGAAAGGGATAATCATCGCCCGGGTGTGGAACAGCATCATGAAGGCAGAGTATATAAGGTTGTCTCCCGTTCTTAAGCACGGGGAGTGCAGCAAGGTCCCAAATGGACTGAAAGCTGCAGAGATGAAGATCAGGTTGAAAATCATCGCGGATAGATTTAAATTCAAAGCCAAGACGTGGCAATTTCAAGAGTGCCAGAGCGGCAGAAATTTTGCCACTCAGTTTTGACTTATCGCCATTGAAGATTGAGACGGCTGTTGAGGGAATAGCGTCTTGTTTGCGCAAGTCGCGTGCAAGATCGGACTGTTTTGCAGCCGACACATGAACAATGCGATTATTGTTTTTAAGCGCTGATCCCATGGCCATGGTGAATTTGGCGCCCGCGCCCTCTTTACCCCAATGCCACATCAATATGCGCTGTGCCCTGTCCCTTGGCAGGCAATTATATTCCATCATCTTGAATAACCTCTTATGAGCCCATCTTGTAACGTGATGCGAAAGAAGATGAGTGATGTGAAAAGAGGCGTGCCAAAAAGATCGACCTCTGTGAGACCGTAGATCAATATAAAGAGACAAATTAAATCATTGAGGATATTGGGCCTTGTCACCATCGTCCTTAATCGAAGACTGAAAATGACAAGCGCAAGCGATGCCCCGACGAGTCCTACGCCGAGTGTCAAATGAAGTAACATCTGATGCGGATTGACCGGTGTTCCATAAAATTCGTGATTGAACAGTAGCGAAAATTGCTCTTCCGTACTGTTATATCCCCAACCAAAAAGGGGTCGCTCTGCGATCATCTCGAAAGCAGCGCTCCATAATTCCGTACGACCTGTTAATGTCAAAACTTCGCTTTCAAGCCCCGTTCGACTGAAATTTTTGAAGAGTGTGGTGAGGGACACGCCATAAGACATAAAAAAGAGAACGCCGACCGAAAGAAGGGCGATGCTAAAAAGAGAAAGTTGAAAAATCCGGTTCTTTCGAAAAAGGACAAAGCTGGCGGCAAGAAGACTGGCTAAAAGAGCCGTACGACTTCCTGATAATATAAGGCCTGTTAGTCCGATGGCGATTGAGAAAGCCAGGGTGAAAGACCGCTTCTCGTCTGTCATCCATGCCCCAAGCCCCAATAGAAACAAAAGAGCGGCGACACGGCCAAAATTATTTGGATTGACAGCAAATCCTTGCAGACGATTTGTGGTTTCTTCAACGGAAGGAGGCTGCCACGCTAATTCGGGAAAAAAAGCTGCGCCAACAAAGCCGATGCAAACGAATGCGAAAAGTGAATGTCGCATGATTTTATAGAAATCAACATCTGAATACTCATAGAGACTCATAGATGCGAGCGCGCTATAGGCCGCAAAGCCAATTGCGCAGGCAAGCGAATAGAATGGTTTTTCAGACCAGGCTGCCGATGTTAAAGCGAGGATTGTTAGGAGAGAAAGCGCTCTGCCTGAGGGTGTGGCGATGAGGGGCTGAATTTTGTTTACATTTAACAAGGCGATTCCGAGTATGAAAATCCAGAATATGAATTTAGCACCATTTTGAATATCAAGATTTGTTTCGCCAAGGTCTCTTTCACGAAAGGAGAGGCTAAAGCCGAAGGTCATGAGAATAATGAGAAGTGTCATTCCCTTGCGCTGAAGAGAGGGCCCAACGGATGCCTCTCGCATATTCACCAAGGCGCTGATCATGCCTTGAAAATCCGGGTTAACGGACTGAAATCGATCGATCCGCCGATTAATCCGAAAATCAATGATGCAGATAAAAGCGCAGCCGCGAAAATCAAAGGATCGGGAAAAAGCGGAGAGAGCGGCATAAGCGCAGGTGTGATCACTTCCGCGTCAGCTTCGATGGCTCCTGCGCGACCAAGCGCTTCCTCAACTTGTGCACGAGCCAAATTGGCTTGTTGGATCACTTTTGTCTTTTCAGTAATCAGATCTGAAAGGGCGGCGTGATCTTCTGGCGATTGTGATAATTTTGTTAACTCATCAATCGCCGCATTGAGTTGGCTTTGTCTGAAGGTTGCGGAGAGAAGACGAGATCTTGCAATGTCAGCATCTCGAGCAAATTGTCTATTTTTGCGAGCCGTAAGTTCATCGAGATATAGCGTTGAAAGAAGGGCCGTCATGTCGGTGGATTTTTGAGGGTCCTTCGACAGATAACCGAACCGAACTGTATAAGAGCGGCGGTCATGTTGGACAATCAACCGTGCAAGCGCGTTACGCCCGGCATCGATGCGGGGGGGCGCCGACCAGGCAGAGCTCATCAGGGCAAAAGGAGACAAGGGCGAGGAGGCAGTAAATTCAAGGTCATTTTGAAGGCTGAGACGTTTGACCACTTCATTTGTCAAAACCGGAGATGACAAAATATCGAGTTCAGATTGAATGGCCTTTTCATCGAGATCTTGTTTTAAAAAGGAGATCTTATCTCCTTGCTCGGGACTTCTAAAGACAAGAGTTGTCTGCGCTTGATAATAGCGTGGCAGAAGGGGCCAGATCATTATGCCACAAATGAGGGTTGCTAAGGCACTGATCAAAAAAGCTTTGATACGAAAGCGATGGATCAAAGATCTGTCGGTCATCCACATTTGAGTTTTGAGCGCAGGATCGATCAATTCGAGATCATAGTGGTGGCGGAGGAACTTGTTCACGGTTGAAGCCTTCAAAATAGTGATGGAGCTGAGCGTTTTTAAATGCGAACAGCGGCATAGAGCCGATTGCGCAGAGGTGTGCCGATCAACCGAAATAGGGCATAAAGGCCAAGAGTGAACAAAAATTCCTTGGCATTTAGGAAGCCGTTGCGGAAACATTGATGACGAAATCTTGTTTCATTTATGAAGTAAGAGAGATTACCTCGACGTGCACGTTGTTCTTGAGTGGTTCTCACTCGCAAAAGAATTTTCGGAATGATATGAAATTTTGCGCCTTTAAGAATGAGTCTGACATAAAGGTCATAATCTTCGAGCAGACCTACCGTTTCCCGATACCCCCCGATGGCTCTAAGTTTACTCTTTCGAACCAGAATGGTCGGGTGAGCAATGACATTGCGCCATTTGAGGGCTTCAACAATTGCATCATGCTCCGTCGGTGATGTTTTGAGGCGAAGGTCATTTGCTTCATCCACGAATTCACTCGACCAAGACGCCACTAAATCAATATCAGGATGGGAGTCGAGATATGTTTTCTCAATCATCAAACGATCATGAAGCGAAAGATCATCGCTATCCATGCGCATGATATAATCACCCGTGCAGGCCTTAAGTCCGTGATTGAGCGCTTTCGCAAGGCCACCATTGTGAGGCAATTCGAGAATGGTGATCTGTGGGAATGTCTTTGTATTCGACAAATCTTTGATGACATCGCGTTGCGCAATATCTATCGGTCCATCAATGACGAGAACAATTTGCTCGGGCACATATGTCTGATTTTTGAGACTTTCGAGCGCGGCGCGAAGATGTTCAGCCTTTTCACGGGCATAGGTTGTCATCAGAACGGAAACGGTCGTTGTGCGGGCGCTTATCATTATTTGGCTCCCCGACGTGAAAGAACCGCCGCAGGAGTCTGAAGAAGTATAGCGATATCACGATAAAGACTGAGTTGGCTTACATAGGCATGATCAAGAGCGACGCGTTCATTATAGCCTGTCTCATTTCGTCCGCTGATTTGCCAAGGCCCGGTTAGACCGGGTCGGACTGCAAGATAATGCGTGGCGGACTCACCATAGCGTATGAGTTCATCTTTGGTGACGGGTCGAGGACCCACAAGACTCATATCGCCTTTCAGAATGTTGAAAAGCTGTGGAAGCTCATCAAGACTGGTTGCTCGCAAAAGACGACCGACAGGCGTGATGCGGGGATCAAAATCAAGCTTTTGATTGTTTTGCCATTCGGCCTTGGCATCCGGATGATGATCAAGATATTCGTGAAGGCAGGCTTCCGCGCCGAGGATCATGGTTCGAAACTTCAAGCAATTGAACATCTCACCATTTCGACCGATGCGCTTATGGCGAAACAGCGCAGGTCCACCGTCGAGAGAGACGATTAACGCAATCATAGCGAAAAGGGGCGAGACCAAAAGGATCAGGATCAATGAGCCGACAACATCAAGGCTCCGTTTGGCGGAGAGCGTCAAAAGAGAAGGGCGTAACACCCGATCAAAGTTGGTTGTATTTAAAGTGCGCTCGCTCGGTTCTCTTTGCATAACATCCTCATTGCCGGTGGAGGCGCAAAAGCGCTCAGCAGGAGAACGTTTCCGGCCCGGTGATCAACGCCCGGGGAATCGCGTATGCATAGTTTTACTTAGGCCAAATATGACGTAAGGGAATTTTAGGATCTTTAGCTGAATAAAGGGCCTTTTCTTATCTTGGAGAGTGTGAAGGGTTATCTCCAATAAATATTGGTATTTATCCCAGTTTGTATGCCATTGCCGTCACCTTGATTGTGTACTCGCGCTCATTTTGCCATGTCCAATCTAGATTAACGCTTACACTAAATGTCTTAGTACTGATTGTTATCATTCATAGTCATGTTATCCGCTTGAAGGGCGATTCATGCTCGAGGCCATGGGAAGGTAATCTAGATCTCGAATGGCTTTGAAAGGCTTTTTATGAAGCAAAGCAACGAGAATCTCGGAACACTCGGCCACTTTTTAAAAATCGCCTTTCAATATTGGCATGGCGATCAAAAAGCTAAAGCCTATATTTTAGGACTCGGATTTATTGCGAGTTTGATTTTAAATCTCATTATGGCTCTATTGATCAATCAATGGAGTAAGGGCTTTTTTGATGCTCTCCAACAGCATCAATTCGCAGCAATCATACAAAGCGTCAAAAATCTTGCAATTCTTGCTACGGGAACCGGGATAGCTGCGATCATTACGGTTCAATTCCGCATGCGTTTACAGGTATCTTGGCGTATCTGGTTGATGTCCAAACTTGTCGAGCGTTGGGTACAGAGCGCTCTCTCGCGAGATAGGTTGATGAGCGATTTCATCGATAATCCTGAGGCACGTATTGCTGAGGATGGGCGCATAGCGGTCGAACTTCTCGTAGAAATGACGGGTGGAATTATTTATACCCTTCTCATATCAAGCTCATTTATCATCGTATTATGGGCGATGGGCGGCTATGCTGAGATTTTCGGTTATCCGATCCATGGTTATCTTGTCTATGCTGTTTTGATCTATACGAGCATTACATCTTTAGGCATGTTTTTTCTGTGCGTTCCCCTTGTTAAAAATGTTGAAGAAAAGGCGGTCGCTGAAGGCGATTTCCGTTATTTTTTGACCGAGACGATCTCGGATTCACGTTCAGTTAAGCTTCAACAGCGATCTCAAGCTTCTGCGCCCGATGTCTTTTTTGATCAGTTATTGAAGCGATGGATAAAAGTTATTCGAGGGCAAACTAAAATCATTAGCTTCGCGACAACCAATAATCTCATCGCACCCATTGTGCCGGTCGTTTTATGCGCTCCCAAATATTTAAGTGGTGATATGTCCTTGGGTGATGTCATGCAAACGGCGGCGGCATTTTTGCAAGTGCAAACATCTTTGAATTGGCTGGCGGATAACGCCTTTAGTCTTGCGAATTGGTCGGCATCCGCAAAACGGGTGGCTGCACTCGATACGACAATACGGAAATTTAATGATGGCTTAGCTCTGACACAATCCGCGTAAGGCGATCTGGATATTTAAATAACAGGTGTCGGCATAAAGCGATCGTCGAGGGTCACTCAAAGAATATGCTTCGGATTTTATCCCCACGCCCTCGAGAAGGACTCGGCATAACCTGTCTCTTCGTGGTAAGGTTAACGTCATCGAAGTCAGGTTAAGCCGATGGCCAAGAAACCCCCGATCGATCTTCAAGCGGCACTCGCGGCAGCCAAAGCAAAATTGGCTGAGCCGCCGCAGCGCGTTTCGCCTCTTTCAATAGAACGAGCGTCTCAGCCGAAAATGCCTAAACCAAAAGCGGAAAAGTCGAACAAAGCTCAGTCAAATGATGGGTCTTTGCTGACACTTGAAAAACTGGCGCAAGCCTGGGTAAAGACGAAAAATTTTCCGAAGAACCATTAAGGGGCAGCTGCCTTTATCGCCTTCAACCGGTTCTTGAAATATCAATAAATTGTTTCTGCGTCATCTTTGAGACGATGTGCATCGTTCAAAGTCAATTTTGTCTCTTTGCCTCGCAAAAGCAATTTGTGTTTGGCTTTGCGCCCCGAAACGCGCTTGCGCCAAAGCCGAAAACTTGATGGCTTTAACGCGCCCCTCATCAAGAGAATGATATCAGGTTCGGTTAGACCAAGTTTTTCATTGATCGTTTCAAAGGACACATCGTCAGCCCAAGCCAGAGCAATCGCTTCACTGATCTGGGCTTCGGATAGAGTGGGCTTGACCAACGGCGTTTCCTTTAAATGGAATAAGGAATTCAAGACGTGAGCACGAGCTCGTAGAACCTGAAACTGAGGATTTCACTAAACACGGGCGGTCGATTTATGGCGGAGGGAGAGTCCGACAAATCTTTATCTACCGAATATCACCTAGTATTTTTCTCAGATAAAAAACCCGTGAATTTTGGGGTTTTCTAAAATCTTTCCTCTATATATGTCCATGAGATATTGTGGCGGTCCAGTGTTTTAGCTAGGACATCCGCTAGGACAAATACAGTGTTTGGGTTGATTTGATGAGCGTTAAATTAAATCGCCTAACTGCTCGTCGGGTAAACATATTAGAAAAGCCTGGGCGGTACGCGGACGGCGGTAGCCTCTACTTAAAGGTTAGGCCAGGAGGGTCTAAGCAGTGGGTGGTGATGTTTGCCATTATGGTAGATACTGGTAATGGCAAAAAAAAGCGTAAGCAAACCGAGCTGTCCCTCGGTCCAGCTGGCGAGGGTGGGCTTTCTCTCGCAGAGGCAAGAAACAGAGCTGCTCAGATCCGTGTCCAGAGATTGGCAGGTCTTGACCCCAAGTTAGAACGGAAACGGGCCCATTCAATTCTAACTTTTGGCCAAATAGCCGATGAATATATTGAGACCCATGCACCCAGCTTTAAAAGCGCAAAGCATGTGAAGCAATGGCAGGCGACTCTGGGCGACGCTTACTGTAAAGCTATTCGCACTCGTCCAGTAAACGCAATCGACACCGATGCCGTGCTCGAAATTTTAAGACCAATTTGGACCACTATTCCGGAAACTGCGTCGCGAATTAGAGGTCGCATTGAGCGTGTATTGGCGTCAGCGATTGTTGCAAATCAGCATCCTGGTCCAAACCCTGCAATTTGGAAGGGGCACCTTGATACCAAGCTCCCGAAACGCTCGAAACTTACTCGCGGGCATCACGCTGCTCTGCCATACGATGAGATGCCAAACTTTCTCAGCTTGCTTCGTGCCAATGATAGCTTAGCGGCAAAAGCGTTAGAATTGACGATACTGACGGCCTGTAGAACAAGTGAAATCCTTCAAGCGCGCTGGAGTGAGATAGAAATTGAAAAGAGGATTTGGATAATTCCAAGGGAACGAATGAAGTCAGGAGTTGCCCATCGTGTTCCCTTATGCCATCGCGCGATCGCGACCCTGAAGTCGCTGCCGGCCGTTAGTGAATATGTCTTTCCTAATATTAAGACGGGACAGCCACTGTCTGGTATGGCAATGGCGATGCAGCTCCGCCGCATGGGACGACAAGATATCACTGTGCATGGATTTAGGAGTTCTTTCCGTGACTGGGCCTCCGAACAAACTTCATTCTCCCACGAAACTTGTGAGCATGCATTGGCGCACCGGATTAGCGACAAAGCTGAAGCAGCTTACCGTCGAGGTGACCAATTTGAGAAGCGCCGAAAACTAATGGAAGCTTGGATGGTTCATTGTGAGCAAAAAACTTAAGAGGACGAAAGTCCGTGCAACAAGACAAAAAATTCTAATGAAAACAGAGAAGCTTCTTTAATAAAACAACCGCTTTATACCCCCCCCCCCCACATATAAATACGGGTGGGGCGCGGTCCTGAGACACTTACCAATTCTGACCAATTCAAAAAATTCTAAGCCCCTCCCATTGACGACGTCTTAATGGCACAACTTTAAGGGGCTAAGACAGGAGCCGCTATAAATTTGTTGAGGCACTTATCGGAGCAAAAGTACCAGGTCTTTGCGGCATATTCAGTATGACGTGTTGTGGGTTGCGCGACAACGCGCATCCCACACACTGGGTCAATGGCATGTGTGTCCGAATTATCGGGCGGCATAGATTGATGATTTGAGTGTTCGTGCATCAATAGCCCCCAATCAATTGCGGATACTGCCTATTTTGATACCGAAATCGTAACGACGGTAATCTGGCCATTCACGCGATCAGCCGTGAACAAGACCTTACTCCCTTTTTGGATCATTTTGAATGCCGACTTATCGGCAACCTTGAACACCATCGTCATATCACCCATGTCTAAATTGGGAATGGGATCATGCTTGATGGTGATTTTCTCGGCACTTTCATCGACCTTCATGACGACACCTTTTACCGTGGGAAGAGTCTGAGCCGATACCGGTAAGCCGATTGCCAATAGTGCAAACAACGACGTGATCAATTTTATACGCTTCATTTTTATCTCCTCATTTCACCAAGATTTTGCCCGTCATTCCGGCTTCTCTATGACCGGGAATAAGGCATGAAAAATCAAATTCTCCAACCTTTGTGAAATGCCATACAATTTCTCCGAATT
>VFQT010003033.1_pt1 | contig 15970 bp, 9 predicted proteins | sample 3512381 | NCBI WGS metagenome assembly VFQT01 (sample SAMN10412376, study PRJNA504923) | tailings metagenome | isolation source: Relicate 2 Philex TSF3 active mining site | place: Philippines: Tuba, Benguet | collected 2017-08-29 | reverse complement strand
CGGGACTCCCATTATGTGAGGGCCACACTCACCGGGGGACACGCCGAAGGTCCCCATGACCCAGTGGCCGAGTTCATGCGCGATGACCGGACTGCTCCAATAGGCTTCAGAGCTACCCCCGGCGAGAAAGATCTGTGAGCTGAAGTACTGTCCCTTGAGGTCCGTCGGTGCATTCACGAAGCACGCCCCGCAGTCCCAGGTGGTGCCGAGACCGAGCCAGACGGCGAGGGAACGCTGCCGCTCAGACGACACGTAGCCCTCCGACCAGCGCTGAAAGGCGTCGAGATACACGTACGCATGGATCGCGGCCGACCCATTGCTGGTAGGAATGTAGACATCGCTCGCCGTCGCAAGATCCGCCTGACGCCATACCCAGACCCAAATATTTGAGCCTTCGCCAGGACGTGTCGCATGTTGTTCCGCGGACCTCTGTCCGCCGGCCATGGGGTCGAAGACCCCATACTTGATGCGGGCGCCATCGTCTGAGATACGCAAGGCCGTGGCCACGAGGAAATCGTCCCCGTCTTCTTGCCATGTGGGTTGGGTCATGACCTCGAAGCGCCCGTTCTCATCGGTGACGTCTGCGTCGACCGGTTGTCCGTTTACGACGGACAAGACGAGGAGCCCAGGCCCCGGGAAGGAGCTTATCGGGCCCCAGTCCGTGAAGTTTTCATTTGGGCCCCTTGCCTCGTAGACGATGGCACTCTGATAGCGATTTGTCGCCGTAGAATTGCTGCATACGGCACCGGCAGGGGTTGTTCGACAATCACATATCGTGTCAGACCATCGGCCTTCGACGCAGGTCTTCAGCGTTGCTCCCTGGCACTCTGTCGCGTCGTCGACACATTCCCCCGTGGGCTCGCAGGTCGCGCCGAGCCCGCCCTGGACGCAGGCATACCCGCGTGGACAAGGCAGCGAGAATGTAAGTGGCTCGCCACTTCCCGTTGGAACGAGGCAGAACTCGATTCCCTCGGCGGAACAGCGGCCCGAGACGGGAGTGTCCCCGCAGGGGTTGCGACCGTTATCGGGCGAATCCTCGCAACCGCCCGCCCAAAGCGCCATGGAGAGGATGAATGCCAGAGAAGTGCGCACAAGAGACATTTAGCCCCACAGAGTGTTCGAGTGAGCGGCGTCAATCGACCTCAAACTGGAGATATTCGAGGCCACCGGCACTGTCTCAAAGCATCGAGTGTGCCATTGCTGAATGCTAGCAGCCTTGCGGACTGGAGCCGGCTGGACCTCGGAAACAGGCGGCGAAAATTCGCCACCGTCAATGTCAGCGCGTCTTTGTGAGGCGGCCTAATCGGTACTCGTAGGTCTTCCGGGGCAGGCCGAGGAGGGTCGCGGCGCGGGCCTTGTTGCCGTCGGACTGTTCGAGGGCGGCTTTCAGGAGGCGCTCCTCCTCGGCGGCGAGGTGGAGGTCGAGGTCGAGGGGGAGCGACGTCTCGCGGCCACCGGGGTCAAAGGGGCGACCGACCTCCTGGGTGAGGCCCGCGATGGCCTCGCGGACGGCGAAGGCGCGGGGACGACCTGCCTGGAGCGCGGCGATGGCACGCCACGCGGCGCGCTGGAGGTCGCGGATATTGCCAGGCAGGGGGTGGTTCGAGAGCGCGTCGAGGAGGTCGCGGTCCTGCTCGAGGGGGGAGAGGTCGAGTCCATGACCGAGGGCGAGGCGGGCCCGAGAGAGGGAGGACTGCCAGAGGAGGGGCAGGTCAGCGCGACGGTCGCGGAGCGCTGGGATCTGGATGATGAAGGTCGAGAGGCGATCGAAGAAGTCGGCATCCAGGGTGAAGTCGCCCGTACCTTCTGAGGATGCGAGGAGACGATGGAGGGGGCGATTCGTCGCCGCGATGAGGCGAAAATTCGCCTTTCGCTGTCGGCTCTCGCCGAGGCGCTGGAAGTCGCGGCCCTCGATGGCGGCCATCAGGAGGCGTTGGGTGCCGCGGTCGAGGTCGGCGATTTCATCGAGGAAGAGGGTGTCGCCGTCGACCTGCTCAAGGATGCCCTCGCGGTCGCCATTGGCGCCGGTGAAGGCGCCGCGGGCGTGACCGAAGAGCTCCGAGCGGGCGAGCTCGGGGTTGGCGCGGAACTGGCCGCAGACGACGACCGGCCAGGGCTTCTTTCCGAGCGCGCGGAAGGGGCTGCGGGCCCGGATCGCCTGGGCGAGGGTGGTCTTGCCAGTGCCGCGCTCGCCGACGAGCAGGATGGGCGCGGGCAATGGGGCCCATCGGGCGATGGCGTCGAGGGTCTCGAGGGCCGAACGGCTTTTTACGCGGGTCGGGTCCCAGAGCGGCGTGTCGGCGTCCTCGGCGGGAGAGCCGGGGGAGGAGGCGCGGACGATGTGGGCCCAGGTCTCGTTTGGGAGATTCACCCACTCGAGGACGGGCTGGGTCTTGCCGCGGAAGCGCTCCTCGCGGGTCTGGAGGAGGCGGACCTCGCCCGGGACATAGGCGCCATGCGCGAGGATGAGCCAGGCAGCGTGCATCGCCTTCGTGCCCGGCGAGAGGTGGAGGTTCAGGCGAGCGTCAGGGTACTCGCGGCGGAGGTCGAGGAGGACCTTCTTCGAGAACGCGAGGATGGCGGCGTGGTCGGTCGGCTGGGCGCGGGTCTTCCAGGGCTTGAGATGGATCTCGGGCCGGACCTCGTCATCGAGGGCGGAGAGCTGCTTCAGGGTCTTGTCGAGGGCGCTCCGGTCCTCGGCGGCGTCGTCGGCCTCGCGGTGGCAGAGGACGAGGTGGGAGACCTTGCCGAAGAGCTCGGACTGGCGGTTGGCAAAGACGGTCTCGAGCGGCTCGGCACGGTGCTGGAGCGAGACCCAGGAGATGAGGACTTCGATCTTTCTGCGCGCCATCGGGAGGACCTCCGAGCTCGCCTCCGAGGTCGGGGCGAGACTCGGCGAGTCTGCTAGAGGTGGCGAACTTTCGCCAGTATGCGGCGAGATTCGGCGAGACGGGGGCATGTGGGCTCGGTCGGTGCTCGGAATGAGGCGCAAAGGGTTGCGCCTGGGCGAGTCGAGAGCACGGACCGTGCCATGGGAGGTGTGGGAGGGAGATTAGCGGCGTGTGTCGGCGGGGCAGCGTTCGAGCTCGGGCGCACAACCGATGAGGCATTTTTCGGTCGCAGCATCAAGCGGGTCGAGCCCGGGGTGGCACTTGCGGACACAGTCGAGGAAGCAGTCGGGGCGTTCGGGGAGTTCGTCGTTGGCGCGGCTACCGACCAGGGCGCCCGAGTGGTGAGCGCGGTCCCACTCGACGCCCTCGTGGCGCCAGAGACCGATGAGCCGGTCTCCGACGCGGGCCATGCGAAAGCGGACCTCGTTCGCGATGGAGGGGCCGTCGGCTGTGAACTGGAGGTGGGCTGCCGCCGAACAGTTGGAGGTCGAGAGGCTGAGGGGGTCGTTCGAACGGAGTCTCGAGGGGTGGAACTCGCCGTTCTGGGTGTAGCCCTTCTTGACGAGCCTGGTGCGGAGGGTCTCGGGGGAGACAAGTTGGAATTCAGCGTCGTAGTGACCGCGCACACCCTCACCGGCATGGTCTCCGTGAAGGATGTGGGTGTCGAAGCGCCAGTCGACTCCGACGAGCGCAGAGGGCTTGCAGGTGACCGGAGAGTGGGAATCGGTCGGGGGAGGAGGGGCGAGCAGAGAGGGCGTCTCGACAGGCGGGGACGTATCGGAAGGCGGCTTCTCGGAGGTCTCGGCGAGTCGGGGCGGCGCGGAGGGGAGCGCTGAAGGGGGAGCATTCGAAGGGAGCAGGATGACAGTGGCTGCGAGGACGGCAAAAATCAGGAACAAAGCGGCGAAAATTGGCCACCGTCTCGAGAAGGGCCGGCTTTCGGCCGGGCGATTGAGCAGCGTGGGGGCGAAATCAGAGGGGGCGTCGCTGCGGGTCGCGGCCTCCTTCTCGAGGGGGATCACATGGCGGCGGAAGGGAACGAGCTGCCCAGAGACCGACTCGCGTGGCTCGAAGCGCGAGAGGTTCGCGAGGTCGTCCTTGACCTTGATGTCACCCTTTTTTCCGATGCCAGCCCAGAGGCCGAGGGACTCCGCGCGGGCATCGGGGAAGACCGCTCGAATAAGGAAGGGGTGGAGGTCAAGGAGCTTACGAGGGTCTGCGCCGGCTCCGTCGAGTGGCTCGAGGTAGACGCGATGGGGCGTAAGCTCACCCTCCCAGTACATGGACTCTGCCGCGGGGTGGTTCTCTGGACCGCGGAAACGCTGGACGAGCCCGACGTTGCGGGCGCGGTCGAGGGGGCGCGCGTCGAGGAGGACGAAGAGGTTGTAGCGGCGGAGAAAAGAGAGGCTCTCGAGGATGTCGACAGCGAGCGTGACGAGCTCGGTGGCGAGGGTCTTTGCGGTGAGCGGGGTCATTTGACCGCGATGAGCGAGCTGATTTCGGACGTTGGTGAGGCGGGTGAGGGCGTCGAAGATAGGTTTTTCGGGCCAGCGGGCGAGCTCGGGGATGGGCGGGGAACGGAGGCGCTTCTGGTTGTCGTGGGCGAGTTTTAGCCAGCTGCCGAGGGTGGGGCGCTCGAAGCCGGCGTCGAGTATCGGGGGATAGGGCTTCTTGGCGTGGGCGAGGCAGGCGAGCTGGAGGGCCGTGACGAGGCGGAGGGACACCTCGACGGTGGCGGCTGCGCCGTATTCGTCGATGGGGTCGGTGTTGAGCGCGTGATGCCAGGTGGCGGCAATCGGCTGCGGGAGCTCGCGACGGAGCCAGGCGGGACCGGGTTCGTGCATTGGGGGAGGGTATCGCTCAGGCTTGGCGGCGGCAAGGCGAGTGGCGGGAAATGGCCGCGGATGGGTGGAGCAGGGGAAAACTATCGGAAGGGCGGGGATGAGCAGGGGGGCGAAATGGGGACTGGGGTGGCCCTGAGCTCAGAGAATGTGGAAAGAGAGCGACATGTGGAACACGCGAAATGTCATCGTCTTAGCGGGACTCGTCACCCTGGGGTCTGGGACTGCAGCTTGTAGCGATGCGGGCGAGGCGAAGTGTCTGCTCGGTGCGCGGGTGTGTCGCGACGAGACGGTGTGGGTGTGTGCTGGTAAGGGGTCGTTCATGGTCGAGCGCGTGTGCCCGGAGGGGACGACGTGTACGGGCGGCGCCTGCCTGACGAGCCCGCTCGGCGATGTCGGGGACGTGATCGAGGAGGTCGTGGACAGGCCCGATACCGGCTCGCAGGGGCCTGATACCTGGCTCGTTGACACGAGCGACACGGCGCAGGACACATCCAGAGATTCACTCGAAAATCAAGACGTCGAGGACAGCTCGGGGCCCGATACGCTCAAGCCACCGCTCGATACAAGAACTCAAGAGGACCTCGAAGACACGATGGATGTCCTCGATACGATGCCGCTCGCGGACACGGCGGCGCCTGATACGACACCGGAAATCGATACGACACCAGAGCTCGACACTGTCGACGCCGGGCCGGAGGTGCCGGATGTGCCTGTCGTGATTCCGGAGGCACCGCCCGGCTTTCTCGCTTATGAGCGGATCGCGAACATCGCGATTACCGACGACCTCATCAAGGTCGTCTGGGCCCCCAACGGGGCCTATGCCATCGTGGGAGGGAGAAACGGGGACATCGGTATCGTCAAGCCCGGGGAGAACCTCGCGAAGGTGGGCAAGGTCGGGACCTCGCTCGCGGACCTCGCGATCATCGAGCCGTCAAAGGGGTACTTCGAGGTCCTGGTCCTCGACCGCACACTCGGCCTCGTCAGGGTCAAGCCCAACGCGACGCTCGACGCGCTCGAGACGATCGAGACCGTCGCCATCAACAGTGGCTCGGGGCGTGCGCTTGCGGTCGAGCCGGGGAGTGCGCGGGTGGCCATCGCGGCGCATCAAACCGACAGCATAGCCTACCTCTACCTCTGGGACCCGGTCGGCGGGCTGTCCGCGCCGAAGGGGTTCAACGCGAGCGCAGGCATCAGCGATGTCATGTGGGCCGCTCCGTCGCTGCATGGTGGGAGCGCCGCCATCATCACAACACATGGGACGAATGGGCGTGACTCGAAGACCTGGTATCTCGACACCGACCTCGTGACGGCAAATGCGGTCCCTGGCAGCTTTGGCAACATGGGTGCAGCCACCTGGAGACCCGACCCGTACAATGACGGCTATGGGGTCTATGGGATCGTCAGCGGCTGGAGCTCGAACAAGCTGTATGTCTTCAACGGGAGCTGGCAGAGCGGCACCCTGCCTGTGCCAAATGCAGCTGGGCCCCAGGGGAGCGATTGGAAGTGGGACGGGAGTCGGGCACTCGTCGTGGGGCGGGTCATCGGGAACCCCGCCTATGCGGTCGTGGTCGAGCATCGGCCGACCGGACCGGGGTGGACCGCGACGTTCTTCGACCAGTCGATTCAGGGGTTCTTGAACCCGCCGTGGTCCGGGAACAGCAGCTCGCAGTATCTGCTCGATGTCGCGTGGCGCCCTCGGACGGCGTGTGACGAGGGCCTGATTGTCGGCAGCGACAGCGGGTCGAGCTTCAGCCCGACGTTTGGATACGTGATCCGGTTCTACGACCTCGACGACCCGGCCTGCGACTGATTGCCCGGGTTGGAGGGGAGCGGTTGCGTGGCGAGAGGGGATTGCCGGGTGTCTACCGGGGGAACATCGCCCGAGGTACGTTCGATTCGTCGGGGCGCGATCACCGCGACCACCAGCGGGCGCGCAATGAATTGCAATGAATTGCGCCCCTACCCCATGCGGCGTCGTGTGGCGTATGGCGCGGCGTGACGTCTGGCGCATGGGTGTGGCCCGATGCAGGCGTTCGATTCATCGGGGCCTGGTCACGGTGACCACTAGCGGGCGCGCAATGAATTGCGCCCCTACCCCATGCGGCGTCGTGTGGCGTATGGCGCGGCGTGACGTCTGGCGGAGAGCCATCGTGTGACAAACAGCGGAGGGGGGCGAAATCGTGATGCCCCACAAGAACGGGTCGGCCAGAGACCGACCCGACTTCGTTACTTCTTCGGGCGCGGCGGAGCCTTGGGCTTGGCTTCCTTTGCGTCGGCGGCCTTGGCAGGCTCCTCCTTCTTGCGGAGGACGGTCGAGGACTCGGCCTTTTCGGCCTTCGCGGGCTTATCCGCCTTCGCGGGCTTGTCGGCCTGCGCGTTCGACTCAGCGGCCGGAGTGGGCTTTTCGAGCTTCACAGCGGCCACATCGGGCTTCGCTGCGCTCGCGCCCTCGGCGTTAGATGCATCAGAAGCGGGGGCAGTGGGCTGCGTCGCCTGGACAGCTAGGGACTCCGCCTTCTGAGCAGCAGCCTCTGCGGCCCTCTCGGCTTCGACCTTGTCGAGGTCAGGGAGCTGGAGCACCTCGCCGGCGCGGATTTCGACCTGCTCGGTCTTCGGCTTGAGCGATGCACGCTTCGTCGCCTTCTCCACCTGGGGATGCTCGGGCGCCTCGCCGTGCTTCAGGAAGTAGATTTCATCGAGGGCGTGGTCGAGCTGGGACTGCGTAATGTTCAGCAGGCTCTGCTCCTTGCGGAGGCGCTTGTCGTTCAAGCGCGCACGAGACTCGCTCTCGAGGGCCTGCGCCTTCCACTTCTCGAGGCCACTCTCGAGCTTGGCGACCGACTTCTCGAGTCGCTCGACGTCTCGCTTGAGGCGAGTCGACACGCGCTCCTCACGCTGCTCCTCGCTCTCGCCAGGTTTGGCCTCTTCGGTCTTCTTCTCGAAGACCTTGCGCTCGGCTTCAGCGAGCTGCGCCTTCATGCGCTGCGACTCGGCCCTGAGCGCCTCGACCTCCGCCGACTGAGCGCCTAGACCGGCCGCCTTGCCGAGTTCATCACGCGCCTTCACGAGCTCCTGACGCTGCTGCTCCTTGTCGATACGCACGCGATTGAGCTCGGCAGAGAGGTCGCGGTTGCGGTCCTCGATGCGTGCCTTCTCGGCCTCGGCCTCTTTCTTCGCGGCATCGGCCGCGCGCTTGCCGGCCTCGGCGTCCTGGAGCTGCTTGCGCAGGTCTTTGGATTGGGCCGCCTCCTGGTCTTTCTTCGACATTTTCTCGTCGATGCCCTTGACCTTCTCCCGCGCGCTGCGGACCTCCTTGTCGGCCTCGCTGACTTTTTCGCGAAGCTCGTTGATGAGCGTGGTGTCGCGAAGCTGTTTCATGAAGAGCGCGATGACGACGACGACCAGAATGCCAGCGATGAGCCAGGCCATGGGAAACCTCTTGAGAACTTGTCTGCCCGGGAGTTGGTGAGAGGCTGTGGACCTCCCCCCGGCGAAGGTCGCACATCGCGAGAGCCCTTGCTCGACCGCGATGGGGCTTCATAGACCAAATCGCTGAAGGTGGCGAGAACTCCAGTAGGCCGCTGGAGCGCCTTATCCGGCCGTTCCCGGCAAGTGTGTCAAAATACACACCGCTGAGAAAATCGAGAACTTGTGCCGAGCTCGGGACGCCGCCATAGTGCCCGCCGCTCAGCGATGAGCCAAAGTCCCCTAGTTTTGATGAGGAAGCGATGTCGAATCGAACGCCCCGGTCCCATCTCGCGCTCGTAGGCGCGTGCATCATCGCGGCCGCATGCAACGATCCCGGACGCGGTGGGTTCTTCGTGCGCCCCGATGTCACCGACACCGCGACGACCGAGGTGGTCGACACGACCGACGCGACCGCCCTGGACACCGTGGCATCCGACACGGGCACGCGCGTCGACACCTCGACACCTGCCGACACCACAACGACCTCCGATGCAACCCAGCCGGCCTGTTCCGAAGGCCTGCTCTGCGACGACAAGAACGCATGTACCCGCAACGACCGGTGTAAGCAGGGCGTCTGCACGGGTGAGCCCCTGCCCTGTCAGGATGAGTTCGAATGCACCGACGATGTCTGCACCGATGGCGTCTGCCAGCACCCGCAGAAGGCGGGCACCTGTCTTATCGGCGGCGCCTGCTACAATGAAGGGGACACCCGTTCGGAAAATGCCTGTCTGCGTTGTGACACCGCCTCGAGCAGCATCGGCTGGTCGATGACGACGGGGAGCTGCGACGACGGCGACCCCTGCACCATCGGCGAGACCTGCAGCAATGGCACCTGTGGCAATGGGACCCCAGGGCCTGGCTGTGCCACCGGACCGAAGGAATGCCTCTACCACACCGACTGCTACCCCGAGCGCATCTGCGGCGTATGGGTGAACGCTGGCAAGAGCCTCTGTTCCGAGCCTTGCGCGGGCGACATCGACTGCGGGGTCGGTCAGATCTGCTCGAAGGCACCGGGCTCGGTCCAGGTCGGCTATTGCCAGGACGCCCCGACTGTAGGGGGCTCTAATGGCGCAGCCTGCACAGAGGACTACCAGTGCGCGAGCGGGATTTGCGGCGACGGCGTCTGCGGGCCTCTGTGCCTCGATGAGGCTCATTGCCCTGCCCCCAATATGACCTGTCACCCCGTGGGAGACCTCGATCTCGGGCTCCTCTCGTCGACCTGCACCCCCGATAGCGGAGGGGCGCTCGGTATCGGCGCGGTCTGCACTACGGACGGACAGAGTTTCGACAGCGGGGTCTGCGCCTCGGGTCATTGCGATTTGATGGCCATGTCCAACCCGGAAGCGAAATGCCTCCCGATCTGCAAATCCGAATCGGATTGCCCGGGATTTCTCGAGTGCAATATCGTCATTTTCGGGCCTCGTGACCGGGCGGACGCCATCCCTTACGACCCCCAGTTCCAGGCCAAGACAAGGGACGCGATTTCAGCCTGTTTCACGCCCGAAACCCCTGGCGGCAATCTCGGCGACGGCGCGATCTGCACGAGCAAGGCCCAGTGCCGCTCGAACAAATGCATCCCCCTCATCCCCGGCTCGAACCAGCCCTATTGCACCGGTTTCTGCGCGCGCGACAGCGACTGCCCGGGGAACATGGCGTGCAAACTCGACGTCGTGAACATGGTCTCGGACTGGCTCATCGCAGCTGGAACGGCGACACCGGGCGCCTATGGTCTCGTGCGGATCTGCAAATTCCGCTGAGAGCGCCTCAATCGGCGAGGGGGTCGACGATGTTCGAGGTGAAGCCAACGGGATCGGGAATCTCGTCGGCCGACACCTCGAGCGAAAGCTCGACGGGCTTGACGTCATCGACCTGGTAACGGCCAAGCAGGCTCTCGTAATCGGGATTTTTTTCCTGAGCGTACCCCGGGATTTCGACGCGGAAAAGCTCGACGATGTGGGTGCCGGGGTAGATCCTCGAGAGGCCGAAGTGGTTCTTCCATGCAGTGGCACTCTCGTCGGTCACGATGGCGAAGGGGCGAGCGAAGTCGGTCTCACCATCCTCGCGGGCGTAGCGCACAATCCAATCCCACTCCACGTCGGCCGGGTCGAGCACCTCATCGCGGCTGTTCGTGACGACGAGGTCGACGTCGACACGGCTGCATGCCGTGACGGTCTTCTCGCTGTCGGCTGTAAGCTGAAGGTCGACCCGGACGCCCTCATCGCCGAGTTCAACCTCGGCGCGGGCCTCCTCGCGGGCGCTCGAGACCGACCCGACGAGCGCGTCGGCGATACGTCCCGCGCGATCGAGGACCTCCACCTGGTAAGTGCCAGCCGCAAGCCCTTCGAAGCGGACGAGCCCCGCGTCTCCCGTGAAGCCGCGAGCGACTTCGTCCGAGGCGTTCTTGACGACGACCTCAGCGCAGGGAAGGGAGGACACACCTGCACAGGCACCGAGCTGCTCATAGCAGCGAGCGACCGAGACGGTGAGCGTGCCCTTCGATGCGGTATCGGGAGAGGTGGCACAAAGCCAGGGCATCCAGAGGCAAGTCAGCGGATTGTCTGATTTCGAGCCCTCGAGCGACTCGCAGGAGCTCGAGGCGATGTTCGAGGCTGTGTCGGGGTCGCAAGTGGTGAGTGAAGGCGCGTCGGGAAAGCAGGTCGCGATTCGGTCGCGGGCGCTCGCACAGAGGTCCTGGGTCGGGGCTGTGTCACAGGCGGCGGACATGATGCCGAAAGTAACAGTCGTGCGGGTCAGCGAGACGAGATGGCGAGCGGTCATGCGAGGTCTCCCGTAGCGAGGCGAGAGGGCGCTACCGGAAACGGCGACATCGGGCAAGGCCGGGACCCGTTCAAACCTGCAGTGGAGTCAGGCAGGGTAAGAATTTTCACTTTTGAAGACAGTGAATTACGAGAATCAACCTCGAGCGCTCACGAAGACTCAGAGTTCAGACGCGACTCTGAAGAGGGGCTCAGGGGTCGATGGAAACCCCGATCCGCGTACCGACGCCGATGATGTGGAAGGGGTCTTCCGCGCCGCGGGCAGGGTGATATTCGTAACCGAGCCAGAACATGGCGTGAGGGGCGAAGGCGCCCCCGATACGCGGGGTCACGAAACCGTAGGCGAGCGCTGTTCGGAAGCCGGGCGGCCATCCTTCGCCGCCCTGGAGATAGGTGACCGCCGCAACCTCGAGGTCGAAGGCGCTGCCTGCGTCTGCAAAGCGCCAGACGAGCGGTAAGGCCCCCGAAAGAACGCCCTGGATGCGCCCGTCCTCTCCCATGCGTCCGCCACCTCCGAGCTCGAGGCCCGTGAGGAGGGTCATGCCATCGCCGAGCCCCGCGCCGAGAAGGACTCGGCCTGCCCCGCCACCAGAGAAGTGGGCGGTTTCGTCGTGAAGACGAAGACCGAGCTGGCCGCGGCTCTCGAGGTAGATGACGAACCGGTCGTCATCACCTTGAAGGCCGATGAACCCGGCATTCGGCTCGAGCCAGAAGGGACAGTCTTCGCTGGCGCGTGCCTCTGCATTTGCGAGTGCGGTCTCGACACGGGTCAGCTCGAGCAGGTCCGAGATGGCGTCGAGGTCGCGCCCCTCGCGAAGCCAGACTGTGCGCAGGTCACCTCCGAGCGAAACCTCGAGGGATTTGCGACGCTGTTCGAGCCAGCGAAGGAGTCCCTGGCGTGCGGCTTCGGGCACCTGACAGGCGCTCTCCATGACGCCGGCTGCGATTTCGTCCTGGGCGATGCGGTCGATGGTCCATGCGTCGCGGGCCTTTGAACGAACAAGCGTGAGGGTATCGACGAAGAGAGCGCGCTCGACGGGATCAGAGGGGGCGGCGGTGGCGCAACCGGTGAGGAAAGCTAGACAAACCCAAAAATGACGAGCCCGCACGCTCCCTCCCCCGTTCGAAGACAACGGAGTTTAGGAGCCGAGCGGGCTCGGACAAGAGACGAAAGGCGTTCAGGGCTGCTTCGGAACAGGCTGCTGGCCACCTGGGGTCGGCTCGACTGAAGGCTGTGGCGCAGGCTGCGACTCGCTGTTGCTGGGCGACGTGGGTGGACTCACGGGCTGAGCCGAATTCCGGAAACGCTCAAGCACCTGCTTGCGTCTCTCGCTTTCGCTCGGCACATTGGCCGAGAGCTGGATGTAGCGCTCGAGCATGCGGTCGGCGCCGGCGGAGTCACCAAGGGCCTGGAGCGAGACGGCGATGTGGTAGGGCGGCGCAAAGGCCGTTGCATCGAGTTGCATCGCGCGGGCAAGCAGCGGAATCGCCTCGTTGTGGAGCTTTCGCTCCTGTTGGATGACACCGAGGTTGAAGGCGGTCCAGGCGTCGTTCTCGAGGGCGAGGGCGCGGGTCAGCACGGCTGCGGCCTCTTCGAGCTTCTGCTGTTCTTTGAGCAGCGCGCCGAGGCGGCGGAGGGGGAGAGCGCTCTTCGGAGCGAGGATGACCGCGCGCTTGAGGTGCTCTTCCGCTTCTGTCTTGCGCTTCAGCGCAAGGTTCGCGTCGGCCGCGTTGAGGCGGGTCGAGGCATTGTCGAGGGTCTTCATCGCCTGCTCGAAGAGCTTGAGTGCGTCCTCGGCGCGGTCGTACTCGAGGTAGGCGACACCGGTGTTGTTGAGGGCGGTGACGCTATTCGGGGCGGCCTTGATGGCGGCCTCGAAAGCCGAGAGGGCCTCTAGCTTCTGGCCGCGGGAGCGGAGCAGCTGCGCCTTGGCGAGGTAGGCGTGGGGGTAGTCGGCCGCCGCCTTGATGGCCTCCTCGAGCTTTGCGAGACCGGTCTCGGCCTCGCCGCGAGCGAGCGCGAGGTGAGCCTCAGCCGTGAGCCGCATGGGAGCAAGCGATGGAACGTCCGCGAGGACCTCGATGGCGTAGCTGATTCGGGCGGAGTTATCGTCCGTGATGGTCGTCGGCACGGCAGCCGCTCGGCGGACGAGGGCCTCTTGTGCGGACCTCTGGATGAGGGGCGAGCGTGGGTCGAGGGCGCCCGCGGCTTCGAGGGCGGCGAAGGCCTTGTCGAACTTTTCTTCCGTGAGCGCCGTGTTGGCGCGCTTGAGGTGAGCCTCGATGGCGCTGGTCACTGCTGGGTCGGTACCCGCGCCACCGCAGGCCGCGAGGCCCGCGGAACCAAGACACATGACGAAGGCAGACCGGGAGAGGAAGTCGCGGATTCTCAGGACCATCTTGTCGCTACTCGCAGTGCTCGAATGGGGAGCCGGGGTCACTCGGGATTTGACGCAGGCAGCGGGCGAACGATGAGTATGTAGTCGCCCACCATGGGACCGCGTCCTGACACCCGGGCCTCCCAGGTGCCAGCGGCTGGCACCTCGAACTCCGAGATGGCGGCCATGAAGCCCTCGCCGCTGTCCTCATCGAACGCGACGACGGCGCCGGAGGGATCGCGCAATTCAAGCTCCGTGTCCATCGAAGCCCCACAGAAACTGATGGTCTCGAGGGAATAGCGGCCGGCAGAGAGCGCCATGACGAAGTGGTCGACCTCGAAGGGGGCGCCGATATCGCCATGTTGGCGGACGCTGAGCGGGAGCTGGTTCACGGAGCCGGAACTCGGAAGGGCCGGTCCGCACTCGCCTGGGTTGCCAGGGGTGCCGAGGCAGACCTGGTCGGAGCACGCGCACTGGCTGTCGTTCGTGCACAAGAGGCTGCTGACGTAGAGGACGTAGGGCCCGATGGTGGCCGACAGGCTCTCGACGCGGACGTAGTAGAGGTCGGTCACATCGGGGATGAAACTCTCGATTTTCGAGTGACCTGCGGGACCGTTACCGAAGGCATAGCCGAGCTCGGTGACGGCGTCGGAGGCGTAGATCGACACCTGCGTCTCGAGGCCCTCCGCGCAGAAGGGGCGCGTGCCGAGCTTGTAGGGGATTCCTGCCTCGAGGCGGACCTCGTACCAGTCGACCTCGGCCGGGTCTTCGAGGGTGGCGTGGACCTCACCGCCGATTTCTGTTGGGGTTGCGGCCTTTTTCGTTTTCAAAATCCTGGTCAGACCAGGACTCAGAAGCTCCCGCGCACCCCGAGAGACGGTGTCAGCGGCAGGCTCGTGATGTCATCCCGCTCGCGATAGTCATCGCTGTACTGAATCGACTCGATGTTCGCGCGGTTGGTCGCGTTGTTGAGCTCGAGGTACAGATCGAGCTTCCAGCGATCGAAGATGAAGGTCTTGTCGACCCGCAGATCGAGCTGGAAAAAAGCCTCAGCGCGGTCCGAAAGGTCACCTCCCGCCGCCCGTGGTACCCAGACGTCCGCCCCCGCATCGAAATAGGCGGGCTCGAGCGGCGTAAAGGGATTGCCCGTCGCATACCTCACGCGCGTCCCGACGCGCCACCCCGCACCGAGCTGCACGCCCGCCACGAGCGCAAGGACATGGGTCTGGTCGAACGAAAAGAACCGCTCGGGCTCTCCCGGACGGTCGACCCGCCGCGACCTCGACAAAGTGTAGGCCACCCACGCATCCACGATGGGATGCTGCAGCCGGACGAGCGCCTCACCGCCGAAGATCGTACCCTCCCCGGCATTATCGTAAGGGATCCCACCAAACACCCCCGTCGTGACGACGAGCTGGTCGAGGGACTTGTAAAACCCCTGCAGCTCCACGCTGAAGAGGTCTCCGAGCTGCTGCGACATCCCAAGGTTGATGTATGCCGCGCGCTCGGGCAGGAGCTCCGTATTGCCAATCGACTCCGCCGACTCGTCAGGGGCTGGCGCCTGGTGGTTGAGCCCCCCTGTCAGCGTCAGCACGGTCGAGTCCGTCGCCTTCCATCCAGTCGCGAGTCTCAGGTCGGGGGCAAACTCCTGGAAGTTGCCAATCCAGCTCGCGAGCCGGAAACCGCCTGAAAGATTCACCGTGTCAGTCAAAGACCAGGTCGCCTCACCCCAACCGTCGATGCGCCCCGCATAGCCCGCCTCGGTCAAATCGAAACGCTCGCGCACCTCGCCTGGCAGCGACACCTCGCCTTCTTTGTCGGGTCGGGGCACCGCGAGATCAACCCTGAACCGCGAGACCTCACCAAGCAGTCCACCTCGCAGACGCCACCCCTTCAAACCCCGATAATCCAAGTCAGCCCGCACCGTCAGCGGACAGAATCTCAACCGAAAGCTGTTGTCCCCGACCCCGAGGTCGAGCCTCTGATAGCTCGACGCCACACCAAGCGACAGCGCGAGGTCCTTGTCGAGGTCGAGCCCACCCGTCGCCTGAATCTGATGAAACATCCGCCCGAGCGAAAATCCGCTGCCCTCGGGATCATCCGCATCGGGGCCCCCTCCGAACACGATGACCTCGTCGTCGGACCCGAAGGCGACGAACTTCATCCGAGTCACCCCTCCCGGGTGATAATCGGCCCGCACCTGGTAGTCGTAGTAGCGCGGCGCCGAGCTGAAGAGCTGGGCCCCACTCTCGTTCGAAATCCCCGCGAGGATTGCGTCGACCCAGCTCCGCCGGACGGCCGCGCCCATGGTCCACTCGTCCGAGACCGGCACCGTCAAGAGTCCCGCCGCATGGTAAATGTTCACGTCACCGTGGCCATGAGCCCCGTCGCGCTTCAACTCCTCGAGCGTCACATTGACCATGCCACCGATGATGTCGCCATATTCGGTAGAAAATCCGCCCGCACGGAAATCGATATCGTCGATCCACTCGTCCTGCAAAACCGAATAGATATTTCCAAAATGATAGAGCTGAAAAATCGGCATACCTTCGAGATAGGCCTGCGAATCCTCGGGCGCCGATCCGCGCACCGCGAGTTCTCCGGCACCAGGA
>VFQT010003031.1_pt1 | contig 15994 bp, 17 predicted proteins | sample 3512381 | NCBI WGS metagenome assembly VFQT01 (sample SAMN10412376, study PRJNA504923) | tailings metagenome | isolation source: Relicate 2 Philex TSF3 active mining site | place: Philippines: Tuba, Benguet | collected 2017-08-29 | reverse complement strand
TGCAAGGAGCCAGTGTCAAGGCTACTTAGATAACTAAATCTAAAATTGGTAGTTGTTTGCATATCTATAAGATAATAAATAATATAAGATAAATTAAGATAAGTTTAAGCAGTTGATGCATATGTAATTTGTTCTTTTGCTTTGCTGGTTAAAATTAAAATCAATTATGCTAAATATTTTGTCTTGGTACCTAATTTGCAAAGATGCATCCAGTGCAAGCCCAGCATTGCAGATTGTAAAGTTGTAAAAAGTTTTTACCACCTTGCCGTGCTTTGTATTTTGCGTTAAAACCTTTGCTTTTTGAACGCTTGCACTTACAATGGCAATTTCTCTTAACTCTTGTTTTAAGCCCCCTATGCCGTCGTTTGTGCCAATTTTTTGTATTATGCTAATTTTTTGATTAAAAGCGTTTTGTTTCATTTTGAAATAAATAAAAAATTAAAATTAAAATTTAATATCTCTTTTGCTTGCAGCATAAAAGTTGTAAGATTTTTGCACGGCGGGCGGCGTGTGATTTTCAAAACCGTCTTGTTCCCACAAAAATGCAGCATGTGTTAGCATCGCAAAAGTTAAATCACTTGGCAAAAGGCTTGCGGATGATGGTCCGCACTCAAAAACAATGTCAATATTGCTTGCTAAAACATCGTAGATCTTGCCCTTTGCCATGTCAATTTTTATCTTGCTTGGCTCAGTTTGACTGCCATCAAGAGTAAGTCTTGTAATCTTTGTAATATTAGCCTTGCCAATGCAAACAATATAGTTGTTGTGGTTAAAAATTCTTGCCTCAATTTCACGCGGAACAATACACAAACCGCTTGCAAGCTCTGCCTTGCTTATCACAAAGTCTCTGATGTTTTTTAGAGTTTTGTCAACTTCTGGGTTTGGCTCCTCGCTTAAACGCAAAAAGTTTTTAATAGATTCTAAGCTTAAAATGTCGCTTTCAAGCTCTTTTTGCATGATTATTTGCGGCTCCTGTTTGCCTGTTGTAAAATTTATCATAAAATAATGGATACTACAATCTAATAATAAAATAAAAAGTTGAAAATAGCTAAAAACAAAATACAATTACTCTTAGCTACTGCCAGCATTTAGTAATAAACTTTACAGGGGTGTGGTTTTTATATAAGCAATTTTTTGTTTTGTAATGAGGGTAAATTCTATTAAAGCAATAAATACAAGCATCAAAGACGATGAAAAGTCCTTTGTTAAATACAACATACTTAAGCAAAATCATATATTTTTAATTGCCAGCCTTGGGCTTAGTATTGCGGCTTTTGTTTTGTTTTTTGTTAAGGGGTTTAATAAGTCCGTTGATTTTGCTGGCGGGGCACAAATTGAGTTTGTTTGCAAGCTACATGCAAGCGGGCAAGATGTGCCAAATGCTGACTCTGGTGCCTGCCTTAAGCTTGCAAAGGACATACTAACCGAGGGCGGATACAAAACTTTTACGGCAAAGATAAAAAATCAAAGCATAGTTTTGCAGCTTAACGCAAGCGAGGCAAAAGCGCAAAAAGATATTGACAGCATTAACGAGCTTCTGTCACTCAAAATGCAGCAACAGGGCATTGACATTATTGTTGAAAAAAGCGATTTTATCTTGCAGTCCTTTAGTAGCGAGCTGGTTTTTAAGTCAATCTTGGCTCTCGTGATTACTTTTATCGCAATTGCAATCTATGTTGCATTTAGATTTACCCTTGCAGAGGGTTTAAGTGTAATGCTTACACTAATTCACGATGCGGTGCTTACCATTGGCTTTGTTTGCCTTGCTGGTATTAGCCTTGATATTTCAATCATTGCTGCGATACTTACGGTAATTGGATACTCGGTTAACGACTCGGTGATAATTTTTGACAGAATCCGTTCAAACAAATACTTACTTGCAAGACACTCCCGTTTTTTTGTAATATCTAAGTCCATAAACGAGACATTCTCACGGACGATTGTTACCTCTCTTACAACCGTGTTTTCGGTGCTTGCAATATTGTTGTTTGCTGGGCATGTAATACAGGGTTTTGCCTTTACAGTGTTGTTTGGCGTGGTGTTTGGCACATATTCATCAATATTTATATCTTCGGCTTTGTTGCTTTATTTTGAAGACTAATGATAGCCCAAATAACAGGCACAATTAGCCTTATAACCAAGGATGGACTCATAATTTTAACGCCAGCAGGCATAGGTTATTTTGCTTCCGTGCCTCTAAGTGTCTTGTCCTCTGCAAAACAAGGTGAGCAGATTAACCTTTATAGCGAAATGATTGTTAAGGAAGACTCTCACTCTCTCTTTGCCTTTGCCGATTACGAAGAGCTTTTATGGTTTAAGGCATTAATCAAAGTATCTGGCGTTGGGGCAAAAACGGCTCTTAATGTAATATCTCATCTTGGCACCTCACAAATAACAAGTGGTATACAGGAGGGCGGCGAGGCTTTGTTTGCAAGCGTATCTGGGCTTGGCAAAAAAACCGCCACCCGCATAGTAAGCGAACTAAACAAGGAGCCTCACAAAATACACATAGCCATGCAGGCAATTGCTAGCGAAAATCCAAGCTTGCAATTGGCACATTCACATTACACAAAGCAAGAGGGTGCACCAATTAAAGCCGCCAAAGCTAAGGAGGACGAGGTAAAACCAAAATCCAAGGCTGCAAAACCAAGCAAAATAGAGCCTCAGCCAGCAAGCAAAAGACTTATAATATCGGACATTAGTCTAGCCCTTGAGGCACTGGGTTATGACAAGCTCTTGGCTTTTTCTGTCGCAAGCAAGGTAAGCAAGGAAAGCAACGAAAATCAAACAACGGAGGACCTTATTAAAACCGCCCTTAAAATTGCCTCCGGCGGTTTGTAGTTTGAAGTTTAAATGTGTAAATTGCTATGATTGAGTATCTTGGGCTTGAAAACTTTCGCAGCCACGCATCGCAAAGCTTTGACCTTGCAAATCAAAGCGGCATAGCAAAGATTGTTGGCTTTGTTGGTAAAAACGGAGCGGGCAAAACAAACATCCTAGAGGCAATATCTATGATAGATGGCTCAAAGGGACTAAGGGGGGCAAAGGTGGAGGAAGTTTGCAAAAAGGACTCCGGTGGTAATTTTAAAGTTGTATGCGATATTGATGGCGAGAGGATATTGCTGGAAGGCTTAAAAACGCGTAAAAAATTCGCCTTAAATGGCAATCCGCTTAAGAGCTTTCAGGAGGTTGCGGGCATGGTTTCAACAATCTGGGTAAGTTGTGAGCTTGAGTATTTGTTTGCACACTCGCAGTCCACAAGGCGAGACTTTTTTGACAAGATGACTTTTTGCTTTTTTAACAATCACTATGCCTTGCTTGCAAAGGCTGCAAAGCTATGCAGCGAGCGTTTAAATGCAATAATGCAAACGGTAGACGATATTAAAAACAGCCCGCAAGACCTATTAAATAGCATTGCCTTTTGCGAGGATGTTTTAAGCGAAACAATCATACAAATTATGCAAAACAGGCTTGCAATGCTTGCTGCATTAAACGCATGTCTTGCGGAGCTTGGCACAATTTATCTTGCTAGCCTAAAGCAGGAGCTTAAAAAGTTTGAGGCAAAGGCAATTACAAAAGAGGCTGTAAGATTGCTACTGGAGCAAAATCGGCAAAAAGATAAGTGGACAAAGCAAACAACATTTAATCATCAAAAAATTACCACGCAACTTAGGGTTAAGGGCAAGATTGAGTGTCTTGAGGAGTTTTCGGCAGGGGAGACAAAATTTGTTTTAACGGAGCTGTGCTTTGCCTTTGCCGCCTCGTTAAAAAAGATTAATCCACGCCGCCACATAGTTTTGATACTGGACGACTTATTTGCAAAGCTAGATGCAAAAAACCTTGACCTAATCATTAAATACATTGAGGGCTGGAGCTTTGGGCAGGTGTTTTTCTCTTCAACCTCGGCAATCGCCCACAAAGAGGACGACCCTAGATACAAAATTTTTGTCTTATAAAAATACAAAACTACTTTATCTAAATCTTTGCATTTCAATGTCATTAATATTAAGTGGATGAATTTTACTAGAGTAATTTTTAGCATTAATAAGCATTCTTCCAGTATCACTAGATCTATTTTTTTGAAAATCTTCAAATTGATGATCGTTATGAAGATGTATTTGATTTTCAATATCATTTTTGTCAATCAATGGTTGAATTGCAACAGTTCCACTTTTGTCAAATAGGAAGTTTTGATCTAAAGCGTCATCATCAAGCTGATTTGACATAAGCTTCATTCTTTTTCTATAACCTGGTGTAATTGACATATTTAAGAATTCTGCATGCAAGGCATTTTCACAAGAATTAATATCTCTTTGATGCTTTTGATTAAAATTTGTTATTAGACTTGTTTTTTCAAATTCCATCAATGTTTGCAACATTGGAGTTTGTGATTGATGTACATTACCTTGTGCTAAGTGAACCGGCCACAAAAGCATTTGACTGTTTCTTATTTCCATATGGTAGTTTTGTTGTGATAACTCAAATTGCACTAAACCGTCATCAAGATTAAGGTTCTCGGATTGTGTTATTTTTTCATACATTGTATTTTTATTGTATCGTTTTAATACATGTGCAATATGAGCGGCAAATTGCAATTCACTATTTTGACTTAATAATCTGTCAACATCTAACTCGCTATAATACTGCTCATAAGAAATTGAGTTATCGTTTAAAAAACTCTCCAAGCTTTGTAGCGTAGGAGACATTTTGTTGATAAGTGTTTGAATTCCATGTATTTGTTGTCATAAAAGTTTATAAATCAATCTAGCTTCGCTCTTTTCTTAAACTCTTCGTTCTCAAAATACTTAAACTTCTTACATTTGATAGGTTTTTCACATTCATTCAAAACAATTTGTTCATCGGTTTTCAGTTGCATTATATCCTTTGCATCAAATCCTTTGTCGCCAAGGCAGAGTTTTGAAATATAGTCTGCCGTTTCAAAATCATTTGCATGGAAAGCAATTTTAAAGCTTGTGTTGTTAAGGATGTCTATCGTGTTTTCTTTATAAACGGCTTTGAGTTGTGGTATGTTTTGGATGGTTAAAAATAACCCAACTCTATAACCCCTTAAATATGCAATTCCTTTTTCAAACTCTGGCATTTTGCCAAGTGTTGAAAATTCGTCCAAAAAGAACCTAACTCCACCTTTGTCTTTTATCTCTTGCCAAGGCTTGCTTGTTAGAATGTCAACAAAATACTGGTATATAAAGTTCATTAGCGGTTGCAATCTATTGATATCGTTATTATTGATTACGATGTAAAGTGTAGATTTCTCTTCTCTAAATTTTCTAACATCAAAATCAGAAGAGGACATTGCATTTGTTATGACTGGGTTTAACCAAGGCTCAAGATATTTCATTAAACGGATTGCGGTATCGTTTTCAGGATTATAAAGTTTAGAAACTTCCGCTATAATCTCCCCAAATGATATATTCCCGTTCTTGTTGATAAGCTCCAGTGCTGTAGTGATGAACAACTTTCTTGCAGTAAAATCCTTTGTACAACCTTTGTTTATCAAGATGTTGGCAATTTTTTCAACATCGTTATAGGTTTTATTTTTATCTGTTTTGTCAATAAAGTCAAATGGGTTGTATTTATTAGTTTTTGGGTCTAATGGATTCCAGACATAAATCTTATGACCTATAGATTTACGATAATCGGATGTTATTTCGTGATTTTCACCTTTGATATCGTGAACTATAATTGAATCTTCGCAGTGTAAAAGATTTGGTAAAAAGTAAGAAACTCCCTTGCCACTGCCAGTTGGGGCAATTAAAATAGTATGTTGGAAGGAATCGTTTATTTTGAAAGTACCGTCGGAGTTTGTTCCAAGAAAGATGGTCATATAGTCTTAAGAAAGATTAATTAAATAAGCTCGCCACTAGTCAAAAGGATTTTTTCTTACCAATTTTAGTAAAATTTGATAGAGATTTTTATCCTTATTATTATATCTTAACTCACATTCTTTTAAATGCAAGATAAAATTATCAGAATTCATTCCGTTAAACTTAGATAGTCTTCTTTTGCAATAACTCAAAACTTTAATAAAATAAAAGCTTCTATACCATTTAGATGGCACTTACCCAAATGATTAAAAGGAAGCAAATTCATTATGAGAATAGACCTCTTTCGATTCTTATAACTCATTACTAAAAACCCCTTAAATCAAAAAGTCAATAGAATCTAAAAGTTCTACTATTATGGAGGCTTTTATTTTTGAGGTATGGGCATTATAAAACTAACAGCCCCTTACATCCTTGGCAAAGTTTTGAGCAACAGATTTAATTTGGTTTAGCAAGTTAGTGTAAGGCTTTGCAAAAGGGGGTTGTTTGGGGGTGAGTCCGCAGATGTCTTCAAAGACGGCAACTTGCCCACTGCATCCATTGCCGCAGCCTATGCCAATGCTGGGCACGGATATATTTTGAGTTATGTAAGAGGCATCTTCCTCTTGGCAGTTTTCAATAACTATGGCAAAGGCACCAGCAAGCTCAATTGCCTTTGCAGAAGCAAGCATTGCCTCTTTACCATCTTTAATTTTTTTATAGGAACCAATGGTACGCACTCTTTGCGGCATTAAGCCAATGTGCCCCATAACAGCTATGCCTCTTTTTGTTAAAAAATCTATTGTGTCGCAAACCTCTATGCCGCCCTCAATTTTTACCCCATCTACGCCGCTAAGCTTGATTATCTTTGAAATATTTGCAAAAGCCTGCTCCTTGCTTTGCTCGTAGTACGAAAACGGAACATCGCACAGAACCATTGCATTTTTAGCTGCGTTCTTAACCGCTCTTGCATGCTTAATTATTGTGTCAAGCTCCAAAGAGTTAGTATCCTGTGCGCCGTAAAGAACCATCTCCAGCGAGTCGCCAACTAAAATTATGTCGCACACTTCATCTGCAGCAATTGCAAAGGGTACAGTGTAAGCGGTTAGCATTACTATCGGTGTTTTGTTGCGATATAAATCGTGTATTTTGACAAAAGATTTAAGGCTCATAAATCTTTAAAAAATATAAATATTCTTACAATATTGTGTTGCAAAATATCTTTGCATCTTTGCTTTGCAAAAGCAAGACAAATATGCAATTTTGCATAAAATTAAATTAAAATATTTAAAATTGCCAGCACGCACGCCCCGCTAACAGGGGTTATGTGCCTTACAAAAATAGGTTGCGTTTGATTTTTATACACCAATCTCACCACAAAATAAAGTGCAAAGCAGATAAGGGTGATTGCAATTGCATCCACTTTGTTAAATCCAATTGCTAGGATGTAAAAAAACCGCCTATATCCAATTGCCGTGCCCTTTGGCAAAAAGGCGGTTGCCAAAATGCAAATAATCATGCCGGACACAATGGTTTGATAAGCAAATTGTTCCGTGCCGTGCAAATAAAAGCCACGCACAAGCATGCAAACGAGTAAAAAAACCAGTGATTTTTCGTAGACCTGTTTATGGGAAACATCAATAAACAAAATTAAAAACAAAAATGCTATGGTAAAGCCATCCATAACACTAAGCTCCGAGATTCCGTTAAGCAAAAAGTTTAACATGATTGTAAGCCCTATAAAAAGCTCAATCAGGCAATAAATGCCCGGAATGCCAGCCCCACAAGCCTTGCAATTTTTTGCTTTAAATAGATAGTAGTAAAGCGGGCCGTAGTCTGGATATTTAAGCCTGATGCCGCAGCCGCTACACATTGGCGGATTTTGCATTCCATTTAAAGCTATGCCCCTTGGTATACGGTAGTAAAAGCTTGTGATAAAATTACCTATCCAAACGCTAACCAAAAACGCAAGCCAGTAAAACAAGATGTTTGAGGCTATTAAAAAAGCTTGTGTACTCATAAACTAAGATAAAACAGACAAAATACAAAATACTTAACCAAAAGAATCTTATCTTACTTCCTTTGGCAAAAAAAACTTTACATCCTCTGGTACGATGGCAAGCTCCGTTATGCAGGTTACATCAAAACTTTCGCTTAGAGTCTTTATAGAGGCTTGCACGAGGGTCTCGGGCGCGGACGCCCCTGCCGTGATTAAAATTTTAACATTACCATCACCATCCTGTGCCGCAGGTTTTGCATTGCAAAGCTTTGCAATATGCGATATAACATCCTGCTCTATAAACTCAAACAAAAAGGATGGAATGCCGTGTTTTAGACCTATATCCCTAAGTCTGTTGGAGTTTGAAGATTTGTGCGAACCGATAACAATAAGGCAGTCTACGCCGTGGTTGGTAATTATTTGCCTTGTTGCGGTTTGGCGATTTTCTGTAGCGTAGCAGATGTCGTTTTTAAGGTTCTCTGCAAGGCTTGCAAATTTTGACTTTAGATAGTCAGTTATATCTTTAGTGTCGGACATGCTAAGCGTTGTTTGCGTTGCAAGAGCGAGGTTGTCTTGACCTTGTGGCGGATTAAAAGCAATTGCCTCCTCAAGGGTTTCAATGATTGTAAAGTTGCCGCTTTTTATACGCCCAGATGTGCCTAGCATCTCGGGGTGGTTTTTGTGCCCTATTAAAATGATGTGCATGCCGGCTGCATCGTAAGATGCAACCTCGCGGTGAACCTTTTTAACCAAGGGGCAGGTTGCGTCTATTGCAAGGAGGTTTTTTGCCTTAGATTTTTGCTCGGTTAAGTCGCTTACGCCATGTGCCGAGTAGATTAAAGTTGCTCCATCAGGTGCCCAGGACACATCATCAACAAAAATCACACCTTTTTGCTTAAAGTAATTAACAACATGCTCGTTGTGAACTATCTCGTGTTTTACATATAGGGGCGTACCGTATTTTTGTAGCGCCTTTTCAACCACTTCAATGGCTCTTGTTACTCCAGCACAAAAACCCCTTGGGCCAGCTAAAAGTATGTCAATTTTACCAAGTTTTTCTTGCATTTTTATCTGAAAATTTATTTTGAAAAAGCCTTTGTTATATCTTTCATTTTAATTAGCGTTGGCAGAGTTACTTGGGTAACCTTACCTTGTTTTACATTGTATGCTAAGTAAAACGGTATGCCAAATGAATTGTTAGAATGCATAAAATAGCTTACCTCTGGGTTGCGATTTGTAAGGTCGCCACGCAAAACTTTAATGTTGTTCTTGCTAAAATATTCAAGTGTGCTTTGCTTGTTTAAAACAAGAAGGTTGTTAATTTTGCAAGTGATGCACCAATCGGCGGTTACATAAACAAACACATCATCGCCGTCTTGCAAGTATTCCTGCAATTTTTGCAAAGAAAACTCCTCAACAACGCTGCTTTGTGGATTGTCAAGTTCTTGCTTAAACTTGCCTACAAAAAATACTACCGCAAAGGCAAGGCACAGGGCGGCAGAGCCGTATAAAAAGCTTGGTATTTTTGCAAGGAGCTTTATTTTGCCAAAAAATTTAAGACGCAAAAAAACCACAAAACTTAATACTAAAACAGAAGATAGGACCCCAGCCAAGTATCCATTTTGGCGAACTAGTATATAGCAAAGCCAAAGGATTGTGGCAAACAAAAAGGCTTCCAGCACTTGTTTGGCAAAGATGGATACTTTTGCCGGCGGATTAAATGCACCAAGCTTTTTGCCAAATAATCCAATTAATATATAAGGTAAGGACATACCGCAGCCAATTGAGGCGAGAGTTACAAAGGGCTCGGCAAAACCCTGCGAACTAAGGCTCATTGTTATTGCCACAACAAGTGCCGGCGCAAGGCACGACGACCCGAGTATGGCAACAAAAAATCCTTTTAAAAAGGGGCTAAAGCGAGCAATCTTTGCAAGCCTTGTACTTGCAAAGCTAACAAATCCAAGCATTTGAGCCGTTACAGCACTAAGAACAAAAAGCATTGCAATAATAAAGTATTTATTTGCAAAATAAAAGCCCCAGTCAAGCTTTATGCCAAGAGTGTTAAATGCCCCTGCACAAACCCCAAGCAAGGTAAAAAAACTTAACATGCCAAGGCCGCTCATTGCAAATTTTAGCCTTAGGCTTAGCGGATTGTTAAATGCAGAGCTCGTGCCAAACTTTAAAGCTACAACCGGCAAAACGCAAGGCATTAAGTTAAGCACCAAACCACCAACAAATGCAATTAAAATTAAAAATAAAAAGCTTTGCTCTTTGCGGAGCTTTTTATACTCTGCCTCAAGATTTTTATCCTTGTTTGATGGGTTGATGTTATACTTAAAAGCCTCAAGCGAGCAAAAATTGTTGCTGCAGATGCTGTACTTAATGGAGCCATCTGGCTTTGGGCTTTTAAAATAAAACACCGCCTCGCCATCGTAGACCTCCTCGCTTAGCTCTTTGCCGTCTATTGTAAATTGCTTTTGGCTTGCTTTTGGCTTGGTAAAGTTAAGCTCCTTACCACCAGAGGTAATTGCAATATTGTCGGAGTATAAATAATTACCATCACTTAATTTAAATGTAATCTTTGTGTACTTACGAGAGTTTTGCACTCTTATAGCATGTGTTGAAATCTTGTTTGCGGTGGGTGCTATATTTGCCTTAGGAGTTTGCTTTTGAGGCTTTTGTTTAGTTGCAAACTTAGCTTTTGCAGGCTTTGCATTACTTTTGGATTTTTTTTGTAGGATTTGTTTTTTGGTGTTTTTGGCATTTGCCTTGCCATCGGCATCCTTTGCGTTAGCATTGCCAAGAGCAAGGGTAATACCAAGCCCTAAGCTTAAGCACAATAGTGAGCTGCATAATAGATTTTTGTAGAACTTTTTGTAAAACACTAGCACCTTTAACCTTATTAATAATTAGCAATAAAACATTTGTAGATCATTCTTGCACTTTGTAATCTTAAAAGATTTTAGCAAAAATGCAAATAAAATTTATGCAGCCTTTTGGTAAAAACAATTTTTGACTATTTTGTTGACATAATTGGTTTTGCAAAACAAATTATATATCGTGTAAATTGATGCTTGGTAAAATGACAGATGTACAAAAATCTTACAGGCTTAAAAGACTTATTTATCAAAGTAACCACAGAGGGTGCAAGGAGCTTGACATTGTTTTAGGGTCGTTTGCAAATCTGCAGCTTAGCCTGTTAAGTGATGCCGAGCTTGATAGCTACGAGGAGCTATGCCTTGAGGATGAGTGGCAAATATATTACTGGATAACTGGTGACAAAGAGGCTCCGCAACAATTTAAAGGTATTATTTTACTGATACAGCAATTTATTAATAAGAACAAGATATGTCAACAAATATAGTTACCGCAGGTTTTTTAATCATTGGCAACGAGATACTATCAGGTAAGACGCAGGATGTTAATCTTGCAAGTCTTGCAAAAAAATTAAATCTTGCTGGGGTAAGACTAATGGAGGTAAGGGTTGTTTTGGATATTGAAAGCGATATAATAGATGCCCTCAAGGCAATGAGTCTAAGATACAACTATGTTTTTACAAGCGGGGGTATAGGACCAACTCACGACGACATAACAACCGAGTGTGTTGCAAAATGCTTTAATACCGCCCTACACACCGATGCAAATGCCTATGCCGTCTTAACAGACTTTTATAAAGCACGGGGGGAGGAATTAAACGAAGGTAGGGCAAAAATGGCAATTGTGCCAGTTGGTGCTGAGCTTATTGCAAACTCTGTTTCGGCAGCCCCCGGGTTTAAAATCCACAATGTTTTTGTTATGGCAGGCGTGCCCAAAATCTTTAATGTTATGCTTGAAGAGGCAATAAGGCTATATATTAAAGGCGGAGCGGTTATGATTTCTAAAAGCATAGACCTTAGGGTAACTGAGGGCAAGATTGCAAGTCAGTTAAAGGAAATTCAAAAAAGTATATCCCAAGTTGAAATTGGCAGCTATCCAAAGGATGGCTATACGCAAATTGTTGTCGCCGGATATCACGAAGACCTTATAGACAAAGCAATTGGATTAGTTGCCATGCTTACAAGCAACCAAGATTAAATGACTTTAAGATATGAAAAATGCTAATGTAGATAAAGATTTGTCGGTTCATCTTTCTTGTTACCCGCAAGTTACTTACGAGCCAAAAAAAGATATTCTTGCAAAAATGGATGCGGCACGAGAGCTTTGTAGCAAAGGGCTTTCCTTGCGAAAAAAGCATAATCTACGCACAAGGCTACCTTTGGAATCTATCAAAATTTTTGGCTATGAACAAGGCTATTTTGATGAACTGCAGGATATTATTGAAAGCGAGTTAAATGTTAAAAATATTATTTATTTAAAAGAAAGCGACATTAAGGTTTCGTCATCTGTAAAGCTAAATTTTAAGACCATAGGCACAAAGTTTGGGATTAATGTTGCAAAAATTACTACGGCGGTAAAGCAGGGTGATTTTAAAATCAATACCGATGGCACTGCTGTTGCGGCGGATTTTACATTGTTGGCGGAGGATTTTGAAGTTGTTAACAGCATTGACGATTCCTGCATAAATAAACAAAGCGAGGATTGGTTTGGTTTTAACGACCCCTGTGACTCATCCTTTAAAATTATCATTCTTTGCATCAAGGTATCGCCAGAGCTTGAGCTTGAGGCAATGGCACGGGACTTTGTGCGCGCCGTGCAAAGTTCTCGCAAAAGTCTAAACCTTGATGTTTCGGCACAAATTAATCTAAGCTACTGGGCGGAAGGCGAAGTGCAAGACCTGCCAAAGCTAAATACAGCAATAGATTTACATCGTGATTACATAAAATCACAAACAATTACTCAAAATTTAATATTTTGCAACAAACCTTTGCAGGACTCTTCTTTTAGTAAAACAATTGCCACAGAAGTTGATGGCATAAATCTTAAAATGCAAATTACAATTTAAAATTTCAAGTTTGTATTAAGATCTAGGATTGTATGTTTTAAAATTAATTTAGACTCCTTGCAAACTCTATACAAAAATTGACAAAATTAACAAAAGGCTTTACATATATTGCTATATTGTTTTTTAATTGAAAAATGACGCAAAAAAACGGGACTAATCTTAGCTGGGGCGGTGCTTTTAGCCAAAAGCAAGACGATTTGATGACGGCGATTAACGAGTCAATATCTTTTGATAAAAGGCTTTACGGGCAGGATATTAAGGGCTCGCTAGCTCATGCAAAAATGCTTTGCCGCCAGGGTATTATTAACCAAGAGGATTTAAGTCAAATACAAACTGGGCTTGGTAAAATTAAAGAGGAGATTGAGAGCGGCTCTTTTGTTTTTAAAACCGAGCTGGAGGATATACATATGAATATTGAAAGCCGCCTGCATGAACTTGTGGGCGATGCGGCTAAAAGGCTGCACACCGCAAGGTCAAGAAACGACCAAGTTGCAACCGACTTTAAATTATTTGTAAAGGATGCAACAATTTACATTATGGGGCTTACCGACAGCCTTCTTGAGGCAATAACAACAAAGGCACAGGGGCACATTGACACATTTATGCCAGCCTTTACGCACCTGCAAACCGCACAACCAAGCGTGTTAGCCCACCACTTGCTTTGTTATTTTGAAATGCTATTTAGGGACAGGCAAAGGCTTACCTCCTCTCTTAAAAGGCTTAACACTTGCCCCCTTGGCAGCGGAGCGGTCACTGGCACATCTTACCCCATAGATAGGCACTTTGCCGCAAAAGAACTTGGTTTTGAAGAACCATGTGCAAACTCCTTAGACGGGGTATCTGACAGAGACTTTGCTCTAGAGTTTTTGTTTAATTGCTCGGTTATTGGCATGCATCTGTCGCGTATGATGGAGGAGTTTATCATCTGGAGTAATGCAAGCTTTGGTTTTATTAAGTTTAGTGATAGGTTTTCGACAGGTAGCTCAATGATGCCGCAAAAAAAGAACCCCGATGCAGCCGAGCTAATAAGAGGCAAAACCGGGCGGTTATACGGCAATTTAACATCGCTTTTAACATCAATGAAGGGTCTTGCCCTTGCCTATTTTAAGGACATGCAGGAGGATAAGGAATGCGTTTTTGACACTCTTGACACAATATCAATTTGCCTAAGGGCGGCAAGCGGCATGATATTGGATTTTGAGGTAAATAAACAAAGAATGCAGGAGGCAGCATTGTTTGGGCACTCTGTAGCAACTGACCTTGCAGATTATTTTGTAAAAACCCTTGCGATGCCTTTTAGAGAAGCTCACCACGCAACAGGCAAGCTTGTTGCAATGGCTACAGAACTTGGGCTAAATTTGTGGGAGCTTAGCTTAGAGCAGTTTAGACAAATTGAGCCACGCACAGAGGCTGGCGTTTATGACATTTTGGGGCTTGAAAACTCCGTGGATATTAAAACAAGCTACGGCGGCACGGCACGCAGCCAAGTTAAAGCTCAGCTTGAAAGGGCAAAAAGTTTAATTGAAAAACATGTTTAGGCTTGTAACCACATGCAACCACGACAAATGGATTAATGGCGAGGGCGGTAATGCAAAAATCTTTTTGAAAAATTTGCTAAATGACGATTTTTTTGACCTAGTGTTAAGGCTTAGTCGCAAAAAAATCATCAAATTTAAATCCCTTGCCACAGGGGGTAAAAATTGTTTTGCTGACCTAAAAAATCACACAATACTTATAAACCTTAGCCTTGTAAGCACCGGCGAAATCGCAACTTTAAACAAGCAATACAGGGGCAAGGATGGAGGGACTAATGTTTTATCCTTTCCTTACCTTGACTTTGAAGGTAAAAACTTTTACCTAGGCGACATATTTTTATGCTACGAAAAGCTACTAGAAGAGGCAAATGCACAGCAAAAACCATTTAATCACCATTTAACACACTTAATTTTGCACGGCATTTTGCATCTGCTTGGCTACGACCACATAAACGACAAAGATGCAGTGATTATGGAAAGACTTGAGGCACGCATCCTAAAGCAATATTGCATTGATAATCCTTATTTGTAAAATTTTTGTAAAAAATGACTAGTTACACAAATTATGAGGAGCAAACTGGCTTTGCTTTTAAAATAGATAAACAACAAAACGATATTGAAGAAGCTGGGCAAAATGATGCAATGCAAATGAAAAAAAACATCATTCTTGCCTGCGAGCTTGCAAAAAATAGCCAAATTGCCAATATCCTTAAATGTATTGATGGCTATGGCGGCGAGCAGAGTCTATTTGCCTTTTTGTACAGCGTCTTTGACGACATATCTCTTGCAAAATCGCTTAATGCAAATTCTGGCTTTAAAAATGCTTTTTTAAAAGAGTATCAAGATGATTTTATTAACGAGCTTTGCGAGGAGATGGCTGCCTTTTTAAACTCTAGCGAGTTTAACAATAGTAGCTACGCCACTTACGGCAGGGGCAGGGTCAATCACCTTTACAACCTATTAACCAAGTTAAAGCTTAATATTAAATGTATTGAAGACCTCGTGTTTAACAACAAGGGCATGGCAGCAACAAACAAAAGCTTGCAGCTGCATTTTAAGCTTTTGCTAAAGCAAAGATTAAGCGAGTACTCCACCGCCTTGCAGGATGTAAAACAAGCTAATACTAACCAGCATTTAACTCAGCAAGATAAGGTAAAATACAAAGAAGAGCTTAGGGTGAAGGAGCCATTTACCAAAGAGCATCTTCAAAGCAAGGCTCAGCAGGAGTTAAAGGCAAAAGAAATGCAGCCAGAGCAGTTTAAAACCAAGAATGTGTTTGATACATTTAAACAAACAACAAAGGACTTTGGGGCGGAATTTAGACAGGCAAAGGATGTATCACCGCAAAGCAAGGATGAGCAAGCAACAAAAGATAAAGATAAAAATAAAGATAAAGGGCAAGATGAGAAGCAAAAGGAAGAAGATAAATCTAAGTCCCAAGGTGCGGTTTGTGGCTGTGGACTTAAGGTTTGCATAAAGGCAGAACTTGAAAGACAAAACCCCGGCATGACATTTACCAGAAAACCATGAAATTATTCCTCAATTTACCTCACGCCACATCATTAACATTAATAATTCCTCAATGTTTATTTGCATTTGATATCACGATTTAGATTGCGGCTTTTATGCCTGTAAATCTACGGCACTGGTAAAAATTAGTTGATACCAAGAAGATTCTTGTGAATAAATAGTAAAA
>VFQT010003030.1_pt1 | contig 15994 bp, 11 predicted proteins | sample 3512381 | NCBI WGS metagenome assembly VFQT01 (sample SAMN10412376, study PRJNA504923) | tailings metagenome | isolation source: Relicate 2 Philex TSF3 active mining site | place: Philippines: Tuba, Benguet | collected 2017-08-29 | reverse complement strand
CCTGTAGGACCGAGAGTACGTCGGCACTCCCCTTCTTCGCAGGACCGAATATCTCCGTACCAATTTGACGCCAGCGGAACACCGGACTTAAACGGAATGTGGATGTATACCGCGCGGTCCGCACAACATCGCGTTGCTGTGGGTCCGGCTGCAGTGGATCCATCAAACCAAAGTTGACGTTGTACGAACCGGTTGTCTCGAGTAGTCGGCTCAGCCCAAGAATGTCGGGCAGACGAGGTCGGAACGATAGCGTGACGGTTTGGTTAAACATGTTGTTCATTCCAAGGTCAAGCACACGTCCATTCGCAAAGAACATTTGGCTCGCAAGCTGACTTCCACTGCGCTGACGTCCGTTCGCATCAAGTTCGAGCGGAACAAGTGTTGATCCGGAGACAGCCTTGTAATCAAGAACCGGACTCAAGAATCCATTCTCGACGATACGCCAGTTAAAGCCAAATGTTTGTTCCGAGAGAAACTCACGAACGATCGGACTAGGCTGCAGCAGAAAGCGCGATTGTTCGGTCGTACGCGCGCGAGTCATACCAATGTTGGCTGTGATCGTTTGCGGGAGGAAGTTAATCTTCGTGTCTTTATATGCCTTAAGACCCCACACATCACCAAGGAACTTCAACGGTGACGCATGATACTTCGCTGGGAGCGTTACGGCATAGTCAACACGCAGCCTCCAACGCCAATCAAAACGTTGCTGCACAACTTGCGAACGTTCAAACTCCTGCGCATACGCAAAGTTGAATGTGAGCTTGTTGAAAATGTCATCGATGTACCAAGCCTTTGACGGAATACCGAGACGCAATCCCGTGAGTGCCCACTGATCCTGAACACGAACGCGCTGTGATCGATTCCTGACTTCCTGAGCTGCTCTATCTGCGGCCTCTTGCGTGCCTCCCTTAGCAAGAGTATCTCGCGCTGTCGCGAGTGCGGCGGCCTCGAGATTAACATCGTTTTGCGCCTGAAAGAGTGGCGTTTCTGCGAGCTCGTTGTGGGTATAGGTGATTGGGATCTTCGCTTCGCGCATCTCCTGCGGAAGGAACTTCTCCAATCCTACCTGCAGTGTCGCATTCCACGACGTCGTTTGCAAACGATTACCGAAGCGTTCTTCGAGTCGGTGGAAATTAGGGGTCGAGTGATTGATCGAAGCTGTGAAGTCACCGATGTCAGCAAGCTTGAGTGTTGTACTCGCTACACCTGCCCAGTCATTATCGTCGATTGGTTCAACCACACGAAGCTCGTCAACCCACATGGTCGTGGAGAGCTCGTTCGGATATCGTTCAGCAGGATTGGCGACACCGAATCCGAAGAAGGACACGCGTGTCATGATTGGATTACCCTTGATCGCAAAGATCCCCTGAGGATCTCCAGGCACGGCGAACTCCTGCCGATCATTGGATCGCAATTGATCGCGTTGTTGCTTCACAGCCGTCATGTCCGCGACATTGATGCGGAGATCTTGCCAACCGCGAAGAAGCGGACGTCGATACTCGTAGTAGTTCGCAGAGTCGACACCGAAGCGAACGAATGCATATGCGGGTGGCGCAGAGCCTGGGGTAACTGTGCTCGGCATGGTATTATCACCATGTACGAAGAATGCGAGCTGTCGATAATAGAACAAATCCCACGGACGGAAGATGCGGGCTGCGAATCGCTCCTCACCGTACCGGAGATTGCGAGCACGCACAACGAGGGACTGCTCGTTGAGGAGAATCTGCTGGTATGGATCGGGATTCTGAAGCTGTTGTGGACGCTGCACGCCAGGAGGCATGGTGTAGAAATCTGGTGCTGCGTTGTTTTCTTCCAGGTTTACGTACGCTACTTGCAGCACGCTATCGTTGCGGTCGACATTCGCTTGGAACTGGTGATTTCGCAGCCAGTACGAACCAACGACACCCCAATCCGCAATCGCAACACGGACGATTCCACCTTGAAAATGAATGCGGACATACTGGATGTTGGTGAACAACGGATTACCGACAATCGAATCGGGCTGACGAACTGGGATACGGAATTGATACCAACCTGCAGCTGGATTACCACCAACGATTTGTGGATTCGTTGATGGGTTTGGATTCAGATTGACTTCGTATCGGAAATAGCTATTGTCCAACGAGATTGTCTGACCGTTGTTCTTGTTCAGGATTTCCGTGTCAGGAAACTGTCCGTTCTCAGACTGCGTTGCGTTACCCTCGAAGTTGTTATATCGCACGAACTGCGATTCATTCTGGTTCTGACGATCTGCGCCGAAGTCAAAGAAGTAATCGTCGCGCGCAGGGTCGTCTTCACGATTGAGTGGCTCTGGATATGCCGACCGCTCTGCATCATTCAGCAACGTATCAATACCACGATCCTCGCCGACGTCAATAAGGTTGTTCGGTGGTGGATTATCCTCGGTATTCAAGCGCTGATTTGGAATCACATCTTCACTTACTTGCCCGAGATCGACAAACATGCGCGAACCAGGCTCGTAGCTATCGATGCGCATCATGATTTCGATGTAATCGATGTTGTCGTTGTCGAAGTTGGTATTGAATGGCGACAGGAGTCGCATCATACCACCCCAGATCTTCGGCTTGTTCTCATTGAGATACGATTGCGTTTGTGCGCGCACGTCAAGCGAATCAGGATCGTTCCAACGCGGATTCTTTGGATCAAGAAACTGCGGATTGGGATTATAAATGCCTCGCTCCGCTGGATCGAAGACAATACGAATCGGGTTGATGTTGTTGCGACCCTGAATGCGGGCACGATTTGGATACACATCCACCTGCGCGACGTCTGGCACAAACTTCTGATACCAGAACGTCTTGCCCTTGAACTTCACAGCTGTCGTATCCGAGTCCCACAGTGTGCGATCCTGAGCTGCAGACGCATGCTGCCACAGCGTTGGCGTCATGCCAAATGACAGGTATCGTCGAGCACTCTCGAAATCATCAACGTAGGCTACCGCACGACCAAGGTCGCTGGCAACGGTTGAGACGCGCTTATTCGGCGTTGGCGAAACCATCGCCCATTCACCATTGAATGTCAATGTCGATTTCGCCTTCGTGTCCAGACCTGGCAGAGCATCGAGAAGACGAGTCATCCACGGCAACTCGGCGTTGAACTTGGCGTCGAAACCAAACATCAAATTGGCATTCGGCTCCTGACCAGGAAGAACGCGGTCGATAATAGCCGCCTGGTCGTAATTCATTACCGTCATACCGATCGAGCCATTGACACGACGCTTGTTGAACAGAATCATGTCGGCACGAAGACCAAGCAGTGTTCGCGTCGTCAAGTTGAAGACGTCGTTCTTCTCGTATTCGATATTCAGGTTTGCATTCGGCAGCAAAGCGCGCGCGTTCAGAATCGAGAGCGTACCGGTGTAGTAGTCAATCGTGTAATCCGTACCCTCACGCAATGGCGCACCGTCAAGCGTAACTCGCACCGAACCAGGTGCCAATTGGTATGTCAGTGGGATGCGGTTACCACTTGCCTGACCAGCTGCTTCCCCAACAATCAGGAATCGGTCCTTGGCAGTAACGAGTCGTGCCGAGAGATCCGTTGTATCGTAAACTTCGTTGAACACATACTCTTCCGCCAGCTGCGCATTGCCCTGCTTCCGGAAGTACTCACGAAGTCCTTCACGAAACGGCTCGAGACTTGGGAACGTAATCTCGCCACGTTGCGCGTTAAACACTGGTGGACGAGCATCAAACACTCCGTCAGGGGGCTGTGCACCTGTACCATTGTTCACTTGGTCGATGCGGAAGATCGTTGGGATCTTGTCTGGAGCTCCTGCAAGAACATCGGCAGAGTCATTCGTGGAACGGTAGTACCACATGCCAATCTTCGCATCCTGCGGATTCACATTCGCAACACCGATGTTGTAAATGTTCTTCATGAATCGCTTCCACAGTGTGCGGAACCCTGGCTGCATCTGTGGGCGAGCTATGAGCTTGAGAATGAGCGTATCACGCTCATTTACACCATCGGACGAGCTCAGCATGCCGTACGTGAGGTCGTCTTCACGCGACGTGGTAGGTCCGGCAATGCGGTACGAGACGGCGTAGTACCGATCGGATCGCAGATTCAGGATCGTGATCTTACCCAAGTTGAGATCAACCTCATAGCGGCGTGGCTCCAGACGAGCGAACCGACCACGCTCCACTTCACCCGCCTTGATCTCTGCTGCCTTGAGATTGGCAGGATACCGCTCACCCAGGCGGTCACGGATCGGCTGAAGGTCTGCGAATGCGATAGCCTCGTTGGCTTGCACTTCACGAAGGTCCGTTGTTGACTCCCAAACCTCGATTTCTGCCACAACCAACGGAGCCCCCTCTGGAGGGAGCACCGGAGTGGCAGACTTGAAGTACGTGTTCCAAATGGCGAAATAGGCTGTATCGAGGAAGAAGTGGTTCCGAGCATAGTCATAGGCTCGCACGGTAATGGCCTGTCGTGAAGAGCCGCCTCGGGCGTTGATGAACTGGCGTTCTCCTCGGCGTTGCGATGCGATGGTCTTGAGGAAGAGCGGACCGAACTGGAAATCGGCACGCACCCCAAACAAGGTCTGTCCACCCCCGATAAGAGTACTCTGGGTCTCGAGATTTACGTTGCCAAACTCGACGCGCTTGATGATATCGTCATCATAGCCCTCGTAGCCGACCTTAAAGCGATTGTTGAACTCAAACTGATTAAGTGTATTCCAGTCAACGTTCATACGGAACTTGTCACCAATCCGTCCGCTCACATTGACTTGAATATTCTGGTTGAAGATCGGGGCCGACTGTGTCTGACCAAGAACCGACGCCGTACCGAGGCGCTGCGTATCCCACCGCCAACCGGCCTGGACGTTGACTTCGCCGTTCACGTTGATGGAAACCTCAGGCTTACCAAAGATGCCGAAGATGGGGCTCTGAGGAAGTGGGATGGTGATGTTCGTCGCTTGGTCAATGAGTACTCCGAGCTCAGCTGATGTCATCGGTCGCTTCATCTCATAGGTGTAGAGCGATGAATCACGCAGTTTTCGCAGGAGCGATTCGCGTTGCTGATCCAAGTACGCGCCCATTTCAATGGGCACCATTGGAGTGACATCAATGCCATCAAGCACCTCCCGCATGGTAATTGTGCCCATGAGCGAGTCAATCACCCCTGCCGACAGATAGCCCTTGGGTATAGGGAGTGTCCGATCACGCCTCTGGGCGTCTGTTGTACCATACCGACGCACTCGCGTCGGCGGAAAATAGGACGGCACGTCGTTATTCGTTGGGTCGCCACTATTGTAAACCGAATCACGCTTCGAGCTATCGGCGAGTGCGGCCGACATGAAAGCTGACATTACCCAACTCAGCTGCTGCACACAGACCTCGTGAAGGGGCTCAGAGGCCCTGCGCACGGTCGTTCGGGTACGCCCAAACGCCGAAACGGTGATCATGCACATGCATGTCACCGCAATTACTGCTGTCACAGAGGTTCGTGTTGACCCGTCAATCACGCCAGGCAGCTCACCAAGTGGTTGTTATACTTCGTAGTGCTCATCGCCATAATGGCATGCAAGCAGTGTACCAAACGGTGAGAATAGGCCCCCGCGTTAGAATGTTGATGATGAACAATATACGTCGTAGCGTAGTTTTGCAGATTGCACGAAGTACTCGTATTCCTATTGCATCAGGCCTCATGATTCGCCGTCTTTCACTCTTGCTCTGCTTCCTCGTTGCCACCTCGACAATCCTCTTCGGGGGTGATGCCGACTACGTACAACTCGGCCCAGAGCAAATCTCTACGTTCATTCCGAGCGAGACCCGGACTGTCATTAACCTCAGCGGCACCTGGCAACGCGTTATCGACGAGTCTGCCGAACCGATAGAGATCCCGGGGGCGGTCGAACGCGGATCCACGGTCGTCTTGCGTCGCACAATTAATGTGCCCGCATCGATGGTCACACGCCACGCGTGGAACATCCATTTTCTGGGCATCGTCGACGAATTCGAGTTACGCATTAACGGCCGTTACATCATGCGCTATCCTGGTGGCATGACGCCATTTACGGTGGCGATTCCTGATCGTGCCATTCAACCAGGAAACAATACAATTGAGCTGACGATTGCCCCTACCAGCGAGCTGACCTCACTCGTTGAGCGTTTCGCACGAAGTGCCCGTACGCGAAGCATGGGCATTCTTCGTGAAGCATTTCTCATTGGTACACCCCATGTCTTGACAAGTGATGTGCACGTTCGCACATCAATCTCGAACGGCTATGGATCAGTACGTGTCAGGGCAACAATCAGCGGCGGTATGGTTGAACGCCTGTCGGGTGGCATGCAAACAGGCAATGCGCTTACACAGGGAAAGGCTACGGTCGCAGTAGAGGCATTACTCCGCTCGAAGCGTGATGGGATTGTCGTGTCGCGTTCAGGCGCTGTGGTGACAACCATCGAACGCTCGCGCCAACAGAGCGTGCTGCTCAACGTTGGCATTGGCCAACCACAGCGATGGAGCGTGAATAACCCAGACCTCTACGAGCTTGTGATCCAGATCACACGTGAAGGGCAACAAATCGATCTCTATTCAACACCGGTTGGATTCCGAACAGTGTCTGTCTCGAGTACATCTGCCGGACGGATGATTACGATCAACGACACGACAACGGCAATACATGCAATTGACTACGTCGAGCATTTCCCGCAGCGAGGCAGCTCGATGTCGTGGAAACAAATGGAGCGCGACGTTTCGCTCATGAAAACACTCGGCGTGAATGTTGTTCGACTCCGTGGTGCAAGTCCACATCCATACTTCCTTGTCTTGTGCGACAAGTACGGCTTGATGGTAATGGCAGAACTCCCAGCGACTGACGTTCCGTCGTCGATCATGCACCAAACGGAGATCCTCGCGCGACTTCGCAACGTCGCCGAGCGTACTGTGACCTACCTCGACAGTCATCCTTCGGTAATTGCTGTTGGCGTCAGTGACGGACTTGAAGAGGGATCCGATGCCGTTGCGACCTATCACGCGGACATGGTGCAGTTTTTCCGGAAGACGACGTCAAAGTTGATCTATAAGGTCGTGCAAGCTGGAATGTATAAGAAGACCAGCGAGGGAGGCTTCGATATCATCGTCATGAGCTTCCGATCAACGAGGGACCGTGACCGATTCAATCAGCTTGTCAGTCCAATTTCACAGCAGTTTCGTGCTGCAGCAGTGCTTACCGAGTTCGGATCACAGTTATCACCATCGAATACGAATGGCTACGATGACCCTCTATCGAACGAGGCTCAAGCGCGCGTAATTCGCGATTGCTTTCGTTCAACGTTTTCAGCAGGGCTTGCTGGTGTTGTTGTGTGGGGATTTGCAGACTATGCGCTCGACCGCCCTACCATGCTGGTCGATCACTTCGATGCCTACCTCTCCACATCCGGTCTTGTCGACGAGTGGCGACAGCCACGTGTATCGTATGCGATGCTTAAGTCACTAATCAACGACGAGAAGGAACCGTTGATTCAGGCAGACGAAGAGATCTTCACGACACCGATTGTCTTCATCATTGGTGGCATCGTCCTTGCACTAATCATGACGTTCCTGATAAACCGCTCGCGTCGATTCCGTGAGTATCTCATCCGAGCGATCGCTCGTCCGTACAACTTCTATGCAGACATCCGCGACCAACGAATCCTTTCGATTCCGCAGACAACGTTTCTTGGTATTGTGATTGCCAGCTGTGCAGGACTCGTTGTGGCATCGGTGTTGTATTACGCCCGTGTTGATTCAAATCTCGAGTACATCCTCCACCTGATTGTGCCATCTGACGTCGCCTACGAAGTAGTGCGATTCGTCTCCTGGCGTCCAACCCTCGCCGTGCCTCTCTGGTCAGCAATTGTGTTCTCACTGTTTCTCCTAGCGGCAGGACTTCTTCGCATCGGAGCAATGTTCGTTAAGGCGCGCATTTACTTCCGCGACACACTCACAATCGTAGTGTGGTCTTCCTTGCCCCTTGTCGTGCTCCTCCCTATCGGTGTAGCGCTCTATCAGGCATTGAGCACAGATGCGTTGTCGCTCTGGGTTCCTGTGCTGATTCTGGCACTTGTCGTGTGGTCGCTGCTACGCACACTTCGAGCCACTTCGGTGGTATTCGATGTTCCGTCGAGCATCGTCTACTCAATCGGACTTGGCTTGGTCGTAGCACTTGGTGTGATCTTGTTGATCACATGGAACGCATCGTACGAAGCATTCGACTTCTTGCGGTACTACTTCACCGTCGTAAGCGCATAAGAGTGTGATTATGCCGGTTCTGATTCCAACAGAACACCGAGAACTCAACGATCGCGAGCGGGTAATCCTGCAAGCGATCGTTCAACTCTTCGTGCTCCATGCAACGCCGGTCGGTTCGCGTGTTGTCTCGAAGTATCTAGATCGGACATTGCCGTTGAGTCCGGCGACAATTCGTAACACGATGGCTGATCTCGAGGCCATGGGGTACATCACGCACCCACATACGTCTGCTGGACGGATGCCTACAGATCTCGGCTACCGCTTCTACGTTGACTCATTGGCAGATAACGCACGTCCGACACGCGAGGAGCTCTCTGCGGTAGAACACGACCTGCTCACGGTGCCGCGCGAGAGTGTCATGCGCGATGCGTCTCGACTTCTTGGTACGCTGAGTCGCCACCTTGCAATGGTCCAACTGCCGCAAGTTACCGAAGCACGTGTCAAGCGTGTTGAGATCATTGCACTGTCGTCTGACCGCCTGCTCGTCATCATTGAGCTCGACAGTGACATTGTCAAGACGCTGACCCTGGAATCCAATGATGTTGTCGAACCGTCGACGTTGCGAGCCGTAACGCAACAGCTCAACGAGCGGTTGGCTGGTCGCCCCCTAAGCACCATTTCCTCTGCTCTCCCTGAGCTACTCGACCCTACATCGGCATCTTCGACAGGCCTGCTTCGTTTGTTCGTCGATCAGGTATCGCATCTGTTACGTGCCCCATCTGCCGGATCTGTGCACATCAGTGGAGCGCAGAATCTCATTGCGCACCCAGAGTTTGATGCACCTGAACGACTTCGCAGTGTGATCGAACTCGTTGAAAACGAGGATGTGGTGGTACACCTATTGGGATCTGCGACAGAGGCTGGGCGCATATCCGTTCGCATCGGACACGAACTTCCCGATCCAACGATGCACGACTACAGTTTGATAGCAACAACCTATCGCGCCGGGAATGCTACCGGTTCGCTTGGCATTATTGGTCCTCGCAGAATGGATTACGGACGCATGATGTCGATCGTCCAGCTCATGTCATCGGTCCTCACAAGAACACTTGGCGATCACACACCATAGACGAGCCTTGTTCGTCCTACCGCACTTCGCAGTAACCCCTGAACTTTCATCTCCAGTTATCCCATGTCAACGACACCACACGAAGATCATCAGCAGCCAGAGCATGAATCTGCGGCCTCGGATGCCCCTGCACTCACGGAGTTGGAGCAAGCGCTCGTAGAACTTGAGGAATGGAAGGACCTTGCGCATCGCCGCACAGCTGAGATCGCCAACATGCAACGTCGATCTGCACAGGAACGTGCAGACCTCGAGCATCGCGCAGCAGAGCGCATGATTCACAAGCTGCTCCCGATCATCGACGATCTTCACGCTGCCGTCGAGGCGAGCAGATCTACGGCTGACGTCTCAGCCCTGCAACAAGGGCTCGAAATGATCTACACCAAGACCATGCGAATATTCGAAGATGCTGGTGTAGCAATCATCGAAGCAGAGTCCGGACAACCATTCAACGTGGATGTTCACGAGGCACTCATGCTTCAGCCATCGGAAGTCCCAGAAGGACATGTCATTCAGACTGTACAGCGTGGATACTCACTCCATGAACGCGTATTGCGTCATGCGAAGGTGATCACCTCCGCTGGTCCAGTGTAACAACCCAACTCATTGAATTCTTACCATGTCACAACGCGACTACTACGAAATCCTGGGAGTTACTCGTACTGCTTCGGCAGACGAGATTAAGTCTGCGTATCGCAAGCTCGCGATGCAGTACCATCCCGATCGGAACCCAGACAATCCTGAAGCTGAATCAAAATTCAAGGAAGCTGCCGAGGCCTACGAGATTCTCTCAAACCCAGAGAAGCGCTCCCGATACGATCAGTTCGGCCATGCCGGTATGCGCGGTGGTCAAGACTTTCACCAGTACAGCAACATCAACGACATCTTCAGCGCATTCGGCGACATCTTCGGTCAGTCCGTATTTGGCGACATGTTCGGTCAGCAGCGCTCAGGTGGTCGTCGTCGGTCACACAAAGAACCAGGCGCAGATCTCAAGGTTCGTATGCCGCTTTCACTTGAGGACATCGCAATAGGTGTCGAGCGCACGATCAAGCTTCGTCACTGGAAGGCCTGTGGTACATGCTCTGGTGCCGGCACAAAGGAAGGCAGTGGCATGTCGACGTGTCAGACGTGCCAGGGCACGGGCGAACTTCGCCAAGTATCGCGCAGCGTCTTCGGACAGTTCATCAATGTGGCACCGTGTGCACAGTGCAGTGGCACAGGCGAAATTCTTAAGGACCCATGCGACACGTGCCATGGCGAAGGGCGCGTCGAAGGTGAGACAACCGTCAAGGTCACGATTCCTGCCGGTGTACACACTGGGAATTACCTGACCGTAACTGGCAAGGGGCATGCAGGCCGCCGTGGTGGCGAGGCTGGCGATGCAATCGTCGTCATCGAGGAGCAGGAACACGACGTGTTTGAGCGCGAAGAGGACGATGTCTACATCGATGTGATGTCTGACTTTGTCACAGCATCACTTGGTGGAGACATTCCAGTTCGCACACTGTTTGGTGAGTCAATTCTGACCATTGAACCAGGCACTCAACCTGGAGCAACGCTTCGTATGAAGGGCAAAGGCATCCCACACCTGAATGGCAAGGGTAGCGGTGATCAGTATGTACGATTCAACATCTACGTACCGACAAAGCTCTCGAGCAAGGAAAAGGACACCCTGAAGGAGCTTGGTAAGAGCGAGCATTTCCAGCCGAAGGATCAGCGACGTCGTTCTGACGTCTTTGAGAAGATCAAGGGCGCGTTCTCCTAACGAAGACGGCACAACGCGTCATCCCTCATCGTTTGTGAGCTTGATGCGTTGGATCGACACGATACGTGAGCACCTGCATGTAACAGCCCTTGAGGCTCGTGCGCTTCTCTTGGTGGCCGTCGTGACGGTTTGTGGTGTCGTTGCGACCAGACTCACGGGTTCATCCAGTCTTCACGAGCATACGACGGCACGTCGCTTAGAGGCGCTCATCGACTCTCTTCAGCGTAGTGCATCGATTGATACCGATGTACCGACGGTTTCTGAGTATCCTTCGCGTGATTCAGTCCATGAGAATGGACGGCAACGAACAGCCCACGTTCCACTGGCAGCGAACGTCAATCTCAATACCGCGAGCCTCGCGCAACTCGAGGCTCTTCCAGGCATCGGTCCGGCAACCGCACAAGCCATCATCATCGCGCGCAACCGCAACAGGTTTACATCGGTCGACGACCTGCTCGAGATTCGAGGTATAGGAGAGAAGAAGCTCGAACGTATTCGACCGTACGTTGTAGCGCCGTAAATTCACATCGATGCATACCACAGTCTACCTTCATCCGCAACGAACGCTCGTCGCCCACTGGGAAACCGACGGCGAAGCGCCGGTGCTTGTCTCCTATGCTGAGCTCGCACCAGACGCAGATGTACGTCCTGCGCTTGGTACAGATGGTCCAGTAAGTGTAGCGCTTCACGCCAGCGCAGCGCGGTGGCATCACTTCCCTGTTGACGCAGATGAGGATGTGGTTCTTCGAACGGCATTCGAGATCACGACATGTCTTCCCGATATCGATCCACTGGTTGATCGAGTTGTCACCATTCAAACCCGCGCATCGCGTGCTGAACGACACTGGTGCGCCCTGACAGCTGTGCCACGTCACGTTACGGACGACATCGTGTTACGGATCGGACCTGAAGCACAGATCGTTCCTGACATCTTGTGTGATCTTGACGTTGCCCGTACGTGCATCGGCCAGCAAAGCCAGCCATGGGTACTCATTGGACTGCGCGGATCGACATGGCAGTGTGCCGTTATCGGCGCGGATCACGCGATTGAACATGTCGTTGCATTCCCAAACGACGTGTCGCTGTCATATGCAGAGAATGCCGTTGAGAGTTTCTATGGCATACGCAGTGCATCGACGAAGCCGATTGCCAAAGCGCTCTTCTACGGAGACGATCTCACTAAACCCCGCTTTGAGGATGTTGCAATACGGCTTCAGCAGGATGGCATCGTAATTGGACGCCTTCAGCCGTTCCGACGTGTTGGTGCGTCGGTTGAGGATGCTACAAAACGAACACTCCTGGCGATGGCGCATCTACTTGGTCCGCTCGTTGCTCCAGTGATCACGAATGTCGTGGAGAACGAGGTCCGTGCGGATTCATAGCGGACATCTTCGTGGTCGCGAGATCCCCCCTCCACCCGGCTCGCAGACACGACCAACCACCGATGTCATCAAGGAGGCGATGTTCTCCGTCATCGAGCACCACATGTCGCTCGCAGACGCCATCGTACTCGATCTCTTCGCCGGTAGCGGACAGCTGTCATGGGAGGCGCTGAGTCGGGGAGCTGCTTCGGCTACTCTGATCGATGCGTCAACAGACGTCTGCCGACATCTTCGTTCTGTAGCTATCAGCCTTAACGTGAGTGAGCGCGTCACGATCATTCGAAGCGATGTCCTCCCCTTTCTTCGAAACGGCGATGTGCCACGGGCACATCTGGTCTTCCTCGACCCACCGTATCATCTGCGGTGCTGCAATGCCGTCGTGAACGAACTCTCTTCGAAACAGCGGCTGCTGGAGGACGGCCTGATCGTTGTAGAGCATGGCGACCAAGAGGCATTGTTGCCCCTTGACGACTTTCCCACGGTATGGCACCGCGAACGGAGCACAACCGTTGTCGATATTCTACGGCATCAGCCCTCGCAGACGTAACTTTGTGGCATGTCGAAACACGCTATGTACCCAGGGTCATTCGACCCGATCACGCTTGGTCACGTCGATGTGATCGAGCGTGCTGCGCAGATGTTTGAAACGGTGACAGTCGTCATTGCCAAGAACAGCAAGAAAACGCCGCTGTTCGACGAGCATGAGCGTCTTGCGATGGCTACTGCATCGCTCGTTCACCTACCAAACGTCTCTGTTACTGTCCATGCCGGACTCGTTGTTGATTTCGCGAACGAGCACGGCGTTGATGTGATCGTACGGGGTCTGCGCGCCGTGAGCGACTTCGAATATGAGTTTCAGATTGCACTCATGAATCGCAAGCTTCAGCCTGATGTGTCAACAATCTTCCTGATGCCGCACGAGCGCTATACCTACCTCAACTCAAGCATCATTCGCGAGCTTGGACGCTATCGCCAGGACATCTCTGACTTTGTTCCACAAGCGGTAGTTGACGCTATGCACAGGAAGTTTGCATGAAGGTTCATATCGTCACCCTCGGCTGCAGTAAGAACACTGTCGACAGTGAAGTCCTTGCTGGTCAACTCCACGCAAATCAGCTCGAGCTTGCATCCACCATCGAAGATGCTGACACGCTGGTGATCAACACGTGTGGATTCATTGATGCGGCGAAAGAGGAGAGCATTCAGGCTATCCTTGAAGCAGCCGAACTCAAGCGTCAGGGCTCGCTGCAGCGCTTGGTCGTTGCGGGATGTCTATCAGAACGTTACGGAAGTGACCTTCGTGATGAGATCCCCGAAGTAGATCACGTGTTTGGCACCGAAGCATACGAGCAGATCATCAAGGCTCTCTCGCCAGATCTCAAGTACTCGCTCCTTGGTGAGCGCATCATCTCGACGCCGAAGCACTACGCCTACATGAAGATCTCGGAAGGTTGCAATCATCCATGCGCGTTCTGTGCGATTCCTATCATGCGTGGTACACACCGCTCGACACCAATCCCCCAGCTTGTCGCACAGGCACAATCGCTTGTTCGGCAAGGCGTAAAGGAGCTCGTACTCGTAGCGCAAGACTCCACGTATTATGGCATGGATACAGAGGGACGTCGAATGCTGCCCGATTTGCTGCGGGCTCTTTCTGACGAGAGCGGTGCTGCGTGGATTCGCCTTATGTATGCGTACCCTGCGAAGTTCCCAACGGACATTCTTGACGTTATCGGCGAGCGATCAAACATTGCGACCTACCTCGACATGCCGCTGCAGCACGCCTCAACGGAAGTGCTGAAGAACATGCGCCGCGGCATCACACGTCGCACCACGGAAGATCTCTTGAAGCAGATTCGCGATACAGTGCCGGGCATCACACTGCGCAGCACATTCATCGTAGGATATCCGAGCGAGACAGAGGCAGACGTCGACGAACTTGCAGACTTTATCACCGAGCAGCAATTCGATCGTCTCGGCGTGTTTCAGTACTCACAAGAAGATGACACGTATGCCTACATCCTCGGCGACCCAATCCCGAGTGATGTCAAGCAGGAGCGCATGCAGCGAATCATGGAGATTCAACGCGACATCTCGCTTGCCAAGAATCAACAAAAGGTCGGTACAACACAGCGAGTCCTTATTGAAGAACTGATCGACGAGGAGTATCGAGGTCGTACCGAGGCCGATGCACCCGAGGTAGACAATGACGTCTACGTGCGATCAGCTCAGCCCCTTGAGCCTGGCTCGTTCGTTGACGTTGTCATCGACGATGCCGCCGAATTTGATCTTTTTGGTCACGTACGCTAACTCAGATCCCATGCGCTATCTCCTCTCGCTTGCTGTCGCCTCACTTCTGTTAGCTGCTTCGCCTGTTCTTGCTCAACGAGTTGAGGTGAATGCACTCTCTGCCTACATGTTCGGCACGTCGACCGACTACATCTATCCGAATGGCTCGCGATATGGCGAGATCTGGATTGCACCGAGCGCCGTGTATGGTGGAGCTGTTGATGTGGTACTTCGCAATAACATCATGTTCGAAGTCCAATACATGGTTCAGCCGACACGTGGTGAAGAGCGTGGTCCAGGCGGTATCGTAGTGCACTCCACCGATCTTACGAATCACCTTGTTCAGGCTGGCGGTCTGTATACACGATCACTCGGCAAAGCAGATGTCTTTGGCGGCGTCATGTTCGGTCTAGAAGTATTTGCACCGACCGTTCCGCAATACGAGTCCGTTGTGCGTTTTCTTGGAACGCTTACTGGTGGCACCAAGGTCTGGATCACCGACGGTGTCGGACTGCGCTTCCAAGCTGCGCTCAATATGCCGATGGTACTTTCTGGTGTCGGCTTCTACTTCGGTACAGGTGGCGCTGATTATGGGGCTTCGACATTTGTACAACTGCTCCAGTTCAATCTGGGCGGAGGCGTTGTCGTTCGTCTCTGAGTTCAGTGACGATAGTGACGGAATAACGTCGTCACTACAAGTGCACTGACGATGCTCATCACGGTGAGCAACACAGCGATTGCGGTCTCTGCCGTCATCCCGCTTAGCACTGCGTGCCACTTCACCGACGCACGCCACACGAACGTGAGCAAGAAGATCCCCGCAGCTGAGAGCGCCGCAGGATGAGTCCACATACGTCCCTGACGGTGCAGCACACCTAGGATGATCACAAAGGTTCCGAACAGACCGCCGTTGAGGATCGAACTTGCACTCGTCTCACCGGTCAATTCAAATCCGATGATACCGGCAATCACCAGGAACACGCCGTAGGCAATCAACAGCAGACCAAGTTGTTTAGCCACGATTGGCCTCGGCACATTGTCCATCGACCATGTGGACGATACGGTGAGCGCGACGTGCGAGCTCGACACTGTGCGTGGCAATAACGCACGCTGTCCCGTTTTCGGCACTTAAGGTCAGCAGCAAGTCAGCGATCGATTCAGCATGCTCTTGATCAAGGTTCCCCGTCGGCTCGTCAGCGAACACAATAGCGGGTCCGTTTACCAGCGCTC
>VFQT010003029.1_pt1 | contig 16000 bp, 9 predicted proteins | sample 3512381 | NCBI WGS metagenome assembly VFQT01 (sample SAMN10412376, study PRJNA504923) | tailings metagenome | isolation source: Relicate 2 Philex TSF3 active mining site | place: Philippines: Tuba, Benguet | collected 2017-08-29 | reverse complement strand
CGATCTGCCTTTCTAACTCCAAAGTAATGCGGCGCGAACTCCTTTTGCAGCTTTCCCCTAGAGATGCAGCCGATCATGAAGCAGTCGTTTCTCAGATTGCAGCATCACTTGGCGTCAAGAGGGAAAAAGTGACTGGCTTCCATTTGCTCAAGAAATCTATAGACGCCAGAAGAAAGGACATCCTTATCAACCTCAAACTCAATGCATTTGTGGATGAACCCTTCAAGGAATGGGAAAAAACCGAATTCCATTTTCCAGAAGTCGGTAGTTCAAATAAACGTGTTGTGGTCATCGGAGCAGGTCCCGCAGGACTCTTCGCGGCACTTGAATTGATTCAACTGGGCATTAAGCCAATAGTATTAGAAAGAGGAAAAAACGTAAGAGAAAGAAGAAGAGATCTTGCTGTACTCAACAAGGAAGGAATCATCAACGAAGACAGTAATTATTGTTTTGGCGAAGGAGGTGCAGGTACTTATAGTGATGGCAAATTATATACAAGAAGTACAAAACGTGGTAACGTAGACAAAGTATTACAACTGCTGGTCTTCTTTGGAGCCGACCCTGCCATCTTATATACAGCCCATCCTCATATAGGCACCAATAAACTTCCGGGTATCATTCAAAATATGCGTCAGCAAATTCTTGATGCCGGCGGTGAAGTTCATTTTGATACCAAAGTAGCTGATTTAATTTTATCAGATAATAAAGTCAAATCGGTTGTTTGCTCTAATGGTGAAAAAATAGAAGCTGATCAGGTAATTCTGGCTACTGGTCATTCCGCCAAAGACATTTTCTACTTACTCGAAGCCAAAAAAATATTAATAGAGCCAAAGCCCTTTGCCATGGGTGTTCGAATTGAACATCCTCAAGCTTTGATCGATTCCATTCAATACCACTGTGCAGTCAGCAAAGAAAGAGACCCTTTCCTACCTCCTGCCGCTTATCAATTGGTTGAACAGGTCAACCAAAGAGGTGTGTTTTCATTTTGCATGTGCCCGGGTGGTATCATCGCGACGGCCTCAACAGCAAAAGAAGAATTAGTCGTCAACGGCTGGAGCCCTTCCAAAAGAAATAATCCATTTGCCAACTCAGGTATGGTAGCACAAGTGATGATGGAAGATGTAGTAAAAAAGAAACAACCAGGCATTAGCCCAAATTTATTGCTCCATCATTTTCAGGAAGAAGTGGAACGAAAAGCCTACGCCGCAGGCGGAGGTTTATTTGTGGCACCAGCGCAAAGGATGACCGACTTCGTCTATAATAAAACCTCAGCTAGCTTACCCGATAACTCTTACCTCAGAGGTGTTCAATCCGTTAACCTTAGAGAAGTTCTTCCTGATTTCATAGCCAATGCCCTGCAACGCGCCTTCATTGCATTTGGAAAAAAGATGAAGGGGTATTTTACTGAAGAAGCCATCTTGATTGCTCCTGAAAGCAGAACCTCCTCGCCTGTTCGCATACCTAGAAACGAAAGCACACTTCAACATCCACAAATCACCAATCTCTATCCTTGTGGAGAAGGTGCAGGTTATGCAGGAGGAATCATTAGTGCAGCAATGGATGGACAAAAAGTGGCTAACCATTTATCACAATTCGCTTAGGCAGACAACTTTTCATCGTAATTTTCCATCCTAACTACTGTTATGGAAACAATTTTAGAAATAAAGGGACTGAAAAAATATTTTTCAGGACAAAAAGCAGTCGACGATATCAGTTTTTCAATCGAAAAAGGTTCAGTTTTCGGACTCCTTGGCCCAAACGGAGCTGGAAAGACCACGCTCCTTCGCATGATTACCGGAATTTTCTATCCAGATGAAGGAAATATCACCCTTCATGGTAAAACCTTTGAACCACTACGCGATAATGGTCTTATTGGTTATATGCCTGAAGAAAGGGGTCTCTATAAAAAAATGAAAATTGGTGAGCAAGTCCTCTACCTCGCTCAACTAAAAGGACTTTCCAAAAAAGAAGCACTGGAAAGAATCAAATTCTGGTTTGTGAAGTTTCAAATGGAATCCTGGTGGAACAAAAAAGTGGAAGACCTGAGTAAGGGTATGAGCCAGAAGCTACAATTCGTAACAACCGTTGTTCACAACCCTAGCCTGATTATCCTTGATGAACCATTCAGTGGTTTAGACCCAGTGAATGCTAATCTCATTAAAGATGAAATCTTCCGACTGGCCAAAGAGGGTGCGACTATTATTTTCAGCACACACAGGATGGAACAAGTAGAGGAAATATGTGATCACATTATTCTAGTCAACAAGGGTCAGAAAATATTAGATGGCACCGTTCAAAATATCAAACAAGACTTCAAAGAAAATTTATTTCAAATAGGATTCGACCAACAGATCCTTCCCGAATATACAGCTATTCATTTGTTTGACGTAATTGAAAAACAAGAGAAAACACTCAGCATAAAACTGAATGAAGGTTTTAGCAACAATGATGTCATTCAATTCTTCATCAACAAAGGATTAAACATTCGATCCTTCAATGAAGTTCTCCCTTCGCTTAATGATATATTTATCAGATTAGTACAAGGAACTCCAGAAGCTAGACAATTCCAAAACGATTTATAATCCAGAATCATGAACAAGGTTTTACTCATCATAAAAAGAGAATACATCACCAGAGTAAGCAACAAAAGATTTTTGTTGATGACATTTCTCATGCCATTGATTTTTGTTGCCTTCATTGCAGGTTCAGCCTACTTTGCCGCCACTTCCAGAGAAGAACTTAGCATAGCAGTTATAGACGAACCGGCTTTTATTACTCAAAATTTAAAGAGCGATTCAGGTAATGTGGTTTTTGCATTCCCAGAAGGTGTTGATTCTGTAAATTACAAGGACAAAAAATTTGATGCCGTACTCTATCCAACATACCAAGATGGTAAAATTGTAGCAGAATTGCATTCAGCTGGACAAATTGGATTTGAACCATCACGTTATATCGAAAGACAACTGAATAAAGCCCTTGAAAATAGTTTATTACTTGATAAGGGGATAAACAAATCAACGCTTGATTCTATAAACGATGCATCAAAAGAAAACGTAATCCTGAAAACCATGATTGCTGATGAGGAGGGTGAAGCCAAAGAATCAAACTCTGGACTAGCTTATGGCATTGGTTTTGGAAGCGGCCTACTCATCTACATTACGATGTTCATCTTTGGTGCGATGGTGATGCGTGGAGTTGCAGAAGAGAAAACAAATAGAATAGCAGAAGTAATTGTCTCTTCTTGCAAACCATTCGAATTGATGCTGGGCAAAATCATTGGCATTGCAGGTGTTGGCTTAACGCAATTATTACTCTGGATCGGTTTGATGATTGCCATTTCAAGCTCGCTATCTGCATTCATTCCTGCTGAAGCCTACCAGGAATTTCAAAATGCACAACAAGCTGGCACCTCAGTTAGTGCAGTCGCCAGCACCAACCCAGGTGCCCTAAAAATTTTAGAAGCTCAAAATACCATAACAGAAGGTGTCAATTGGATGTTGATTCTCAGTTGCTTCCTTTTCTACTTCTTGGGCGGCTATTTGTTTTATGCATCACTTTTTGCTGCTGTTGGTAGTGTAATTAATGAAGATCCACAGGAAGCACAACAACTGATGATGCCTATTTCCATGCCAATCATTTTTTCATTCATCATCTTGCAATCTGTTTTGGCAAACCCAAACAGTTCTCTAGCGGTATGGACGAGCATAATTCCATTCACATCACCCATTATTATGATGGGTCGAATACCATTTGGTATGCCTAGTTCGGTCCCCTATTGGCAATTGGCAGCATCCATGTTAAGTCTTGTCGGTGGTTTTATTTTCTCCACCTGGTTTGCAGGTAAAATTTACCGCACAGGCATTTTGATGTATGGCAAAAAAGTCACTTGGAAAGAGATGCTCAAATGGACATTTAGAAAGAATTGATAAATTCTTTATCAACGTTTAAACATTGGTGTAAAAAATTGGTGTAATCTTGCCATATGAAATTACTATATGGCTACCTTAAGCCCTACAAGTGGCTGATCATGCTTACCATGCTCTTGGCAACGGTAAACACAGTTTTCTCGCTAATTGATCCTATCATTTTTGGTAGAATTATCAAGCTATCACAGGACATCAACACCAGACAGGAAAATGGAAATGCATTTGGATGGAATGAATTCTTTTCTGCCACTCTATTATTACTTCTGATGTCCATGGGAACAGCCATGGTGAGTCGAATTGCCAAAAATCTTCAGGATTATTTTGCAAATGTTGTCATTCAAAAATTTGGGGCGAAAATCTTTACTGATGGTTTGCAACATGCTATGAAATTACCCTACCAGGAATTTGAAGACCAAAGAAGTGGTGAAACATTAAGCGTACTGACTAAAGTAAGAACCGATACAGAAAAGTTCATCAACTATTTTGTCAATGCCTTATTTGCTATCGTTGTAGGTGTAGTTTTTGTATTTGTTTATGCCTCAGTATATATTCATTGGAGTGTACCTGTTGCTTATGTTGTTGGCATTTCCCTACTATCATGGGGGACCAATGCACTAAGCAAAAAAGTAAAAATTATTCAGAAAAAAATTGTGAGCAGTACGACCTCGCTCGCAGGTACCACAACTGAAAGTTTAAGAAATATTGAATTGGTGAAAAGTCTTGGGTTAACTACACAAGAAGTAAACCGACTCAATTCAGATACCTATAAAATTTTAGGATTAGAACTCACTAAAGTCAAAAGAATACGAAGTATTAGTTTCTTACAGGGTACTTTGGTAAATACTTTACGACAGGTAATATTATTTCTGTTGATGTGGCTTGTTTTTAGAGATGAGATGCAGCCACATGAAATGGTTACAATGCAGTTTTTCTCCTTCTTTATTTTCGGACCACTACAAGAAATTGGAAATATCATTTTATCCTATCGTGAAGCCGAAGCATCAATAGGCAACTATCATCAATTGATGCAAAAACAACCAGAGTCAACCCCGGCCAATCCAGTACATCTTGGCAATATTGAAACACTTGCGTTCCAGGAAGTTGGCTTCAAACATCTTACAGCTAAACAAAAAGCAATTGATGGAATTAGTTTTCAGGTTAACCGTGGTGAAACGATTGCATTTGTTGGTCCATCCGGTTCTGGAAAGACAACCCTCATGAAATTATTGGTCGGACTTTATCGTCCACAAGAAGGAAAGATTTTATACAACGGCCTAGATGAGAATGAGATTGATTTTGAAGATTTAAGAAAACAGATTGGCTTCGTTACACAAGACACTCAATTGTTTTCAGGTACCATCAAAGAAAATCTTTTGTTTGTAAATCCCAATGCAAGTGATGAAGACATTCAAGTGGCGCTAGATAAATCATCTTGTCAGAATTTACTCAAGAGAGCTGATAATGGCGTCAATACTGTTATTGGTGAGGGGGGCTTGAAATTATCTGGTGGTGAAAAACAAAGAATTTCAATAGCTCGTGCATTACTAAGAAACCCAAGGGTCTTATTGTTCGACGAAGCTACATCTGCATTGGATTCGATAACAGAAGAAGAAATAACCGAAACCATCAGATCTATCTCAGCCAGAAAAGAACAAATTACTTTGCTGATTGCACATAGATTATCAACCATCATGCATGCTGATACCATCTATGTATTAGAACGCGGCGAAATTGTAGAAACTGGCTCTCACCAGGAACTGCTGGACGCCAAAGGTCTTTATTATGCCATGTGGCGCCAGCAGATCGGTGAAAGAAAAAAAGATTGAGGATTTATTGAATAACCAATTTAAAATCTAATTCTATATCTGTTTCGCCCTTAGTGATAACATCGTTTGCAGCTTTGGTACCTGGTTTATGCTTGAGAACAACTTTCACTGTTCCTGTACCAGGATTTAAGCCTGTTACCCAAAATGAATTTATACCCAAAGGTAAACCTTGAGTATCCGTGTCTAAATTTGAAACCGATAATAAAGAAGGAGAGCTTGGCACAAAATAAAACTGATGATCATTAGCCTCTGCTTTGATTTCTGATGTTATATCATCTGCTGGACTAACACTTTCATTTAAAACAGAAACCTCACAGTTGTAGGGAATGTTTTTTTGTAGTACAATATCATCAAACTTGACAGGGGCTGCACCACCTTCCCCATCCAAATCTTTAAATTCATATACCAATGGAAGTGCTCCACCACCAATCGTATTGGTAAATTTTAGTCGAAGGGTAGTAATTAATTCACCTTCATTAGGATCTACCACATTGTCTTTCTTACAGCTATTTAAAAACAAAACAACAACTGCAAAAATCAAAAACTGAACATTAATCTTCTTCATAGTTTTCCGTTTTAAAATGGCATTTTTATTTTAAGTGAAACATTTCTTCCTCTGTCTAATGCGAAATAACGAAAGGCATTCATGTAGTCACGATAAGCAACATTGAATAAATTATTGACACCAAAGACAACGTCAACTCTTCTTTTTATCAGCTGCATTCCTGCAGCAGTTTCGAAATTCACCAAACCATATGCAGGAGGGGGCGCCATATAATCTGACTCCATCGTTTCCTGACCAGTCTGACTAATCACTTTAATATTTCCTGTAGGTGGAACCCTTGTTTGCTCTGTTACAAACTGATACCCTATTTTGATTGATGGTTGTTTTAATTTTTTACCATCGACAAAAACATAACTTATGTCTGCTTCATACCTGTCAGAAGGCATTTGTATCAACCATGTATTTTGTTTGCGATCATACGCTCTCAAAATGGATGCCTTGATTTGTGTACGCAAGTGATTATTGAATGTATAACCAATATTCACATCTGCACCTGTGAGCACGGCATCAGTTTGTGCATAATCAAATGCCGGAAATGCTCCACGTATTGTTAATAAAGGTGGGTATGCGGGTTTCAAGTAAATAAAATCATTGATAAGTTTATTATACACTCCAAAATCGATTTCCCATCTATTGTTATTGTACAACAAATTACCTAATAAGCTATACGCTCTTTCCGGTGTTATAGAGGGGTTACCTCTTTCTATTCTGGCAGCGCCATGATGAAGGCCATTACTAAATAGTTCATTTACTTGAGGTGCTCTCCATGCTGTGGAACCTGTGAAAGAAGCTCTAAGATTTTCGTTAAATGCATAGGCAACCACAGCAGTCCCAGAAAGTCCCTTGAAATTTCTATTGCCATAAGGTTCACCTGGCACCAATGCATTACCCATCAACTCATCATTAGGCGCTTTATCATTGTCTTTAATGGCAAATCGACTTCTAAAATCATAACGCAGTCCCGCTTCTACCTGCCACTTGTTTAACTTATATTTTTCTGCAACCCAAAATCCCAGATCAACTCCCGTATAATTGGGAATGAAATAGCGATAGTTTATTGCGTTCTGCTGGTACATCGCATTTAACCCCATTGAACCTTTGAGCTTTTTGTTGCCATAGTGCTCCCAAACAAGATCGGCCATATTGGTGAGCAGATTCAATTGCAATTGAGGTAAATTCGATTCTGACCTTGTGATATCAAATTCTTTGCGAATATTCAATTGAGAGGACAATGTGAGACTAAGTCGACTTTCTGAAAAATTTTCTGAATACGCCTTCACTTTCAACAAGTGATGTTGAACGTCCTGATAAGGTCTATCGATGTTGTAGCTAAATCCCGCATCTTTTATATAATCCGGGGGTTGTTGAAGACGAATTAAATTTTCCAGATCTGTAAGATTGCCAATATGAGACCCAGAAAAAATACCAATTCTGGTATTGAACACACTGTAAAAAACTTCAGCCCCTTTTTTGTCGCCTCTCCATCCAGCAGCAGCCGACATATTAAATTCTTCTACCCCTGAATTTTTCATCCAATAATCAGGTGTCCTGGCGTTCCCACCTCTCTTGAATGTTCCCTGTAACCGCCAAGCAGTTTTTTCTTGCTTATCAAAACTACTTTCCACCATTGCAGAAATCACTCCTTGTCGGTTATTGGAAAATGCAGCAAGATTTAATTCTCCATTCAACTCGCGATGGTATTGTAACAACCTAGGTTCTACCAAAACAACTCCTCCAATTGCATCTCCACCATATCGCACAGAAGAAGCTCCTTTAATTACAGTGAGTCGGTTGGCAACATAAGGGTCAATTTCAGGGGCGTGTTCACTTCCCCATTGCTGACTTTCTTGTCGGATGCCATTGTTAAGAATCAAAACACGACTACTATGCAACCCTTGTATAACAGGTTTATAAATATTATTGCCAGTTTGCAAGACCGTTACACCAGCAATTCTCTGTAAAGACTCGCCAAGTGTCAAACCCCTGGTTGCTGCCAACTCCTTGCCCCTCAATTCACCTGTAATTCCTTCAGCACGAACAGATGCAGCACCAACAACCACTACTTCCTGTAATATATTTTCTGCATGAGGAAGATCAATCTGTTTTTCCATGTCCTCCTTGATGTGAAAATGATAATCAGTAGTCTGACAACCTGCATGACTAATGCGTAAAGTATAGTCACCCGGACAAAGTCCTGTTATCAAATATTTCCCTTGTCCATCTGTTACTACAGATTTGCTTAACTCAAGAATAGTAGCAGTCGCTTTCTCCAAGACCATCCTTGTATCTGCATCCTTGATGATACCTTTAATAGTTAAGATACATTGTGCCTCAACCTTGTTGATGAGAATGAATAAAAACAATATGGAAACAAGCTTTAATCTCATGTTTGCTACAACGGACCAAAGCTAAGCAAAAAATTAAAATTTGCAACAATATTGCAAAAAATTAAAACCTTTCGATAATTCCTGCTATTCCTTGTCCCCCTCCTACGCATGCAGAAACCATACCATAGCGCTTATTCAGGCGTTTGAGATCACCTAGCAACTGGACAGTCAGCTTGGCACCGGTACAACCCAAAGGATGACCGAGAGCAATTGCACCACCATTGATATTGATCTTTGATTTATCTAATTGTAATTCATTAATTACGGCAAGCGACTGGGCAGCAAAGGCTTCATTAAGCTCAATCAGGTCTATATCTTCTATATTAAAGCCTGCTAATTTGAGCACTTTAGGAATAGCAACAACAGGACCAATCCCCATGATTTTTGGATTGACACCAGCAACTGCACTATGCACGAGTCTGCCTATGGGTTGTAACCCCAATTCTTTCACCATTTTCTCACTCATTACAATTACAAACGCAGCACCATCACTTGTCTGTGAAGAGTTACCTGCCGTAACCGTTCCTTTTACCGCGAAAGCAGGTTTTAATTTTGCCAAACCTTCCAAGCTAGTATCTGCACGTACGCCCTCGTCAGTATCCACCACAAAACTTCTCTTTTGGCGCTTACCCTTTTCGTCTAAGTAAACTTCATTTACTGTTATTGGAACGATACCCTCTTTAAAATATCCGTTTTGAATAGCATTCAATGCTTTCTGATGTGATGCCAGAGAAAATTCATCCTGGGCTTCACGACTAACATTGAATTGTTTTGCAACTGCCTCAGCAGTCAATCCCATGTTGATATAATAGTCAGGTTCATCTGATGCAATGTTATATGATGGGACTGTTTTCCAACCTGCAGCAGGAACAAAACTCATACTTTCTGTACCTCCCGCTATTATACATTCTGCCATTCCTGCTCTGATCTTGGCAGTTGCCATAGCTATGGTTTCCAAACCAGAAGCACAATACCTGTTTACCGTAATACCAGGCGCTTGTTCACCTAAAGCACGTGCTGCGATTATTCTTCCCACCTGCAAGCCTTGCTCTGCTTCGGGCACAGCATTACCTACAATCACATCATCAATTCTTGTTTTGTCAAGCTCAGGCACTTTTTTCATCAGTTCCTGTATCACCTCAATTGCCAGATCATCTGGTCTTGTAAACCTAAACCCGCCTCGCTTTGCTTTACCTACTGCTGTCCTTAATCCGGCTACTATATATGCTTCCTGCATGATGATTAATTTTGTCGTTATCCAAATTTAGTGAAAATGGACTTCTAATTAACGACAGAAAAGTAATGTTGTTGAGTTAACGCCTTGCCATTTTCAGTAACTCCTCTGATTTCAATAACATAATTACCTACTAAATCTGATGTATAAAATGTAATAGGTAAGTTTTGATTGGCATTTAACTTAATATAGGGCTCCCAATGCAGTAAAACCCTCAAATCAGGCTCCTTGCTTTTTGATGCTCCTGGATTTTCATATTCAATATTATTAAACTGACGCTTCATGGGTAAACCCGGATAATCAACAACTAAAGTTTGACGATCTAATTCAAACCCAGCTAAATCACCAGTATACGTAATCAGACTAACAATACCGTCATATGATTGATCTCCCAAAAAAAACTTCCTGGACACAATATCCATACGTTTAATTTTCAAAGGATCAAATGCAACTACTTTATTGATATCATTTGTTGGCACTCCATCAACCAATACCAATGGATTATTTTCAAATGATTTTTTATTCGGAATATCCAGCACTGAAAACTTGTATTGCTGATTAGACTTTCGCAAATCAACTTCCACTACATATTCACGCAATACCTCTTCCATGGTATTAAATCGGGTATAATCATCTAAGAAATAAGTTTTATCTGGAGTTCCATAAAATACAGTACTGTCATTAAAATGTGGCAAGAAAAAAGCGGTTGACCGGTTTTTCTCAAATGACTTATCTATGGTAGTATAAAAGACTCTTTCATCTAATTCACTTTTCTGACCTTGAAAAAAAACAGTTCCATCAAACTTTTCATGAGTAGTTGTTAGTGCATATGGTGAACTGATTTGAACAACGGCATTTGAGTCTTTTAATAAAGGCAACTGCACAACAATCTGCTGTGAACCATAAGGCTTTCCTATATCAAATAAAACTTCCCCTTTCTCATCACTCATAGCCTTTCCAAAATAAAAACGCTCACCACTAACACTAAGATAAACATGAACCCCACTAATTGGTTTACCTGAAAGTTTGTCCACTACAACTCCAGTTACAAAATGTCCACTGTATTCTGCGGGAGCCGCTTTATACTGACCATTATCTATCACCAGCTCAGTGGTGCTTTGCTTAACAATAGATGATGTTAAATCCAATGATTGTTGATTATTCAACTCTAACCCATCTCGTTTGAAGACAGCTATCGAAAGGTGAGCAGAATTAGGCAAATCAGTCAAACTAAAACTTATTTTACTTCGTTTCTTATATTTCTGCTGCAAACCGTTTAGCTTAAACATAAGAGCTGAAGGAAATTGAGGTGAATGTACATTCTCCATTACCAAACCGTTACTTGTATCGCTTAGCAGCAATTTTAAAGGTGAAGGCAGAGTAGGATTAATCACTTGCATACCATATGAAATAATACTACCAGGAATAGATTTTTGATTAGCAACATACGCTCTAACTGAATATTTACCAGTAGGAAGGCCTGAAGGTATTGACCATGAACCATCACCCATACCATTTTCTAGTTCCACTTTCTGTTGATGCACAGCCGCTCCATCTTCTTTGATAATATCCAAATAAGCAATTTTACTGACAGGCGACAATATGCCTTCAGCAGTTGAAACAACATATACTTTGAACCACATTACTTCACCAGTGACATATCCTGTTTTTGCTATATGAAGAAATGCAGTTTCCGATGCTATAGTTATTTGTCCTTTCGCACTCATGAATGCAGCATGAGTGATAAAAAGAGTGATGAGCAATTGAACTGCCCGTCGAACTTTTTTAAATGAATAATATATAGAATGATTAAACATGTTTACCAATATGAAGGCATTTTAGTTGTACCACCTCTTAATCTACAATCAATACAACGTTTATCGGCCAAGGCAGTGCCTCCACCAGTTATGTTGTATGCCTGCATTAAATTTTTATTGCGTTGCAAATAATAACTCAAACTATCCGGACCAACAATCTTGGGTTCACACAATTGTTGCAAAGAATAATCGGGATACCAACCAGAAAGTTCACCTCTCCTAATAAACAAACGCTTTTGCTGAATTGAAGATATGCTGATGAAACCAACAACAGGCTCTTCCGGATTGGTCGTACACTTTATGTTGCTGATTAATTCAGCAGGCTGATTGCCGAAAATAGAACCTAATTCGTTGGTATTCTTTCTTAACAGTTGCCAGTATTCAAAGGCCTCTTTGGTAAGAGCATACTGTTTTACTAAAATACTATAGCGCACACTCGCTTTATCAGATCCCTGTATAATTGTTGTAACGGGAAGGTTCTCTACTACATCATCAACTTGTGCATTGGTACTGGCCAATAAAATAGAGGAAGATTTTTGACTCGACCAACACCTGTTCAGATAATCTTTTGGATCAAGATAATAAGGCTGGTTAGTACCATAATCATAACCTAAAATTGATTCATAATAAGAATTGTACTCCCAGGTTTCCTCAAATTCCCATCGATAGAAACGCGTATTTCCTGTCGGATCTTTTGTTGAAACGCGAATTGTAATACTTGTATCGCGGACCCACGAAACACTGTCAATTGTAGGTGTTGGCTTTACTGGAAGTAAATCTGACTGATATTGTTTTTTATCGCTTGTCGTGATTTTTAAACTGAACTTTTCATTCACCCTCAAATTCAATGGAGCTGTACCATAATAACCATTCCCTAATCTTGTAAATGGAAAATAACCACCTTGATTGCCCTCTAAAACGACAAAGGCACCTTCCTCTGTAACAACTCTACTTGAGTCACTCAAATTTCTTGTGCGTGTCAATCTAATAATTGTTGAATCACCTCCAACTTTAATCATACCATCAACAACCAGGTAACTATTGGGCGCTTCAATGATTGCTGGAAAATAGGGCTCCTTACATGCGCCGATCAATAAAATCAGCCCCAATAAATTCAATATGAGTCTTCCTTTCAACATCAAAATCTAATATTAAAAGTTAGATATGGAATTGCAGCACCAATCACTGATAATTTATACCCCTTGATCTTCCCGTTTTCTTCAACAAAATAAACAGAGTAAGGATTTCGCCTACCAGTGAGGTTGTAAACACCAAGCGACCAACTGTTATGTGTTTTTTGCTTAACCTTATGGTTTCCTTCAATATTGAAAGACAAATCAGTTCTGAAATAATCTGGCACACGATATTGATTACGCTCAGAATACAACACACGTTGTGAACCGCCTAGATCAAAAATTGCTATTGGCAATGTTATAGGTCGCCCTGTGCTGTATTGCATATTTAAGGAGAGCGCATAACGATGGGTAAACTTATAGTTACCCACAAAATTGACAGCATGTGGTTTATCAAAGTTGGCAGGATAAGGATTGCCCTTATTGATAATTTGACCAGCTATAGGATCATCCATTTGTAAAAGAATGCGTGAATACGCATAGCTCATCCATCCATTCAGTTTTCCACTGACTTTCTTAATCATAAATTCTGCACCATAAGCCTGCCCTTTTGTGGTAAGCACATCACGCTCGATATTTTTATTCATAACAATTTGCGCACCACTCTTATAATCCAAAAAGTTATTGATTGATTTATAATAGATTTCAAGAGAAGTCTCTAATCCATAATCAGGAAAATCGCTGTAGAACCCCAAAGAGAATTGTTGTCCAAGTTGCGGACGAATATGCGCATCACTCAGTTTCCATATATCTGTTGGCGAAATTGCTGTTGTATTGGACAATAAGTGGATGTATTGTCTGATGTTGTTATAACTGAATTTGATAGAAGTTTTTTCACTGATCACATAACGAAGTGCAAATCTCAGCTCAGGACCCTGGTAGGTTTTGATAACTTTACCTCGACCATATAATGTTGAGTCAATTATGGTACTTTGATCTCTTGGCAATCCATTTGCATAGCTATATACTTTTTGTTGTCCGAGTGACTGAAACAAAGAATGCCTATAACCGACACTAATTGAAAGCTTGTCGTTTATTGCATATTTATCGCCTATATAAAATGCAATTTCTCTGGCTTGCTCCATGTTAACTTTATCTTCAGCAACTTTGGATGAATTGCCTGATGGATTTATCGCGCCTGGTGTAATCTGGTAATTCACCATCATCAAACCGCCATTCAGTGTATGTTTGTTTGATGCTGAAAAATTAAATTCAGTCCTGAAATGCTGCTGATTGATACCAAATTTCAACTGATAGCCTTTAACTGAACCAAGATCACCTTTGACATTATAGTTATATTGATCCTGGCCGACTGTCACTGTTGAATATAACTTGTTGTTGTAAACATGTTTCCACTTGGCCACAATATTCTGATTAGCATAACTGAAGGTAGTATCATTCCCTAACCTAAACTGATCAGCACTTTTATAAAAAGTAAGGTAAACATCATCTTTCTTACTCAATTTATGTGCAAGATGCATGTTCACATCATAAAAAGAGGCACTGCTGTTTTTGTAGGCTGGATCAGGAAGTTGTTTGATGATCCAATCAGAATAACTTGATCGTGCACCCATCAATAAAGTGGTTTTATCTTTTACAAGAGGACCTTCAAGATTGATTTTACTCGTCAGGGGACCAATCCCTGCTGAGCCTGTCCATTTTTTTGCATTACCATCACGGGTTGCAATATCTAAAACCGATGAAAGCCTTCCTCCAAATCGCTCTGGGATGGAACTCTTATACAACTCTGCACTTTTAATTTGATCAGGATTGAAAGCTGAAAAAAAACCAAATACATGCGATGGATTATAAATAGTAGCATCATTCAACAAAATCAAATTTTGATCAGTAGACCCACCCCTTACATTAAAACCAGTGCTTGCCTCGCCGACTGATGTAACACCGGGAAGTGTCAACAGCACCCTCAATACATCTGGTTCGCCAAGTAATACAGGGACGGACTTAATTGTTCGGGCAGTCAGCCTTTCAACACCCATCTGCATCCTTCGTACGTTCGAATTTTTCTCTGCAACTATAGTAACGGCTTTTAAAGTGGGCACATTCTCTTTCATCTCAACAATTAATTGACCATCTCCATAGGCCATTATTTCTCTTCTTGTTGGCTTCATTCCTGTACTGCTGATAATTACTGTCGACCTGCCCACAGGCAGCTTGATCGAAAAAAATCCAAAAGCATCTGTAACAACCCCTTGTTTTTGTGTCACCGCATACACTGTTGCGCCCACAATACCTTCACCCGTATTGGCATCTTTTACATATCCGGCTAAAATAACCTTAGCTGCAGACGAGGGTTTTTGCTTAGAGCCTATTTCAATCAACTTGTTCTCGAGTTGCTGACTCAAAATAATTTTTTCTTGTTCAAATGACAAATCGATAGCCTTCCTATCAAGTTGATTGTCGACACTTTGTTTTTGCAATTCTTGAATATTCAGTGTTGTGAGTACCAAACTTCCTTTATCAACAACAAATATTTCTTTTTTAGAAGTTACATAATAACTGGAGGAAGTCCCTTTAAAAAGTAAAGCTAAGAAATGATCCAAGGTGACATCCTGCAACAGGATTGTCCTCTTAACTGTATCCAAAGTTGTAACATCATAAAAAACACTATATCCTGTTATAGTCGTCACACTATCTAACATTGCAGATGAAGTAAGTTGATTAAAGTGAAATGAATAACGCTTACTGTCCTGGGCATTGGCTGAAGAAGCCAGCAGAAAGCTTAATAAACAAATAAAATAATATATGAACTTGATGTACTTCATTAATTATTGTAATGTTTCATAATAAGCCAACACTTCTCTTAAAAAAACTTCAGGGGCTTTACGAAAATTCAATTCCTGCTTACTGATGTAAAGTTTGATGTCATCCCTCTTTCTATTTAAAATGTCTAAGATATTTTTTTTGCTACTCACCTGTTTCCATTCTCCATCTATCACCAGATAATAGTTATTGAATTGTTTGTAGAAAGCATAAGATTTATCAGATGCAGATTTCTGGACAACCACTTTCTGTTTTTTTGCAACTGCTAAATATTTGCCTTCATGTATAATCTGAAAAAATCCCTTGGGTGTTCCAGCATTATTTTGTTTGA
>VFQT010003028.1_pt1 | contig 16002 bp, 14 predicted proteins | sample 3512381 | NCBI WGS metagenome assembly VFQT01 (sample SAMN10412376, study PRJNA504923) | tailings metagenome | isolation source: Relicate 2 Philex TSF3 active mining site | place: Philippines: Tuba, Benguet | collected 2017-08-29 | reverse complement strand
GGCCGCCCGGATTGAAGAATGCGGCGTATCCACCCTCCACAGCCGGGATCTCCAGGAGTCCTTGTGGGTTCGGCTATCACGAAGCAGCCATCGACACGGGGACTCGGGTTGATCACGCCCGTATACACCCCCCACTCCCTCTCAAGTTGACTGGTGAGTTGTGTCCGCGACACCCTGGGGTGTCGCGGACACAACTCACCAGTCAACGAACACTCAGCCCTGAGGTGGTCGTCGCCGACTCGGACCCATCACTCCACTCGAGCGTGAACGTCTCGCCGGAGCCGGTGACCGTGGCACGAACTGCTCCTGTCGACGGAACCCATGTGGCTGACCCGCTGACACGAAGGTCGTCGAAGAACCGGACATCATCCAGACGGAGCCTCACCTCGTCGCCGCGATAGTCCGCCGTCCATGAACCACCCCGCAGCCCCCGGCCGCGCTCGGATCCAAGCGCTCGCGCACGATTGACGACATCCGCCACCGTGAGGATGATCGCGCGCTCCTCGTCGAGCCCCTGTGACGCCTTGGCGAACGTCTCGTGCAGTCGTGGACGCGGAGCCGAGCACGGGGCAGGCTCGGCCTTCACTGCCTGATCTGGATCTCGGAAGAACTCCTGCACGAGTTCCGCCGCGCAGGGCACGGTGGCGCCCATGGCCTGGACGTGAACCCCGAACGGCACCTCCACGTGACGCGATCGCGGGAAGAGCGCAGCAACCATGTCGCCCTCGGCGGTCGTGGTTATGGTGTCGAGGCTGCCCGAGAGGACGAGCACGGGTATGTCCGGGTAGGCCCCTGACGCAGGAGTCAGTGGAGCAGTGCGCGCTCGAGCCAGTCGCGACCAGGTAAGGCAGTCGTTCAGGGTCTCCCACGAGGAGCCGACGTAGTCGCCGATGGTGAAGGGTGCGAACAGTCCCGGGGTCGTGGCTCGCGCCTCGGCGATGGCTCGCTTCAGCTGGGCACGGCGGACCGGCGTCGCCTTCGCCATGTCGTAGAGCTGGGGATAGTCGTGGCACGTGACGGCCAGGAACTGTCCGGCACTGTTCTCACGTGCGGTCTCCTGCAGTCCCGACGGGTACTGCACTTCGCCTACAAGGCGACCGAGGGGCAGCAGTTCGCCTTCCAATGCCGCACGCACAGCCGGATCGAACTCGCGGTAGGTCGAGTCGATGTAGGTTCCCTGGAAGGCCACGTCGAGAACCGCTGACGGTGTCAGGCGAACGCGATGACGGAAGCCATCGCCGCCCGGGGCCATGACCACCGGTGGCTTCTTGCGGAGTCGATCGAGCAGGGTCGCAAGACGCGCCACCGTGCCACCGTCCTGCGCGGCACACAGGGCATCCGCGTCGCACACCTCGGTGAGCGCCCGGGTCAGGGCTGGGCCCTGCGTGGGGTACCACGCGCTCTCCCCCGTGACGGGATACGCGCCGTCGAGGACCATGCTCCGCACCAGATCCGGGTGCCGACCGGCGAGCACCTGTGCCATGAAGGTCCCGTAGGAGTCCCCGTAGACGTCCGCCTTCTGGAACCCCAGACGTGTGATGATCGCGGCGGCGTCGTCAGAGGCCTGAGCCGTCCCGTAGTCGTCGACGCCGGATCCCAACTGACTCGCACACGCGCGCGCGGCCTTCAGAAAACCTTCGGACCCGCGCTGCAGTGCTCGACAGTCGATCGCCCCGGATCGACCTGTTCCGCGGGCGTCCATCACGAGCATGGCCCGCTGCCTCATCAGCGGACCAAGCATCTGGGCATAGGCATCGCCGGAGTCGATGCCGCCGTAGCCGGGACCGCCTTCGAACGCCGCGATGACCGGCTGCGCGAGGACCACCGCGAGCTGCTCTGAGTTCGGTCGTGCATCGACTGGCAGGGTGAGGGCGAAGCGGATGGGCAGCTCCGATGAACGCCCGTCGACCCTCCGGCTGACAGACCCGCACCATGACCGGAAGCCTGGGCCGGTCACCGCATCGCATTGCTCAAGGCGGACACCGTTGAGCGACATGGGTTCGGGTCCAGTGGCATACGTGACAGGCGCGCCCGGCAGCACCACGATGACGGACGCCAGGAGAGCACCCATGAGCACACGCGACTTCAGTCTTGAGCGATCGCCTTCATCGCGTGAGGATCGACCCTGGGTCTTCCTCGTGCTCCTCGCCATGACCTCGATGCTAGGTCGCGATCGCCTGCATCAGCGGAACATCCCCGGCTCGATCCGAGAGCCGATCTCAGGTGAGGACGCGGGCCAGGAACTCCCTGGTCTCGGGGCGCCGAGGATCGTTGAAGACCGCCTCCGGCGGCCCCTCCTCCCACACGATCCCCTCCCGCAGGAAGCAGACGCGGTCGGCAACGTCGCGGGCGAATGCCATCTCATGGGTCGCCATGACGATGGTCAGGCCGGCAGAGGTGAGCTCCCGCACCGCCTCGAGAACCTCGCCCACGAGGAGCGGGTCGAGTGCAGAGGTGATCTCGTCGAACAGCATCAGCTCCGGCTGCATCGCCAGCGCACGCACGATGGCCACGCGCTGGGCCTGGCCGCCGGAGAGGCGATCCGGGTAGTCGCCCGCCTTGGCGGCCAGTCCGAAGCGCTCGAGAAGGGCGAGTGCCTCCTGGCGTGCCTGATCGGCCGGGACACGACTCACCTTGCGTGGTGCGAGCGTGATGTTGTCGAGCACAGTCATGTGGGGGAACAGGTTGTACGACTGGAACACGATTCCGACCCGACGCCGAACCCGGTCGAGATCGACGCGGGGGTCGCTCACCTCCACGCCCCCATCGAGCACGATCCGCCCCGCGTCCACCGACTCCAGCCCATTGATGCAGCGCAGCAGTGTCGACTTGCCCGATCCCGATGCGCCGATGAGGACGACTGCCTGGTGCGCCTGGACCTGCAGGTCGATCCCGCGGAGCACGGGACGCTCCTCGAAGGACTTCCAGACACCTGTGACGTCGAGCATCGGACTCACGCGACACCCCCTGCACGCTGGCGTCGGGCCATCCGCTCCTGGACCCAGTCGGCGAACCTGGTCATGGGAATGGTGAGCGCAATGAAGATCAGCGCTGCTGCGACATACGGGGTGTAGTTGAAGGTGGATGATGCGTCGATCTGGGCCTGACGCAGAACCTCGATGGGACCGAGCACCGCGACAAGGGCGGTGTCCTTCTGCAGGGAGATGAAGTCGTTGAGCAGCGGGGGAACCACGTTGCGGATCGCCTGCGGCAGGACGACGTATCGGTTCGTCTGACCGACCGACAGGCCCAGGGACCTCGCAGCCATGCGCTGGCTCGGGTGGACGGAGCCGATGCCGGCACGGAAGACCTCCGCGACGTATGCGCTGTACGACAGCACGAGTGCGGCCGTGCCCCAGAAGACCGGATCCGAGGGCACACCCTGCAGCTGAAGGGCCGGCACTCCGAAGCCGAGAAGGAAGATGACGAGGATGGTCGGGACACCGCGGAAGACGTCGACGTAGATCGTGGCGATGACTCTCAGCGGCAGGAAGATCGGCGAGCGCAAGGTGCGAACGAGTGCGATCCCGAGGCTGAAGACCAGGATGAGCGGCTCGGCGATCAGGAAGATCGTGACGTTGAGCATGAACGCGTCGATGAGTCCAGGGAAGGACTCGACGAACTGCTGGCCGTTGAAGAACGTCTCCTGGACGATCGGCCACCCCGTGGTGCGCGTGACCAAGAAGACGACGACTGCCGTGAACACCACGAGGCTGGCCATGCCCACGAGCGCATTGCGTCGTGCGGAACGACGCACCAGCGCCTGGCGCACCGGATCGTGGTAGGCCACGGGTGCGCCAGGCGCTGGCGGGGTGATCGTCATCGTCGGGTCCCGACGGAGTCGGGCGCTACTCCGTGAAGTACGGAGCCATCTCGCCGGCGAGCCACTGGTCCTGGATCGCCTGCAGCTCACCGGTGGCAGCGAGGTCATCGAGGACGAGGTTCACGCACTGGACCAGCGGGTTGCCCTTCTGGAACAGGAGGCCGAACTGCTCGCCGCCCTCGATCGCCGGGAACTGGCCGACGATCTTGGAGTTCTCGATCTCGACAGCAGTGATGTAGTACGCCGTCGGCAGGTCGACCACGATGCCGTCGATCTGCCCGTTGTTGAGGGCACTCTTGGCGTCATTGGTGTCGTTGTAGACGAAGGGCTCGTCCGCCGGCTGCACCACATCGGTGATGAAGTCGAGGCTGGTAGTCCCGACCTGGGCGCCGAGCTTGGCCGCCTGGAGCTCCGCGAGAGACGTGGCGCCCGCGATCGGCGAGTCATTCAGTGCCACCACGGCCTGGTTGACGGTGTAGTAGCCGTTCGAGAAGTCGACTGCCTTCTGGCGCTTCGGAGTGATCGAGATCTGGTTGATGTCGAAGTCGAAGTCCTTGTCGCCGGGGGCGTAGGACTTGTTGAAGGGCACGACGGTCCAGGCGACCTCACCGGGGGCGAAGCCCAGGCCGTCGGCGACCGCGTAGGCCACCGCCGACTCGAAACCCTGGCCGTTCGTCGGGTCGTCGTCGGCGAAGTACGGCGGGTAGGCCGGGGAGTCCGTGCCGATGGTCAGCGTGCCGGGCGCGACGAGGGTCAGGTTCTCCTTGGCGCACTCGGGCGGCAGGCCTGCCTCGACGGCCGGGGCCTCCTCGGCAGCAGGCATCTCCTCCTCCGCGGCGGGCATCTCCTCCTCCGCGGCGGGGGCCTCTTCGACGGCCGGAGCCTCTTCGGCCGCGGGGGCCTCAGTGGCAGCAGGGGCCTCAGTGGCCGACTGCTCCGAGGCACAGCCGGCGAGCAGGGCGCCCACGGAGACGAGGGCGAGGGCCGGGAGCACGAGCCGGCGGCGGGCGAGAGTCATGGGTGGGATCTCCTTCGAGGTCACATCAGGCACATGGACGAAAGCAGTCTGTCAGAGCGACCTGCGACGGGGGCACCGCACCCGTTCACCGCCGTGCGACCAGCGACCATCGCCACTCCGGCGACGATGCCGTGGTGGTCGCATCGATGGAGACATTGACCGTAACCGGGCCGGTCGTACCACCGAGCGTCGCGTAGCCGACCACTCCCTCGAAGACCGGGTAGTCCCCTACTTCGCTGAGCGGCACACTCGCGGTTCCGGAGCCACTGGGGTACGTGAGTGTTCCGGTCGCGCCGTCCGCCGCTACGACACTGGCGACCAGTGACTGCCCCGACTCGATGGTCACAGCCCTGGACACCGACAGCGTTGCTCCAGTCGCCGAGCCCTCGTGCAGCAGGGTCGACGAGGCCGCGGGGTTGGTGAGCGCGACGGTGGGCCCGGCGGGAGCCGGCGCCGCAGCCAGCGCAAGGACGGGCTTGACGTAGTCACCGAACAGCCGAGCATCTGACGTCATGTTGGCGTGCTGGATCCCCGGACTGATCCGACTCACGACGTCGACGGACTGAGCCTGAGTGCTCCACGATGGAACGAAGAGGTCGCCGGCGTTGGCATCGAAGCAGGTGGAACCGAAGTGATCGGAGTACAGCGAGGTGGTGACTGTGCCCGGGTACCCGGGATAGGCGGCATTGAACGTCTGCATGCTCGCGTGAGTGAGTTCGGCATTCGCAGGCACTGCCCACGCTTCAGAGCAGGATGAGCCCCCATTGGGGGTTCCCAGCAGCACGACGGACCTGATCGCCGCGCGGGCGGCCGCGCCGTTCGTGGAGTCATGCAGCATGCGCCGGGTGATGATGCCGCCCATCGAATGCCCGACGACATCCACTTCGTGGGCATTCAGATCGGTCATCCGCTGCAGGATGAACAGCCACGCGAGATTCGCGTTCTGCGTGATCGTGTTGACGGGCGCATAGGGCGTGAACGGTGACCCCGTGTTCATGGTCGACACCGCATAGCTGCGCCACAGCGGGTTGACGGAGGACAGCAGGTTGCCGGTTCGCGTGTACTCGTTCCAGGTGCTCGCCGAGGACCACATACCGTGGACGAGGATGACGGGCCGGGGAGCCATGGTGATGGGGACGGTGAACGACGTTGCCGCCGCGACCGAAACGGACCTGCCCCTGGGAGTTCTGGATGTCGCCAGCTCCAACCGCGGACAGCCCTGCCGCACGGAATCACCGCGCCGAATCACGACAGTGCGCCCGGCTGAGCGGGCCAGAGTGCCGACGACCTCGGCGAGCCGCCGCGGTGTCGGGCAGTCCGTGGATGGTGCGACGGATGGCCGGATGGTCGCGACGACGGTCACGTTCGCGGGAAGGGCGCGCAGAGCTGATCTGATCTCGCGGCGATCAGCACGCGCTGTGCCGGACACCACGAGCCTCACCGGTCGGGCCACGGGCGTTGGTGCGGGCATGACTGAGGCTGGCTCATTTGCCGTCGCCGCTGGCTCCGGCGACGGTGACGACGACGGCGATGGATCCGCGGCCGTGGGCAGCGGCACTGCTGCCGCAGGGGTGGCCGTGTAGGTGACACTCACGTCAAGGTGGTCCGCCGTGTTGCGGACCGCACCGGTGAGCCACGCTCCGTACGACAGATCAAGCGGGACCGTGACCGTCGCGGCTCCCTGTGTCACGTCGGCCGAGGAGTCGCCGACAGGGTCGGCGAGACCCGGCAGGGTCACGGTCGTGCGAAGGACGCCGCGCCCCGGCGAGTCAACCCCGAGAACCAGGCGCGCCGGGGACCCTTCGTAGACCGTGGAGGCGGACACCCATGACGTGGGATCCCCCACCGCCTGCACCTCGAGGGCCGCACTCGAGACGACGAGACCGTTGGTGGACGCAGGAAGCGCCATGGCGGTGCTGGGAGCCATGGCGGCGACGAGAATCAGGGCCAGCAGCCCTGCCATTCTCCTCATGCGACTCCTCGATCACGCCCAGGGTCGCACCACCTTGCAGGCGCCCCACCGCACCATCATGCGACACCACGGCCAGCAGCGCGGGCAGACGCTTCCGATGAGGGGTCGGTGGGCGTACGAGCCTGAATCCACCATGGTCGCCCCTCGCTCCCGATGAGCAGAACCGCGACGATGAGGGCCCGAGTCGACCAGAGCGCCAGCAGGACCGGCAGCGGGGCCAGCTCCCCGGTGTCGACACCCGGCCATACCGACACGGTGAGCAGGACGAGCGGCATGAGCACCGCAGACCCGACAAACGCCCACCCGGCCAACTGCGGCTGGAGTGCCGCTGTCACGAGCAGGGCGGCGATCGCAACAGTCCCGACAGCGACCCACCCGCCCTGCAGCGGACTCTCCACCATCGCTCCAACGCCCATCGCCGCATGAGCGACGACGTCCAGCCCGAGCAAGGCGATCGCGATGATCCACGGCACCGGATGGCGGGGACGGCGGCGTCCGCGACCGATGGCCCAGCCGAGGAACACCAGGCTGTACAACAGGCCGACACCCACGACCCAGTACATCTGGACCTACGCTGCGCCGTGCGAGATGGTGGTGGATCCCGGACCGGGAAAGACAAGCGACTCGTGCCCGTCGTCGGACCAGCGGACGAGATACGGCGGCTCACCGTCCTCGCCTCTCACCTCGAGGATCTCCCCGTCACGAGGTGGCTCACCCACGTGATGGCTATGCACAACTATGCGATCTCCGACATGTGCAGTCATCTCGCCTCCCAGCAGAAGTACCTGCTGACGACGGTAGGAGACATCCCGCACACGTCGCGATCGTCACGAAGTGGCTGCTTGGTCACTGATCGGGCAGAAGGGCCCCGGGGTTCGGCACGCCCGCCCGCTTCTTGTGCGCGCTGGCGTCGACCCGATTACGAGAACCAGGAGCGGATTCGGCGACCCATGCTGGAGAAGCCGCGCTTCACCGCACGTCCCGCGCGCATGACTCCCCGACCCACCGCCCGCGCTCCCCGCTTGACCGCCCGCCACAGCCTCTTCCACCACGGCAGGTGCTGGTTCGGAGCGGGCGCAGGTCCGGGGCCGGGGCCTGGGGCGGGAACCTGAGGATGCAGCACACGAGCGTCGGCCTTCGGCTTGACCGCGGGGCCGGCGACGAAGGCGTCGACCTTCTCGGCGCCCTTGTCCAAGGCGGCATCCCCACCCATCTCGTAGGCCTCGCCCTGGGCGTTCTCGGCGACCTTCTCGCCGAACGGCTTCTCCTCCTCGGCCCGGGGATCGTGACCGCCCTCGTCGTCTCCCTTGGCGGCCGCTTCGTCTTCACCGCCTCCACCCTGGTGCTCGTCCTCAGGGCCACCGGCCTGCTCATCCCCACCAGCAGCGTGCTCATCCCCCACCACCGGCGCACCACCACCGGCGTGCTCGTCCTCCGCCACCGGAACCCGCTCGTCGTTCGGCGCAGCCACCATCGCGTTCTGCGAGGCATCACCGTCGGGGCCGGGAGCAGCCTCGTCGTGGGGAACCTTCTCGTGGGCCACCTCATCGTGTGGCATGCCGCCACCGTCGATGTCCCCACCGTGGACGTCTTCAGCCTCGATATCGCCACCGCCGACATGGCCGCCGCCGACCTCCTGGTTGCCGCCGATGCCGGCGCTGTGGCCGACCTCATGCGGCTCACCACTGAGATCCGGTGCATCGCCGTGCGGCCCGCCCGCGAGATCCGGTGCGCCACCATGCTCGCCGCCCCCGACGTCGGTCGGCCCGCCATGCTCGCCGTCTCCGACCTCATGGTCGCCTCCGACCGGTGGTGCGGCCTTGTCCTCGGGAGCCGCGGGACGCTCATCGCCACCGCCGGAGGAACCACCGTCCTCCTTGTCTCCCAAGCCGAGGCCGTCCATGATGCCGTCCTTCACAGCATCGGCTCCGAGGACGGCCTTGCCGACGTCTGCAAGCGCGCCGGCGATCGTCGGCGTGCTCTTGTCGGGCCGCCTCGTCGTGACGAAGCTGGAGGTCTTGAGGTCCTCCCGACGCTTGCCGCTGACGACATCGCGGGAATGCGTCCGTTCGCGCTCCTCAGCCGCGGCATCAGCGGTCAGCGCCTGGACGCCCTTGCCCACACCCGTCATGCTCGACGAGATGACCTTCTGCAGTCCATCACCCGCCAGACCCGCACCAACCGGCGCGCCTGCGATCTTGGCTGACTCCATGCCAATGCCGACAACCGACGTTGCGGTGGCCTTCCCGTACTTGCCCTGCTCCTGAAGATCTCGTGCATCGTCGGCCGATCCGCCGACGATCTTGCCGGCATCCTCGACGTGCTCGGCGCCCTTGTTGACGTAGTGGGCGATCGTTCCGGAGGTGGTGGCCTCCATCTTGGCCGGATCCTCCATCCGATCGATCATCCCGCCGACCCGGTTGTAGTGGTTGATGGTCTCGCCGGCGTGCTTGGCCGTGAAGTTCTCCGCCGCCGTGGCACCCGTGCGGATATCGGTGATCTTCTGCTCCTTGGCCGCGCGAGCTGCGGTCTCGGCGCGTGTGAAGCCACCGTTGGCCCGCGCGTGGATGTCGCCCACCTGGCCGTCGAACTCCTCGAGGGCCGACTTCGTCGCCGCACGATGATCAGCGAGCTTCTTGCGCCCCTCGTCGAGTGAAGGCTGGAGCGCATCAATCTGCTCCTGGATCCGGGCGTTGTGGGCCTTCCTCGCATCGGTCCCAGCGATCAGGTGCTGCTGCCCCTTCAGGGACTCGATCTGCTTGCGGATCTGCTCCTTGGACCCACGGAGCGAAGCCTCGGTCGCCTTGGCATTGGTCTCGTGCGTGGCCTTTGCCGTCGAGATCCGCTCGATCTCGTCCTTCTCGTCGTCGGTGAGCTTCGAGCCCTGATGCAGGACGAAGCGCTTGGCCTGGCCCTTGAGGCTCCCGGCATCGCGCCCTGCATGCTCCGCTGCGCGCGCGGCCTTCTCGTCGTCGAGCTCCTGCTGGATGCCGGCGATGTCTGACTTCTGCTCGTCGCTCAGCTTGCCGGAGGTGCTGAAGCCGCCTGTCTGCACGGCCCTCTTGAACTTGCCGTAGGTCGAGCCGTGCATCGCGTCCTCGCGCTTGACGACGTCGCCCTCCTTGTAGTCCATGACATCGGGGGCTGCCTTGCCGAGCACCTCGTCCTTGGAGTACTCCTCCGGGCCGACGCGCATCGTCAAGTCCTGGTAGGCACCCAGTTCAGCCTGATCGCGCGCCCGGGTGCCGGCTGACTGGAATGTCTTCAAGGCCGCGGCCTTGCGCTCTGCCGAGCCCTTGGTGGCCGACTGGAAGTCGGTGACCTTGCCGGCGAGATCGGCACTGGACGCCTCATTGCGCTCGACTGAGCTGTCAAAGCCCTGCTTGATCTTCTCGTCGTTCGCGATCATCGCCTGACCGCCGAGATCGCCGAGCACGGCGGCGTTCTGGACGATGCCGCGGACGTCGCCGCCGGTGGCGACCTTGGCGCCGATCCCCACCACCTTGGCGGCGGTGGTGTCCGTGACGTCAAGGACCTTCTGAGCCCCGCCGCGCACGGTCTGGCCGGCCTGCCCCAGGCCTCCGGCCTCCGCCAGCGCCTTCTCCTTGAAGTAGCTGCCAGCTGGGGACTGCTCGACAGCACCGTCCCCAGCTGCTGCGCGATCGGCCGCGTCCTTGGCCTGACGCGCCTTCGCGAGTTCAGTGATGCGCTTGGCTCGGGAGGCCTGGAAGCGCCGGGAGAAGTCCGCGACCTGCTCATCGTGGCTCATGGTCGTGGCCGGGCGGCTCTTGTTGTCGGCAACGTAGGCGTCCATGACGGCCTGCTGCTCGGGAGACCTCTTCGCGGCCTTCTGACGCCGCGCCTCGGCGATCTGGTCTGGCGTCAGATCCGGCCCCGGCATATCGGGAGCATAGACCGACCCACAGGCACATGGGAGTGGCGATGAAGGGCAGGAAGGCCGCTCCATGTGGCCCACCATCGGGCCCGGGCCGCCCTAGGAAAGCGTGCCGTCCTTCTGCGAGATCATCCGATGGTTCATGACGGAGCCGGCGATCAGCGACAGCATCCCGATCCCCAGCATGATGGCCACGAAGGCCGAGATCGAGATGGTGGCGTCGGCGCCCTCGGCGCTGGTGATCGCGAAGCTGAACTGCCAGCCCTTGCCGCCGCTGCTGGTGGGATCGGCAGGGCACCACCAGCCGCACTGGACGGGCACCTGGACGAGGGTGAAGACGATGTAGCAGGCGAGCCAGATCATCGAGGCGAACGCCCAGGTGCGTGAGGGCCCGTAGTGGTGCACCAGGCCGTAGTCGAGAGCCAGCCACGACTTCGTCCAGATGAGCATGATGCCCACGCCCAGGATGATGAGCAGGAAGGTGGCGAAGGCCCACTCGAACATGGGCCGGCCCAGCACCACCTCGTTGGGGTCGATGGTCAGCTGGCCGGTCGCGTGGTCGATGACCTCCTTGCCGCTGAAGAAGATGCCGGCGAGGGAGACGATCAGGGCGATGCCGTAGTGCTGGGGACGCATCCCCTTGAGCAGGTTCAGGATCGGCGCCGCGCAGGCGCCGAAGAGCGCGAAGCGCTGGAACACACCCAGCTCGCTGGGCGGCATCCCGTAGCCCACCTCCTGCGAGATGGCGATGGTGACCGTGAAGATGACCAGCAGGATCGCGCCGATGTTGATCCACCGGGCGACTCCTACTGCCCCCGACGGCTCCAGCGACGAGTCCGGCTGCGGCTCGCTCGAGGCCCCGCCTCCCGGCATGCCCGGCACCGTGGGCGCCTTGGGCATCTTCGGCGCCTGCGGCGGCTTGGGCATCTTGGGGGGCTTGGGCAGCTGCATCTGGCTCGCAGCACCCATCTCACTGCTGACGCTGCCTAGCAGGCCCACGGCCGGACCACCTCCTGCGTCTGGGATCGCATCGCGGTCGCCCTAGATGGCTTCGACATTGAGGGCAGGGGACGGTCCGGTCAGCACGATGGTTCCCGCCCACAGGCATTCGCACACGCTGCCCTCGGTGAGGACGGGCAGGCCGTCGATGACGACGTTGGTCGGGGAGATCCACGGATCGATGACGAGGGGAATGCACGGCGCCGGGGTCGGCACGCCCAGCGCGGCGAGCGTCAGGGCGATCACCTCGGGGTTCAGGGGCGAGTGGCACAGCCCGAAGGAGGGGATGTTCACCTCGGGGATGATGTCGATGATCGTGCCGACGGGAAGGTCGTTGGCGAAGACCCCGAGGGGCTCGACGATGAGCACCGAGGGGAAGAAGCCCATGTCGCAGAACATGGGTGTCCCCAGAACAGCGACCGGACCCGGCATGACGGCGATGATAGGCACTCAGCGATCGGCTGTCAGGTGGTCGCCGACGTCCATCGCAATGTCATCACGTGTCACGCCTGTCACATTCATTGACATCCAAAACCGTGTCGGCCACCGCGACGATCGGTGCCGTGATGCCATCGCGGCCACAGCGTGGCGAACGTCTCACCGCCTGCATGTGACGATTTTGTGAATCGGGAAACACCTGCCCCAATTTCCCCTATCGTCGCCCCCGATGGGCCGCACGGAGCGCGCCTGACCCTCGAGGAGCAACCATCATGCCTACGTACCTGTCACCTGGCGTCTACATCGAAGAGGTTCCCGCAGGCACCCGCCCCATCGAGGGCGTGGGCACCGCGATCGCGGGATTCGTCGGATTCGCGCCCACCGGACCCGTGAACGAGCCAACCCTCGTCACCAACTGGATCCAGTACGCCTCCACGTTCGGTGACATGGTCGAGGAGTTCGCACTCGGCAAGGCCGTGTACGGCTTCTTCAACAACGGCGGCGGCCGCGCCTACATCGTGCGCCTGCCCCTCCCCGGCGACGGCTCGACCGCCTCGCCCGGCCTGCCTGTGGCCCAGCTCTCCCTCGCCGGTGACGGCAAGGGTGGCACCCCGGCCTTCACCGTTCGGGCCCTCGACGCCAACGCCGGCTCCATCTCCGTCGACGTCGAGCCGGCCGCCGGTGCCGCTCCCGACTCAGGCAGCTACGACGTCACGGTCTCCAGCGACTCCGGAGCCTCGGAGCTGTTCACCGGCGTGACCGCGGGTCCCGGCGCCAAGAACATCCTCACCGTGGTCAACACCGGCTCGCGCCTGGTGACCATCGAGGAGCTCGACGTCGCTGCCGCCGACCTCGCACAGGGCCTGAGCACCGGCACCGTCGCACTGAGCATCCCCGCCGGCGTCGTGGTGCCGACGGTCGCGACCGCCGATGTCGTGGGAGACGCCGCCAAGCGCACTGGCTTCGCCGCTTTCGAGGCGCTCGAGGAGATCACGATGATCGCCGCGCCCGACCTCGTCGTCGCGCACCGGCAGGGCCTCATCGACACCGAGGGCGTCGTAGCGGTCCAGAACGCGATGGTCTCCCACTGCGAGCTCATGGGCAATCGCATGGCGATCCTCGACACCCCGGCCGGCCTCAATGCGCAGCAGGCCTCGACCTGGCGCATGGAGACGACCAACTTCGACTCCAAGTTCGCGGTGCTCTACTGGCCCTGGATCGAGATCTTCGATCCGTCCGTGGGCCACGACACCCTCTTCCCGCCGTCGGGCCACGTGGCCGGCCTCTGGAGCCGCAACGACAGCACACGCGGTGTGTTCAAGGCTCCCGCCAATGACGTCCTCCAGGGCGCCGTCGGCCTCGAGCTCGGCGCCACCCGCGGCGAGATGGACATGCTCAACCCGCAGGGCGTCAACTCGATCAAGTCGTTCCCGGGACGCGGCATCCGCGTCTGGGGCGCACGCACCCTGTCGAGCGACGCCGAGTGGCGCTACGTGAACGTGCGCCGCTACTTCAACTACCTGGAGGAGTCGATCCTGCAGGGCACGCAGTGGGCGGTGTTCGAGCCGAACGACGAGCGCCTGTGGGGCACCATCCGCCGCACGATCTCCGCGTTCCTCGTCACCGAGTGGCGGTCCGGGGCGCTGTTCGGCGACAAGCCGGACAAGGCCTTCTTCGTCAAGTGCGACGGGGAGAACAACACGGCGGAGTCGATCGATGCCGGCATGGTCATCATCGAGATCGGCGTTGCGCCCGTGAAGCCCGCAGAGTTCGTCATCTTCCGCCTGTCGCAGTTCTCCGGCGGCGCGTCCATCAGCGACTAGAGACTCAACAAAGAAGAAGGAGCTAGGCAATGGCACTTGTAGGCGGCGACTCCCTAACCGCTTTTTCGTTCGAGTTCTCGGTGGACGGCGTGACCATCCCCAACGTGGTGTCGGTCAACAGCATCAAGAAGACTGCCCCGATCATCGAGACGAAGTCGATGACGCCCACGGGCCAGTACGTCAACCAGAAGATGTACGGCCAGGCGCAGTCGGGCGAGATGAGCATCACCGTGCTCAACACGGGTGACTCCAGCGTGACGTCGTGGATCATGGATGGCCTGGCCGGCAACCAGACGAGTGGCCGCAAGTCGGCCAAGCTGATCTACAAGGACACCACCGGCGCCACCATCACCACGATGGAGTTCGGCTCGGTGCTCGTCAGCGAGGTCGACTACGGCAACACCACCGCGGGCGAGCCCAGCGCGATTCAGATGACGATCATGCTCAGCTTCGTCGAGTTGACGGTGTCGTAGCGAACGACTGATGACCGCTTCCCCTGAGCTCTTCCAGACGGCGTTCGACTTCGTCCTCCCAAGGGGCTACGTCGACGCCACCGGAACCGTGCATCGCGAGGGCACCATGCGCCTCGCGACCGCACGGGACGAGTTGATGCCGCTGCTGGATCCGAAGGTCCGGGAGAACTCTGCCTTTCTCTCGCTCGTGCTGCTGGCACGGGTCGTGACCCGGCTGGGCACGCTGCCCACGATCGACGACCAGGTGATGGGTGGCCTGTGGGCCACCGACCTCGCCTTCCTGCAGGACCTCTACCGGCAGATCAACTCCGAGGGTCACACCCTCATCGAGGTGACCTGCCCTGACTGCGCGTCGAACTTCGCCGTGGATCTGGCAGGTGGTGGCCTGGGGGAAGCATGACCGCCGGGGCGGATGCGCTCTGGGACGAGGTCGGCTTTCTTGCGTTCCACCTGAACTGGTCGCTGGACGAACTCGTGGATCTGCCGCACGGACTGCGTCAGCGTCTGGTCGACCAGGCGCGCACGCTGGCCCGGGACAGGAACGCGTATGGCTGACGACACCGCACCTGAGACCCGGGGCTGGCGGGGCGCCTACCGCGGTGACTTCCGCACCATGGCTCCTCTGAGGCCCCTGCTCACCGACATCACCACCAGCGTCGAGCCCGCAGGCTCGTACGCCGTGACGATGCGACCGACCGGGATCGCCCAAGAGCCGCTGTCGCACGGGCGGATCGCCAACTTCACCGGCCTGATCAAGGCCCCGCGCGTCGCCAAGCCGCGTCGCGGGACACCCCCCTCGGCCGGCAGCAGCGAGCAGGCCCCTGGCGGTGGCATCCCCATTCCCCCGAATCCGTGGGACGACGACGGTGACGTCGACGACGGCGCGTGGCAGACCCCGCCGCCAGCTCCCGTTGCGATGCCCGCACCCCGCAAGCCGACCCCGACTCCGCGCCCGGCGGCCCGCAAGCCCGCACCAGCACCGCCACGCGGCGTCCAGCCGCAGCGGGCGCGCACGCCCATGGACCGCAGACCGCAGGCGTCACGGCCTGCCGAGGCGCGACCCGGGTCTGCCGCATCCACCGCCGCTCCAGCCGCGCCGCCCGCCCTGCTGACCGAGGCAGAGGATCCCGGCTCGACCCGACTGCGCATGCGCGGGGGTGAGGTCCCCGCGGCTGCTCTGCCCAGTGCGCCCCCGACCGGTCCTGCCACCTCGGCGCCATCTGCCCCCGCCTCAGCGCGCTCCACGCCCGAGCCGTCAGTGCCGGCACCGTCCACGCCAGCGGTTCCCGCTGCCCGGCCCCAGTCCGATCCGCTGTCGCGTCGCAGCCTCAGTACGCGACATCGGGGCACCCCGCCCGTCCTGGCCTCCGAGCGCGCGGTCGACACCGGCTCGGGCACCGAGAGCGGCGACACGGCGGAAGCACCGCGCGCGCCTTCCGCCCCCAGCACGCGCACCCGCTCCCTGCAGCCCACCCCGCCCGCCACTGGCGATGCAGGATCCGCCCCTGCTCCGTCGGCCAGTGCTCCGTCGGCCAGTGCTCCGTCGGCCCCTGCTCCGTCG
>VFQT010003025.1_pt1 | contig 16016 bp, 15 predicted proteins | sample 3512381 | NCBI WGS metagenome assembly VFQT01 (sample SAMN10412376, study PRJNA504923) | tailings metagenome | isolation source: Relicate 2 Philex TSF3 active mining site | place: Philippines: Tuba, Benguet | collected 2017-08-29 | reverse complement strand
GCGTCGGGCATTGTTCGTCGGCGCGTTCGTTCGGGTTAGGATGAAATCCCGTTGGTGCGGTGAGTTCGACGGGAGTGACAATGCCGAAGCACATCTTCGTGACGGGGGGCGTTGCAAGTTCGCTCGGTAAGGGTCTCACCGCGTCGTCGCTCGGTCGACTCCTCAAGATGCGTGGGCTCAGGGTCACGATGCAGAAGCTCGATCCCTACATCAACGTCGATCCAGGCACGATGAATCCGTTCGAGCACGGAGAGGTGTTCGTGACCGACGACGGCGGCGAGACCGACCTCGACCTGGGTCACTACGAGCGCTTCATCGACGAGAATCTGACCCGCAGTTCCAACGCCACCACCGGATCGATCTACCAGGCAGTGCTCGCCGCGGAGCGACGCGGTGACTACCTCGGCAAGACGGTGCAGGTCATCCCGCACATCACCGACGAGATCAAACGGCGCATCAAGAGGATCGCAACGGACGACACCGACGTCGTGATCACGGAGGTTGGCGGCACCGTCGGAGACATCGAAATTCTCCCGTTCCTCGAGGCGATCCGTCAGTTCCGCAACGAGGCAGGTCGTGACAATGTCTGCTATCTCCACGTCACGTTGGTTCCGTTCATCGGCCCGAGCGGCGAGCAGAAGACCAAACCCACGCAGCACAGTGTGACCGAACTCAGGTCGCGCGGAATCCAGCCCGACGTGATCGTGTGCCGCAGTGAGGAGCCATTGAGTTCGGGCCTGAAGCGGAAGATCTCCCTGATGTGCGACGTGCCGACCGACGCCGTGATCAATGCGGCCGACGCGCGCAACATCTATGAACTGCCGCTCATCCTCCACGAAGAGGGTCTCGATACGGTCGTGTGCAACGTGTTGAGGCTCGACGGCGAACCCGACCTCTCGTCGTGGGAGGCGCTCGTGTCGCGCGTGGAGGCGGCCGACCGACCGGTGAAGATCGGTCTCATCGGCAAGTACGTGGAACTCCAGGACGCCTATCTGTCGGTCGTCGAGAGTCTCAAGCACGCCGGCTTCCATCACGGCGCGAAGGTCGAGATCGACTGGATCCAGGCCGAAGAGGTGGAGGGTCTCCTCGCCTCGGGACGCCTCGACGGTCTCGACGGCATGGTGATCCCGGGTGGCTTCGGTCCGCGCGGGATCGAGGGAAAGATCGCGGCCGCCGCTCATGCCCGCGAGAACGCAGTGCCGTGCCTCGGACTGTGTCTCGGTATGCAGGTGATGACGATCGAATATGCACGCCACGTGCTCGGCATGGCGGATGCCAACTCGACGGAATTCGATCCGTCGACGACCCATCCGGTCATCGATCTCATGGTCGACCAGCGTGACGTGACGATGAAGGGCGGCACCATGCGGCTCGGTGCCTACTACGCGGTGTTGCAGCCCGGAACGAAGGTTGCCGAGGCGTACGGAGAAGCCGTCGTGAGCGAGCGTCATCGTCATCGATACGAGTTCAACTACACGATGCGTTCGCGCTTCGAGGATTCGGGCTTCATCTGCAGCGGGACGTCTCCCGACAAGCGTCTGGTCGAGTTCATCGAGATCGAGGATCATCCGTTCTGGGTCGGCACCCAGGCGCATCCCGAGTTCAAGAGTCGTCCCGACCGACCGCACCCGCTCTTCCGGGACCTGATCGGTGCCGCCTTGCGCCACCGTGAGGCCCGGGTCGACGGCGCGGCCCGGCAGGCGACGTCGCGAACCTGACCCGTACGGGCAGGATGGTGCGGTGACCAACGACCGATTCTCGCTCCGCGACGACGTGTCGGTCCATGCATGGGCGATGTTCGACCTCCGCCGCCGCACGATCGTGTCCCCCTCCGGTGTCGTATTCGAGCGGACTTTCGTCTCGACACCCGGTGCCGTGGCCGTGGTGGCGATCACCGATGACGACGAGGTGGTCCTGGTGAAGCAGTACCGGGCGGCCTTCGGTGCGTCGGTGCTGGAGATACCCGCCGGTATGAGAGACGTGCCGGGCGAGGATCCCTCGACGACGGCTTCGCGAGAACTGACGGAGGAGACCGGCTACACCGCCGACCGCTACGAGTTCGTCGGTCGGATGCTGTCGTCGCCCGGCGTCACCGATTCGGTGGTGGAGATCTTCGTCGCTCAAGGCCTTTCGAAAGGCCTCCCGTTGCCCCACGGACCCGAGGAAGACGAGATGGAAGTGATGCTGGTTCCGTTCGAGCGTGCTCTCGGGATGGTCGACTCCGGTGAGATCTGCGACTCGAAGTCGGTCTTCGGTCTGTTGGCGGTTGCGAGGCGGCGGGCCAAAGACCGCAGATGACGAGTGTGTCGGTGCCCGTGGACCCGCTCGTCGAGCGCTTCTGCCGATGGATGCAGGTGGAGCGTGGACGGAGCGCCAACACGGTTGCGGCATACAGACGGGATCTGGGGCAATGGGGAAGGTGGCTCGTCGAGAGGGGCTCGTCGGTTCGCGCTGCGTCGGAGACGGATGTGATCGGCTTCGTCGAACACCTGCGAACGAGGGGCGATGCTCCGGCGAGTGCGGCCCGGCGTCTGGCCGCACTTCGAATGTTCCACGGGTTTCTCCTCGCGGAAGGTATCCGGCCCGATGACCCGAGTGCAGCCGTCGAAGGGGTGAAGGTCCCGAAGGGGGTTCCGAAGCCGTTGTCGGAGTCCGACGTGGCGAAAATGCTCTCGGCCGTGACCGGTGACGCCGCCACCGACATTCGTGACCGTGCGATGCTCGAGTTTCTCTACGCGACGGGTGCACGGATCTCGGAGATGTGTGGGCTCGAACTCGGTGATCTCGACGTCTCGGCACGTCTGGTGCGTCTCTTCGGCAAGGGGTCGAAGGAAAGGGTGGTCCCGTTCGGTGGGCAGGCAGCGGATCGTCTCGACGAGTGGCTCGGTGTCGGCGGTCGTGACTTGCTCGTGCCCGAACGGTGGCGAAGCAGTGACGATCGCGAGGCGGTCTTCCTCACCGACACCGGTCGTCGGATGAACAGGCAGAAGGCATGGAGTGTCGTCCGTGACGCGGGGCATCGCGCTGGCATCACGACGGACATCTCGCCCCACGTTCTCAGGCACTCGTGTGCGACTCACATGCTCGAACACGGCGCCGATTTGAGGATCGTGCAGGAGATGTTGGGGCACGCATCGATCTCGACCACGCAGATCTACACGAAGGTGTCGACGGAGCGTCTCTGGGCGGTCTACCGGGAATCACATCCGCGGGCGGTCGGGTGAGCACGTCCGGGCACGTCCGCCATCTCCTCCGACGAGCGGTCGGATCTTGGTCGAATTCCGTCCCTCCGCCCGAACGTCTCGAGCGGGCCCGAGGGGTGCTGACCGATGCCGAGTATGCGCTCTGGTCGGGGATGCAGGGACGCGACCAGCGGCACTCGCTCGAGGTGCTCATGAGGTTCGACGAACTCCTGCCGGACGCCTCCCGAACACAGCGTGCCGCAGCGCTGCTCCATGACGTCGGAAAGACGGCATCGGGTCTCGGATGGACGATGCGCGTGGTGGCGACTCTCGTCGGACCACGCGGACACCGGTTCGCTCTCTATCACGACCACGAACGGATCGGAGCGGAGATGTTGCGCACAGTGAGTGATCCCGAGACGGTCGGTCTGGTGTCGGGCCACGGCGACGAGGCCGTGGTGCGGCTTCTCCGCGAGGCAGACGACATCTGACGGGCGGAAACGTCCGGTCGTCCCGGGGCGTCGCACGTCGCGTGGGTCAGATTCGCGGCATGAGACCGATCGCGGCGTGCGCGCGAGCGAGCGTTGCGGCGGCGACGTTGCGCGCTCGCTCGTTGCCGATGCCGACGAGACGTCCCAACTCCGCCGGATCGCCGACCAGTTCGTGGTAGCGCGTCCTGATCGGCGAGAGCATCGCGATCACGGCGTCGGCGGCATCCTGTTTGAGGGGGCCATATTGAGAATACGACTCCGCGAGCGATTCGACCGGTGTGCCGGTTGCCGCCGAGAGGATCTCGAGGAGGTTCGAGACGCCCGGTTTCGCTTCTCGATCGTGCCGGACGATTCCTTCCGAGTCGGTCACGGCCCTCTTGAACTTCTTGGCGATGGCAGCGTCGTCGTCGAGCATGTAGACGATCCCCGAATCGCTCGAGGCAGACTTCGACATCTTCGACGTCGGGTCCTGGAGGTCCATGACCCGGGCCCCGGCTTTCGGGTGGACAGCCTTCGGAACCACGAAGGTGTCGCCGAACCGGTGGTTGAAGCGGATGGCCACGTCTCTGGTGATCTCCACGTGTTGCCGTTGGTCGTCGCCGACGGGAACCTCTTCGGCGTCGTAGAGGAGGATGTCGGCAGCCTGGAGCGCCGGGTAGGTGAACAGACCGGCCGAGACGAAGTCTGCTTCCCGTCGCGCTGCTTTCTCCTTGAACTGGGTCATGCGGCTCAATTCGCCGAACGAGACGGTGCACTCCATGATCCATCCGAGTTCGCTGTGTTCGTGGATGTGGCTCTGGACGAACACGGTGGCCACGTCTGGATCGAGACCGACTGCGAACAGCATCGCAGCCAGTTCGAGGGTCTGGGTGCCGAGCACGCCCGGGGTGTCGGTGACGGTGAGGGCGTGGAGGTCGACGATGCCGTGGTAGACCTCGCCCGAGTGCTGGCCTTCGACCCAGTTCCTGAGCGCGCCGAGGTAGTTGCCGAGATGGACGTCGCCTGTCGGCTGGATGCATGACAAGACGCGAGGCACGCGAGAACGCTATCGCCGTACGGCTCACGGCCGGGATCATTTACCTGCCAACGAGCCGGTCGCAACTACGATGATTCCGTGGCGATCGACGTGGCAACCCCTGTCTTCGAGGGTCCGTTCGATCTCCTCTTGCACCTCATCATGCGCGAGGAGGTGGACATCCACGAGGTCAGCATTTCGACGATCGTGGATGCGTATCTCGCCGAACTGGTGAAGATGCAGGAGCTCGATCTCGAGATCGCGACCGAGTTCCTCCTCATCGCCGCCACCCTGGTGGAGATCAAGTCTCGGCGGCTCCTGCCGGGCCGTGAATCGGTCGACCTCGACGACGAGCTCGCCTTGTGGGAAGAGCGGGATCTACTCCTTGCGCGGCTCCTCGAGTGCAAGACATTCAAGGACGTGGCGACGGTGCTGGCGAAATTCGTCGACGACGCTGATCTCGTCTACGGAAGGACGGCAGGACCCGAGGAACGCTTCGCCGCGGTCACTCCCGATCCGCTGGAGGGAATGACGATCGCCAAGTTGGAGAAGGCGTTCGTCTCGGCAATCACGCCCAAGCCCGTGCCGACACTCGACATGTTCCATGTCTCGCCCGTGCGCTTCACGGTGGCCGAGGCGGTCGAGACGCTCCGACGCGAGCTTCCGGAGATGGGGCGGATCACCTTCCGGCGTCTCACCCAGGGTTTGGTGGAGCGGCTCGAGATCATCGTGCGTTTTCTCGCAGTGCTCGAGCTCTACAAGCAGGGCTGGATCGAGATCGACCAGAATGACCGATTCGGCGACATCAACGTCGAATGGACCGGGACAGGACCCGACGTCGGTGTGTCCGTCACGATCGACGACTACGAAGGCTGATCCGGTGCGATCGATGCGTGGGAGATCTGGTGAACATGTCTGAGGTGCAGGTGTCGACGGCGGTCGTGAGGGCCGTGGAGGCGATCGTGATGGTCGCGACCGAGCCTGTTCCTGCCGAACTGATCGCACAACTCGTCGAAGTTCCCGTGGCTATGGTCGACGAGATCTGCGGTGCTCTCGCATCGACCTACGAAGAGGCCGGTCACGGTTTCCAGATGGCAAAGGTCGCGGGTGGTTGGCGGTTCCAGAGCCATCCGGACATGTCTGCTTACGTGGAACGTTTCGTACTGGACGGCCAACGAGCGCGACTTTCGGGTGCCGCCCTCGAGACACTCGCGATCATCGCCTACAAGCAGCCGATCTCTCGTCTCCAGGTGGCGTCCATCAGGGGAGTGGATCCCGATGCGGTGTTGAGGACCCTCCACGGTCGCGGATACATCGTGCCGGTCGGACGTGATCCCGGCCCCGGTCAGGCGGTGCTGTGGGGTACGAGCCAGTTGTTCCTCGAAAAACTCGGAATCGACTCTCTCGGTGACCTGCCGCCGGTCGCGTCGTTCGTTCCGGACGCAAGTCTCGTCGAAGCGCTCGAGAAGACCCTGCGGATCGACGCCTTGTCCGACGTCTCGGACGAGGTATCGACCGACGTGATCGCCGACCATTCCGACGACGGTGACTGAGTCGTCGTCCGAAGGCGAACGACTGCAGAAGGTCCTTGCTCGTCTCGGATTCGGTTCGAGGCGGGTCTGCGAGGACCTGATCGACGACGGCCGCGTGACGGTCGACGACACGGTGGCCCACCTCGGAATGCGGGTCGTGCCAGGGTTGCACCGTGTGGCCGTCGACGGGGTGCCGGTGGGAACGGCACCTGATCTCGTCCATTACCTCTTGAACAAGCCGGCGGGAGTCGTCACGACAGCCTCTGACACCCACGGTCGCCCGACGGTGACCTCCCTCGTGCCCGAGACACCGCGGGTGTTCCCCGTGGGTCGTCTCGACATGGACACGACGGGTCTGTTGATCCTCACGAACGACGGCGTGCTGACCCAGCTTCTGACGCATCCGAGCCACGGTGTCGAGAAGGAGTACCTCGCAGAGGTGGAGTGCGGTGCTGCGGGTGTGTCGCGCCAGGCGATCGCCCGCCTCAGGCGCGGTGTCGAACTCGACGACGGCCCGACCTCGCCTGCGGTCGTCGGCCAAGTACAGCCCGGTGTCTTGCGCATCGTGATCCACGAGGGTCGCAACCGTCAGGTGCGGCGGATGTGCGAAGCCGTGGGTCACCCTGTGCGCCGTCTCAGCCGCACACGGATCGGTCCTCTCGTCGACTCCAGCCTCGCTCCGGGGGCATGGCGTCATCTGACCGTCGACGAGGTTCTCCGATTGTCTCGGTCTGCCGAAGTCGGCTCCCGTTAGCATCGCGACGTGGTCGAGACAGCGCGCGGAACCGTCAACGTCCTCGGGCTGGGGTTGATCGGGGGCTCGATCGCGGCGGCGCTCACACGGGCCGGATGGCTCGTACACGGCGACGATGCTGACCGCAGGATCGTGACCGATGCGCTCGAGCGTGGACTCGTCGCCGAGGCGGGACTGGATCCCGACGCTCGGATCTCTTTCGTGGCGACCCCGGTGGCAGCGGTGCGGTCCGGTGTGGAGCGGTGCCTCGCCGACACCCACGGGGTCGTGACCGATGTGGGCTCCGTGAAGGCGTCGCTGGCCTCGGTCATCGACGATCCGCGCTTCGTTCCGGGACACCCGATGGCCGGCTCGGAACTCGAGGGTCTCGACGGTGCCGACCCTGACATGTTCGCAGGCGCGGTCTGGGTGCTCACTCCCACGGCGTTGACATCCGACCAGGCGTTCGCAGACGTTGCATCGGTCGTGGCGAGTCTCGGTGCCGAGGTCATGGCTCTTCCGGCGGAGGCCCACGACCGCCTCGTGGCAGTGGTGAGCCACGTGCCCCACCTCACTGCCGCGACGTTGATGCGTCTCGCCGACGATCGCTCCGACGAACATGCCGCCCTCTTGCGCCTCGCCGCTGGAGGCTTCAGGGACATGACTCGTATCGCATCGGGGAGGAGCGGTATCTGGCTCGACATCTGTGCAGAGAACAGGACCGCCATCGTGGAGTCACTGGAGGAGCTGATCCATGGCCTGGCCGACATCCGCGACGTTGTGGCGGCGGGCGACAGGGAGGCCCTTCGGTCGAGACTCGACGACGCCCGACGTGCGCGGCTGAACATTCCGACGAGAGCGGGCGCACCCGAGGAGCTCTCCGAGATCCGGACCCCGATTCCCGACCGTCCCGGCGCGGCAGCGGAGGTGTTCGTGCTCTGTGCTGATCTCGGCGTGAACGTGTTCGACTTCGAGGTCGTGCACTCGGTGGAGGGTGACCGGGGTGTGATGGTGCTCGTCGTCCGTACCGAGCACGTCGATCTCCTTCGCGGCGGAATGATCGCACGTGGCTTCCGGCCGGTGGCGACGCCGTTGACGTGAGAGAGCGAGCGAGCACATGAATGACGACTTCTCCGCTGACGCCGCGACACGGACGATCGCAGGACCGTTGCAGATCTCGGGGCGAACCGGGCCGATCGAGGCAGTGGTCGACGTGCCGAGCTCGAAGAGCGTCGCGAATCGAATGTTGGTGTGTGCTCTCTTGGCAGAGGGCGAATCGACCATCGCCGGCTTGCCCGACGGAGACGACGTCACGGCATTGCTGCAGGCGCTGACGGCGTCGTCGAGGTGCACGGTCGCCGGAGACACCGTCGTCGTGACCGGGGGCTCGGCCCGTGGTCCGTTGCTCCCCGACGTCGTCGACTGCAGGTTGGCCGGCACGACGTCGCGCTTCCTCACTGCTGTGGCAGCCCTGTCTGACCGACCTGTCACCATCGATGGTGGGATGCGCCTCAGAGAGAGGCCGATGGCTGACCTCCACGATGCTCTCGTGGCTCTCGGCGCGACGGTGGAGCCGTTGGGGTCCGTCGGTCACCTGCCGGTACGGGTCTCGCGGGGCAGTCTGGCCGGGGGCTCGGTTGCGGTGAGAGGCGATGCATCGAGCCAGTTCCTCTCGGCTCTGATGCTCGTGGGGCCCTCGATCCCCGGTGGTCTGACCATCGATGTCCTGGGGGAACTCGTCTCGCGACCCTACGTCGAGATGACGGCCGCAGTGATGGCGATGTTCGGGATCGCAGTCGAGCTCGGCGACGGGACCGTGAGGGTGCCGCCCGGGGCGTACGTCCCGGCTGTGGTCGCGGTCGAGCCCGACCATTCATCGGCTGCCTTCCCGATCGCTGCCGTGCTGGTCAGCGGGGGAAGCGTGACGATTCCCCGCCTGGGAAAGGCCCGACTTCAGGGTGACGAAGAGATGCTGGAGATTGCTGCGTCGATGGGTGCGAGAGTCGAGCGAGACGACGACGTGACCGTCACGGTGGCGGTCGGTGCCGACGGACGGCCGTCGACGAAAGGCATCGACGTGAACATGGCATCGTGTTCCGATCTCGTTCCCGCCGTCGCTGTGGCCGCTCTCTTTGCAGGTGGCACGACTCGCATCACCGGAGTCGGATTCATCAGGAACAAAGAGAGCGACCGTCTCGGTGATCTCGCGGAGGAAATCCGTCGCGGTGGCGGACAGGTCACCGTCGACGCCGACGGGCTCTCGATCGAGCCGTCGAGACTCGGTGCCGCCACCTATGCCACCCATGACGACCACCGACTCGCCATGGCACTGTCGTTGGTGTCTCTCTCGGGCGTCGACGTGAACCTCGACGACGCTGCGGTCGTGACGAAGAGTTGGCCGGACTACTTCGGTGCCATGGGGAATGTGCTCGGGCCGTCTCGGGTGACGAACTACCCTCGTTCCGTGGACAACGAGCCCGTCCGTCCGGTGGTAGTCGCCTTCGATTTCGACCACACTCTGACCGTCGCCGACAGTGTCGTCCCGTTCATGGTCCGGGTCGCCGGGAAGCGCCGCTTCGCCGCGATCGTTGCGAGGAACGCCGGGGAGATCGTCCGCCGTGCGCGTCGGCGAGACCGCGACGGTCTCAAGGAGTTGTTCGCCGATCGTGTCTTCGCGGGTCGATCGGTGGACGAGGTGCGTGCGATGGGGACCGCTTTTGCCGAGACTCTGGTGACGTCCCGGATGCGGGCCGACACCGCGCGTCGTCTGAGGGAACATCAGGAAGCCGGTCACGTCGTGGTGCTCGTGTCGGCGTCCTTCGGCGAGTACCTCCATGCCGTGGGAGACATGCTCGAGGTCGATGCAGTTCTGTGCACCGAGTTGGAGACGGACGGTGATCACTACACGGGTGGGCTCGCCGGAGCCAACTGCCGTGGGCCGGAGAAGCGGCGACGGGTGCTGTCATGGCTCACCGACACCGGATTGGGAGGAGACCGACTCGACCACGCCTACGGCGACTCCGACGGTGACATGCAGTTGCTGGAGATGGCCGCCGACGCGGTGTGGGTCGGTCGCCGCGACCTCGGCTCGCTCCGCGACGATGACGAGCAGGTCTCCCTGTGAGTCTCGTCGGCGCGCTGATCAGGGAAGCGAGACCACGGCAATGGGTGAAGAACGTTCTCGTCTTCGCCGCGCCGGGCGCCCTCGGTGTCCTGAACGAGGCCGAGCCACTCGTGAGGGCGCTCGGTGTGTTTGTCGCGTTCTCGCTCACCGCGAGCGGTGTCTACTTCTGGAACGACGTTCGTGACGTCGACCAGGACAGGCTGCACCCATCCAAGAGATCGCGACCGATCGCGGCCGGAGAAGTGCCTCTGCCGCTCGCACGCGTGGTGGGAACGCTGCTGGTTGTGGGTGGTCCGGTCCTGGCGTTCGCGATCGACGTCGATGCGGGTGCGATTCTCGCGCTCTACGTGGTGATCCAGGCCGGCTACAGCGGCACTCTCAAGAACGTCCCGGTCCTCGACCTCGCGATCGTCTCGAGTGGATTCGTCCTCCGCGCGATGGCCGGTGCGGCCGGGACCGAGACGCCGATGTCGAACTGGTTCGTGCTCTGTACGACGTTCGGTTCGTTCTTCATCGTCACCGGGAAGAGATTCGCGGAACTGCTGGAAATGGGCGATGCGGCCTCGACGACACGTGCGTCGCTGCGTCGTTACACCTCGTCGTTCCTCGAACAGTTGCTGGTTGTGTCGTGCACCGCAACGGTCGTCACGTACTGCATGTGGGCCCTCGAGAGTGCCGACAAGGTGGAGTCTGGTCTGCCGCTCCACGGGTTGACGATCGTTCCGATGGTGATGGCCCTCTTCCGGTACCTGATGGTCCTGCACGAGGGTCGCGGCGGAGCGCCCGAAGAAGTGTTCCTCCGGGACCGCGCTCTCCAGGCGTACGGCCTGGTGTGGCTCGTGCTCTACGGAGTCGCTGTCTACGTGAACTGAAGCACGTCCCGACGTATCGGGACGTGATGGTTGCCTGATGTCGCCTGTGGACGCTCGTTAGAATCGCACGGTGACTCGTCGGGAACTTGCAGGGTGGGGCCGGACTGCATGGACGGTGTCGGATCTGGTGCACGTGGCCAACCCCGACGAGGCGCGCGAGGGCGTCGCCTCGGCAGGCTCGCGGGGAGTGATCGCCAGGGGGCTCGGCCGGTCGTACGGGGCTGCGGCCCAGAATGCGGGTGGTACCGTCCTCGAATTCGTGGCAGAGTCGCCACTCGTCGAAGCTGGCCTTCTCGTCCTCGATGCGTCGACCGGTGTCCTCGAGGTTGCCGCATCGGTCAGTCTCGACGACATCCTCAAGTTCTCCGTGCCGAGGGGCTGGTTCGTTCCTGTCACGCCCGGGACCAGGTTCGTCACAGTCGGTGGGGCAATTGCATCCGACATTCACGGCAAGAACCATCACGTCGACGGCAGTTTCGGCCGTCACGTGAAGTGGATGGATGTGCTGCTGTCGTCGGGAGAGACCGTGCGCCTGTCGCCGGAGACACGTGCAGAGTGGTTCTGGGCCACGATCGGTGGAATGGGCCTCACGGGAATGGTGCTGCGAGCCGCGGTGCAGATGCTGCCGGTGGAGACGTCGAGCGTCCGGGTCGAGACCGAGCGTCTCGTCGATTTCGACTCGGTGTGCGATGCCATGTCGTCGGACTCCGACGATGACTGGCGGTATTCGGTGTGCTGGGTCGACCTTCTCGCGACCGGCAAGTCACTCGGGCGCGGGGTCCTGACGAGAGGCGATCATGCACGCGTCTCGGAGGTCTCGGGTGATCCGCTGGCGTACGACCCCAAGGTGCGCATTTCTGCGCCCGGGTGGGTTCCGAACGGGCTCCTGAACAAGTGGTCGATCCGCGCGTTCAACGAAGCGTGGTATCGAAAGGCACCGGCGAGGAAGTCGGTGACGGTGGAATCGATCCCGGCCTTCTTCCACCCGCTCGACGGTGTACGCAAGTGGAATCACCTGTACGGAAACCAGGGCTTCATCCAGTACCAGTTCATCGTGCCGCTCGACGAGACCCCGGTGTTGCGTCGTGTGATCGAGGAGTTCTCGGGCGCAGGGGTCGCGAGCTTCCTCGCGGTTCTGAAGAGGATGGGGCCGCAGAATCTTGCGCCAATGTCCTTCCCGACCGAAGGGTGGACGCTCACGCTCGACATGGCGGCCGGTGCCAGAGGCCTGCCGGAACTGCTCGCGAGGGTCGACCGAATGGTTCTCGACGCAGGAGGACGCCACTATCTGGCGAAGGACTCCCACGTCTCACCGAACACCGTCCGCCGGGGCTATCCACGTCTCGAGGAATGGCAACGGGTGCGACACGAGATGGATCCGAGTCGGACATGGCGGAGCGACCTGGCTCGGCGACTCGGTCTCGTCGAGGGTGGCGCGATCGAATGATCGTCAATTCGTCCGCGGAGCGAGGTCGTCTCAGCATCGACAGAAAGAAGAGTTCATGAAGAACGGCGTCGGAGTTCCCCAGAGCATCGTGCTCTTCGGAGGTACCAGTGAGATCGGGTTGTCGATCGTCGCCCGTCTCGTGGGACCGGGTGTCTCTCGCGTCGCATTGGTGAGCCGGGACACTGCGGCGGCGGCCTCTGCATTCGCGGCGCTCGGTGTTACGAACGACGATCTCGAGGTCGTGCACATTCCCTTCGACGCGGGTGATGCGACGGAGATGCCGACAGCGGTGGCCGAGACCGTTGCCGCAGTGGGCGACATCGACATCGCCATCGTTGCCCACGGAGTTCTCCGGGAAGGGTACGACTACTACGCCGATCCGGCCGCCGTGGCCGAGGTGGCCAATGTCAACTTCACCGGGACGATGGCACTGCTGTACGGGCTCGCCGATCGGATGAGGTCCCAGGGGTACGGAAAGATCGTCTTGCTCTCGTCGGTCGCAGGAGAGAGGGTCAGGCGTGGGAATCCGGCTTACGGCGCCACGAAGGCAGGTATCGACGGATTCGCCCTCGCACTCGACCACGAACTGGAGGGCACCGGTGCGTCGATCCTCGTCGTGAGGCCCGGGTTCGTCGACACGAAGATGACTGCAGGCATGGACAAAGCCCCGTTCTCCACCACCGCCGACGCGGTCGCGGCGGCGACCGTGAAAGCCGTGGCGGGATCCAAGAAGGTGATCTGGGTTCCGGGCATCCTCCGGTCCGTGTTCACCGTGTTCAAGATGCTCCCACTTGTGGTGTGGAGAAAACTCCCCATCTGACCCGACCCGTTGGCGGTTGCGTGCGACTATCCGGAGCCCGGTGATCGTCCGGTGGTCGGCTACGGAATGGCGGCTCGGACTCCGTAGATGCCGTTGACCGCGACGAGTCCGACTGCGAGAAGGATCACCGTTGCCGGCCACCACTTGTCGTCGTCGTCTCGGAGAGCACGCGCGACCGGAATGATGAGCGGGAATGCCGTGAAGAGGAATCGCGGGCGTGCTGTGACCGTTGCGGGCGCGAGCATCAGGACGAGAACGGTCAGCGAAAATGCCATGTAATGAAGCGGCAATTTGTGCCGTTTCGCCGTCCACAGCGCGATCGCCATGGCCGCCACGGACGCCGCAGTGAGGGCAGAGGTGGGAGAACTGAAAGGATCCACGAAGAACTCGAGGGTCTTCTGGACGGCTGTGGCTCCGAAACTGGTGCCCTCTTTCCATGCTTCGCGTTGAACGCGGAACCATGCCCAGTCTTCGTCGGTGTGGTGGCGGAGGAATGCCATGAAACCGACGAATCCGATGGGAGCGAGAGCCGGGGCCACCAGTGAGCGCCAGTCACGGTCTCGTGTGATCGCAAGGAGGGCAGCCACACCGCACGCCGTGACGAGAGCCACTCCGTTCGGGCGGGCCGCCGTCCCGACCGCGGCGAGTAGGCCGGCGAGGAGCCACTGCTGGCGGTGCAGCGCCATCAGGCACAGGGCAGCAATCGTGAGCATCACGGCCTCTGAGTAGGCCCAACTGAGAACGAAACTTCCGGGGAAGAACGCGCCGATGATCATTGCCTTCCGGGCGGTGTCGATGTCGAACAGGACTCGTGCGGTCGCGCCGAGGAGAGCGACGAAGACCCCACCGAGGACGAAGTTGACGAGCAGTGCGACACTGACAGGCCCGCCGGGAATCACCCAGTCGAGCGCCCGTACGAGCATCGGATAGAGCGGAAAGAACGCGGCCCTCGCATCGGGCACGAAATAGGTGACGTTCTCCATGATGCTGTGGGGATACCCGTCGCGAACGACGTCGAGGTACCAGTGTCCGTCCCAGCTGTCGAGAACCTGGACGAGGGCGGTTGCGCCGCCGACCGGTTCTTCGCCGTTCCAGCGCGACCACACGGCTTGAGCTGCGACGGCGACACCGGCACCCACCGCGACGAGCAATCGTGAGAAGAGATATGCAACGAGACCGGTTCTGAGGACGCGACGCCATGCGTCGTGCTCGGTCTGATTCTGGGGGGAAGGGGAGAGGAAGAGATTCACTGGTCGGGTCGGCTCACAGATGTGCAATCGAGAGATTACGACGGCCGGGTCCTCTGCGCGGTGCTCTCCAGCCGTCCATCTCGAGCCACCGGACGACACGGTGTCGTTGACCCGCGTACACGGCCATTTCCTCGACCATCTCGGCATCCGTGCCTCGTGGCTGTCCCCGGAGGGCCCACGCAACCGTGTTCTTGACGTGGAAGTCCCCGACCTGGAGGGCATCGGTGTCGCCGAATGCAGCGCCGCCCGCAACGGCGGCAGTCCATTCACCCACACCGAGGATTCTGGTGAGTGACGTCGTCGACGAAGACGCCGGTGTCGCCACGGGGTCGGAGATCAGACTCGGTGCATCCATGGCGACCCGACGGAGGGTCTCCGCACGCCGTCGTTCGATACCGAGAGAGTGCACCTCGTGGTACGCGACACGAGCGAGAACATCGGGGTCGGGGGGCAACCAGAGATCGATCATCGGCCCCGGTGCCCGGCGTCCGAACCGCAGCACCAGGGCACGCCATTGGCCGACGGCATCGCGTGCGGTGATGCGTTGGCCGAGCACGGCAGGCAGGAGTTCGTGGTACGGGGTGTCGCTCCGTGCGAATTTCAACGTCGACCACGATCTCATGGCACGGCTCACTGCAAGGTGCTGCGAGTCGATGCTCGGGCAGTCGTCCATGTGTCCGAGCATCGCCGGCACACGGTCGGCCATCCAGTCGCCACCGGGGCCGAAGGCGGCCACGTCCTCTCGCCCGTTCGCTTCGAGAGTGATCGCGACGGTACCCGGCCCTTTCGGGGTCCAGGTGGCCCTCCAGAAAGTGTTGCCGACCCAGGTTGTGGTCGGGTCGTAGGCACCGTTTCGGAACACCCCCAGGGTCACTGATCGCAGGTCCCTGTCGCCCGGTCGCACGTCACGACAGTACCCGTGCGAGCATGGGTCATGTCCGAAGTCGAGATCACGGTTCCTCACGACGGGGTCACCCAGATCACTCTCAACCGTCCGGCCTCGCTGAATGCGATGACGTCCGAGATGGTGGAGGCGCTCCATGAGGCCCTGTCCGCGGTGGGGCGCGATCGATCGTGTCGAGTGGTGGTGCTCACCGGCGCCGGACGCGGCTTCTGTGCCGGACTCGACCTTCGTGGATACGGCGAGGCCCCAGGGTTCGAATGGCACGGTCGGGTCGAGAAGGGTTTCGCAGTCCAGAAGCACATTGCATCTCTCATCCCACGCCTGCGTTCGATTCCTCAACCCGTCATCACGGCGGTGAACGGACCGGCGACGGGAGCTGGGTTCGCGCTGGTTCTCATCGCGGCGGTGAACGGACCGGCGTCGGGAGGTGGGTTCGCGCTGGTTCTCGGGTCCGACGTGCGTCTTGCTGCCCGATCGGCGAGATTCAACGCCGCGTTCATCAGGATCGGTCTGTCGGCCTGCGACATCGGCACGAGTTGGTTGTTGCCGCGGATCGTCGGTGCAGCCAGGGCGCAGGAACTGATGCTGACGGGACGACTCTTCGACGCAGACGAGGCACATCGGATCGGGCTCGTCGTCGACGTCG
>VFQT010003023.1_pt1 | contig 16019 bp, 12 predicted proteins | sample 3512381 | NCBI WGS metagenome assembly VFQT01 (sample SAMN10412376, study PRJNA504923) | tailings metagenome | isolation source: Relicate 2 Philex TSF3 active mining site | place: Philippines: Tuba, Benguet | collected 2017-08-29 | reverse complement strand
GAAGCCAGTGAGTCCGGGTTGACCCTCGCGGCCGCCAGCGCTCCAGAAGACGAGGTCTCCGGGCAGGAAGGTGACGCGTTGCTCGGGGGTGGCGTGGTCTGTCGGGCTATCGGGGAGGAAGCGTTTCGCGAAGGTGAACAGGAAGGCGACGCGCCGGTGGTCGAGGCTTTTGTCGGGGGTTTTTCGCGAAAAGAGATTCACCGGGTAACGCTTCGGGTCGCCCTTGCGGTCTTCGTGGACGAGCTGTTGCAGATCGAGGTCGAGGTCGCGGAAGCAGCGGACGACTAGGTCGGCGGAGGTGCCGAGGTGGTTCGGGATATCCCCCCAGGGATAGTCGATGGATTGATTGGAATTCGAGTGTCGAATATTGCGCGCAATTTGTGATTCGACGCAGGAGAGAAGCTTCAACCGATCCGAGGTGAGAGGGGGCGGCCAGGCCGGCAGATTCGGGATTTCCCCGCCGCCATGGGTCTGCAAGAGCGTGCGCAGGGAGCGATCGAGGTGCTTCTGGCGGGCGTGGAACTCTTGAGGGGAGATGAGGACGGGGGAGAAGGCGGAGATCCAGAGCGCCACGATGCCCGCGAGTCCAACGAGGATCCCGAGCGCCGCGAGCAGCGGATGGACGCGCCTGCGAGTGCGGTCGGTTCGGGCGAGCAGGGGGTCGCTCATGATGAGAAATCAGGCCCCATAGAGCATCGGGAGCAGCGGCGCGAGGGCGACCATGAGTGTGCCAGCGAGCAGCGCGATGCGCGGTGCGGTGGGGGCCTCGCGAGCTAGCCTGAGGGTCGAGACGGTCGCTCCGACGATGAGGGTGAGGCCGCCGAGCACCATCAGGGGGGCTCCAGAGAAACCTGCGGCGGTGGTCGTCGTGCCGACAAGCGCGACGACGCCGAGGGCGAGCGCGAGATAGAGCGCGAGTCCTGGGGAGGGCGCCTTGACGGGGGCTGCGGGCTGACGGCGCACGATGAAGATCACGAGGAGGGTGAGTCCAGCGAGGATGCGCAGGCCATCGATGAAGGGGCGGGAGGACAGGGCGAGGGTGTAGGGTGGGAGGTCGAGCGCGAGGACGGCGCCATCGCGGCTCGCGGCGAGGTCGAAGGTCTGGCGCAGGGTGTCAGCGGAGAGTGCAGGGGGCGAGAGGAGGGACAGCAGCCCTGCGAGTCCAGCGGCGACGCCGAGCGCGCCAGCGATGACGCCGAGACGCGCGGAGAGCGCGGGCGAGAGCCGTTTCGAAGGAGCGATGTGGGTCGCGAAGAGGACGACGGCGACGAGAAGGGATGAGACGGCGGCGAGCGAGGTCAGCAGCGAGCCAGGCGCTTCGATGAAGGCGTCGATGGGCCAGGACGTGCGGACCATGGTGCCGCCATCGCCGAGGATCGCGGGGAGCGTGAGGGGGCTGCCGTCAGCGGCGGCGAGCGAGAGATGAGGGAGGGGGAGGGCGAGGACGAGGCCGAGGACGAGGGCTGCAAGTCCGCCAGCGAGGTCGTGGCGGCCACGGAAGTGGGAGTCGGAGGCGACATGGCGGGCGAGGAGACCGAGTGCCAGGCCTGTGCCGACAGGGAGAATGAGATCGGTCGGGCTCGCGAGCAGTTGGGGGGACGAGCCGAGGCCAGCGATGAGGGTGAGGGCGCCGAGTATGGGGGTTGCGCGGGTCGGGACTGCGAGCGCGGTGGCGATTGCGAGCGGCAGCGCTGGGCCTGAGAGGTGGTCGAGGCCAAGCGCGAGGCCCGTGGCGGCGAGGGCGAGTCCGACGAGGGAAAGTAGATTGGGGCGGATTTGCTCGAAAAGCGAGATGCTTGGAATTCGAGAGGACGTGAGGGATGCGAGGACCTGACCTGGGAGCTCGGGGCGATTCAGGCTCGAGCCGATGACGAGGGTGCCGTCGGCCACGGGGCGCAGCTCGAGCCGAAGGTGGGGGACGAAGGCGAGGAGGAGGATGCCGACGAGGAGGAGGCCGAGCCCGGTGAAGAAGAGGGGCCGTTCGGGGGAGGTGGTGACGTCGACTTCGAGCAGGGTGGCGTGTTCGGCTTCGAGGGTGAAGGGGAGCGCGGTGGGGGAGGAGGCGAGCGTCGTGCGGGGGACGAGCAGGGCTGGGGTTCCCGCCTTGGACTCGGCGATGATGATCGGGCCATCGGGGCCGTGGAAGGCCGTCAGGTGTTCGCCCGTCGGAAGGGCGAGGCGCTTGCCTGCCTCGATGCGGAGGCGCTCGAGTTGGCCGTTGCGCGAGAGGACGAGGTCGATCGGGCTGTCGGGTGCGGGGGCGCGGAGGCGTTCGCGGACGGGGGTGAGGGAGAAGTCTCCGAGATGGGTGCGCTCACCGGGTTGGAGGGTGAGTTCCGTGGGAGGGGTGTCGCGGTCGGCCATGCGGCAGGCGAAGCGGCGGAGCGGGTCCTGGGGGTCGGGCTTGTCGCATATGAGGCCGTACGGGAGGCTCGCGAGGAGCATGAGGTCGCCATCGCGGAGCCTTGCCTCGGAGGGGGTCGGGGTCCCCGGAGCGAGCGCGAGACGAGCTTCGGTCGAGAGCGAGCGGCTCATGCCGAGGGCGCCAAGCAGGGAGAGCAGGCCGAGGAGGGCGAGGCCGAGGCCTTCGCGGAAGAGCCCGCGACGCACGATGATCGCGCCGTCTGTGGCGATCTCTTGACGTCCGCGGACGACGGGGGCGAGGCGGTCACGCAGAGTTTCGAGGGACTCGGGGAAGAGGCGCGAGGCGCGGTCCTGGCTGTCGGGGGCGCGATCGCGGGCGCCGAGGACGAGCCCCACCGCATTGAGCGTAAGCAGCAGGGACAGGAGCAGCGTTGGCCAGGCGGTCAGCGCGTCGGTGAGGCCAAGGTCGCGCGCCACTTCCGCCGAGGCAAAGGGCAGGACCCGTGCGAGCTCGTCGGGCAGGGGACGTTGGGGGACAAATGCGGCGAACGCGAAGAACGCGCCGAGGAGAGCGGTCAGCACGAGGAAGGTGCGGCCCGAGGTGAGCATCCTCCAGGCAAGCGACGTGTTGGGCTCGTCGAGGACGAGCTCGGGGTCGAGCCTGGGTTCAGGAACGGGCGTGGCGTGGTCTCTTGGAAAGCCGCTCATCGGAGAGTCCCATAGCAGGGTCCCCGCGGCGGCGCTACCCCCATGAGGGTTCGAGCCAGGGCGGTCGCAAAGTCCACACATCCCCGGTCGCCTCGGCGGTCGGGGCGCTTGCTCGCTGCCGGCATGGCCGGCTTTAGGCTTCGCAATCATCCCCGACACGCGCTCGGCGCCCTCCCGCTTCGATGCTGCGACTTCTCGATAATGCGATTGCCCTGGGGTTCGAGCGACGGATGCCGAGGTGGCTTGACGCCTCTGTCGAGCCGGGGAAAGGTGAGTGCATGAAGACCGTTGAGCGACGCGATGTGCCAGACGAATCCCGGGAGGTTGGAACGGAGGAGGCTCGCGGCGCAGGGAACAGGCCTCAGCGCGGGGCGACCGCCGTCATCGGGCTCACAGGGGGAATCGCCTGCGGGAAGTCAACGGTCGCCGACGTGTTCCGAGCCCGTGGCGTGAGGGTCATCGACGCAGACCTCGTGGCACGCGAGGTGACGATGCCCGGAGAGCCCGCGCTCGACGCGCTCGTGAGGGCCTTTGGTCAGGACATCCTGCTCGCGGATGGAACCCTCGACAGAAAAGGGCTCGGGGCGAAGGTCTTCGGCGACCCCGCGGCGGTCGCGAAGCTCAATGCCATCACGCATCCCGCGATCCTCGCGCGGACCGGAAAGAGACTCGCCGATGCGCAGCGCGAGGGGCTCGGTTGGGTCGTCTACGAGGCGGCGCTCATCCTCGAGAATCGGGCCGAGGCAGGGCTTTCGGGGCTCGTCGTGGTGATGTGTCCGCCCGAGATGCAGCGGCAGCGTCTCATCGCCCGCAACGGGTTCACCCCCGAGGAGGCCGAGCGCCGCATTGCGACCCAGACATCGGACGAGGTGAGGCGGGCGAAGGCGACCTGGCTCATCGAGAACGACGGCGACCGAGACCAGCTCGTCGAGCGCGCCCATCGCCTCGTCGATACGCTTATCGACCGGTACGGGGAGCCCGGAATCAGGGTTTGACTTGAAAATCGTACATTTCGATTTTCAAGCGATGTGCCTCAGATCTCGAGAATACCGACGCGCCGCAGCTGGCTCAGCACGCTGCAGGTCTCGACCACGGTCAGAGGCGAGCGGCGGGTGATCTCGGTGATGGTGCTCTTGCCGTCGCAAAGCGGCAGGACGAGGGCCACCTTTTCGCTCATCAGAAAGGCCCGCGGCATGGTGTTCTCGATGCTCGGAGGCCGGCGCTTGGGCGTTTTCGAAAACGACTTGAGCTCGCTCTCGTAAATGCCCATGAGCTTGACCTCGTTGCTCTCGACGAAGGCTTTGACGTGGTCTTCGAGCTTGGACATGAGGACGAGGCGCTCGAGCGAGATGACGAGTCCGTCGCGGTCCGACATCGCCGAGAGGTTCACGATGTCGTCATAGAGCAGGCGGGCCTCGGGACCGTCGCCCGCGCGCGCTGGGATGATGGTGCCCTGAACGGACTCGGGGGCGACGACGGGGAGGCTCTTGCTCGTCCTGCGCGTGCTCGTCCGCGGGGCGATCTGCGAGGTCGGAAGAGGGGGCGCCCCGAGCTCGTCCGCGGTCTTAGGGCGCTTCCTCTGTGGCTCGGGCAGAGGGGGAAGCGCGGTGTCGACGGCTAACGGGGCAATCCCGGAGCCGAGTCGCCTCGTCGCTGCAGCGCGCGGGTCTTCGTTTGTCGGGACGGGCGGAGGGGGCTCGACGGGTAGTACCGCAGGCGGTTTGGGGACGGTCGGGGGTCGCGTTTCTCGGGGTGGGCGCGTCGGCTCGCGCCGGCGGGCGTCATTCCGGGACCGCCCGAGCGAGGAGGCGGCGCCAATGAGGTTATCGAGCAAGAGGTCGAGTTCCGACCAGGGGCGTTCGGGTGCGGGTCCTGCGGCTTCGAGCAGGGCTCGGCGACGCTCCCGAGCTCCAGCCTCAGTGAGCATGGGACCGAGGATGGCGTGGATCTGCTCCGCCTCGTCATGGGGCGTCGTGTGACCGCGCGTCGTCATGGCCAACGCGTTTAGCATGGCCCGGGCGTTCCGGAAACTATCGCGCCAGGTTCGCGTCGGAAGGGGGCGTTCACGCCTCGAGTCCGGAGAGGACCGCCCGGGTTCGCGCGAGCGCGTCGTCGATCTCCTCGCGCGAGGTGATGAGCGGGGGCACGAAGCGGAGGGTCTTGCCCTGGACGACGTTGAGCAGCATGCCCTGCTGACGGGCAAGCTCGACGGCGCGGGTCGCAAGCGGGCCGGAAGCGAGCTCGAGGCCCTGGACGAGGCCGCGACCGCGTTGGGCGACGGCTTTGTCCGGGAAATCAGCGATGAGGGTTCTCAGACCCTCGGCGAGGCGAGCGCCGACCTCGCGGACGTGGGCGAGCAGGTGGTCTTCGGCAATGACGTTGAGCACCTCGAGGCCGGCGCGAGCCGCGAGTGCGTTGCCACCAAAGGTCGAGGCGTGGGTGCCTGGCTGGAGGGCCTCGGCGATGGCTGAGGTCGTCATCATGGCACCGAGGGGAACGCCGCCAGCGATGCCCTTGGCGGTCGTCAGCACGTCGGGGCGGAGGCAGTGATGTTCGAAGCCAAACCAGGTACCGGTCCGGCCGACGCCAGTCTGGACCTCATCGAAGATGAGGACGATGTCGTGGGCAGTCGCGCGCTCGCGAAGCGCTTCGAGGAAGCCGACGGGCGGGACGTTGATGCCGCCCTCGCACTGGATCGGTTCGATGATGATGGTTCCGATGCGACCTTCACCTGCCTCGAGGGCCGCGTCGACCGAGGCGAGGTCGCCGAAGGTCGCGAACGTAGCGCCTGGCACGAGGGGCTCGAAACCGGCGTGGTACTTCGGCTGGCCAGTGACCGTGAGGGCGCCAAAGGTGCGGCCATGAAAGCTGTCATGGAAGGCGAGGATCCCGGTCTTGTCGGGACGGCCTCGAATGACGGTCTGGTAGCGGCGGGCGACCTTGAGTGCGGCCTCGTTCGCCTCTGCGCCTGAGTTGGCGATGAAGGCGCGGTCGAAGCCGGTGAGTTCGCTCAGGCGGTCGGCGAGCGCGATGATCGGCTCGCTGAGGTAGAGATTGGAGACGTGAATGAGGTTCGCAGATTGCTCGGCGATGACTTTGGAGAGGCGCGGGTGGCCGTGACCGAGGCTGTTGACGGCGATGCCGCCGACCATGTCGAGGTAGCGGCGGCCGTCGCGGTCATAGACCCACACGCCTTCGCCGCGGACGAGCAGCAGCGGGGCGGGCTTGTAGTTCGGGGTCAGGTGGCGCGTGGCGCGGGCGATGAGGTCGGGGGTGCTGAGGCCGGGGAAGAGCGTCTCCATGGAACGTGTGTATTACCGCGCGCGCGTCCTCGCAACTTCGAGCGCGCGAGAATCGGTGGGGGCGTCGAGGAGGTGCCTCGGACTTCGATGCGAGACAAGAACGCTCGAAAATCAAGATGAGTGAAAATCGAGGCAAGAACGGGCTCAGAAAGGGAGGGCCTCGGCGGTGATTGGAACGACGTGCAGGAAGGCGCTCCTGAAGCCCTGATCGGCCGTGAGAATCTGTTCATGGATGATCAGGGCGCGGGTGCCCGAGGGATCCCAGGCGAGCTTCGGGATGTTGACCTCGGCGGGGCGTTTGTCGCCGTCGACAAGTCGCGGGAGGAGCGCGAGGGGGATGGCGCGTTCTCCCTTCATCGCGAAGATGATGATGGTGTCTTGCGCGTCGGCGGCAACGAGGGTGATGCCTGCTGCGTTTTGCTGGGACGGCGGGCCTGGGTGTGGTTTGAGGGCCTTGAGCGCTTTGGCGCGAGCAGCGTCCTCGCCATATTCTTCGACGCGCCAGGTCTTTTCGACCTTTGGTATGGGCGAGACGTCGAGGTCCACCTGTTGGTAGGCGTCTCCGGAGGCGCTGTCCGAGACGCGGACGAGCGCGCGTCTGCCGTCGATCGAGAAGGCGACGAGCTCGATGCCGCGCTGGCGGTCGGTCGTGACGGTCGAGGAGTCGACGCGGTTGGGCGGACTGGCGGGTGCTGGGGTGGGGCATACGGGGCAGGGCGGAGCGGCCGGGCAATCGGCTGATGGGACCGATGTCGGGGCGCTCGCGCAGGCCGCGAGGAGGGCGGAGACGACAACGGGCAGGACGTGGCGAAGTGGCATTGATGATTCCGGGGATGAGGACCGAAGAGAATGATCGGGCAACTCCGGACGGGAGACAAGCCGACGTTGTCAGCGCTTTCCCGAGGGGTATCGGGACCGTTCCAAGAGGGGTTTGCGGGGGCTAGACGTCTGCTCGGCCCGTTCGGAGACGCGGTCATAGTCGCCTTCGGTGTTGTGCGGTCGTGCCCCATCGTGCAAGTTCCCGCGGGCAACGCCTTCGGGCGGGAGGGACAGATGGTCGACTGGGTGCAACGTCAGGTCGAGGGCTGGGGCCGCTTCCCCACGGTCAGGGCGGAAGTCGCGCGCCCCGAGACGCGAGACGAGCTCGTCCATGCGGTACGGGGCAATGCGGGAACACCGACGATCGCCTTCGGGCTAGGTCGGAGCTATGGCGATGCCGCTTTCGTCGAGGACGGGCGGGTCGTGATGCTGAGAAGGCTCGACCGCATGCTCGCCTTCGACCCGACCACGGGATGGCTCGAGGCCGAGGCCGGCGTGTCCTACGAGGATTTGCTGAAGGTCTTCGTCCCGCGCGGCTTCTTCCCTCCGGTGACCCCGGGCACCAAGTTCGTGACCCTCGGTGGGGCCATCGCCTGCGACGTCCACGGGAAGAACCATCACGTCGACGGGTCGATCTCCAATCACGTCAGGAGCTTCGACCTCCTGCTCGCGTCGGGCGAGGTGAAGCGCGTCACGCGCGAGTCCGACCCCGATCTATTTGGCGCGACCGTCGGCGGGATGGGGCTCACGGGCATCATCCTGTCCGCGCAGGTCAAGCTCACGCCGATCGCGTCGCCCTGGATCGAGATGGAGTCCGTCCGCGTCGAAGACCTCGATCACTTTTTCGCGGTATCGGCCGAGAGCTCCGAGTTCACGCATACGGTGAGCTGGATCGACTGCGTCACCCGCGGCAAGGCCATGGGACGCGGCATCTTCATGCGTGGCCGTCATGCGCCACACGGCGTTGCGGGACACGAGGGGTTCGCCGACCGCGCGAAGGACCTCGTCGCCCCCTTCCTCGAGGTCCCCGTCGACGGTCCCTCCTGGCTCCTCAACCAGGCCACCATCAAGGCCTTCAACACCGTCTATTTCCGCCGCCACCCGCGCGGCGTTCAGCGCGTCGTCCAACATTACGAGCCCTTCTTCTATCCGCTCGATGCGGTCCGTCACTGGAACCGCATCTACGGCAAGCGCGGCTTCCTGCAGTACCAGATGGTCCTACCGAAAGACCCCGAGCATCGCGCCATCCGCAGCATCCTCGAGGCCATCACGCGCTCGGGATTCGGCAGTTTCCTCGCGGTCATCAAGGAGTTCGGGCCGACCGACAACGGTTGGCTCTCTTTCCCGAAGCCAGGCGTCACCCTCGCCCTCGACTTTCCGAATCACGGGCCCGAGCTGCTCGCGCTGATGGACCGCCTCGACGCGATCACACTCGAGGCTCAGGGCCGCGTCTATCTTGGCAAGGATGCGCGCGTCTCGAAAAGCGTCTTCCAGCGGATGTATCCCGAATGGGAGCGCTGGAAGGCCGTCCGCGACGCCGCCGACCCGCAGGGGCTCTTCAGGAGCGCGCTCGGTGAGCGCCTTGGGCTAGTCGATCCGCGTCGCACAAGAGGTGAAACATGAGACAAGCTGCAGCCATCTTTGGAGTGACCTCACGCATCGGTCGCGAGATCGCGCTGAGACTCGCCGAGCGCGGCCACGACGTCTGGGTTGGTGCACGCAAGCTCGACGAGGCCGAGCGCATCGCCGCCGACATCCGCGTGAGAACGGGCGTCAACGCGGTCGCAGGGGCCTTCGATGCCCGCGCCCCCGAAGAATTCACAGCACTTGTCTCGAAAATCGAGGCATCTGTCGGGCCTGTCGGCCACGCAGTACTTGCCTTTGGCGACATGGGTGATGACGGCCCCCTCGATCCTGAGCGCATCGCCCGCATCATTGCGGTCAACTACCTCGGCGCTGCCGCCCTCGCCGAGGTCTTCGCGCAACGCATGGCCGCCCGCGGCAAGGGGCTCATCGCCGCCCTAGGCTCGGTTGCGGGGGACCGCGGGCGCCAGTCGAACTATGCCTACGGCTCGGCCAAGGGCGCGCTTGCCCTGTTCCTTCAGGGGCTTCGTAACCGCTATTTCCGCGACGGTGTACACGTCATGACCGTGAAGCTCGGCTTCGTCGACACGCGCATGACCTGGGGACTCGCGACGAAGATCCCGGTCGCCACGCCAGAGAACGCCTCGAGGGCGATCCTCGCAGCCATGGACGAGCGTCGGGACGAGCTCTACTGGCCCCAATTCTGGCGCGGCATCATGGGCATCATCAAGGCGATCCCCGAGGCTGGTTTCAAGCGCCTCTCCCTCTGAAAACGTGTCAGGAAGAAGGATGAGGCTCGAGTGTTGATGTCCAGGGCGACGACATCCCGCGACGAAATTTTGGGTCTTCGGCCGAGAGGATGTATCGTTCCGCGTCTATTCCGACCCTCCTCTCTTCTGGAGCCCGCCTTCCGATGACGGTCGAATCCAGCTCGACCACACGCATCTGCCCGCAGTGCGGCACCGAGACCAACGCCAAGTTCTGCGGCCATGACGGCTTTGCGACGGTCGAGAAGGTGCGCACGGTGAGGCGTTCGTCTCCTACCGATGAAGGCGCTGTCATCGCGCGCCGCTATCGCCTCGAGCACCAGCTCGCGGAGGGCCCTCTCGGAGCCTCCTATCGCGCCACCGACCTCGAGCGCGACGAGGCCGTCCTCGTCCGGTTGCTGCCGTCGCAGTTCAGCCATGATCTCGAGCTCGTCGCGCGCTTCCAACGCGAGTGTCGCCTTGTCAGCGTCCTCGAACACCCAAACATCGTCCGCGTCCGAGAGTTCGGCGTCGCTGACGACGGTCGGCTTTTCATCGCCGAGGAGCTCGCGCTCGGTCCGAGCCTTTCGGAGGTCCTGCAGCGCTCGGGCGCCCTCGATCCGAGGCGCGTGCTCCCCATCGCGAAGGAGCTCTTCTCGGCCCTTGCCGCCGCTCACGCTTCAGGGCTTCTCCACCGCAGCCTCGGTCTCGACAATATCCTGCTCGTGACCCGCCCGGGCCTCCCCGAAGCCGTCAAGGTGCGCGCCTTCGGCCTCGCCCAGGCCCTCATCGACGAAGAGGCCGATCCCTTCGTGTGGCCTGCGCCCCTCGTGTCCGCGTCTCCGACGATGGCGCCAGAACAAGCCCGCGGGCGGGGCGTTTCGGGCCATGCCGACATATACTCCGCGGGCGCTGTCCTCTATGCGCTCATTGCGGGGCGTCCCGTATTTTCCGAGACCTCGCCGAGCGATCTCCTCGTTGCACACAGCGTGAAGATCCCGCTCTTGCCCGAACGCGACGGCCGCACCCTCTCGGGGCCGCTCGTCGACATCATCATGCAGTGCCTCGAGAAGAAGCCCTGGAACCGACCCGAGAGCGCCGCGAAGGTCATCGAGCTGATTCATGCGGCGGGCCCCGTGCCAGTCATCGGCGCCCCGAGCCCCACGATGGAGTTCGGTCCACCGCCTGCCGATGCGCGCGGCCCAAAATCGCGCAATTCGCCGCGGCCAGCCTATGGGGTCCCTCCGCCGACCCACCAGCCCCCGATCTCCCGCGAACTCAAGCGGCCCGCGCCAGAGCCCCCGCGCCCACGGCGCCTCAGCAATCCGCGGATGGCCGTCGAGCCCGAGGACGCCGCGACGCGTATCGTCGACCGAGCAAGCCTCGCAAAGACCCGCATCGTCGAGGAGTCTGCGCCGACACGCGCGATGCCGATCGAGCGCGTTGCGCGCCCCGAGCCGAGCGAACCGAGCGTGGTCGTTCGCCGCGCTCCTTCGCCACTGCTCGCGTTCCTCCTCGGACTCGTTCTTGCGGGTGGCGTCGCTGTCCTCGTCGTCTGGCTCACGCGCTCTCCATCTGAACCGATGCGCCCGCCCGAGGTGGCAGGCCCGGGGGACTCCACACCCGCGAACCGGGCTCCTGAGGCGGGGCCCACGCCCGAGACTTCAACCGAATCAGCGCCCCCCAACGAGGTCGCAGTCCCGTCCGACAAGGGCTCCGAGGTCACGCTGCAAGAGGTCGCGCCTGACGCCGTGCCCTCCGACGCCTCGCCATTGGCCGATGCCTTGCTGGCGTCCTCTGATGCTGCCTTGTCAGATGCAGCCCTGAGGGAGGTCTCAGCGACCGATACCGCGACTTCGGATTCGGGGATGCGCCCCAGCGATGGAACCCAGGAGGTCCGTCTCGCCGATGCCACGCCACTGAATGACGGTTCAGTCGTGGACGCGACACGAGACACCGTCGACAGGTCGAAAAAACCAAAGGATGTGGAGACGAGAGAGGTCTCGAAGCCAAAGGACCCGCTTGCCGACCTCGAAGACCCGGAGTTCGCGACGCCGAGAGAGGTCGTGGCGCGAAAAATCCTTGTCGATTCCGACCCCGGCTCTGCGACGGTCTCCGCGAACGGCCGCGTGCTCGGTGAGACGCCCCTGTACGTTGAGTGGCAGGAGGGTAGCTCTGGAGTGGATATCTCCGTATCGAAGCCCGGTTACCGAACGATTCGGACGAGAATCGGCCCGGGCATTGGCAAGGCTGTGAAGCTCAACCTCACCCCGGTGCCGCCCGAGACGCCTTGAGGGGGGACGCCGTCAGGCATGGTGCTGACTCCCTGGTCAACAGGTGACAGATAGGGCGCTTTGGGGTGATCATGGCTTACGGATTCGAGGGAGGTCATCATGGGGCAAGCGTTGAGCGCTTTGAGGTCGGCGGTCACCGAGGCGGGACGAGGCCGTTGGAATAGCCTCCTGCAAGAGGTCGATCAGGGAGAGGCGCCAGGCGGTCGCATCCTGCTCGAGCGGCTCGACCCCACCGTTCAGGTCGCCCACGACACCGGTCGCGCGATCCTCTTTCAGCGCGGCGAGGCGCGCGTCTTCATCCCGATGGACATGGAGTGGGCGCAGCGCGTCGGCCACCTGCGGGAGGTCCAGACCTTGCTCGGCTTCCGGCGCGAAGCCCGCTGGGATGCGATCGCAACCATCGTCTCTGCGAACAGGAAGCCCGAGCTCGAGCTCGTCGTGAAGCTCGGCCCGGTCTTCGTCCCAGACCAATTGCTGCTCGAAGAGGGCGGCAGCGTGCCAGGTCTCGAACAGGCTATCGCTGCGCTCGACAAGCTCCAGAGCCAGATCGCCGTGCCCCATCAGGCGGGTCGGCCCGAGCAGCTCCTGCCGCTGCTCTTCAAGATCCTCGAGACCCATCACTGGAGGGCATTCCGTGAGCTCTTCGATGCGGGGGCCCCGCTCTCGGACCGCAAGGTCGCCTTCGATCAGTTCGCGCAAGCCTGGGAGGCGGCTGCTGGGGCCATCACCTTCGATGGTTATGCCGAGCCCACCGCATCGGTCGACGAGGCCCAAGAGGGCGCAATCGTCAGGACGCGCCTCAAGCGCAAGGGAGAAAAGGGCGAGGAGCTCGTAAGACCGATCAAGTGGATCAAGCGCGGCGCGGGCTGGCGTCTCGCGGGTGGTCTGCTCTAAGCGTCACGGACGGTCCATGGGGTTTTGTCGACCGCCTCCCGTCGCTGCCCATCGGCTTGCCTCATTGTTGACGAGCAAGCCGCATGTCGGCAGGGTCCGCCGCCGTGAAGACCGAACGCCGAGGCCTCTGCCGCCCCCTGTCCGTCGCCCCCATGATGGACTACACCGATCGCCATTTTCGCGTGGCCATGCGAGGGCTTACGCGAAAGACCCTGCTGTACTCGGAGATGATCCATGCGAACGCGCTCGTCCTCGGCGGCCGCGTGGACCTCCTCGCATTCGATCCGATCGAGCGTCCCATCGCCCTCCAGCTCGGCGGCGACTCGCCTGAAATGCTCGCCCAGGCCGCGAAGATGGCCGAGGACCTCGGTTGGGACGAGGTCAACCTGAATGTCGGCTGTCCCTCGGACCGCGTCCAGAAAGGGCGCTTTGGCGCATGCCTCATGGCGCATCCCGAGGTGGTGGCAGAGGCAGTCGCCGCGATGCGTGCAGTCGTGAAGATCCCCGTGACCGTGAAACATCGGATCGGCATCGATGATCTCGACCGCTACGAGGATATGCTGCGCTTCGTCGACATCGTTGCGAGGGCTGGCAGCGATCGTTTCACGGTTCATGCCCGGAAAGCTTGGCTCAGCGGCCTCTCCCCGAAGGAAAACCGGACCATTCCGCCTATTCGCTACGCGGACGTCCATCGGCTCAAGGTCGAGAGGCCAGAGCTCGAGATCGAGATCAACGGGCAGATCCGAACGCTTACGGAGGCAAAGACCCAGCTCGACCATGTCGACGCCGTTATGATCGGGCGCGCGGCCTACGAGACGCCTGCGATCTTCATGACCGCAGACTCATCCCTCTTCGGGGCCTCAGAAGACCCGTCGAAAGATCGATTCGAGGCGGCTCGCATGGTTCTACCCCACCTCGCTCGCGAGACGGGGGCGGGCGTGAAAGCCCACACGATCACGAGGCATCTCCTCGGGCTCTTTGCAGCGACACCGTTGTCGCGCGCCTGGAAGCACGGGATTGCAAAGGTCGGCCAAGCAGGACGAGACGCTCCTGGAGCGCTCGCGGCCTTGATCGACGACGCGCAGCAGGGGCGACGCAGCCGAGAGTCCGTTCAGCTCTGACCGGCTGTCTCGGTCCTACGCAAGAAATGACGACGCCCCGGAGACCCGTGTCGAGCCCCACGAAGAGGGGCCCGTCCCAGGTGCCGGGGCGAAGTGCCGCGGTGCTCGGTAACCGCAGCGAGGAGATTAGAGACGCTTGGCGTAGTACTCGACGACCTGCTGCAGGTCGATCTGGAAGGGGATCGACTCACGGGCCGGGAGCTCGCGCATCTTGGCCTGTTTTTGATCCTTGCTCACGTCGAGCCACTCAGGGCGGGCGAGGTGCTGCGACTCGAGAGACTCGGCGATGGCCTTGAGCTCGCGGCTCTTCTCCTTCACCTGGACGAGATCGCCGACCTTCACCTGGAAGCTCGGGATGTCGACGCGGCGGCCGTTCACCATGAGGTGACCGTGGGCGACGAGCTGGCGGGCGGCCGGGATGGTGGCGGCGAAACCAGCGCGGAAGACCACGTTGTCGAGGCGGCGCTCGAGGAGCTCGACGAGCTTGTCACCCGTGGAGGTCTTGGAGCGGCGAGCCTCGGCCATGTAGCGGCGCATCTGACGCTCGCCAAGGCCGTAGTTCAGGCGGAGTTTCTGCTTTTCGTTCAGCTGCTTACCGAAGTCGGACACCTTGCGGCGGATCTTCGGGCCGTGCTGGCCGGGGGGGAATGGGCGGCGCTCGATCGACTTGCGGGAGAGACCCGGGAGGTCGATTCCGAGGGAGCGCATCTTTTTCAGGCGGGGACCGGTGTATCGCGACATGTTCTTCTCGTGTTTCGCTGGGGTTCCGAGCAGCGGGCGGCGTGCTTATCACGAGTGTCCCGAGCTGTGAAACGAAAAGTTCGATTGGTGTGAACGCCCGCATTCGAAAGCGCTGAGAGCCCGCCGCAGGTGGCATCACCCCGGGGCGGTCCAACGGATGACGAGGTTCTCGACGTGTTCGCGCAGCTCCGGGTAGGCGGGCCGAGCGGGGTAGTTGAAGGCCGTGTGAACGCGCACGTCGCCCTCTTGCACGACGAGGACCCATGCGATGTCGGCTGCGCGCAGGGCGACAGACGACTCGAGGTTGACCGAGAAGCTGAGCGTTCCGTGGAAGGTGACCGCGAAGCTCATGAGGACGCGCGGATCACCAGTCGGTTCGAAGGTCTCGATGCAGAGGACGGCGTATTCCCCGACCTCGAATTGATCTAGGACGAAGCTCCTGATCTTGCGGATCTGAGGGTCGCTCGAGCTTGCCCGAAGTTGGCGGAGCTCGCTGTGGCGAAAGCGGGCTTGGTCCCATAGGCCGAGCCGGATCTCGGCCTGCAGCAGCTTTTTCACGACACCGAAATCCCGGGGCGCACGCTCGTAGGCGAGCTCGAAGCATCGGTAGGCGCGGATGTGCTGAGCCTGGTTCGCGAATAGCTGCCCAGCGTCGTAGTAAGGCTCGAAGCGGCTGTCATCGAGTATGGCCGCGTGTTCGAGTTTTTCGAGGGCCTTGTCGTCATAGCCGAGCATCCAGTGGCAGACGCCCTCGAAGTAGTGGGCTTCGAATAGCGAGCTGTCGCATTCGATGGCGGTCCGTAGGGCTCCGAGTGCGAGCTGGTAGCTGCCGAGCAGCATCAGCACACGGCCCGAGGCGTAGTGGCTCGGGGCATGTTCGGGGCGCTGTTTGACCATTCGGTCAAGCGCGATGAGGGTCGACGAAAGCGCAGGCGGCTCATGCTTGCGAGCGAGCGCGAGATCGAGCAGGTCGAGTGCGAGGTCCTTCTTTTTCATGCCCGTCACCTGCCCACGAAGACCTGAACGAGGGGAAAGCCTAGCAGGTTCGCGCCCCGACGAGAAGACGACTGCGACGCCCTGAGTTGGCGAGCGGCTCAGTCATGCATGTAGAAGACAAAGCCCTCGGCTTGTTCGAGGCGCACAGGAATGTCTCCCATGGCCGCTGGAATCACGAGCGTTTGTCCGGCCCGCGCCGTGATGTCAGACACGACGACAGCACCTGCGGTCACCGTGAGGCCGATGAGCGTGTCCACGGCAGGCAGGGTGAGCCCGCCTGAGCCGATGAGGCGTTCGACCCGCAGGCCATGCAGTGTCAGGATATGCTCGTGGAGAAGCGTCGCATGCCGCTCGATCGTACGCGGACGGGCGCGACATCTGTCGATGAAGGCCTGGCCGCGAGGCCCATCGAAGCGGGTCGCAGCGAGGCCCCGCTCCCGGTGGAGAAGA
>VFQT010003022.1_pt1 | contig 16023 bp, 13 predicted proteins | sample 3512381 | NCBI WGS metagenome assembly VFQT01 (sample SAMN10412376, study PRJNA504923) | tailings metagenome | isolation source: Relicate 2 Philex TSF3 active mining site | place: Philippines: Tuba, Benguet | collected 2017-08-29 | reverse complement strand
TCACCATAGACTGGTACTTGCCAGGAACCAACTCGGGCGGGCCCGTGCGCTCGGTAGCCAACCTGGTGTCAGCTATGCCCAATACCCATTTTTATATCATCACCCGCAATACCGATTATTGCAGTACAGCGCCTTATGTGGGTATACAACCAAATACTTGGATTCAAGTAGCTACGAATGTGAGGGTTTGTTATTTGGAAGATAGTCAGGTTTCAAAGCAGAAAATTCAAGCATTGATTTTGGAATCTGGTGCGCAAACGCTCTACATTAGTGGTATTTATTCGAAAGCTTTTTCGCAATGGCCGGTTTCAATCGGTAAGGCCTTGAAGCTCAAAACGGTGGTGGCTGCGCGTGGTATGCTCTCGCCACACGCGTTGGCGGTGAAGCCCATCAAGAAGTATTTGTTTTTGAGCCTCATGCGTTGGCTCAATGCGTATAGCCACGTGCATTTTCATGCTACTTCTGCGCAAGAAGCGGCTGATATCCAAAAAATATTGGGACTGAACACCCGGGTTCAAGTGCTTTCTAATTTGGATAGGATGACGCATGTAAATGCGCAAGCCATTGAAAAAACATCGGGTTCGTTAAAATTGGTTTCCGTGGGGCGCATTGCGCCAGAAAAAGGAACCCTTGTTGGCCTTAAGGCACTAAAAGAGGTAAAAGGTTTGGTAGAACTAGCGTTATACGGCATGCCCTATCATTCAGAATATTGGCAGGAATGCCAAGAAGTTATTGCGAATTTACCATCCAATATAAAGGTGGTTTACAATGGCCCTTGCCCTTCAGATGAAGTAGCAAGTAAATTGGCAACTGCCCACGCCCTTCTTTTACCGAGTGAGGGAGAAAATTATGGCCATGCCATAGTGGAGAGTTTCTCGCAGGGTCGGCCTGTTATTATCTCTAAATATACGCCATGGAAGAATTTATCGGAACAAATGGCTGGCTGGGATGTAGCCACCAATCAATTGCCAAGCACCATTCAAACACTTATCGATATGGATCAGGTTGCGTATCAAACGTGGTCTGAAGGTGCAAAAAAATACCATCGAGAAGAAATTCAACAAGAACAAGCACCGGCCATTCAGGCCTATCAAACTTTATTTCAATTATGATCATCCTAGGAATCAACGCCTACCATGCCGATGCCTCGGCGGCCATTTTGGTCAATGGCAAACTCATTGCCGCTACAGAAGAAGAGCGGTTTACGCGTACCAAGCATTGGGCCGGATTTCCGCAGCAGGCCATCGATTTTTGCTTAAACGAGGCGGGTGTTACCATGGAGCAGGTAGATTATATCTGTGTGGGCCGTGACCCCAAAGCCAAGTTCAAGAAGAAGCTGAAATTTATGCTGCAGTCGCCGCTGGGCGTGCTCAAGTATGCCATCAAGCGTTTGGGCAATGCCCAACAAATTACGGGCATTTCCAAAGACATGCAGCTAGTAGAGCACCACCGCAGCCATTTGGCTTCCACGTTTTATCCGTCGCCTTTTGAAGAAGCGGCTATTTTGTCTATCGACGGCGCCGGTGATTTTACCACCACCATGTTGGCGGTGGGCAAGGGCACGCACATAGAAGTGCTAGAGGATATCGATTTTCCGCATTCGGTGGGGGTGTTTTATTCGGCCATGACCCAATTGTTGGGCTTTCCGTACTACGGCGACGAATACAAAGTGATGGGCTTGGCGCCTTATGGCGAGCCTAAATATGTAGATGAGCTGCGTGACGTAGTAAAACTCATACCAGGTGGTTTGTTTGAGCTCAACCTGAGCTATTTTCAGTCGCCACACAAAGGCTATGTGCATTATTCCGATGATTTTTTACCGCTCGTGAAGCCCTTATTCAATGCCAAAATGGAAGCCAAGTTTGGCAAAGTGCGCAGCAAAGAACAAGAACTCACCCAATACCACAAAGATTTGGCAGCCTCTGTGCAGCGCTATACCGAAGAGATTATTTTTCATGTCTTGACCTACCTGCACCACAAAACTGGGCTGAGCAAAGTGTGCATTGCAGGTGGCGTTGCGCAAAATAGCGTAGCTAATGGTAAAATTACCCGCAATACTCCGTTTACAGAAGTTTACATTCCAAGTGCGGGCCACGACGCCGGCATTTCTATGGGCAGTGCCTATTGGGTGCACCACATGGTGGCGGGCCAACCGCGCAGTGAGGCGGTATTTAACGCCAACACGGGTTGCCAATACAGCAATGCATACATTAAAGCCGAGTGCGAGCGCCTGAATTTAACATACCGCGAGTTGCCCGATGCCGAACTGTATCCAGAAATTGTCAAATGCCTTACCGATGGTGGGGTAGTGGGTTGGTTCAACGGCCGCGCCGAATTTGGCCCACGCGCCTTGGGTGGGCGCTCTATTATTGCCGACCCGCGCCGCAACGACGCCAAAGAAATCTTAAACCTCAAAATCAAGCGCCGCGAAAGCTTCAGGCCTTTTGCCCCGAGTATCCTCAAGGATGAGGTCAGCAAGTGGTTTGAGCTCGATGAGCCAGTGCCATTCATGGAAAAAGTATTCCCGATCAGAAAAGAAAAGCAGTCCGAAATACCGGCCGTTACCCATGCCGACGGATCTGGGCGCCTGCAAAGCGTAGACGCTGCGGTGTCGCCACGCTACCACGCGCTTATTTCGGAGTTCTTTAAGCAAACGGGGGTGCCAATCCTACTCAATACGTCCTTCAACGAAAACGAACCGATCGTTAATGCGCCTATCGAGGCCATCAATTGCTACCTGCGCACCAATATGGATATGTTGGTGATGGAGAATATTGTCATATCCAGAAACTAATGCACCTCTCCATCATCACCGTTACCTATAATTCCCTGCACACCCTCAAAGATGCCTACGCCAGTCTTTGTGCGCAAAACTTTGCCCAATGGGAGTGGGTGGTACAAGACGGTGGTTCAACCGACGGCACGGTGGCTTGGTTGGAGGGCCTGAACGATGCGCGGATCAGTTTGGTATCTGAGAAAGACAGCGGCATTTACGATGCGCTCAATAAGGCCGTGCATAGGGCCAAGGGCGAGTGGATCGGTTTGTTGCATTCCGATGACTTGTATCCGAACAACGACGCGTTGCAAGCGGTAGCCGCTGCCATGGACGGCCATGATGCTATTTATGGCGATTTGAAATATGTACAGGCTGCCAATATTACCAAAGTCTTGCGCTCTTGGAAAAGTGGGGCTTTTTCTCCTGCTTTATTGAAAAAGGGCTGGATGCCGCCGCACCCTACTTTGTTTTTGCGCAAAGAAATTTACGCGCGGGTAGGGGAGTTCGATACCCAATTCAAGATTGCCGCCGATTACGATTTTGTTCTCAGGGTGTTTGCTTTACCCCATTTGAAAGTAAAGTACCTGCCCCAGGTGCTCATGCTGATGCGCCAAGGTGGCGCGAGTTCGAAAGTCAGTAATTTGCTGGCTAAAAGTAAAGAAGACCTGCGGGTTATGCGAAAGAATGGCTTGCCGTTTGCGCTTTTTGTGTTGCTGCGCAAGATTGGTAGTAAGATTAAGCAATTTGTGCGGTGAAAATCAATATATTTGCTATCGCAATGTGCGTTACGGTAATACATGTTGCGATAAATAGAAGCGACCAATGAAGTTTTATAACAGACATACAGAACTAGCTCAGCTTAAAAAAATTGGGCAGCGTGCGCAAAATTGTGCACAGCTTACTTTTGTTGTCGGTCGTAGGAGGATTGGTAAAACGAGCTTACTGCTCAGAGCATACAGCGACCCAAGTACACTTTATTTCTTTGTAGCCAAAAAAAACGAAGCGTTGTTGTGCGCCGAATTTATAGAGCAAATTGAGCAAAAATGGGGAGAACCTGTATATGGTGAATTCAAGCAGTTTAAAACTTTGTTTGCTTGGTTAATGGAGCGTGCGCGCACCAAAAATTTTACGCTCGTTATTGATGAGTTTCAGGAATTTCAGTCGGTCAACGCAGCGGTGTTTTCCGAGATGCAAGCCATTTGGGACCTCCAACATAAAAATTGTCAAATGAACCTCATTTGTTGTGGTTCTGTTTACGCGCTCATGACGCGCATTTTTGAGAATGCCAAAGAGCCACTTTTTGGGCGGGCCAATCATCGTATGCATTTAAAAGCTTTTGATGTAGCCACCCTTGAAGAGATCCTTCAGGACCACGCACCGGGTTATAGCAATGAAGACCTTCTTGCATTGTATTTACTCACCGGAGGGGTTGCCAAGTATGTCGAGCTTTTTATGGAGCAACAAGCCACCAACAAAGAAGCCATGCTCGACCTTCTCCTGGCAGACGATTCCCTTTTTCTGGAGGAAGGAAAAAATGTCTTAATAGACGAATTTGGAAAAGAATACGGTAATTATTTTTCAATTCTCTCTTTAATTGCCAGTGGCAAAACAGCAAGAGCCGAGATGGAATCTATCATGGAAATGCAAATTGGTGGTTTTTTAGACCGGCTCGAACAAGAATTTGGCTTGATTAAAAAAGTGCGTCCCATTTTGGCAAAGCCCAACAGTAGGTCCCTTAAATATGAAATTGAAGACCATTTTCTGCGTTTCTGGTTCCGATTTATTTATAAAAACCGAAGCGCCATTGAAGCGGGCAATTTAGGATATATCCGAAGTGTCGTGGACCGAGATTATGCTTCATTTAGCGGCAAAACCCTCGAACGTTTTTTTATCGACCGGCTAAAAGCACTTCAAATCTATAACCAAATTGGTACTTATTGGGAAAAACAAAATACCAACGAAATCGATATTGTCGCAATAGACGATTTGAATAAACATGTATTAATTGCTGAGGTCAAAAGAAATCAGGAAAAAATCAATACCGAACTTTTAAAGCAAAAAGCAGCAAAAATCATCGAAACTTATCCGCAATTCCAATTTACATTCGCAGCGTATGCGCTCGATCAAATGAGACAATTATGAAAAATATAGACTCCCTTCTCGAACCTTTTCACATCACCTCCTCAGACCTCACCCGCCCGTGGGGTGGCTTTTACGTCATTGACGAAACCCAAGCCCAATTGTTTTCGGACACCTTTTTTGAGGGCTTAGATGTTTCTACCCTCACCATTGGCGGAAAGCTGAGCCCCAAAATTTTACTGGTTTCGCCGCAGCAGCGCCTCTCTTGGCAGTACCACAACCGCCGTGCAGAAATTTGGCGCGTGGTAGAAGGGCCTGTGGGTGTGGTGCGTAGCCATACCGACGAAGAAGGCGAGCTCGTGGTGCACCAAGTGGGCGAATACATCAAGCTAGCGCAAGGCGAGCGCCACCGCCTCATTGGCCTAGACAACCCAGCTATCATTGCCGAAATCTGGCAACATACCGATGCCACGCACGCTTCAGATGAGTCTGATATTGTGCGTGTGCAGGATGATTTTGGACGTTAGTCATATTAATGCACTACCATAGTGCAAAAAATACTAAAAAATGCACTGTTATAGTGCAAAATACGTAAATTTGTACTTCAAGTACAAACCATGGAACAACTTTTCCAATATTCTAAAAGCTTAATAGCGCAAGTTGATGTCAACTTTAAGCGCTATGCATATGCCAATATCAATTGGAAAAATAGGTTGATTGGCCTTACGGGGCCGCGTGGTGTGGGTAAAACTACGTTGGTTTTGCAATACATCAAAACTGAGCTAGACCCACAAAAGTCTTTATATGTCACGGCCGAAGATTTTTATTTTGCCAGTACACGCCTTACCGAACTAGCCGCACAATTTGTGCAGTCTGGGGGGGCTCATCTCATTGTCGATGAAATTCATAAGTATCCGCAATGGGCTACTGAACTCAAACTCATACACGACTATCACCCTCATCTACAGGTGGTCTTTACAGGTTCTTCTATTTTAGACTTGAAAAAAGGGAGCTCAGACCTTAGCCGCAGAGCTGTTTTGTATGCCATGCAAGGTTTGTCGTTTAGAGAGTATTTGTATTTGTTTAAAGGTCTCGATTTTCCGGTATACACGCTCGAACAACTTTTGGCGCAGCAAACAGATTTCAGCAAACTACAATTGCCTTTGGTGGCTTTTGGGCAGTACCTGAAGCAAGGGTATTATCCGTTTGCACAAGAGCCAGATTTCGAAAAGCGGCTTTGGCAGGTCATCAACCAAACGTTAGAAGTGGACATTCCTACTTTTGCGCAAATGAATGTGTCTACCGGTCGCAAACTCAAACAATTGCTTGCTGTAGTTGCTCAAAGTGTTCCGTTCAAACCCAACATGAGTAAAATTGCTGAGTTACTCGGTATTAGCCGCAATAACATTGCCGACTACTTACTTTATTTGGAAGAAGCCGGAATGCTCGCTCAACTAAGATCAGCTACACAAGGGGTGCGCTCCCTGGGTAAGGTCGATAAAATTTATTTAGATAATACGAACCTGAGCGCTGTACTCTCTGCAGATCAGGCGAATATTGGCAACCAACGCGAAACCTTTTTTCTGAATCAGACGCGTGTTTTACATGAGCCAACTAGTTCTAGCTTTGTTGACTTCGCTATTGCAGCGTATCATTTTGAATTAGGAGGCAAAAATAAGGGTCAAAAACAACTGGCTAACCAAGCAAATGCATTTGTCGTCAAAGACAATATCGAACAAGGCTACCTGAATGTCATCCCGCTGTGGCATTTTGGGTTTTTATATTAACATCAATTTGAAATGTCACTCCCCACCATCAACCCCACACAAACCGCCGCTTGGCAAAAGCTACAAGCGCACTTTGCGCAAATGAAGACCGCCCAAATGCAGGATTTATTTGCCGCCGATGCCCAAAGAACAGAGAAATTCCATATCGAGTGGCAAGATTTCTTACTCGATTACTCTAAAAATATCGTTTCTGAAGAAACCTTAGCGTTATTGCAAGACCTCGCAACAGAAGTTGATTTAAAAAGCGCTATTGACCAATACTTTGGCGGGGGGCTCATCAACCAGACCGAAAACAGAGCGGTGCTGCATACCGCCTTGCGCACCAAACAAACCGCCCCAATTTTGGTCGATGGCCAAGATATCTTACCAGAAATTGCCGCCGTTAAGGCCAAAATGCGGGCTTTTGCCAGCAGCATTATTGCTGGTGCCCACAAGGGCTACACCGGCAAGGCCATTCAGACCATTGTCAACATTGGAATTGGCGGCTCAGACCTCGGGCCGGCCATGCTTGCCGATGCGCTCAAGTTTTATAAAAATCACCTGAACGTTCATTTTATCTCGAATATCGACGGCGACCACGTCCAGGAGTTGCTCAAAACTTTAGACCCCGAAACCACCCTTTTTGTCATTGTTTCAAAGACCTTCACTACCCAAGAAACGCTCACCAATGCGCAAACAATCCGCACTTGGTTCTTGCAACATGCCAGTAGCCAAGATGTTGCCAAGCATTTTGTGGCGGTGTCTACCAACCTGCAAAAAGTACAGGATTTCGGTATTGCCCCAGAAAATATCTTCCCGATGTGGGACTGGGTAGGAGGGCGCTTCTCTTTATGGAGTGCGGTGGGGCTGTCTATTTGCTTGGCAGTAGGCCCAGACCATTTCGAGGCACTTTTAGATGGCGCCTACCAAATGGATACGCATTTCAAGACCGCACCTTTTGAGCAAAACATGCCTGTCGTAATGGCTTTGCTGAGTGTTTGGTACAACAACTTTTTTGGCGCCGAAACCGAAGCCATGATTCCGTACAACCAATACCTCCAAAAGCTGGTGCCTTACTTGCAACAAGGCATCATGGAGTCCAATGGCAAGCGCGTGGGCCGCGACGGCCAGCCCGTTGCTTACCAAACAGGCACTATTATTTGGGGAGAGCCTGGTACCAACTCGCAGCACGCGTTTTTTCAGCTCATACACCAGGGCACCAAACTGATCCCGACAGACTTCATTGGCTATAAGCAGTCTTTGTATGGCAACAAAGAACACCATGACAAACTGATGTCCAACTTTTTTGCCCAAACCGAAGCACTACTCATGGGCCGCCCCGCAGCGCCGGGCTTGTCGGCTTTCAAGGTATTTACGGGCAACAAACCCACCAATACCTTGCTCATTGACAAACTCACGCCCACCAGTTTGGGAGCGCTAATTGCACTCTATGAGCACAAACTTTTTGTGCAAGGTATTATTTGGAATATTTACAGCTACGACCAATGGGGCGTTGAGCTCGGCAAAGAATTGGCCAATTCCATACTCAAAGACATCGAAACGGCCCAAATTGCCACCCACGACCCCTCTACGACCTTTTTGTTAAAGAAGTTTCTCTCCTAAAAAGAAACCCAAACATGTATAAACTACTTTTATTTTTACTGCTCGTGCCTTTTGCACTTGCAGCACAACCGGTTTTAAAAGTGAGTCGGAAGGCTCAGTTTACCTACTCCAAGTACGATGATGCTTTTTTTGTATTGGATGACTCTACGCATTATTTTACCTACAAACCCAAAGAGGCCCGTTGGCAAAAGCATTATATGCATTTGATCCTGGATGAGGGTCATACCTTTGAGGAGCTTCTGGGGCGTTTTCTTCCCTTGGCAATAGGCAAAGGACATTATTTGCTGATCCAAGATGGTTGCGGCATGGTCTATGAGCTCAAGCACGATACCCTCAAGCGCATCGATCATAGTTTTGACCAAAAAAACCAGTTTGGCAGTGCGCTTTATGCCTATGACCAACGCGTCTATATGTTTGGTGGCTACGGTTTGTTTGAGGTAAAGAACACACACACCTATTTTGACATTGCCACCAAGGAATGGTACCAGGTTTCTCGTCAATCGTATGCCTGCCCGCCAAAGCGTTCAACGCCCTATTTTATTCAGCAAAATGAGGAGTTATATGTGATGGGTGGCGTTGAAAAGTTTTTCGACAAGAATAAAATTTATACCGATATCTGGCACTATGATCCCGCCCAAAAAACTTGGGAACTGCTCGGTGAGCTCAACCCGGATTTTGTCCAACGTACGCGCATCAGGGGTTTTGTCCAAAACAAAGACTATAAAATATTTACCTATAGTGATAAATTGACATTAGTAGATGTAGTGAATAACAAGTACTACAGTTATATTTCCAGCCGTTATTTTCCGATTCATCGCTTGGTGCCAGACAGCAAGCTCAAATACATTATGGTGGCTAGACACATTACCAGTGCTGGTCAGGATGCCTTTTTGAAAGTCCAGCAAAAAGAAGACGTACTTTACGGCAACCCGACAGAGTACTACCTTTACAAGCCGATTTCGCTATTTAAACAACTGCCCGTAGAAACCTACCTCTGGATTTCCGTTTTATTGAACCTCTTCTTTTTCTTTTTACTGTTTTATATCAGACGTATTAGCAAAACCGCTTGGTACAAGCCCAAAAACCCCGTTTTACACCGTGCTGAGTTTACCGAAGTAGAGTGGACGGTGCTAAAGCTCATTAAAGAAACCCAAGAACTCGAACTTTCGGCGCTCAATAGTTATTTTGACGAACCAGGGCTCTCGTATGAGACCCTCAAGAAGCGCAGAGAGAGCTTTATAAAAGCGTTGCGCATTAAATTGGCCCTTTTGACGCGCCGAGATGTCGAGCGCTTATTGCCCGAAAGCAAGCATCCGCTGGATAAACGCATGAAAGTGATTCGTTGGGATAACACTTTGGATATCAGTCTAGAAGAATAAGAGAACTTGCAGTTCACTTAAAAACGCAGAACAAAACAATGCCCCTTAAGGCAACTATTCCGAACTTTGTAAGTCAATAAAATATGGGTGTGCTAGACCTCTACAAAATATTAGTTTTCTCCATTTTTTTCACGGCAGGCTTTGTCATGACCTATTTCTTGACGCCAGTGGTCATTCAAGTTGTGAAGGTCAAGCGCCTCTATGAAAAGCTTTCTGAGCGCAGTTCGCACTCGGTGCATGTACCGAGTTTTGGAGGGGTCACCTTTTTTGTAGTGTTCATTATTGCCATCAGTGTTGCCGAGCAGTTTTTTATGATCGGACGCGCCGTTTTTTTGGTACCTGCAGCTACCGTTATGTTTGTGGTGGGCCTCAAAGACGACCTCACGGGCATCTCGCCGTTCAATAAAATCATGGCCCAAATTATGGCCACTACGCTTTTGTTTCTTTCAACCGATTTTCAGATCACTGACTTACATGGCTTTTTGGGTCTACACAACGCATCACCACTACTCGTGGTGCCGCTTTCTTATGCAGTAGTCATCTTCTTTATCAATGCCTATAACCTCATTGACGGCATCGACGGCTTGGCTTCTTCCTTAGCTGCTTTTTATTTCACGGCCTTTGCCTGTATGTTTTTGATCCTTAAAGATTGGGCTTTACTGAGTGTCAGTGTGTGCTTGGTTGGGGTCTTCATTGCGTTTTTGCGCTACAACCTTTCTTCGGATAAAAAAATCTTTATGGGCGATACCGGTAGTTTGTTTATCGGGTTTATTCTGGTGGCGTTTGTCATTCATTTTATGGCATCAGATTATTGTGGTAAACTTATTTTAAGAGATGCCAATTTGGGCGTGTTTTTAATTGCCTTGCTTTTTGTACCATTATTGGATTCCATTCGGGTTTTTATCGCCCGTGCGGTAGAAGGCCGATCGCCTTTTTCGCCTGACCGCAATCACATCCACCACCTCTTAATGGACCGTTACAACCTTACGCATCGCCAAACCACGGCAAGAATATTAATGGTAAATATTGCCGTCTGTTTGCTTTTTTGGGCGGTGAGCTACTATTTACCGCATTTATGGGCTGGCATTGCTTTACTCGTATTTAGCATTCTTTTTTCGCTGTACTTGCGCAACCTGCGCCTGCAAGTACGCGTCAAGCAATAGGTTAGGCACTTGCAAATATTTAGCTTAACTTTACTTTGTATTTCCCATTTATGAAATTATATAGATCTCCTTTTTTCATTATCCTGAGCGCAAGTCTCTTCTTATTTTCTTCTTGCAAGACCCGAGAAAAACTCGTTTACTTGCAAAAAGGAGAGGGCCAAACCAAAGTGCAAGCAGACTATCAAGTGGTGCTGCGCACCGACGACCAACTCAACATCATGGTAGGGGGCTCTGATATGGAAAGTTTAGCACCCTTTCAGTTCTTTTATTCTGCCAACGCCCAAGGCGGTGGCGGTGGCGGCATGATGCAAAACCCACAAATGATGACCGGCGGCGGTCTTTCTTATGTCATCGACATCAACGGCAATATCAACTTTCCAGTACTGGGCTTTGTGCATTTGGCAGGCCTCACGCGCTTGCAAGCAGTAGAATTTTTACAAAAAGAGCTCGAGGCGTATGTACAAGACGTCGTGGTCAATATCCAGCTCATGAATTTCAAGTACACCGTTTTGGGCCAGGTCAAAGCACCAGGTGTGCAAAGCGTACCGGTGGGCACCGAGCGCCTTACCATTCTGGAGGCCATTGCCAAAGCCGGAGACCTCCAAATTACGGGTTTGCGCAACAACGTATTGTTGGTCAGAGAAACCAACGGGCAGCGCGTTGAATACCGCCTAGACCTCACCAGCAAAGACCTCTATGAATCTCCTGCCTATTACATCCGCCAAAACGATGTCATTTACGTAGAGCCCAACTTTACCGCTAATTTCCAAGGAACCAACTTCCAGACCTTTACCCAATTGGGCACCACTGCCATCTCCATCTTTTTATCGCTCTACACCATCATTTCCCTCACCAAGTAATGACCGAAGACCTTCAACAGCAACTCCAACAGCAAGAACCACCCGAGCCCAAGATCAATGTTCGGGAACTCATAGACCGCTACCTCCACTATTGGTTGTGGTTTGTAATTGGCATGGGCATCTCCGTATTTATTGCTTACACCATGCTGCGCTACTCTACCAATATCTACCAGAGCAGTGCAACCATACTTATTCAGAACGCCAAAGAAAACGATGTTTTGAGTGGCCTTAATGCCAATACAGGCATTAGTTTGTTCCCGGAGCGCATGGCCATCGGCAATGAAATCGCACTTTTCAAAACACCCACCATTTTGCGCGGTGTGGCTGCGCGCCTAGAGCTCAACAAAACCTACAAAATGGTTGGGCAGAACGCCGGTATTAAAAAATCCGAAATGTGGGGCAATAACCCCATTTCTTTACGCGCGGTAGGGCCAGACTCTCTTTTATACGGAGTAGCCGCTGAATTCGAACTCACGGTGCTCTCTGGCGGCCGCTATGAGCTCTACATGAACCAAACCGAGTACCTCGGAAAGCACAACTTCAACACACCCATAGCCACTACCATTGGTACCATAAGTATAGACAAAACCAGTAGTTTTGGCAGTGTAGCCGTTGGCAATCAATACATCATTACACTTACACCCCTCGATGAAGTGGCCCAGGGCCTCAATGGCGCCATTACCATAGACCGCGCCGACAAAACCTCGGACCTGATTGCCATCAGCATTCAAGGGCCGGTCATCGAGAAAAACAATGCCATTATCAGGGCGCTCATCGAAGAGCACCGCCAAGAAAAAATAGACGACCAAAACGAGGTAGCGCGCAACACCACCAATTTTATCAATGACCGCATGGCCTATTTGGCCAAAGAATTAGGCGAAGTCGAAAAAGATGCCGAATCTTTTAAGCAACAGCACGAGCTCGTCGACGTCATGACCGACGGTAGCAGCTTTGTCTCGAAGCGCGATGCCGCCGAAGCCAAAATCATCGAAACTTCGGTTCAGCTCAAGCTCACTGAATACCTCCAAGATTACCTCTCCAAACACAACACTAACACTACTTTATTGCCATCTAACCTCGGTTTTGAAGACGGAACGGTGGTGGCCATTACCACCCAATACAACAAACTCATTTTAGACCGCGAGCGCTTACTCAAAAATTCCAAGCCCAATAACCCACAGGTTTTGCGCATGGAAGAGCAACTACAAGGCTTGCGCACCACCATGGAAGACGGCCTCAAGGCCAATAAATCGCGCTTGCGCATTATTCTCAACTCGCTCAATGAACAACAGCGCCTTTATGAGGGCAAGGTTGCCTCAGTGCCTGCCTTTGAACGCCAATTCCGCGACATCGAGCGCCAGCAAAAAATCAAAGAAACACTCTATATCTTCTTGCTTCAAAAACGCGAAGAAAACGAAATTTCTACAGCGGCCTCTATCGGCAATACCAAAATCATTGTAGAGCCTTCTTCGAATGGCGCACCGGTTTCACCCAACCGCAGCAAATATTACATTTTTGCCGTTGCGCTGGGCTTACTTATTCCGTTTGGTATCATTTACCTGAAGTACCTACTCGATAGCAAAGTACACGGCATCCACGACCTCATTAAATTCAAGTTGCCCGCTATCGGTGAAATCCCGAAAGGCGATGACGACCAACGCGCTGTGGTGGCGACCAAAAATGCACGTTCGCATATAGCAGAGGCCTTCCGGATGGTGCGCTCCAACATGAACTTCTTGTTAGAAAACACGCCGGGCGCCAAAACCATCATGTTTACCTCTTCTATTGCTGGCGAGGGCAAGACTTTCATCTCCATCAATATGGGGCATACCCTTTCACACTCGGGTAAAAAAGTGGTGGTCATCGGTCTGGACCTACGTGCACCTAAAATTGCGCGCTACCTCGATATCGCCAAAACGGTTGGGGTTTCAAACTATATCGTCAACGAAGCACTTACTTTTGACGATATCTTGCTCCAAGATCCGGCCAACACAAATATGCACTATATTTTGTCCGGAGATATCCCGCCAAACCCTTCTGAACTCTTGCTCAGGGAGCGCCTTGTTGAGCTTATCAATATAGCCAAAGCGCGCTTTGATTATGTCATCATCGATACCGCACCTGTGGCATTGGTGGCTGACTCCTTGCATCTTTCTAACCACGCTGATCTCACTATTTATGTGGCGCGCGCCGAGCACCTCGACCGCCGTATGCTCAGTATTCCTGCTGGCCTTTACCACGATAAGAAAATACCAAATTTAGCAATGCTTATCAATGCTACTGATATCATGGGCAAAGGTTATGGCTACGGCTATGGCTATGGTTCGGGCTATGGCTACGGCTACGGTTATGGTTATGGCTACGGCTATGGCTACGGTTATGGCTATGGCCAGCAATACGGTGCCGGCTACGGCTCCGAGTACTTTGATAAGCCTAAAAAGAAAAAATCCAAGTTAGCCCGTTTCTTAGAAAAAGCCTTCCCGTTTGTGCGCACCCTGCGCAAGCGCTTCGGCAAGAAAAAGTAAACTTTCCTATTTTTGGGTACAAATTCAAAACCTCACTTCGGTGGGGTTTTTTTGTGTTTGGGATTAAATGTATTTTTACGATATGAAAGTTTGGCTTCCTTTTCTCCTGTTGTTCGCTTTAAGCGCAAACCTTTATGCCCAAGTCTCCGGCTCAGCGCCCGTAGCCTTGCCCGTTGTGGGTGTGCACTACGGCGGTGCTTTTAGTGGCGGCGATTTGGCGGCGCGCTACGGCTATTTCAATAGGGTCGGTTTAACCGCGGGCTATAAACTTCAAAACAACTGGAGCTTTGGCATCGAGTCTGACTTCTGGTTCTCTGATAACGTACGCCTTACGGGTTTGTTTGATCATTTAGTAGACGCCTCGGGCAACATCACCAATGATCTTGGCATGCCGGCATCTGTGCTGGTGTATCCGCGCGGAGTGCATGCCAATGCCTATGTTGGTCGTGTGTTCCCCTTGAACCAAACCAACCGCAACAGCGGCCTTTTGGTTCAGTTGAGCGGCGGCTTTATGCTACACCGTTTGCGCATCGAAACCAACGATAACGTGGTGCCGCAACTCGAACTCGACTACAAAAAAGGCTATGACCGCCTCACAACAGGGCTCAACACGCAGCAATTTATAGGCTACTCTTTTCTCAATAACCGCGGTTCAGCAAGTTTTTATGCCGGCCTCTATTTTCAGCAAGGCTTCACCTACAACCGCCGCACCATCAATTTTGACCAGCCCGACACCCCAGTCTCAACCGCCCGCCGCCTCGACCTCCAAACCGGTTTCAGAGTAGGTTGGTACATCCCCTTTTATTCGGCAGAACCGAGAGAGTATTATTATAATTGATTATACTTCTTCATGTAACTGTGACGTTTTACCTATGGCCAGGGAGAATTTCTCCTAAGACATAGAAACTTATAAGTTACATTTATTATCTTTGTATGAAGATTAGAGAGGTTGTTACCTATGGAAATTACTTTCAAGATTTTTTAGAGGCTTTACCCGTAAAGGTTCAAAATAAGATTTTTAAAATCATAGAAGCTGTCGAGATTCTAGAAAGAGTGCCGCAGCAATATTTAAAATCTATTTCAGGTGCTAAAGGATTATTTGAAGTAAGAATCCAACTTGGTTCAGATATTTGGAGGGTATTTTGTTTTTTTGAAAATGAACGCCTCGTAATATTACTGAATGGGTTTGTAAAAAAAAACACAAAAAACGCCGAAGGAGGAAATAAAATTGGCAATGGATTTAATGAAACGATACTATCATGACAAATCAAGAAAATAAAATAATTTCCTGGAATCAAATTAAGGATAAAGTTTACGGTCAGGAAGGTACTCAAAGAAGAGACGACCTTGAACGTGAATTTGAGTCATTTAAGATTGGATTATTACTTCGTAAGGCCCGGGAGGAGAAAATGCTCACTCAAGAACAACTGGCTCAATTGGTTGAAAAGAAAAGAACATTTATTTCTCGCCTCGAAAACGATGGAAGCAATATGACGCTCAAAACACTCTTTGAAATAGTCGAAAAAGGTTTAGGTGGCAAAGTTCAAATTTCCATTCAATTCGATTAATTTCGCATTGAATCGATTCATGGGCGTGCTCTATACCTTTTCCATCTTTTGTTACCAACTTCTATTGAAATTGGTGGCGCTGTGGCACCCGGAAGCCAAGTTGTTGGTCAACGGTCGTCGAGATACCTTCGCGCGCCTGGCTCAACTGCCAAAGTCGACAAATAAAAGATTCTGGTTTCATTGCGCTTCTCTCGGAGAATACGACATGGCACTGCCGCTTATCGAGGCTTGTGTGGCCGCTGACCCGCAGCTAGAAGTTGTGGTTAGTTTTTATTCGCCGTCGG
>VFQT010003020.1_pt1 | contig 16028 bp, 16 predicted proteins | sample 3512381 | NCBI WGS metagenome assembly VFQT01 (sample SAMN10412376, study PRJNA504923) | tailings metagenome | isolation source: Relicate 2 Philex TSF3 active mining site | place: Philippines: Tuba, Benguet | collected 2017-08-29 | reverse complement strand
CCACCTTCGCGGCACGGCAATCATGACGTTCATCATCTACTGGTTGATGGTGCTCACCTACCAGGACTTCTTCCTGTTCAATCCCACCGAGTCATCGGGCATCTTCCGTCAGGCAACTTTGTGGCTCTGCCTTGCGGGATGGCTCGTCGCCGCAGCAGGGACACCGATTCTTTTGCTTCTTACATCGCAAGGATCACTACGTGCACTCAACTTCATCCCGCTCACGGTGCTGTGGTGGCCTATCTCGGTAGTGCTCGCCCAAATCAGCGCATACGCAGAAACCGGCGAGGGATATCTGGATTACCTCTTCGACTATCCGATCTTCGTGCTCACCGACCTGGCACTTCCCGCGTTCCTCCTCGTGAAGTGGAGCCGCATGCGCGAGGTGGTGGCCAAGGCCGAAATAGCGATGTCCTGAGCTCTACGGCTCGACGATCGCAAACCCGCTTTCGAACACGTCCAAATTGCCGAACACTTGGAGCAGCGCTCCCGCATCTCCCTCGATGACGACCGTGCCCTTGCCCAATTCGTCCATGAATGTCGTTACTTGGGAAAGCACATCCAATAACAATGACCGTGCAATGCGAACATGTGCGGCCGCTGACGCATCGTGCCTGCCACGTGTGGCGAACAACGCTCGATTGGAGATGCCCATCACCCACTGATGATCAGGCGTTCCTGCCAAGTCGGTGAACGTCCAATTGATCGCCACGCTCACTCCACCCATCTCCTCGGACTTCACCCTGAGCGCGATGGTGTCGAATGTCTGCTCGATCGACATCGCCTTGATCAAGGAACGGGCACGGGCCACACCTTTGGACAATTTCGGCTTTCCCTGACGAAGCTCTTGAGCACCAGTGAGATACGCGTTGCGGAACGTGGCTGACTCCGCTTGGTATCCGAGTTGCTCGAACGTGTCGGCTTGGAGGTGCCGCGCCTCATCGTTGTCCGGGTCACTGAACACCAGATGGTTGAGCAGTTCTGCGACCCATCGATAATCGCCCTCCGAGAATGCGCGACGTGCCTCGAGGATCACGGCCTCGGCACCGCCCATTGCCTGCACGTAACGCTTCCCCACCTCGGTGGGTGGCAACTTGTGGAGGTTCGCAGGATTGCCGTCATACCAACTCAAGTAGCGCTGGTATACAGCCTTGGCGTTGTGCACGAGATCCCCGTAGAAGCCACGTGTGTGCTCATGCGCCTTGAATTCGTCTGGAAGCTCAAGGTGCTCGGCAATCTCGAGGGGGGTCATCCCCTTGTTGGCAAACCGCATCGATTGGTCGTGCACCCAGCGGTACAAGTCACGCTGCAGCGTGAGGAAGCCCCGCACGTCATCGTTGCCCCATCGAGGCCAGTTGTGAGAGGTGAACAACACCTCGGTGCGATCGGCGAACATCTCGATCGCCTCATTGATGTACTTCGACCAATTGAGCGCATTGCGAACCTGCGCCCCACGGATCGGCACGAGGTTGTGCATCGTGTGCGAACAATTCTCTGCCATGCAGAGCCATCCGAAGTCCGGAAAGAAGAAGTTCATTTCCGCCGGAGCCTCAGTCTCGGGAGTCAGTTGGAAGATGATTCGCACACCGTCCACCACCATTTCTTGTCCGGTTGAGGTGATGTCGTGCGTTGGCGCGAACAAGCTTGGTGCACCGACTGGTGCAGCCGTGCCAAGGCCTGCGTCCACGTGTGCATCGGGCCCTGGCGGCAAGAGCGCACCGAATTGATAGGCGGCGCGTCGAGCCATCGCAGGCCCCGCGATCACGTTTTCACCCACCGTCTCGTGCATGAAACGTTCTGGCGCGATGATCATGCAGCGTCCGCTCGCGGCGTCTTCCTCACCAATCACTCCCGCGACACCACCAAAGTGATCGACATGTGAATGCGTGTAGATCACCGCTTTCACGGGGCGCTCACCAAGATGTTGGGTTACGAGCCCGAACGATGCGCTTGCAGTTTCGGGGTTGGTCAGTGGATCGATGATCAACCAACCAGTGTTCCCCTCGATGAATGTGATGTTGGAGATGTCATAACCACGTACTTGCCACACCTTGGGGGCCACTTCGAACAGTCCGTGATTCGCATTCAGCGTGGCATGTCTCCACAAGTGCGGGTTCACGGTCGCTGGTGACTCGTCGCCGTTTCGCAGGAAGTCGTACTCGGTAATGCGTGTGACCATCCGACCTTCACGATCGCGAATGGCATCAAGGTCGAGTTGCGCAATCAAACCTCGCCGCGCTCGCTCTTCATCGCCTTGATCGAACGCTCTCCCGTGATTGTGGGAGTTGCGATTGGCGGTATGAGATGTAGCCGGTTTGCGGATGGTCACTTAGGCAGAATACCGAGTGCCTTCTTCACGGTGTTTGTCTCCTCGGGCTCACCCAAACGCGGAGCCGCCATATGCCCAACGGGCGGGACTCCCCGACTGTTGCCATGTGGGCGAGGCAATGGTGGACGCACTACCAACCGAGATGTCCGCAACTGCCCACGCCAGCGAAACAGTTCCGGGAATCGAAGTCGCAGCCGAACGCAGCGCCCAAGACGACCCCGGCGCCAAGGAAAGCGAGTTGTTTGCTCGCACCGCGACGATCGAGATCGCCGTGGCAGATGAGGTCGTGATGATGTCGGGCGTGGGCACCAACTGGACGGTGGCCGTAGTCGAGAACCCTGATTGCACTTGACTCGCTCTCACGATCGGAGAGGGAGCTCCTACAGGAACGTCGTAGCGAAGCACCTGCAGCGATGCGCCCTCTGCACCGGTGTCGATGTCGACTTGTACCGAGCTCGCGCCGTCGGCAATTCGTTGAACGGAATAGAGATGAAAGTCTTGCGCTCCACCAATCCCACGAGAGATGAAGTCCGTCCAACCCGTTGGCCGACGAGGAGCCTTGTTCCGGCCATTCACGACCACAAGGATGAGCAAATCGCCCACCTCCGTACCTGTCGGATAAGGGACGCTGACGAATCCTGCAGTCGTCGTGCTCACTACTGGCCCCGCACCAACAAACACCATGCTGGTCAACGCGATCGCGTCACTCGATGGACCCACGGGAAGACTCCACGTCGGCGAACCCGATCGGACGAGTACTGGCTGAACGGAATACGTGTAAGAAACTCCAGGCTGAATCGAGGAGTCGATGCAGGAGACTTCGCCTGCGAGAGGTGTCGGGTTGGATACACCCGGACACACTTGAGCACTCGAACCATCTTCTTGAAGACGGTTCACCACATAGCTCACCATCGATGAGCCAGGAAATGTCACGGGCTGCCACCGAACTCGCGCTGCACCAGCCTCGACGCTGACGATGGGTCGAGGTGCCGTTGCTGGCACGAAAACTCCACCCACCAACGAGGACTGGAGACTCGCCTCGCGATCAGAGAATCTTCCGGCCGAAGAAATCAGCGGAGTGCTCGCTGCCACCGCAGCGACAGCGAGCACCCACGCCGAGATCCGAGACATTGCGAACGATCAACTCCAAGCGATCGTCGTGCACTGCCTGCCAGCCACGCACGAAGTCGTTTGGTTGGCGCTCTGCACCGCCTTGAACGTCAACTGCACCGAGGCCGAGCCGCCCTGCAGTGCATTGGGTGCGGTCAGCGGAAGGAGGTAGTCGACGGTGAACGTCACTGTCTCACCGGTGTTCACGGGAGTTGTCGAAAGCAGGATGTTGTCAACACTGGTTCCTGCAACAACTGGTGTCGCAACACCTGCGGAGTTGTTGTAGGAAGTGCCGTTGATCACGCCCACCCCATCGGCAGCAATCTTTGCCTGCAAGCCAATTGCAGAGCCCGTGTACAAGGCCGTCGCACCGTTGAGCAGGTTGACATCGACGCCAAGGTACGCGGGCAACGAACCCGTGTATTCAACGTCGAACGTACAGCGCACTTTGTCGGCCGAACCCGAACCATAGGCGGTAGAGGAATCTCCCGGAGCCAACTCAGTGACATTGCACGTTGTGCTCGTAGAGCCCAGACCGACCGTGACGGTTCCCGCAGTGAATGCATCTGCCGTGTTTGACAGTGAGTCGCTGAACAATGCGGTGGTTCCCCATGCGGCAAAACCGAGAGCCCCCACCATCATGATGGCGCTCAGGAGATACCGCGGACTGCCCCTCCCTTTTCGTTGCTCTAATTCATTCATTCTGTTTTCTCCTTTGTTGTTGTGGTTATTGCTGAACTTGGCTTGGTTGCATTCGCAGACCCCTTCTCAACAGAGCGGTCGCCCATTCGGCAAACAACACGGACAACCCCATCGTCAACACGAAACGTGGATCACGGAGTCCAAACACCAGGTGGCCCAACCACGGCACGACACTCGAAACCGTCCCCACCACTTGGTCACTCGTCACCAGTGACAAGTCCGCGGAGGGATTGGCATCGCCCTTGGTGACGTACTCGATTGGCGTCCCTTCCGAACGCGCCACCTCCACCACTCGATGGGTCACATAAACGGACGAGGATTCTCTGGGTTGGAAAGTGATGACGTCGCCCACCCGTGGGCTCAGGCTCTTCGTATTCACCATCACCACATCTCCCGGATCGATACCGGGGGTCATCGATCCAGAGGTGACGACGAACATCTCCACCCCAAATGCACGGGGCCGACCCGACTCAGAAGTTGCGGTGAGTACGAGAAGAACTGCACCAAACGCGACAAGCAGAGCCGCGGGACCGAGAATGACCCAACGCAGGGCGAGCAATGCTTTGTAGGTGTACATGCGCGGCACGGTAAGCGCGCGTCATCGCAAAGTTGCTCGAGTTAATGGATGCGGAACAAACAACTGTCAACTAATGTCGACTAACGGTGAATCTGCTTGCTGCGAACGATGCGTTGACCGAGTTTGCGTCAATCGAAAGTCAGGTACGTCTCACCCTTCTTGTGCTGTGGTCAATGGTCCTTGGGGGGCTCCTTGGGCTCGAGCGTGAGCGGCTGGCCAAAGCGTCTGGCGTGCGCACTCACATGCTGGTTGCTGCTTCCTCGACGATCGTCGTCTACGTCAGCGCAGAGGTTGCTGGCATCAACGGGGACATGAGCCGAGGTATTCACGGCGTCATCACAGGAATTGGATTTCTTGGGGCAGGTGCAATCATCCAATCCAAGAAGGGCGTGGTCACTGGCCTCACCACTGCCGCAACGATCTTTCATACTGCCGCCATCGGTGTTGCCGTGGCGGTTGGCTACGGGCTCGCCGCTACCGTCGGCACCATTCTCGCGGTACTCGTACTGTACGGAATCGGAAAGATTTCCTACCGCTACTCACAGAGCCGAATCGACGACGGGAACGGCGAGGAGTAGCGGAATTCGTCGCGACGTCTTTTCGCGATATTCCGAATAAGGCGGAAAGACTTCGACGGCTCGCTTCCACCATTCGTCATATTCTGATCCGTCAATCTCCCGAACTTCCACCCAATGCGGTTCAGGACCGTCCTGCACGGTCACCTCACGAGGATTGGCAAGAAGATTGAAGTACCAATCGGGATTCGTCTCGGCGCCACCCTTCGAAGCAACCAAGAGATACGACCCTTCGTGTTCCACGCGCATCAACGCGATCTTGCGTACTGATCCTGATTTCGCGCCTCGCATCGAGACGATGATCACTGGAATACCGGTATCAAGGAGCGTGCTGGCCTCTTTCCCTCCGGTGCGCTCGTACTGCTCTACTTGATCACTCACCCACTTGGAGGTGCTCGGGATGTAGGTGCCAGTGAGGTATGCCATGGAACTGACTCTAGGCAATCGTCACACCAGTACGATCACCCCATGGCCACCGGAGATCGCTCCGCTCACTTCCCCTCTATCGAAAAGAAGCACGGCAAACCCATTGCCCATTGGTTCAAGGTGCTGAAGGATCTCGGCGACGCGAAATACGCGGAACAGATTTCTCTCCTGCGTGACCGACACGAATTCAGCCAGGCTCACGCCAATGCAGTGGTGATGTATCACCGCGGTTCGAAATCATCGAAACGACACGATGACCCAACCGCCTACTTCAAGACCCTCGAGCCGCACAAAGCAAAATTGGCCAAAGCAATCTTTTCTGCAATTCGTGCCAAGTACCCGAAGCTCGAAATGGTCATCGCGTGGAATCAGCCCATGCTCAAAGACGGAGATCACTACGTATTTGGCCTGTCGGCCTCGAAGAATCATCTGTTGATCAACCCACACAGCAAGAAGGTTTTGGAGAAGTTAGCGCCTCGCCTGAAAAGTCTCGAGGTGAGTAAGCACACGGTGCGGATTCCACTCGACTGGAAAGTGAATGCCGCGCTTCTTCAGGCGATGGCGCGAGAACGTATTTCAGAGTTCAAGCCGCGGGTTTAGCCGCGCAACACTTCTACGCTGCAAGTAGCGCCAACGGCCAGGGGTTCCGCAGGACCCACATCCGCTATCAGGAGCGAACCCTCGGCAGACCTGATCGTGTATCGATTGGTCGCTCCGAGGAACTCCACGCGCAGCACGGTGTGTGGGCCACCTGAAGTCACGCGGAGTTGATGCGGTCGCACCAGTTTCTCTTCACCCGACTCCGAGCGCACATATGAGGCAACCGCGAGAAAGTCTGCAACGAATCGATCGACTGGTCGCTCGTACACCTCGCGTGGAGTAGCACACTGGAGAATTTTGCCTTCGTTCATCACTGCGACTCGGTCTCCCATGGTGATGGCTTCGTGTCGATCGTGCGTCACCAGAATCGCCGCAGTGTTTTGCTCAGCAAGAATGCTCCGAACTTCCCATCCCAGTTCTTCACGAAGAACCTCGTCGAGAGCACCGAATGGCTCATCGAGCAACACCACCGCGGGTTTGGGTGCAAGGGCACGAGCCACCGCGACTCGCTGCTGCTCGCCGCCCGAAAGTTGATGGGGGTATCGGCGAGCAAGGTGTCCGAGCTTGACGAGTTCGAGCACCTCTGCAACTCGCTGCCGCCGCTCATTCTTGGGGAGATGTCGTAAACCAAATGCAACGTTTCCCTCGACACGAAGATGACCGAATAGTGCGTTGTCCTGAAACACGAGTCCAACTCGTCGCTTTTCTGTGGGAAGGTTCGTGACATCAATTCCCCCCAAGCAGACCCTTCCTTCGGCAACCCCACGAAGTCCCGCAATTGCGCGAAGCAACGTGGATTTTCCACACCCACTTGGGCCCACCAACGTCACGAGTTCACCCGGCGCAACGGCCAAGTTGATTCCTGCAACAACCTCGCGATGTTCGAGACGAACACGCAGATCCGAGACTTCAACAGCGAATGTCACGACACCAACTCCGCACCACGTTCGAGAGCCACCAACAGTGCACCTACAGCGAACATCCCCGCGGCGACCATCACTAGTGAGGGTATGGCCGCTTGCGCCCACAGACTTTCAGAAGTTGCCTGCCACACCCAGACCGACAGCGTGTCCACACCAAATGGACGCAAAAGCAAGGTGATCGGCAATTCCTTCACCATGTCCACGCACAGCAGTGCGAGCGCTGCCAGCGCACCAAAACGTGCTGCGGGAAGTTCGACCGCAACGGCAGTGCGCAGAGGCCCCGCGCCGAGAACTCGTGCACTTTCCACTGCGTTCGTCGGCACTCGTTCAAGACTGGCCTCCATGCCCTGATAGCCGACCGCAAGAAACCGTACGACTAGCGCAAATACGAGACCAATCAATGATCCAACGAGCAGGAATCCCTCGGGTAGCCAGCCTCGACGATCGAGCGCGGCAAGCATCACGACTGCACCCACTGCGACCACAGGGCCAGGCATTGCGTAGCCAACGGTTGCAATTCGACCGACGAATCGTGCAGCCCTTCCCCGGTGCGCGACAGCGAGCGCAAGCACCGTGCCAACAACGATGCTGACGACAGCAGCACTACCCGCAAGCAGCATGGTGTTGCCCAAATGATGCATCACTCCTCCCGCGACCGTCTGGGCCGTACCTGCACTAATCGACTCGCGCGCCCACAGGATCAATCGCAAGACAGGAACACCCACGGCAATGATCACGGTAAACACCGTCACACCAAAAGCCGAGACTGATGCCAACGGCGTTACCGAACGCGGTGCCATTGCAGCCTCCGTCGCACCACGTGAGCGACGGCCATCCCGGCGAAGTAGGCGTTCAAACGCAATCAGCACCACGGCTGCACCGGTCAACGCACTCGCCAATTCGGTGGCGGCACCCAAATCACCGGTTCCGAACCACACACGCATCACTCCATCAGCAAGCGTGCTGACGTTGAACAATCGAACGGTTCCGATGTCGGTGAGCGTCTCCATTGCCACCAGTGCTGCACCTGCAGCAATCGCGGGCCGAGCCGCGGGCAGCGCGACACGAAAGAACACACCAATTTGTCCAGCGCCAAGACTGCGTGCCGCGGCCAGGGAATCCGCACCCTGATCGATGAAAGCCGCGCGCGCAAACAAGTACACGTACGGATAGAGCGAGAGCACAAGAACTACCGCACACAGCCAGAACGAGCGTGCCCCGCGAGCACCCATAACGTCAGACATCGAGTCCAGCCATACGAAACCCCCGACATAGCCGGGAATTGCCAACGGCGTGACAAGGAGCCAACCCACCACCCGACGAGCAGGAAACTCAACCGCGCTCACCAGCCAGGCAAGCCCAGTGCCTACGACGACTGCTCCCACCACCACCGAAACGAGAAGCGCTGCGGTTTCAACGATCATCCCGGGCAAACGCGTTCGCCACAGTTCTGCCCACACGTTGGCAGACGGATCGATCAGTGACCATGCCAACACCACCACCGGCGATGCGACGACCGCAACTATTGCAACGATCGTTGCCCACCCGAGCAACATGCCCGGACGCCGCAGAGCGATGGCGTTCAAGATGCTCCTATTCGTACCCAGCGGCAGACAACATCTCAACTGCCGCCGGATTCAAGCGACCCAGGTCACGCACCGATTTGGTGTCGGCCTTGAAGTTTCCGAATCCAGCCAGGATCTCGTTGGGCTCGACTGCGGGATCTGCCGGGAATTCGTTGTTCGTGTCGCTGAACAACTTCTGCCCATTTGTGGCAAGCCATTCGAGCAACTCGCGCGCTTCCTCGGGGTGCGCTGCGTTGGCGGTGACACCAGCTGCACTGATGTTGAGGTGCGCGCCGAAACCCTCCTGATCCGGCCAAGTCAAGGAAACCGGCAATGTCGAATCTTCACTGAGCAGGCGCCCCAAGTAATAACTATTGGCAAGTGCGATGTCACAGTCTCCAGCTGCGATCGCCTTCAGCATGTCGGTGTCTGAGTTGATGTACAGCGGGTCGTTCGCCACCCACGAATCGACGATTACGCGTGCGTCTTCAGAACCGAAATTGTTGATCAGTGCCGCTACAAGCGACTGGGTGTACGGGTGGGTGCTCGGGCGCAGGCACAACTTGCCCTTCCATTTCGGATCACCAACTTCGGCGTAAGTCGTCGGAGGATCGTCCACCCGCTCCGACGAGGACATGATCACGCGCAACCTTCGACTTAGTGCGAACCATGTGTCATCGGGGGCTCGCAGTTCTTCGGGAATTGCATCGCGCAACACCGAGCTATCCAGCGAAGCAAGGAGTCCTGCTTCAGCTGCGAGGGCGATGTTTGCGGCATCTGCTGTCATGATTAGGTCTGCCGGAGTATTGACGCCTTCCGCTTCCAGCCGAGCGCGAAGTTCGGGGTCGGACCCCGTCGTAAAGCGCACCTCAATGCCGGTTTCCGCCGTGAACTCGTCAAAGACCGGCTCTATGCCATAGTGGCGACCGGTATACACCGTGACGAGACGAGTTGCTGCGGGCGCTTCTCCTCCACACGCCGCTACTCCCATGACGAGCGCAGTTGCGAGCACCGCGCGGACCACCCCTTGCCAGGGCCTCTGAACTGTTCCAGCCATAGGGCCACCCTAACAGCGTGTGTTAGGGATACCTAATAACGAGAACTAGGCAACTACATGCAGTGGCTTGGCCAACTTGAGCATTGCCAGATTCTTGGGTTTCTGCAACCCCGCCAGGGCAATCTCGAAATCGGGTAGTCCGTATACCTCGCCGTCATCGGTGATCATGATGAAACGGTCGAACTGCGCAAGGAAGGTTCGGTCGTGGCTCACCGCCACCACGGTGCCCTCGAAACCGTCGAGCGCCTTCTCCAAAGCTTCCGACGACTCGATGTCCAGGTTGTCGGTGGGCTCGTCGAGCAGCAATACGTTGTGGCCCTCGATCTCCAATCGGAGAATTTCGAGCCGAGCCTTCTGCCCACCCGACAACGTTTCGAATTTCTGCCGAGCATTGTTGCGTAGTCCATAGCGCGCGAGTGTCTTCATCGCCTTCTCTTCGTCAGAAATGCGGTCGTGCACGATGTCGATGCATTCTCTGCCAAGGAAGTCCGGGCGATCATTCACCTGGGTGAACACGCCGACGGAGGTTCGCGGTCCAAACGACACCGATCCGTTCGTCGGCTCAAGCTCTCCCGACAACACTTTCAGCAAGTGGGTCTTCCCTGTTCCGTTCGGACCAATGAGGCCAACACGTTCGCCGAACATCACATCGTCGCTGAATGGCCAGAACAGATCGTTCACCGAAACGTCTTCCAGCCGCGCCACTCGCCGAGCTGAATCTGCTCCGCGCAAGCGAACGTAGATCTGTTGGTCGGGAACGGGCGGCGGTGGAGGTCCGGCCGCCACGAACTTCTCCCATCGCGTCTCTGCGGCGTTCGCTTTCGTGGCGTTCTTGAAGTTCTGTGCTGCACGCTGCTTCATGATCTTCATGTGGTGGAACAGTCGACGCTCTTCATCGTTCCATCGCTTGAGCCGATCACCGAGTAGTTCCTGGCGCTTCTCTCTGGCTTCGGGGAACGTGGCGAATGACCCGCCGTGTACCCAGCACCCCGCTCCCTCAATCGCAATCACTTTGGTGGAGCAACGCTCGAGAAGCGTGCGGTCATGACTCACCATCAGGATCGTGGACTTGCACTTCCGCAGTTCCTCCTCCAACCACTCGCGAGTGGGGATGTCGAGATAGTTGTCGGGCTCATCCAGCAACAACACGTCGGCGCCCGAAGTTAACAACAGGTCGAGGACGAGTCGCTTGCGCTCACCACCCGATAGCTCCGAGACGAGTCGGGTGGACACGTCGTCGATCGCGGTCTTCACACTGCGCTGTGCCGAGGCCTGCCACTGCGCTTCGAGTTCGTACCCACCCAAGTCGCCCCAGTTCGATAACGCGTTGGCATACCCGATGCCATCATCCTCCCCCGATGCCATGGCCTTCTCGGCCGCTATCAGTGCACGCCCTGCATCACGCAGCGCCTTTGGCGCAACCTCGATCAACATTTCGCGGATCGTGTCGTTGGGGCGTGACATGCCCACGTCCTGGGTCATGTAGAGCATCGTTCCGCCGATGGCGAACTCTCCCGCATCTGCTTCGATTTCACCGGAGAGAATCCGCAGGATCGTGCTCTTTCCCACGCCGTTCGCCCCGACGATGGCCGCATGTTCGCCTGGGGTTACTCGGAAACTCACGTCGAAAAAGAGTTGATCCCCTCCTGGAGGCCCGTACTCCAACTCGCTGACGACGATGCTTGACATGGCTCATCAGTCTGTCGGCAGATAGACAAGATGCATGGAAATCGAGATGATCGTGGAAATCCCCCAGGGATCACGCAACAAGTACGAGATGGACCACGACACGGGCGAGATCTGGCTTGATCGCACGCTCTTCACTGCCACCCAGTACCCACTCGACTACGGCTTCTTTCCGCGCACACTGGGAGAGGACGGAGATCCGCTCGACGCGTTGATCCTGCTTCCGCAGGCCACATTCCCTGGCTGCCACCTGTGGGCACGCCCGATCGGTGTGTTCTGGATGTCCGATGAAAAGGGACCAGACGCAAAGGTGCTGTGCGTCCCCTCTCGAGATGCGCGCTACGCGCACTACAAGGACTTGCAGGACGCCCCCGACTTCCTGCTCACGGAGATCGCCAACTTCTTCGAGATCTACAAGCTGATCGAACCTGGCAAGGAGTCGAGTGTTGGCGAGTGGGCCGACGTCAAAGCCGCAGAAGCCGAGATCGAGTCAGCCATCAAGCGTTACCAACACTGAGCGGTTTCAGGGTCGAAACGGCCCACCAGCTGCATCTTCGTACAGCTTGACGACCGACATTTCACCTGACTTCGCGCCATAGGTGCTGAGCGCGCGCTGATGGAGTTGTTCCACGAGTTTTGCAACGGGAATGTCGATGCCCGTCTTCTCGCCGAGTCCTAGAGCGAGCTGAAGATCCTTGCAGACAAGATCGATGGTGAATCCGTCGTCGTAATTACCAGTCTCAAACACGCTGTTGATGTCGTACTGCAGGAAGTTCGACTGGGACGGCGAAGCGCACAAAGCATGCTGCACGACGTGTAAATCGAGTCCGAGTTTCGAGGCCATTGCCAGTACTTCGGACGTGCCGGCGGCATGGATGAACCAAAGCAAATTCAGCAACACCTTGATGCCGTAGCCTGTGCCGTTCTCGCCGGCGTAATAGATCTGCCCTGGCATCCCGCCGAGTGCTTGAAACAGCGGTACATGCCTTTCGAAATCTTCCTTTTTTCCTCCAACGAAGATCTGCAATGACGCGCCGGTTCGCGATTCACCAATCGGCGCCTTCGCGAGAAACGATACAGGTGCCTCCATTACCGAGATTCCTTGTGGTTCAGCTAATGCCTTGATTTCGTTGGCGACATCGACTGAAGACGTACTCATGTCGATGAATGTCGATCCTGGCCTCATCTGCTCGAGTGCGCCATCGGTACCAATCATGATCTGACGCACGTGCTGAGGTGCGGGCAACACCGTGATCACCACATCACTCTTGGCGCCTACTTCCGCGACACTCTCTGCCCACTTCGCACCACGCTCCATGAGGTTCGTCGCCTCAGCCTTGGCAAGACTGTGCACCACCATCTCGTATCCGGCCGATAGCGCACTCAGCGCCATTGGGTTACCCAAATTGCCGAGACCGATGAGGCCGATGACGGGAAGAGTTTGTTGCGCTGGAGCGTTCATCGTGCGAAAGGTACCACTGAAGATGAGAGCACCTCACTCTGCATCTGCAGAGTGCCTGCAAAGTTCTTATGTGCTACATTGTAGCACATGGAGTCAATCGGGATTCGAGAACTCAAGCAAAACGCATCCGAGGTAATCGCCAAAGTTGCGCGCGGCAAGTATCTCGTCGTTACCGATCGCGGACGTCCGGTGGCACAACTCATTCCGTTGCAGAAATCACGACTTGAAGATCTGATCGAATCGGGGCAGTTGCAGCCCGCGACAGCCAAACTCGAAGACCTCCCTCTTCCACTGCGCGTGTCGAAGGGCAAGAGTCTTGCCCAAGAAATCATCGATGACCGCAATCAAGATTGATTGATGCGCTGCTACCTCGATTCATCCGCGTTGGCGAAATTGGTCATTCGTGAAGCAGAGTCACATGCACTACGAACATTTCTCAAGCGATCGGAGATGATGCTTTCATCCGCAATCGCAGAAACCGAACTACTTCGAGCAGCTCGGCGAATTTCCGATCAGACGGTCAAAGCCGCACCACGAGTGCTGTCGGTCGTGGCCCTCATGGAAGTCTCGCGGGAAATCTTGTCGTCTGCATCGCTACTTGAACCCGCAAGTCTTCGGACCTTGGACTCAATCCATTTGGCGACGGCTCTCGAGCTTGCCGACGAACTCGATTCGTTCGTCACCTACGACTTCAAATTGGCTGAAGCCGCGCGGTCTGCAGGATTGCCGGTAGCTCAACCTGGACGATGACCGGATCCAATCGCCCGCACAATCGTGCCCCCGGTAGGAATCGAACCTATGACCTGCGGGCTGCTATCTAACCGCTCAGCTTCCCGGACCGTACGCCGTTCGGCGCAATGAGGTAAACAGAGATTCGACGGTCGGTTCGGAGAACCCAGACAAATGAGCCGTCGGCCATCACCCTTGCAGTGGGACCCTTGATGGCGCGCTTACTTCCGGCCTGCCTCACGCTGGATGTCAATACCGATCCGGGTGCGAGGCCGATGGAGCGTCCGCGCACAGTCACCAGTTCGCGAGAACGGCCATGTCGAGTCAACTTTGCCGTGATTCGTGTGACTGTCACCGGGGATGTAGTGACAGTGGTGGTGGGTGACGCACTTGGCTGAGGAGATGTTTCGCCGCCAACGCTGATGCTCGGGCGCAGAAGTGACAGGGTGCCGAGTTGCGTGGTCCTGAGTGTCGTCGAGTCATACCGCGACACCTGCACGGTGCCACTTCCGGTGATCGTTGCCCCCGACCCAGCTGCCTGCAGGACATCGGGCAGTCGGCAATCCGTGGACGATGTACATACGGTGCCGGCCACCGACGTTGCGGCCCCTACGAGCGACACATAGGACAGCGGATCGGTGTTGTACGCCGATGACGCCGAGTACGTCCCAGGCGACGCCACGGTAAGCGATGCTGGATTCGGTCCAGTGCCATTGATCGTCGTCATCGGAGATTGCAGACATGGGTCGCGTGGGTAAAACGCACTGAGGAAGTACGGCTGATTCGTAAGACACGTCGACCATTGCGTGCCGAACGTCGGTGACGGTGTCCCGGTCAGGACGGTCGCCGCGCGAACGTCACTCCAGCCGCTCCTATTGTTTGCAGCCTCAGAGAGACTGTTGAGGACTGTCAAGCTCGAATAATTGGTATCGGCAACGAATCCATTGCTCGTGGATGAGCTGGCTCCAGTGGTGTACGAATTCAAAATCGTTAGGTCTGCGCCACCTGAAGTGCTCCGATAGCCAACAAGACCCGCACTGTTGGGCCCCGTGATCGCTCCAGTGGTGTACGTGTTTGAAAAGGTAATCCGTCCGTTGAGGGACCCGGACTCTCGTCCGGTGAGCCCACCCGCGCCCTCACCAGAGATGACGCCCGTCGTGTACGAGTTCGAGATTTGCAGTCCCTTGCCAGCGAGATTTGCATTTGATGCTACGTAAGCCCCCGCAAGACCCCCCGCCCCAATTCCACTGATCGCTCCCGTCGAGAAGACATTCGATAGCTGGATTGAGCCGTCGTTGGAACCCCAGTAGGCGCCAAGTATTCCTCCGCCGTTGTCACCAATAGCGCCTGTCGAGTACGAGTCGGTCACCACAATGTTGCTTTCACTACCCGAGCTCAAATAGCCCGCGATCCCGCCAGCAACAGTCCCAATTAGTCCACTGGAGTGAGACCTGCGGACAGTCAAAGTGCGGCCATCTCGTCCACCGTCTGCCCCAATGAGTCCGCCGGCTCCGAGGGCCATATCTCCACTGGTGTACGAATCCTCAATCGTCGTGTCCCGCGCTCCTCGCCCAACGATGCCCCCACCATATGTGGGAATTGCTCCGTCAGTAACGATGAAGCTGAATGTGCTTCCTGTGTCCGTGGCGGTGAGCCATCCCTTGTCGTTAGCCAGCGTCGAACCAGAAGCGCGGATCACCAGACCCGTGATGGTTACTCCAGTGGTACCCGTGAAGAGCCCGTTGAAGCCGGTCACCCCGCTTACGGTCACCGTGTTCCGGCCTCCGTCGTAACGGACCAGATCCGGCTGGTTAATGGAGGCGTTACTGGACAGCGTCAGATCCGCTGTCTGCTTGAAATAGGACTGGTTACTAGGACCTGTGCACCGCGTCGTCGTCAACGTGAGCAGATCAGCATTGGTTTGCACGAGCCACGGGTCGGCGGAGCTCCCGGACCCCGAGGTGATGGATCCGCATGCTGCAGCTTGAGCGGTCGGGCTCCAACCGAGCAAGCCGCCTGACACCACTGCCATGACGGTGAGCACTGCCCAAATTCGCCTGGAGAGTTGAAAGCTCAACAAATTTGTCCGATGCATCGTGCCTCCCGGCCGCAGGACTGGCACCGCACTGGCGGCAGATCAGCAGCATTTATTTCATTTGACTAAATATCAGTTTAGTCAATGATCTCAAGGATTGCTGATCGCTCGCTGGGTTCGTCTTCCCTTGATGATCGTGCGCAGTCGTGCCCCCGGTAGGAATCGAACCTACGACCTGCGGTTTAGGAAACC
>VFQT010003019.1_pt1 | contig 16030 bp, 15 predicted proteins | sample 3512381 | NCBI WGS metagenome assembly VFQT01 (sample SAMN10412376, study PRJNA504923) | tailings metagenome | isolation source: Relicate 2 Philex TSF3 active mining site | place: Philippines: Tuba, Benguet | collected 2017-08-29 | reverse complement strand
ATTCGTTCGTGAATCACGCGTTCTGAAGCTCATTGCGGGCTATGAAACTCGCGCCACTTCGCTACCTCACGGCCATCGTCGATTGCGGCTTCAAGATTTCAGCGGCCGCGGAGAAACTGCACCTCTCGCAACCGGGCGTCAGCCGCCAACTCAAGGTGCTCGAAGATGAGCTCGGCTTCGAACTCTTTGTTCGTGACGGACGTAATTTGCTGAAGCTCACGCCGGCGGGCCAGAAGGTCTACGAGCGAGCGCAGAAAGTGTTGCGCGAAACGCAAGCCATTCGCGCCATGTCTCAGGACGTTCGAGATCCGTCTCACGGCTCGTTATCCATCGCGACCACCCATACCCAGGCGCGCTACGTGCTCCCGGAGGTCATCGGGCGTTTCCGACAGCGATACCCTCAGGTAAGACTGCATCTGCATCAGGGCACGACCGAGCAGATATCGCAGATGCTGGTCAACGGTGAAGTCGACATCGCCATCGCCACAGGCGCCAAGGAGCAGATGCCTCACTGCGTGCTGCTGCCCTGCTACGAGTGGTACCGCCGCGTCGTCGTGCCTCGCGATCATCCGTTGGCGCGGGCGAAGACGCTCTCGCTGCAGAAGCTTGCCGGATACCCGCTCGTGACCTACGTATTCAACATGACCGGTCCTGCATCGCTACCCGATGCCTTTGCCGCCGAGGGGCTCGAGCCTGATATCGCCCTGACTGCACGTGATGCGGACGTCATCAAGACGTACGTGAAACTCGGCCTCGGCGTCGGGATCGTTGCGGCCATGGCGCTCGATCCAGCGGAGGACGGCGACCTCGTCTCCTTCGATGCCACTCACCTCTTTCCGCGCCATCTCACTTGGGTGGGGTTCCGTCGCGGCACATTCCTGCGCCGCTATACCCTCGACTTCATGCAGCTGCTGGCGCCGCACCTCGACCGGACTCGGGTCCAGAAGGCCGAGCGGTCCGCCGACCAGGACGAGGTCGAGCGCCTGTTCGCAGATATCTCCCTGCCCCTTCGCGCCTGAGGGGCGGGGTGGTTTAGAATTCAAATTATTGGCTAATCCCTTTTCCTGACGAGGTCCCGACATGGCTCTCATTTCGATGCGTCAACTGCTCGACCACGCCGCCGAACACGGTTACGGCGTGCCCGCCTTCAACGTCAACAACCTCGAGCAGGTTCAGGCCATCATGCAGGCGGCAGACAAAACCGATAGCCCGGTGATCATGCAGGCCTCGGCCGGGGCACGTAAGTACGCGGGTGAAGCCTTCCTTCGTCATTTGATCGAAGCCGCCATCGAAACCTACCCGCATATCCCCATCGTGATGCACCAGGACCATGGCGCCAGCCCCTCGGTATGCATCCAGTCCATCCGTTCGGGATTCTCGAGCGTGATGATGGACGGCTCGCTCAAGGAAGACGGCAAGACCCCCGCATCCTACGAGTACAACGTCGATGTGACGCGCCACGTGGTGCGCATCGCACATGCCGTTGGCGTCTCGGTGGAGGGCGAGCTCGGCTGCCTCGGCTCACTCGAGTCAGGTGCCGCAGGTGAAGAAGACGGCCACGGCGCCGAGGGCACCTTGTCTCACGATCAGTTGTTGACCGATCCAGATCAGGCCGCCGACTTCGTCGCCAAAACGGGCGTCGATGCTCTCGCTATCGCGATTGGCACCTCGCACGGTGCGTACAAGTTCACCCGTAAGCCTACGGGCGATATCCTCGCCATCAACCGTATTCGTGAGATCAACGCGAAGATCCCGAACACGCACCTCGTCATGCACGGCTCGTCCTCGGTTCCGCAGGAGTGGCTGCAGATCATCCGCGAGAACGGCGGCAAGTTGCGTGAGACCTACGGTGTGCCAGTCGAGGAGATCCTTGAGGGCATCAAGCATGGTGTGCGCAAGATCAACATCGACACCGACATACGCTTGGCCATGACCGGCGCGATCCGCCGCGCCATGACGAAAGACCCGAGCGAATTCGATCCGCGTAAGTACAACAAGGAAGCCATGCTGGCCGCCAAAGAAATCTGCATTGCGCGCTATGAGACGTTCGGTTGCGCCGGCCAGGCGGCCACCATCCGCCCGATGCCACTTGAGGCGATGGCCAAGCGTTACGCGGCCTAAGCGCTGCCTCAGACGCGGGGTTAACCGCAGCACTGACGCAGGACGACCGCAGCGCCCCTCAGGGGCGCTTGCGGTACACTTGGTCGAACCGGAGCTCGAGGTCGGGGTTCGTTCCGCGCATCTGATCGACCACTTCCTTCGCCCAGTCGAAGTAGTGCCGCTGCCGCTCGACCGTCCAGTTTTGAGGCGGGTTGGCGATCAGACTGCGCAGGTTGCAGATCTTGTCCGCAAGCTTGACGAGCCGTGCCTCGATCGAGGCGCCTCGGGCACGCGTGATCTGCAACTTCTTGCGTACTCGCCAATCAAGTGACTTTTCGTCAGTCGTCTCCATGACGATGCCGGCAATCTGTTCCCCAAACTCGCCCTGCAGTTCCTGAACGGTAGTCTGGGTATCCTCGACGGTATCGTGCAGCAGCGCTGCGGCGAGCACGATGGGGTCACTCACCTGCCCCTCGAACCACAACACATGCGCCAGATCGAGCGGATGATTGATGTACGGCAGTCGGCCCTTGCCCTTGCGACGCTGATGCCGGTGCTTCCAGGCGGCGAACCGGGCTGCACGCAGCACAAGGCCCATGCCGGGCTGCGTGTCGACCTCAGGATCGTTCAGCACGACTCGGTACGCGGCTCAGCACAGTCTCACGGCGTGAACACCGTGCGGTAATCGCGGACGAACTGCGCGAGTGTCACAGGGTCACGCCCGGTGATCTGCTTGAACACGTTCGTGGGCTCCACGACGTACCCTGCAGCCACTTCGGCGAAGATGTCGCACACGGCATCCAAATGCCAGCGACTAGCGAGAAACTTACCGAGGTAGGCCTTGTACGCAGCCGGATCCTGTGGCACGTAGTCTATTTGACGACCGAGCTCGCGCGAGAAGACTGCTGCGATCTCGTGGAAGCTCAGTTTGTCCGGACTCGTGACGTCGTAGCTCTTGTTCGCGTGACCGGTCGTGGCGAGACAGTGGGCCGCGAAGAACCCCGCGTCCCGCGAGTCGGTCAATGCAGCTGCGCCATGCTCACCAAACGGGTAATAGAACTTGCCCTCCGCCTTGATGGTGGCGGCGTTGGACAGAAAGTTCTGCATGTAGAAGCTCGGCCGGACCATAGTCCACGCAACACCGCTCGCCCTGATGTGCTCCTCTGACTCCCAGTGCACTCGATGCGTAGGGTTGCGAGCGGTAGGAAGGGACTCCATCGAGGAGATTTTCAAAACGTGCTCCACACCCGCCGCAACGGCCACGTCCACGACGCGTTTTTCCAGTGCCAGCTGCTGTTCGCCGTTCGGGAAGATGACTGCGACCTTCTGGACACCCTGCATCGCGGCACGAAGGCTGTCAGCATCGCCGGCATCACCAGTCACAAGTTCGACGCCGGCAGCGGCGAGTGTCGCGGCCTTCGCCGGGTTGCGCACCAAGGCTCTGACGTGCAAGCCACGCGCTGCCAATTCACGCGCCGCATGGCTTCCCGTACGACCGGTTGCTCCAGTGATCAGTATCATCTTCCCCCCAAATCCAATTGCTGCATAATCGAGCGAGCAAGGGATACCACAGAACCTGGACTCTCACCATGATTCGAAGCATCTGCGACCTTTCCGACGACTATCCTGACGCCGTTCAGACCGGCGAGTCCCGATTCCGGGACTACGGCTCGCTGCGCCGATTCCACGGTCGTATCGACACCATCAAGTGTCATGAAGACAACCTGCTGCTCAAGCAGACGTTAGCCACCCCTGGCCAGGGCAGGGTTATGGTGGTCGATGGCGGCGGCTCGCTGCGTCGAGCACTGTTCGGCGACAAGCTTGGCGGTCTGCTCGTCGAAAACGGCTGGGCCGGCATCATCATCAACGGCGCCGTGCGCGACATCGAGATGCTCGCGCAGATGCCCCTCGCCGCCCGCGCACTGAACGTGTGTCCGACGCGGCCACAGCAGTATGGAACCGGCGAACGCGGCATCGTGGTCCGGTTCGCCGGTGTGACCTTCCGTCCGGGTGACTGGCTTTACGCTGACGAGAATGGTTTCCTCGTGAGCGCTCGCGAGTTGAGTTAAGGCGAACGCGCAACTAGCTCTCGCTCCACCCAGCCGTAGCTGCGCGCGCCGCGCACGGCAACGAACCCGTTTCGGTTGGTCGCCGTCACGACCAGCTCGTCGGCACGACCGAGCGTCGCGATGATGTCGGCCGAGACATCGGGCCATTTAAATAAGCGGATGTTGGCGATGCGCGGTCGGACGACATCTCCCACATCGACGTTGCCTGCCCCCGTGGCCGATGCGACTTCGGCGCCCGCGTTCACGGCACTCACGGCAGCGGGCGATACGGCGGGTGTTACGGCACCCGATCGGTGCGTCGGTGTCATGGAGCGTACGACCCGAACAATCTTGTTGTAGTTGTCGAGCAGCGCCGCCGCCACGATCTTGCCCTCGTTCGTATCGCCGTAGCCACCGAGGGAGCCGTAGGTGCCACGACTGAACATGCGACCGGTGAGGTTCAAATCGGCCTTGCGCGTACTACCTTCTGCCGCCGCAACCTGGATGCCCGTTCGGGCATCAGCAAGCAACATACTGGTCTGCGCCTCTTTGAAGCGCACTCCACCGGTCACGCGGCCCCACAATCGACTCGACCGATCCAGCCAGCCGTCCAAATCGCCACGCAACCCACCGGCATTGTCCTCGGCAAACACCACCGAGGGCGTCAAGACATAGTCGGCGGCAACCAGTGTGGGCGCATTAGTCGGCCCAGACTCGGTCGCACGACGCAGCGATTGCTCGCGCAGGATGTACTCGGCGCCGACGCCGCGCTCGACGACAGTGAAGCAGTTGGACTGCTGCACCATCAATCGAATCAACTGCACGGGCGACTGCAGCCGGTAACTCCACAAGACGCGGATCATCTCGTCCCTCGGATCCGCCACCGCGAGCAGACCGAGCGGAGCGCCACATCGCTCCAGCCCTTCGGCCCCGACCACTGAACCGCCCCCTGCGGCCCCAGAGACGGGACCGCTACCGGCTCCAGCGCGGTACCCTATGCCCGGAATCGATTGTGCGCCGACGCTCCCGGCGCAAATCATGAAAATCGACACCCCCGCCACAATTCCAATAAACGCTCTCATGCGACTCTCCCACCGTTAGCGCCACCCCCGAAGGAGATACGCTACCGACGAAATACATCGAGACAATATTGAGAGCGTGAATCAGAACCGATTACCGCGTAATGCGTACTCCGCGCAGGCACAGATTACAACCAACGCGTCTTGTCCGCGAACTCGGCGGGTCGCACGGGCGCCAGCGTCACCGGTACACCCACGTGCACGAAACCGATGATTTTCTCGTTAGCTGCGCAGCCCAGCGCCTGCAGCACTTGATCACTGTACGCGTGAGATCCTGTCTTCCATGCGCACCCAAGCCCTAAGGCCTGCGCGGCCGTCCACAAGTTCTGTATAGCGGCTCCGACCGCTACGAGCTGCTCAACCTCGGGCACTTTGGGGTGTTCTTGAGTGACTGCCGATACAACAATCAGCACCGGGGATCGAAACGCCTTCGTGCCTTCGCGCTCCACGGCGTCCGCCTCCGCGGTTGGGTTGCGCTCGACGAATGCGACCTGCATCGCCTTCGAAAGGATGTCTCGAGCTGTGCCCTGCAATACCGCAAATCGCCACGGCGCAAGCCGACCATGGTCCGGTGCACGCGTGGCCGCCGCCAACAAGATCTCTATTTGCGCCCTAGATGGCGCCTGCTCAGTAAACTTTTTGACGGAACTGCGCGATGCGATCAACTCCAAAGCGCCATACGCCGCATCGCGACTGTGATTCTCGATATTCATCCGAACTCCTCTGCCCACCGAAGGCTGGTGGGCAGAGGATACCTTACGGTTACGGCCAAATCGGCAAGACAATTGGAAGCTTTACCATTTCAAGCACCAGAAAAACCTCCGAGAGCCGCGCATAAAAAATGCTCGCGCCAGTCGGTGCAGAATCGCCCGCACCTCCCGCAGCGTTAGCCGCAAGCGCCACGAGAGAAAAACTTATTGACATAACATTTTTAAACATGATTTTTTCTCCATACACCAATCCTCCCCCTACAACTAACTTATATTCGAAGCGCTGCCAGCAATTTACGAATTTATTAAAGAATATTTAAGAGACCCTTTTCTTCGTCTTTAGAAAATCTGTTTCCTAGACTATAAACTTTGACAAACCTATCCAACTTCTTTACTTGAGAGTGATCTGTACCCAGTTGGCGCTTCAGATCAGCAATGTTATTTTTGATTAAACCTATCAATATCCGTTGGCTTTCTTCATTATGCTGACTTTTGACCTCTGAGATCATACGCCACGCCATCACTTGTCTCGTTTTGGGATGGTCCTTTCCAAACTGCGCAATGGCTGCAGTCTCGGCGGACAGCAAATTATTTTTTGCAGATCTGAAGTCTTGATTAGAAAAGAATATAGCCCCACGAAACCAAGATAAATAGAACCGCATGGTCGATGGAGCGCTCCTCGTTTCCATATCCGCGTTGATTTTACTAATCCTATCTAACGCATCATTGTATCTTCCGCTTTTAATCATTGACTCTACTTCAGTCACATCGACTGCAAAAATTTCATCTGCGGAAAGGGCGCTAGAGTTTGCCTTTAGCCAACCCAACGCTCCGGACACTTTTTCGTACTTACCTGAAGCGGCCATAGCTCGAAAGTAGATGAGGCACCATCTTTCTTTTTCCGGGGCTAACCGCGCATCGCACCCGTTATCGGCAGCGCGGTTCTTTTCCAGCCACTTTATTACGTCATCAAACTTTTCGAGCTGGATTCCCCAATTCACCCAGTATCGCTGCAGCATTTGCTGAGACGGATTGTCTGCGCCGTAAAGTGCAAGTGAGGTCCTCATTAGACGATCTATCTCAGGCCACCCCTCAATAAACTCGCCTAGTGTGTATAACCCAGATATCAACTCAAAACCCCTATGTAGGCGCTCCGCGGAAGACAGGGTGGAATTCGCCAAGAAATCAGTCGAAGATCGGTAGATCACCAATGCCAAATCGAGACGACCAAGCCGAATGGCCGTCTGGAATTGGCCGTACTGCGCTCTGACGCGCAACTCTGAATCATCCGCCTTAACAGCAAGTTGCTCTGCCTTGGCAAACATATCATTTGCTTCGGCGAGACGTCCGAAGGTGAGCGCACTCCATCCGCGCAACCAATTCAACTCAGAAAGCGACTTATCAGTCGAATATCGGGATAGCGAGCTCGAGTACTGCTTATCTATTTCACTAAGCAGCAAATCCAGTTTTTGAGAATCGCCAGTTTGAGATGCTAAATGCGCCTCGTCTATTAGAGCCTCGAAGTGAAGTCGCCGATTTCCTAGAGCCCTGAGTATCTCAGAGCGTTTTCCCGTTGCCGATCGAGTTCTCTGGATATCGCCAAATCTTGCCCAGACGTTGGCGATCGACAGCAGCACTTCGGCTTGAAGCTCCGGTTCTGAGGCGAGAGCGGCGGGCAGGCGCTTTTCGCCCTCCATGAGCAACTCGCGAGCGGTGACATCTTTGCCACCACGCAGCTCTGGATTGGCGTCGTCGAACAGAGCTATCAGGAAATCTCGGGTGGCGGTGGCGCGCCGCGACTCCTGGCGTGCCTCACGCGCTTGCCATACGGCGATGATGGCCGTGGCGACCACCGCGACGAAGCTGACGCTGGCAATCGCCACTGGCCAACGGTTGCGCAGGACGAACTTGCGGATGACTTCATAGGCGGGCGCTCGCTTGGCGAGAATCAGTTCGCCTCGCAGCCAGCGGGTGAGATCCTCCCCGAAAGCCTGAACGGTAAGGTAGCGGGTTCCTGCATCCAGACTCAGGGACTTCATCACAATGGCATCGAGATCTCCGCGCAGAGCTTTTGAGAGCTTGCCTACCGTGGCCAGGCGTGTCTGTGCAGCGTGAGGCGTAAGCGCTGCTCGACTCGGCGGACGGATGTCGCCCTCGGTGACAGCGATCTCCAGTGCCACACGCGAGTCGTTACGCAAGTGATACGGGGACCGGCCGGTCAGTAACTCGTACAGCAAGACACCGAGCGAATAAACGTCCGAGACCAGCGACAGCCTCTCGCCTCGCACTTGCTCAGGACTCGCGTAGCGTGGAGTCATGGCGCGGGTGCTGGTTTGTGCAGCGTCGCCAAGCTTCTCCAGCATACGAGCGTCGACCTCGAGGCGAGCGATGCCAAAGTCGAGCAACTTCGCAGCGCCTTGCTGGTTGATCAGCACGTTTGCGGGCTTGATATCCCGATGGACGACCAGATTGACGTGGGCGTACTGGACGGCGGCGAGCACCTGCAGGAACAACTCGACCCGCTGGCGTATCGACAAACACCGAGCGTCGCAGTAGGTATCGATGCGCTGGCCTTCGACATATTCCAAAGCGAGGTATGGTCGACCCTGGTCGTCCACCCCCGCGTCGTACAGGCGGGCAATGTTGGGATGCTCGAGCGCACCGAGTATGTCCCGCTCGCGGGCCATCCGAGTCGCGAGGTCATCGGCCCAGACCATACGGGGTAACTTCAGGGCAATCTTGCGCTTCAGCTGGCCATCGGCCCGCTCGGCCAGCCAGACACAGCCCATGCCGCCGGTGCCCAGCTCCTCGAGGAGGCGGTATCGACCGACCTCATCGCCGGCGACCAAGCCAGACGCCGGAATCGATGTTGCCGTGAGCCTAGGTAGGGTCTCAAGGAACGGACGGGTCTCAATACCAGCCTGAACCTCGAGTAGGCGGCGCAAGGTCTCCCTCAAGGGCCAATGCTCGACGGGTAGGGCCCGGAGCCACGCCTCGCGATCAGCCGGCGGAAGTGCGAGCACCTCATCGAGGAGCTGGCTTAAAACAGGCCAGTTGGCTGATACCTCAGGGAGCACGGGCGCCTCCGGAATCTTGTGGCTGTCGGACTACGATACTGGTCAATGGAACCGGACAGGGCCGATGCCAGGGCGCTATCGACCGAGAGAGGCGGCGAGTAACAACCTCGCCTTCTCCCAGTCGCGACGCACCGTTCGGTCCGTAATTCCTAAAATTGCGGCGATCTCGATCTCGCTGAGGCCGACGAAGTAGCGCAGCTCGACGACCTTGGCGAGCCGAGCGTCGAGGGTAGCCAGTTGTTCCAGCGCGTCATGGACGGCTAGCAACTCTTCCGCGTCGCCGTCGATGCCAACGATGGCGGTATCTAGGGTGGTTTTGGCGTACTGACCGCCACGTCGCTCAGCCAGCGAAGCCCGCGCCAGATCGATAATGATCGAACGCATGGTACGGGCTGCATACGCGAAAAAATAAGCGCGATCTGTCGGCTGCAGTCTACCGGCGGTGCAAAGCTTCAAAAAGCACTCGTGGACGAGCGCGGTTGTATCGAGCAGGGTGTTGCGCTGATGGGCCCCGAGCCGCGCATGGGCAACCCGTCGCAGGTCAGGGTAGACGAGCCGAAACAGCTCTGCCAGCGCCTCGTTCTCGCCTTGGCGCACCCGATGGAGCAACTGCGTGACTTCCCCCATGGGCCGAGCATACACGCGCCACAACATCCCCCGCGCAGTCACGCGCCCACGAGTGCCGCAGGGCCTATTTACGAGTCAAAACAGTAAACTATGAGCCCCACCCCCTCGTTTCGACTTATTTGACCGGAAATGCAATTGGACGACGCAACATGATGACGACAGACCACAGCGAGTTACCCCTGTTCGATGTCGTCGTCGTGGGTGGAGGCGTCAACGGCGCGGGCATCGCACGCGATGCAGCGGGTCGCGGACTCAAGGTGCTGCTGTGCGAGCAGCACGATCTTGCGGCGCACACCTCCTCCTCCAGTACCAAACTGATCCACGGCGGACTGCGTTATCTGGAGTTCATGGAATTCAATCTGGTACGCAAGGCGTTGGCGGAGCGCGAGGTTCTGCTGGCTGCCGCGCCCCACATCATGTATCCGATGCGCTTTGTGATGCCGCACGACTCGTCGCTGCGACCGGCGTGGATGATCCGCATTGGACTGTTTCTCTATGACCATCTCGCCCGGCGCCGAAGTCTGCCGGGGTCGGCGCAAATCGATCTGCGCCGGCACGATGCGGGTCAGCCGTTGCAGAAGAGTTTTGGAAAGGGATTCGAGTATTCGGACGGCTGGGTGGACGATGCCCGACTCGTCGTCCTTAATGCACTCGGCGCATACGAACACGGCGCCGACATCCGGCCGCGCACGCGATGCCAATCGATTGCATCTGATGAACGCGGCGGCTGGCTTATTACCCTCGAGTCGGCCCAGGGTGGGGCATCGTCAGTTCGGGCGCGTGCAGTCATCAACGCTGCGGGCCCGTGGGCTGCGCTGTTCAATTCAAGCAGCGCTCCTGGAGCATCGCGTCATGGGCTGAGACTCGTCAAGGGCAGCCACATTGTGGTGCCCAAACTTTTCGATCATGCCTACGCCTATATATTTCAAGCAGCGGATCGCCGCGTGATTTTTGCGATTCCGTATGAAGACAACTTCACGCTGATCGGTACCACCGACGTCGAGCATCATGGCAGCCCGGCAGACGCCAAGATATCGCCAGATGAAACTCGCTATCTCTGCGATGAAGTAAACCGTTACTTTAGCCGCGCCATCACGCCCGATGACGTCGTGCACAGCTACTCGGGAGTGCGCCCCCTGCTTGAGGACGAGTCGACTGATGCGCGTGCCGTATCGCGCGACTATGCCCTGGAGCTCACGACAACGCCCGCACCACTGCTCAGTGTGTTTGGCGGAAAGATCACAACGTATCGCGTTCTGGCCGAAGAGGCGGTGAATAGGCTCTGCTCGGCGATCGGTGTCACGCATGATCCGTGGACGGCGTCCGCCCCGCTTCCGGGTGGCGACCTGGAGGGTGGAGACTTCGATGTATTTCTTCACGGGCTCGCGACCCGCTACCCTCATCTACCCGCGCCTTTGCTGCATCGACTGGCGCGCGCTTATGGAAGCCGCGCAATCCGAATCCTCAAGGACGCAAAAACTACGGCGGACCTTGGTCAAGAGGTATGTCCCGGCCTGTTCGCTGCGGAGCTCCGCTACTTGGTCAGCGTTGAGTGGGCGACGACAGCCGAAGATATTCTCTGGCGTCGTAGCAAACTGGGCCTGCATCTGCCAACCGACGCAGCAATACATGTGGAAAACTGGCTGAAATCGAATCGGAGCGCAGCGTGAGCCGCTGGATACTTGCGCTGGATCAGGGAACGACGAGCTCGCGGGCCATACTCTTCGATCATCGCGGCAGCATCGTTGCCAGTGCACAGCAGGAATTCACGCAGCACTTCCCGCAGCCGGGCTGGGTCGAGCACGACCCGGAGGAAATCTGGACCAGCCAGCGTGCCTCTGTGGATGCAGTGCTCGCCAAGGCTGGTGCGCGTCCGGGCGACGTCGCTGCGGTCGGCATCACGAATCAGCGTGAGACGACCGTATTGTGGGATCGCGCCAGCGGCAAACCACTCGCTCCGGCGATCGTTTGGCAGGACCGTAGAACGGCGACAACGTGTCAGGCGCTCAGGGAAGCAGGTCATGAGGCCGAAGTGGCCCGACGCACGGGGCTACTGCTCGACCCGTACTTCTCGGGTACCAAGCTTGGGTGGCTGCTCGACCATGTGCCTGATGCACGGCGGCGCGCCGAGCGTGGGGAGCTCTGCTTCGGCACGATCGACAGTTGGCTCGTCTGGAAAATGACGAACGGCGCGCATCACGTCACCGACGTCACCAACGCAAGTCGAACTTTGCTCCTGAATTTGCAGACCGGCGATTGGGACCCCTGGATGCTCGAGTTGTTACGGATACCGCGATCGCTGCTGCCGAGCGTGCAGCCCTCATCGATCGACTCAGGGGTACGCGTCGAAGTGGGCGGGATGAGTGCGGCTCTGACGGGCATCGCGGGCGATCAACAGGCCGCTTTGTTCGGGCAAGCCTGCCTGCGCTCCGGCATGGCAAAGAATACCTACGGCACGGGTTGTTTCATGCTCATGCATACGGGCGATGCCGCCCTGCCCTCGACCCATCGCCTGCTGACTACTCTCGCCTGCAATGTCGCGGCGGAGCATGGTCATCGCTTGCAATACGCCCTCGAGGGTAGCGTTTTTGTCGGGGGCGCCGTGGTTCAGTGGCTGCGCGACGGTCTCGGCTTCGTGCAACGGGCGGAGGACGTCGAGGCACTCGCGACCAGCGTAACTGACCACGGGGGCGTCTACGTTGTTCCGGCATTCACGGGCCTCGGCAGCCCGTATTGGGATCCGTTCGCCCGTGGCTCGATCGTGGGCATCACCCGCGGTACGACTCGCGGTCACATCGCTCGTGCGGCACTCGAGGCGATCGCCTTCCAGAGTGCAGATCTGCTCGAGGCCATGCAGCGCGACGCTGCGGTGCCTTTGCGCGAGCTGCGGGTCGATGGCGGGGCATCGCGAAACAACTTCCTCATGCAGTTCCAGGCGGACCTGCTCGGCGTTCCGGTGGTTCGACCTGCAGTCACCGAAACGACCGCGCTCGGCGCCGCGTACCTCGCAGGCATCGCGAGCGGCTTTTGGAATTCAGCGACCGACGTGCAGTCACGCTGGCAGATGGACCGCTGCTTCGAGCCGTCGATCAGTCGAGACCAGGCAGCCGCACGCATGCACGAGTGGGCTCGGGCAGTGGAACGCTCGCGTGGCTGGGTCAACCCGGGGGCGTAGTAGCCGGGCGGCGGCAGCCCTGCGCGAAGTCGAGCTCAGGCTTGCGAACCGATGTCGAGACATCGAGCAGGCCGAGAATCGTGTGCAAGTAATTGTCGTGTGACAGCGGACGGTTGCGCTGTTCGAATAGACACTGGCGATCGAGCTGCATCCGCTCGGTGAAACCCGCCGTGCTCCAGAACACCATGGGCACGTGCGTCTGCACACGAGGCGCCAGCGCGTAAGGCACGGCATGCAGGAACAAGCCGTTCTCACCCAGCGACTCGCCATGATCCGAGACATACAGGATGGCCGAGTCCACGCGATCAGCCATCGATTGCAGGCGACTGATAGTTTCTGCCAGCAAATGATCGGTGAACAAAATCGTGTTGTCGTACGCGTTGACGATCTCGGACACCTGACACTTCGAAAAGTCCGTACTGCGGCAGACGGGCGTAAAACGATTGAAGGACTCGGGATAGCGCAGGTGATAGCCCGGCCCATGACTGCCAAGCTGGTGCAGCACGACCAGCCCGCGTCCCGAGTAAGCCGGCAACGTGCTCCAGAAATCCTCGAAAATGGCTCCGTCAGTGCAGGGCACGTCTGCCTTGCAGTGATCCGGATGGTTCTCACGTACGGCGCGCTTCTCGCCCGCAGCACGACAAATGCCCTTGCAATTGGTGTTGTTACCGTACCAGTCGACCCCGAGTCCGGCTTTGGCAACGATGTCGATCAGATTGTCACGTGCGCGGGCTTTCTCCGCCGAGAATCCCTCGCGACCCAGATCCGAGAACATGCAAGGCACCGAAATCGCCGTCGAGGTTCCACAGGACGAGACGTCCGTGAAGTACACGAGGTCCTGCACTTCGGGGAGCCTGGGGTTGGTATCGCGTCCGTAGCCACCGAGGGAAAAGTTGGCCGCGCGCGCAGTCTCGCCGACCACCAGCACCAACAGTAGCGGTCGCTCTGCCATGGGCGTTTTCCAGCGAGCCCCGAGCGCAGCATCGGCCCCTATGGCCTCGTAGGGCAGCTTTCGCTTGGTGATCTCCTGCACGTAACTGCCTACGCCCGAAAGATAATTTACGGGAACGAGACGATGGCGCAGATCGCGATTATTACGCAGAAAGGACGCCTGATCCTGATAGAAAAAGAAGGCAACGATACCGATACCGACGATCGTTACGCCGAGAGCCACGCCACGGTGCAGCAACTCACGCTGCCAAGATGGACGCGCCAACGGGATCCGCAGCACGACCAGAGCGGGCAGCACGCCGAGGACACCCACGAACAGCAACAATCTCCAATTGATGAGCTCACCGGCCTCGAGCGCATCGGTCTCGAAAACATTGCGAATCATCACCTTGTCGACTAGCACGCCGTACGCCCAGACAAAGTAGGCAGCGAGCGCCGCCAGCACCATCGCCACTGCGAGCACAGGCTTGGCCAGAGGACGGATCAAGGTCAGCGGCATCAGAAACAAATTGGAGATGAGGCCCGCAAGCACGGCGACCGAGGCTACGAAAGCGACATCACGCGCATCGTCTAAAGGTCTCAACTCAAGAACGCGAGTCCAGAACGGAATGTTAAGCACCAGCAAGCACCACAACGCCGACCAGGCCGTCAGTGCGGTGGCAGAAATAGATCGACGCAAACTAAGGGGCTTGATCGCCTTGATCATCGGTTCTTCTTTTTGGGACGAGCGGTCAACGATTTCTGATGCGAATGAGGAAACGGATTGCCATAAACATCCTCGCCATTGTGGTAGCGACGACCGACGCCGTCTGGACGAAGGACGTCACGTTCGACACGCTCACGCCCAAAGTCCTGAGAGGCCTGCTGCTCCTCGCGGATCTGGTCAGCGCTAAACAGTTCAGACCCGTCAACCATCTCAAAGTTCTCGACATACTGCCGCGGGTACGGAATGACACCGGCCAGTACATCACCGACGCGGATGTCGATCGGGTGATTAGCCCGGGTCATCTTCAGGTTGAAGGTGAAGTCGCGACGCAGGTTGTCCGACTCAACGACACCCGTCATGTTCTGAATACCGTCGATGAAGTAATTGGGCGGCTGTATCGTCATCAGATTGACGTTGGGTGGCGTGCGCAGCGCAAAGGCGGTTTGCACAGTGACGATGCCAATACCGAAGTTCGACACGATAGTCTGCAAACTACCGTGCCGTTCGATGTCTTCGGTGTTGTGGATGGTGACCGTCGTATCGGCAGGTTCCGGCCCCCCGTTCCAGAGGAACGTGGCATTGAACAGTGACTTGACTGCGAACCCGTACTGATTGCCGATGACGAGTGGCAAACAAAAATACGCATGGCGGGAAAACCACTCGCGTTTGTTGTCACCGCGCAGCGAGTAGTACACCTCGCCATGCTTACCGCGATAGTAGTCGTCGTAGGCAATGACCGCGATGATGTTGTCGGGAACTGTGATCACGCTTCATCCGTATTCAAAAAACGTAGCGCCGCATCGCATCAAAGGTCAGGAAGGAGGCGATGGTATGACGCATGCCCCGCTCCACCCGCCGCACACCATGCAGGAAGAACAGCGTCCCAGGAAATACGATCAGCGTTCGCGGATTCGGCTTTAGCTCGATACCGAGATTCGGAAAGTAGATTTCGCCACCGACATAGTCGTCGTTCAGATAGATCACTGAGGCGAAGTCACGCCAAGGGAAAGGATGCGGTGCCCCGCCTGGGTTTTCGCTGTCGGCATGCGGCTGCAACTCGTAGCCTGCCGGCCATCGAGCGTAGTTGACGAGATCCGAATAGATGGGCGGAGACTCGCCGAACTCAGCCGTAAGCAGAGCCGTAAGCCGCTCTATCGTCCGCGACTGCAGATCTCGCAGCGTTTGACGAATGGAGGGGTCGGGAATCTGCTCCGGCATCAAGGTTCGCCCCTGCCAATAGTCTCCGTTCGGAGTCGTCTCGCCAAAGAGTTCGATCCGCACATCGGCAAAGCCGAGCAGTGCAGCGTGCTCATCGCGCGTCAGAAAATCCGGCTCGATCAGCGGAAAGGCAGGCAGCGCGTCAATTTCAGCGCGGGTGATGGCGGACACGGCTCACCCCTCTGAGCCTTCGTCGGCCGCCTCTTTGGAATTCTCACCGGCCTTGATCTGGGCGACCCGAATGCGCAGGGTGCGCTCCATGACTTCGAGGGCCACCGATTCCGGCCAGCCATTGTCGATCATGGATTGAAGCAAGCCTTCGGGCGTTTGCCCGAGATC
>VFQT010003018.1_pt1 | contig 16036 bp, 14 predicted proteins | sample 3512381 | NCBI WGS metagenome assembly VFQT01 (sample SAMN10412376, study PRJNA504923) | tailings metagenome | isolation source: Relicate 2 Philex TSF3 active mining site | place: Philippines: Tuba, Benguet | collected 2017-08-29 | reverse complement strand
TGGTGGAGTGGAGGAGGATCGAACTCCCGACCTTCGCATTGCGAACGCGACGCTCTCCCAGCTGAGCTACCACCCCCCGAAAGAGGGCGGAATTCTACCCGCTTGGGGCGCAGGCGGCAAATAGTCCCCGAAATCATGGGGATATAATCGTCCGGCGCAACAGCCGGAGAATCCGCCGTGAAGATCAAGCCGCCGTTCGGATACCAGGACATCGTACCGCTGGGCAAAGCCCAGCGTGTACTGCTGCAGGAAGGCCGCCGCTTGCCGGCACCGCTGCGCGGTCTCGGCGCTCTGCCGCTGTCGTTCAGCGAATTCCCGCCGGCAACCCGCGACTACCCGGTCACCTTCATCTCCGGCGACGGCGGCAACACCTACGCCGCGATGCTCCTGCTCGGCGTCGAGGCGGGACAGAACCTGTTTGTGGACGCCGACGACTGCTGGGATCCCGCAGCCTACCTGCCGGCCTATGTGCGCCGGTACCCGTTCTGCATGACCCGTGTTTCAGTCAACGGACAGGAACAGCCGGAACGCGTCGCCTGCGTCGAAAAAGCGGCCATCGGCGAAAACGGCACCGCGCTGTTCGATGCCGGCGGCAAACCGCTGCCGGCCTGGGACGGCCTGAGCAGGCTGCTGTTCGAATTCGAGGCGGATATCGGCCGCAGCGAGGAAATGGCGCGCAGGCTGCATGCGCTGAATCTGCTGGAGCCCTTTTCGGCCCAGGCGGAACCGACCGGAGAACAGCCGATCACGCTGACCGGCATGTACCGGGTATCGGAGGAGCGCCTGCACGACCTGCCGGCGGAAACCCTGAAGGAACTGGCGCGCAACGGCGTGCTGGCCCGGGTCTATCTGCACCTGCTGTCGCTGGGCAATTTCCAGCGCCTGCTCGACCGCCGTGCGGCCCGGCGTGCCCGGCAGAACCCGGCGGCCGTCGATCCGAAAACGCTGAACTAGGGCCGGATCAGCGCGGACGCGTCCACGCCCAGGCCAGAAGGCCTGCGCCGGCCGCGATCATGGGCAGCGACAACCACTGCCCCATGGTCAGCCCCAATGCGAGAAAGCCGAGGAAGCTGTCGGGCTCGCGGGTGAATTCCACGCCGAAGCGGAAGATCCCGTAGCCGATCAGGAACAGCGCGGACGCAGCACCACGCGGACGCGGCTTCAGGGTGAACCACCACAGCAGCAGGAACAGGACAACGCCCTCGAGCGCGAATTCATACAGCTGGGACGGGTGCCTTGCAACCCGGTCGACATTCGGGAACACCATCGCCCAGGGCAGGTCTGTCGGCCGCCCCCACAGTTCGGCGTTGATGAAATTGCCCATGCGCCCTGCTGCCAGGCCCAGCGGCACCAGCGGCGCGATGAAATCAGTGATGCGCAGCCAGTCCTGGCGGCGACTGCGGGCAAACCAGATCATCGCCAGCACCACGCCAATGAATCCGCCGTGAAAGGACATGCCGCCTTCCCAGACGAAAAACACTTTCCACGGCGCCGCCGCGTAGTCGCCGAACTTGTAGAACAGCACGTAACCCAGGCGGCCGCCGATGATGGTGCCCAGGATGCCGAAAAACAGCGCGTCGTCGAGGTCGGCACGCGTCCATACGCCGCGCGGGTTGCGATCGATGCGGTGGCGGCCCAGCAGCCAGATCAGGGCGAATCCGAGCAGGTACATCAGGCCGTACCAGCGCAGGGCCAGCGGCCCGAGTTGCAGCGCCACGGGGTCAAACTGGGGATGAACGAGCATGGGGGGAAATTGCGGAGGGATACGATAAAATGAGGAACGCATTATACGTGCCCCGCGTCGCCGCCCGGGTGACCGCCGCCGATTTCATTGGAGAACAAAGATGCCGCTCAATAAACGCAGCCAGCTGATCACCGCCGGCGTCGCCCGCTCGCCCAACCGCGCCATGCTGCGCGCCGTCGGCTTTGGCGACGGCGACTTCGACAAGCCGATCGTCGGTGTCGCCAACGGCCATTCGACGATGAACCCCTGCAACGCCGGCATCCAGCCGCTGGTCGATCGCGCGATCGACGCGCTGAAGGCGGCCGGCGCGATGCCGCAGGTGTTCGGCGTGCCGACCATCACCGACGGCATCGGCATGGGCACCGAGGCAATGAAGTACTCGCTGGTGTCGCGCGAAGTGATCGCCGACTGCATCGAAACCTCGGTCAACGGCCAGTCCATGGACGGCGTGCTGGTCTGCGGCGGCTGCGACAAGAACATGCCCGGCGGCATGATCGCGATGCTGCGCATGAATGTGCCCGGCATCTACGTCTACGCCGGCACCATCAAGCCCGGCAAGTGGAAGGGCCAGGACCTGACCATCGTCAGCGCCTTCGAGGCGGTGGGTGCCTACACCGCCGGCAAGATGAGCGACGAGGATTTCATCGGCATCGAGAAAAACGCCTGCCCTTCGGTCGGTGCCTGCGGCGGCATGTACACCGCGAACACCATGTCGTCCTCCTTCGAGGCGCTGGGCATGAGCGTGCTTGGTTCGTCGCAGATGGCCTCGCCCGATCCGGAGAAGGCGGATTCGGCCGCGGAGTCCGCAAAAGTCCTGGTCAACGCGATCAGGCACAACATACGTCCGCGCGACATCGTCACCCGCAAGTCGATCGAAAACGCGGTGGCGCTGATCATGGCCACCGGCGGCTCGACCAACGCGGTGCTGCATTACCTCGCCATCGCGCATGCCGCGCAGGTCAAATGGTCCATCGACGATTTCGAGCGCATGCGCCGCAAAGTGCCGGTGCTGTGCGACCTCAAGCCCTCCGGACGTTATGTCGCGGTGGACTTCCACCGTGCCGGAGGCGTGCCGCAGGTGCTGAAGATGCTGCTCAAAAACGGCCTGCTGCACGGCGACTGCATGACCATCACCGGCCGTACCATCGCGCAGGAGCTGAAGAACGTGCCGGACGCGCCGCGCACCAACCAGGACGTCATCCGCCAGTGGTCCGATCCGATGTACAAGCAGGGCCACCTCGCGATCCTCAAGGGCAACCTGTCGCCCGAAGGCTGCGTCGCCAAGATCACCGGGCTCAAGTCGCCGAAGATCACCGGGCCGGCGCGCGTGTTCGATTCCGAAAACGCCTGCATGAAGGCGATCATGGCCAAGAAGATCAAGGCCGGTGACGTGGTGGTGATCCGTTACGAAGGCCCGAAAGGCGGCCCGGGCATGCAGGAAATGCTGGCACCCACCGGCGCGCTGACCGGGCAGGGCCTGGGCGAATCGGTCGGCCTGATCACCGACGGCCGCTTCTCCGGCGGCACCTGGGGCATGGTGGTCGGTCACGTCGCGCCGGAAGCCTTCGAGGGCGGACCGATCGCCCTGGTCAAGGAAGGCGATTCGATCACCATCGACGCCCACAAGCGGCTGATCCAGCTGAACGTCTCGGCGAAGGAACTCGCGGCGCGCAAAAAGAAGTGGAAGCAGCCGAAACCGCGCTACACCCGCGGCGCGCTGGCCAAGTTCGCTCGGCTGGTATCGACGGCGAGCAAGGGCGCGGTCACCGACTGACCGCCGGCGATGTCCACCGCGGCACCGCAGCAGCCTCCGGGCACGATTCGCATCCTGTTCGCGGAGGACAACGCCGACATCGCGCGCATCGTCTCGTTCTACCTGAAGAACATGCGCAACGCCGAGGTGCATGCCTGCCGCGACGGCGGTGAAGCCATCGCCGCCATGTCCAAGCTGCAGTTCGACCTGGCCGTGCTCGACGGCAGCATGCCGGTGGCCGACGGACTGAGCGTGCTGCGCTGGATGCGTTCGCAGCCCGGGCTGGTCTCGGTGCCGGTGATCTTCCTGACCGCCAACCATGCCCAGTCCTTCGCCGACGAATGCATGGCCACCGGCGCGCAGCTGGTGATGACCAAGCCCTTCAATCCCGGCCTGCTGGTGCGGCAGGTCCGCGCCCTGATCGCTCCCGGCACGAAGCCCTGAACCCGCGCTGCGCGCCTCAAACGGCGCTCAGGGCCTGCTCGAGATCGGCGATGATGTCGTCGACATGCTCGATGCCGATCGACAGCCGCACCATGTCTTCGCTGACCCCGGCGCTCGCCAGTTCCTGCGGCGACAGCTGGCGGTGGGTGGTGGTCGCCGGATGGCAGGCCAGCGATTTCGCATCGCCGATGTTGACCAGCCGCGTCACCAGCTTCAGCGCGTCGATGAACCGCCCGCCCGCGGCCTTGGCATCGCCCCCGCCCTTGATGCCGAAGCTGAGGATGCCGGATGCGCGCCCGCCCATGTAGCGATCGACCAGCGCGCGGTCGGGATGTCCCGGCAGTCCGGCATAACGCACCCAGCCGACCCGCTCATGGCCCTGCAGATATTCCGCCACCGCCAGCGCGTTGGCGCAGATGCGGTCCATGCGCACCGCCAGGGTTTCGATGCCCTGGAGGATCAGGAAGGCATTGAACGGCGACAGCGCGGCGCCCATGTTGCGCAGGGGCACCACGCGCGCACGGCCGATGTATGCGGCGGCGCCCAGCGCCTCGGTGTAGACCACGCCGTGGTACGACACATCGGGTTCGTTCAGCCGGCGGAATTTGCGCTTGTGCGCCGCCCAGGGAAATTCGCCGGAATCAACGATTGCGCCGCCGATCGAGTTGCCGTGCCCGCCGAGATACTTGGTCAGCGAATGCACCACGATATCGGCGCCGTGCTCGAAGGGACGGCACAGGTACGGTGTCGGCACGGTGTTGTCGACGATCACCGGCACGCCGCGTTCGTGCGCGATCTTCGCCAGCTCGCCGAAATCGACGACATTGCCCAGCGGGTTGCCGACGGATTCGCAGAATACCGCCTTGGTCTTTGCATCGATCAGCTTTTCCCAGGCCTTCGGTTCGCGATAGTCGGCGAAGCGCACTTCGATGCCGTATTGCGGAAAGGTATGGGCGAACAGGTTGTAGGTGCCGCCGTACAGGGCGCTGGAAGTGACGATGTTGTCGCCGGCCTCGGCGATGGTCATGATCGCGTAGGTGATCGCCGCCATGCCGGATGCCAGCCCCAGTGCCGCGATGCCGCCCTCCAGTTCGGCGACGCGTTTCTCCAGCACGTCGGTGGTCGGATTCATGATGCGGGTATAGATGTTTCCCTGCACCTTGAGGTCGAACAGGTCGGCGCCATGCTGGGTGCTGTCGAAGGCGTATGAGGTGGTCTGGTAGACCGGCACGGCAACCGCCTTGGTGACCGGATCCGGCCGGTAGCCGCCATGTACGGCGATGGTGTCGATTTTCATGATCCCTTCTCCTCCGTGGGTAACGCACAGTGATGCGCACGGACCTGGTGCACCGGGCCCTGCGCACAAAATATGTAATTAAAACAAATATTTATGATTAATCCCCCCAATGCCCCGGGGCAGGTCAACGCACACGGTGACGGGACGTTTTACTTCAAACCCGTGACTGCGCGGGGTGCCGCCTGAAATCCGCTTTCCGCCGGTTCCTGACCCCGGATGGCTTCGGCTACAATCCCCGCCTGCCACAGATTACCAATACGCCACCTAGGAGTAGTCATGAAATCTGCAATTATCGCCCTGACCGCCGTCGGCATGCTGGCTGCCGGCCATTCCGCCGCCAACGAGAAACTGGCCCAGTCAAGCGGCTGCATGACCTGCCACGCCATCGACAAAAAGGGCATCGGCCCCAGTTACAAGGAAGTCGCGGCGAAATACCGCGGCAACAAGACAGCCGAAGCCAATCTGGTCAAGAAGGTCAAGGCCGGCGGTTCCGGTGTCTGGGGCAGCACGCCGATGCCGCCGAATGCGCACGTCAAGGAAGACGACATCAAGGCCATCGTGCACTGGGTGCTGACACTCAAGTAAACCTTCTTTTCGAAGCAGCAGCTGAAAAGCCGGCAGACGCCGGCTTTTTATTGCCTGCAGCACGGCCGCCGGCAAATTGACTTTGCGGCAGGCTGCTCCGATAATCGACAAATTCCTTTCAGTAACAACAAGTTAACCCGATCAACCGGTTTTCATCTGTCCCGGCCGACCCCTTCCACGGAGCCCTTCATGCCCAAGCACACGATACGTCATGCCGCCGCCGCACTGATTACCGCTGCACTGCTCGCCGCCTGCGGCAAGGAAACACCACCGCCGGCACCCAAGGCCGAAGCACCGAAAGCCCCGGAAATGCTGACCGTGAAAATCGGTTCCGCATCGCCGCTGACCGGCCCCCAGGCCCACATAGGCATCGACATCCGCAACGGCGTGCAGCTGGCCATCGAAGACGCCAACGCGGCCAATGTCGAAATCGGCGGCAAGAAAGTGAAGTTCGAACTGGTGGCCGAGGATGACGAGGCCAACCCGACCAAGGCAACGACCGTCGCACAGAAACTTGCCGACGCCAGGGTCGCCGCTGTCGTCGGCCACTTCAACTCTGGCGCATCGATTCCGGCCTCGAAAATCTACTCGGATGCCGGCATCCCGCAGATTTCGCCCTCCTCCACCAATCCCAAATACACCGAGCAGGGTTTCAAGACCACATTCCGCGTGGTCGCCCATGACGGGCAGCAGGGCCCGACGCTGGCCCGCTTCGCGGCGAAAACGCTGCAGGCGAAATCCGTCGCGGTGATTGATGACAGCACCGCCTACGGCCAGGGCCTCGCCGACAACTTTGAGGCCACCGCCAAATCACTGGGCATCAAGGTCGTGGCGCGCGAACACACCACCGACAAGGACACCGATTTCAAGGCGATCCTGACCAAGATCAAGGGCAAGAAGCCGGACCTGATCATGTTCGGCGGCATCGACCCCCAGGCCGGCCCGATGATCAAGCAGATGAAGGATCTGGGCATCAAGGCCAGATTCATCGGCGGTGACGGCATGCAGACGCCGAATTTCATCAAGCTCGCCGGTGACGCCTCCGACGGCGCGATGGCCTCGATTCCCGGCCTGCCGAAGGACCAGATGCCCGGCGGCAAGGCATTCCTCGAAAAATACAAGGCAAAATTCAACCAGGAAGTCGAGCTGTTCGCGCCGATGGGGTACGACGCCGTGATGGTCTTCATCGACGCGATGAAGCGCGCCGGCTCCGCCGAGCCGGCCAAATTCCTGCCGGAAATAGGCAAGACGAATTACGAGGGCGTGATCGGCCCGATCGCCTTTGACGAAAAAGGCGACCTCAGGAACGGCCCGATCACGATCTACGTGGTCAAGGGCGGCAAATGGGAGCCGCTGGAAATCGTGAAACCGGACGCGGCACCGGCAACCGCCGCTGACGCGGCAAAGAAGTAAGCCGGCAACGACTGCAGACCAACGGCACCCCTTGCGGGTGCCGTTGCCGTCTCTGGCAATGGACATCTTCGCGCAACAACTCGTCAATGGCCTGGTGCTCGGGAGCATCTATGCGCTGGTCGCGCTCGGCTACACGATGGTCTACGGCATCCTCGGCCTGATCAATTTCGCACACGGCGACATCACCATGGTCGGCGCGCTGGTGGCACTGACCATCGTCCAGGCCCTGTCCGCGGCCGGTTTGCCGGCGCCCGTGCTGCTAGTGATCGCCGGCGGCGGCGCAATGATCGTCTGCGCCGCCCTCGGTTTCTCGATCGAACGCGTCGCCTACCGGCCCCTGCGCCGCGCACCGCGGCTGGCACCGCTGATCACCGCCATCGGCATCTCCATCCTGCTCCAGTATTCAGCAGCGCTGGTCTGGGGCAAGCAGTACATCGCGATGCCCGAACTGCTGGAACCGGCGGCGATGACCATTGCCGGCGCGCGGGTGACCGCGCTGCAGCTCGCCATATTCCTGCTCGCCTGCACGACCATGGCCGGTCTGCTCTGGTTCATCAAGTCGAGCCGCATGGGGCGCGCCATGCGCGCCACCGAGCAGAACCCGGACGTGGCGGGCCTGATGGGCGTCAATACCAACACCGTGATCGCATTCACCTTCGTGCTGGGGTCCGCGATCGGCGCCGTCGCCGGCCTGATGGTCGTGCTCTATTACGGCATCGGCCACTATTTCATGGGGTTCATGCTGGGGCTGAAAGCCTTCACCGCCGCCGTGCTCGGCGGCATCGGCAACGTCGGCGGCGCGGTGCTCGGAGGCCTTCTGCTCGGCGTCATCGAAAGCCTCGCCTCGGGCTACATCGGCGACCTCACCGGCGGCGTGCTCGGCAGCAACTACCGCGACATCTTCGCGTTCCTCGTGCTGGTGCTGGTGCTGGTGCTGCGGCCGGCCGGCCTGATGGGGCAGCACAGCGGGGATCGCGCATGATCCCGCGCATCACCGCTCAGGGCTGGCGCTGGGCCGCATGGATCGCCGTCGCCGTGCTGCTGCTGGCACTGCCCTTCGTCACCGAAGCCCTGCTCGGCCGCACTTGGGTGCGCATCATCACCGTGACCCTGCTGTTCGTGATGCTCGCACTGGGACTGAACATCGTGGTCGGCTTCGCGGGGCTGCTGGACCTGGGCTACATCGCGTTTTTCGCGGTCGGTGCCTACACCTACGCGCTGCTCGCCTCGCCCCAGTTCGCCCTGCACTGGCCCTTTTTCGTGCTGCTGCCTCTGGGTGCGGCGCTGGCCGCCGTGTTCGGCATCCTGCTCGGCGCGCCGACGCTGCGCCTGCGCGGCGATTACCTGGCCATCGTCACGCTCGGCTTCGGCGAAATCATCCGGGTGTTCCTCAACAACCTCAACCGCCCGGTCAACATCACCAACGGGCCCCAGGGCATCACGCTGATCGACCCCTTGCAGATCGGCGGCTTCTCGCTGTCGCAGACGCATGTCGTCGCCGGACTGACGTTCTCTCCGGTGCACAATTACTACTTCGTGTTCCTGGCCTGCGCCGCGCTGTCGGTGATGCTGTCGCTGCGGCTGGAGCATTCGCGGATCGGGCGCGCGTGGGTGGCCATCCGCGATGACGAACTCGCAGCCTCGGCAATGGGCATCAACACACGCAACGTCAAGCTGCTGGCTTTTGCCATGGGCGCGACCTTCGGCGGCGTCGCAGGCGGGCTGTTCGCGTCATTCCAGGGGTTCGTCAGCCCCGAAAGCTTCCACCTGATCGACTCGATCATGGTGCTGTGCATGGTGGTGCTGGGCGGCATGGGCAATGTCGCCGGCGTGGTGCTCGGCGCGGTCCTGCTCACCGCGCTGCCGGAGGCGCTGCGCTACATCGGCCCGCTGCAGCAGCGCCTGCTGGGGGAAGTGCTGATCGATCCGGCGGACCTGCGCATGCTGCTGTTCGGCCTGGCGCTGGTGCTGATGATGCTTCTGCGCCCGGAGGGCCTGTGGCCGGCGCGCCGCCGCCATGTCGCCCGTGTTCCCGCCGGGGGATCCCGTGCCGGATGACGCCGTGCTCCTCGAAGCCAGCGGCATCCGCAAGCAGTTCGGCGGGCTCGCGGCGCTGTCCGACGTGTCGATCCGCGTCCGCCGCGGGGAGATTTTCGGCCTGATCGGACCCAACGGCGCCGGAAAGACCACGCTGTTCAACGTGCTGACGGGGCTATACCGGGCCGATGCAGGGGAACTGCGTTTCGACGGTGCGCGCATCGACGGCCTGAAGCCGCATGCGGTGGCGCGGCACGGCATCGCGCGCACCTTCCAGAACATCCGCCTGTTCGGCAGCATGACCGCGCTCGAAAACGTCATGGTCGGGCGCCACCTGCGCACCGCGACCGGCGTGCTCGGCGCGGTGTTCAGGACACGGCATGCGGTTGCCGAGGAGCACGCCATCGCGCAGCGCGCCCATGAACTGCTCGAATACTGCGGCCTGAACCATCGCGCCGGGAGCCTGGCCCGCGATCTGCCCTATGGCGACCAGCGCCGGCTGGAGATCGCGCGCGCCCTCGCCACCGAACCGAAACTGCTGGCGCTCGACGAACCCGCGGCGGGCATGAATGCGACGGAAACCGCGGCCCTGAGGACTCTGCTTGAGCGCATCCGCGACGAAGGCATCACGCTGCTGCTGATCGAGCATGACATGAAGCTGGTGATGGGCCTCTCGCACAGCGTGGCCGTGCTCGATTACGGCGAAAAAATCGCGGAAGGCGAACCCGCGGCGGTGCAGCGCGATCCCCGCGTGATCGAAGCCTATCTCGGCGGCGGTTTCGCCTGAAGGGATGCGCAATGCTTGACATCCGCCAGCTCGAAGTCGCCTACGGCGGCATCCGCGCCGTCAAGGGCATCGACCTCCGCGTGGCTGCCGGTGAAGTCGTGGCGCTGATCGGCGCCAACGGCGCGGGAAAAACGACGACGCTGAAGGCGCTGGCGGGGCTGCTGCGCCCGCGTGCAGGCAGCATCACCTATGACGGGACGGATGTCACCGGGAAACCGGCGTATCATCTGGTGCGGCGCGGACTCGCGCTGGTGCCGGAAGGGCGCGGGGTTTTCCCGCGGCTGACGGTATCGGAAAATCTGGCGATGGGAGCATATGTCAGGAACGACGCGACGGCCATCGCGCAGGATACGGAACGGGTCTGCACACTGTTTCCGCGGCTTGCGGAACGCCGCTACCAGATGGCCGGGACCCTGTCCGGCGGCGAACAGCAGATGCTGGCCATCGCGCGCGCGCTGATGTGCCGGCCGCGGATGCTGCTCCTCGACGAACCCAGCATGGGACTGGCGCCCCTGATGGTGCAGAAAATTTTCGAAACCGTGCGCCTGATTGCCGCCGAGGGCGTGACCATGCTGCTGGTCGAACAGAATGCGCGGCTGGCCCTCGAAACAAGCGACCGCGGTTATGTCATGGAAAGCGGCTGCATCGCGCTGGCCGATGATGCGAAGTCCCTGCTGTCGAACCCGCAGGTTCGGCGCGCCTATCTGGGTGAATGATCGTGACCACTGAAAAAATGCCTGCAAAGCCGGCCTGGAATGCCGAATCGCTGAAAGCCGCAGCAAGCACGCTGGCGCAGCGGCTTCACAACAACCGCGGCGCACGGCTGCCGCTGATCCTGCTCTGCGCGACGGCTCTGGTCGCGCTGCTTGGATTCATCTACGTGAAAAGCCAGGGCGTCGATTACCGCCAGCAAAGCGAAATCCTCGGTTATCTGCGCGAACTCCGGGAAATTGACGCCCGCTGGGACATCGAGGTGCTGCGCGCGCGCATCGATGGCGCCACGGGCAAGACGCTTGCCGCCAATGACCGCGGCGCACGCGCGCCGGAGCTGCTGCGCCGACTGAAAACCGCCGTTGCCGAAGTAGACAGCGGCGTACTTGAGCAGGGCCTGCCGCCGCTGGTCAAATCCTTCGAACACAAGACCGAGCTGATGACGCGTTACCGTGCCGCAGGCGCTGCCGTGACCCAGTCCCTCGGCCGCATGGTCGAGTTCGACGGGGAAATCGCCGGGCTGGTGCGCGGCGCCTGGCAAAGTGTGCCGCAACGCGAACGGCTGGTCGCCATCGAAAGCACCGCAGCCCTGCTGTTCGCGCACGTGATGCGTTACGCGGCCGACCCGACCGCCGCCGAACGCAAAAACGTCGAACTGTTCGCGGCGGACCTGCGCAAGGCGGGCAGCGGCATGCCGCCCGCCCTCGCCGAAGGGCTGGGCCGCCTGGACGCAACGGTGCAGCAGATTCTCGGCGCGAAGCCGGTTGAGGACGAACTGTTCCAGAAAATCTCGACGTCTTCGGCAGGGCCGCGAATCGACAGCCTCACCGATGCCTTCAGCGCGGAAACCGCCAACGCGCAGCTGGACAGCGAACGCTACCGGATCTACCTGATCGCCTATGCCGGCGCCCTGCTGATCCTGACCGGCTGGCTGCTGTCGCGGCTGGCGGTCAGCTACCGCCTGCTGGAATCACGGGTGCAGGAACGCACGCGCGAGCTGTCGGACGCGCTGCACCAGCTGAAGGAATCGGAGGCACAGCTGATCCAGACCGAGAAAATGTCCTCGCTCGGCCAGATGGTCGCCGGCATCGCGCACGAGATCAACACGCCGCTGGCCTACGTCAAGAACAGCCTGGGCTCGGTTGTCGGCAAGCTGCCGGAGGTGAAGAAGCTGATTGTCGAGACCAACAAGCTGCTGCGCCTGATGGAGGATGGCAGCCCCGATCCCGCCCGGCTGCAGGCGAAGTTCATGGCGGTGCGCGAACTGGTGCATCATTTCGCCGAGCACCAGGCGCTGGCCGAACTGGGCCAGCTCGCTTCCGACGGCCTCTACGGCATCGACCAGATTTCCGAAATCGTGCTCAACCTGAAGAACTTCAGCCGCCTTGACCGCAGCAAGGTCTCGAGCTTCAACCTGAACGAGGGCCTGGACAGCGCCCTGCTGCTGGCCAAGCATGAGCTGAAGCACCTCAAAGTGACAAAACAGTTCGGCGACATACCGGCCATCACCTGTTCGCCGTCGCAGCTGAACCAGGTTTTCCTCAACCTGATCAACAATGCGGCACAGGCCATCGAATCCGGCAGCGGCGAACTGACGCTGAGCACGCGTGTCGAAGATGCGGAGCATGTCACCGTCGAAATTGCCGACAACGGCAAGGGCATTCCGCCCGAAATCATGTCAAAGATATTTGACCCGTTCTTCACCACCAAGGCGGTGGGCAAAGGCACCGGGCTCGGGCTGTCGATTTCCTATAAAATCATCGAGCAGCACGGCGGAAAGATCAGCGTTGACTCCACCGTCGGCAAAGGCACCCGCTTCACCATCGTCCTGCCGCTGACCCCGCCGGTATCCGCAGAGCTCGAACAATAACCAACAATAACAATGGCCACAGACCACCCGCAGAAGATCGGCAAGTACGAGATCCAGGGCGTCCTCGGACGCGGCGGGATGGGCGTCGTCTACAAGGCCTTCGATCCGGCGATCCACCGCCAGGTGGCCATCAAGACCATCACCAAGTCGGCGATGGATCCTTCCGAACTCCAGTATGCGATCGCGCGCTTCCGGCACGAGGCGCAGGCCGTCGGACGGCTCACCCATCCGCGCATCGCAGCCATCTACGACTATGGCGAGGACGAGAACCTCGCCTATATCGTGATGGAGCTCGTCCACGGACGCTCGCTCTACGATCACCTGCAGAACAAGGCCAAATTCGATCTTGCCGAGGTCGGCGAAATCATCCGCCAGCTGCTTGACGGCCTGGGCTACGCCCATGCCCAGGGCGTGGTCCACCGGGACATCAAACCCTCGAACCTGCTGATCAACGATGATGGCCGCATCAAGATCAGCGACTTCGGCATCGCCCACATCGACACCTCGTCGCTGACGCAGATCGGCGAAATCATGGGGTCTCCGGGCTACATGTCGCCGGAGCAGTTCACCGGCGACGAGCCGGATGCCCGCACCGACATCTACGCCGCCGGGGTAATCGCATACGAACTGCTGACCGGTCGCAAACCCTTTACCGGCAGCAATGTCGAGATCATGCGCCAGGTGATCAGCGAAACGGCGCGCAATCCCTCCGAATTCAATCCGCAGATCTCCGCGCAGCTGGACTGGGCGACGCACAAGGCGCTGGCCAAGAAGCGCGAGGACCGTTTCCAGTCCGCGCGCGACTTTGCGCTGGCCTTTGTCCAGGGCATCGCCGCCAGCCTGCGCGCGGGCAAGGCCGCTGCGGCAGACACCGACGACACGCCGACCCAGCGCCTGGACCCGAAGCTGGTGTCCGCGGCGCGCGTGATCGCCGGCCTCAACGTTCCGCCCAAGACCGCCGCGGCCGCGCCTGCCGCCACTTCGGCGTCGCCGGTCGCGCCGACCTTCGACACGGCCGGCAAAAAAGCCAAGCTGCTGTTCGTGGACGACGAGGAACGCATCCTTAACGCGCTGCGTTCGGTGTTCCGCGGCCATTACAACGTGTTCACCGCCAGCAGCGGCCCGGAAGCGATGGAGTTCATGAAGCGCTTCCATCCGCACGTGGTGATCAGCGACCAGCGCATGCCGGAGATGACCGGCGTCGAGTTCCTGCGCCAGATCAAGGACCTCGCGCCGCACACGGTACGCATTCTGCTGACCGGCTACTCCGACCTCGCCTCGATCGTCGGATCGATCAACGATGGCGAGGTGTTCCGTTTCATCAGCAAGCCCTGGGACAATGCCGAAATCCAGAAAATCGTCGGCGAAGCGGCAGCCATCGCGCTGGAGCTTGCGGACATGGCGACGAGCCCGGTCATCCTGCCGGAAAAGCTGGACTGCGGCGTGCTGGTGATCGAAACCGGGCAGAGCGTGTTCCGCGCCGCCAATGAGCTGATCGGCGGCGTCTGCCCGGTGCTGCACGCGCCGGACATCGACCGCGCGCTGGCCGCGCTGCAGGAACAGGAAATCGCGGTCATCGTCGCCGACATCGGCCGCGGCGACGAGAAATCACTGGCGGCGTTCAAGCTGCTGAAGCAGGATCATCCTGAAATTCTCGCCATCGTGATGACCGAGGCTTCGGATTCGGAGCTGGTGATTGATCTGATCAACCAGGCCCAGGTGTTCCGCTTCCTGACCAAGCCGCTGAACCTGAAGCTGCTGCAGCAGCATGTGCAGGCGGCGCTGGCGCGTTACCAGTCATTCCGCAAGTCGCCCAAGCTGCTGAAACAGCACCGCGTCGCCGCAGCACGCGCCACCGACACTTCGCTGCTGGACACGCTGCGCAGCCGGATCCATTCGATCAAATCCTGGTTCGGCCGCTGACCCGGGCTAGATCCAGTCCCTCGCGACCAGAAAGTCGGTGTACAGGCGCGCCTCGGGCGTGCCCGGCTCCGGATGCCAGTCATAGCGCCAGTGCACCACAGGCGGCAGCGACATCAGGATGGATTCGGTGCGCCCGCCAGACTGCAGGCCGAACAGCGTGCCGCGGTCGAACACCAGATTGAATTCGACGTAGCGGCCCCGGCGATAAGCCTGGAAGTCCCGCTCGCGTTCGCCGTAGGCGAGCGTGCGGCGCCGTTCGACAATCGGCACATACGCCTGCAGGAAATGATCGCCCACACTGCGCGTCAGCGCAAAACAGGTGTCGAAGTCCGGTGCACCCAGATCGTCGAAAAAAATGCCGCCGACACCGCGCGGCTCATTGCGGTGTTTCAGGAAAAAATAGCGGTCGCACCATTGCTTGAACTTCGGGTGGTACTCCGCACCGAACGGCGCCAGCGCATCGCGGCAGGAACGGTGGAAATGCGCCGCGTCTTCGGCAAATCCGTAGTACGGCGTGAGGTCCATGCCGCCGCCGAACCACCACACCGGCTCGGCGCCCGGCTTTTCGGCGACAAAACAGCGCACGTTCATGTGCACGGTCGGCACATGAGGATTGCGCGGATGCAGCACCAGCGACACGCCCATGGCCTGGAATGAACGCCCGGCGAGCTCGGGACGCGCGGCGGAGGCCGACGGCGGCAGGTTGTCGCCGAACACATGCGAAAAGCCGACACCGCCCCGTTCGAACAGATGGCCGCCTTCGATCAGCCGGGTGATGCCGCCGCCGCCCTGCGGACGTTCCCAGGCATCGCGGATGAAGCTGCCGCCGTCCAGTTCGGACAGCTTGCCGACGATCCGGTCCTGCAGCCCCGTCAGATAGGCCTTGACTGCGGCGGTATCCATTGCGCTGCGCTCTATTTGCGCGAACCGCCGAGCGCGCGGTGGCCGATGTCGCGGCGGTGCTGCATGCCATCGAAGCGGATCTGGTCGACGATGTCGTAGGCGCGTTTCTGCGCGGTGCGCGTGTTGTGGCCCAGCGCGGTCACGCACAACACCCGTCCGCCGCTGGTCACCACATCCCTGCCGCGCAAGGCAGTGCCGGCATGGAACACGTGGAAGTCTTCGCCGGCAGGCGGCAGTCCGGCAATGACATCGCCCTTGCGCGGATCTTCGGGATAGTTGGCCGCAGCCAGCACCACCCCGAGGGCGACGCGCGGGTCCCATTCCGCTTCAACGCTGTCCAGCCTGCCGTCAATCGCGGCATCGAGCAGCACTGTCAGATCGCTCTTCAGCCGCATCATGATCGGCTGGGTTTCAGGATCGCCCATGCGGCAGTTGAACTCCAGCACCTTCAGTTCGCCGCCGGCGCCGATCATCAGCCCGGCATACAGGAAGCCGGTATACGGAATGCCGTCGGCGGCCATGCCGTGGATCGTCGGCAGGATCACTTCGCGCATCACCCGGGCATGCAC
>VFQT010003015.1_pt1 | contig 16041 bp, 12 predicted proteins | sample 3512381 | NCBI WGS metagenome assembly VFQT01 (sample SAMN10412376, study PRJNA504923) | tailings metagenome | isolation source: Relicate 2 Philex TSF3 active mining site | place: Philippines: Tuba, Benguet | collected 2017-08-29 | reverse complement strand
CTGGCGCTTCGGCGTGGACCTGGCTGCGACGGCCGGAGGCGTCGATGTGCGCGTCCATGACATCAACGAGTCGGGCATCGCGGTCCTCGGCCCGAGCGACCTGGCCGCCGCGGGGGAGCGCGTCGCAGTCGTCGTCTCCCCGCCCGAGGGGAGCGACCTTCCGGCGGTGCACGGAGTGGTCACGGTGAGCAGGGTGATCCCGAGCGGCAGCCGTTCCATCGTCGGAGGCCCGGTCGCATGGGATTCCGATCGGGATCGGCGAGGAGTGATCGCGCTGTGCTACGCCGACCTCGCCAATGCCGAGGACTCGGTCACGAAGACGGCGTAGGGACCGCGCCCGGGATCGTGCAGGAGCCCCTTCAGCGTCGCAGTGACGAGACCGCAGGCAGGCGGGGCACCCCGCGGGCGGCGATGTCGACCCGGTTGTCCTCGACGTAGTCGCCTGCCGAGGACCACCAGGAGATGCGGGCCTCACGGGCGCTGCTGGAGTAGGAGGCCCCTCGCTCGGCACGCATGCCGAGGTACCGGATCTGGTAGACCGCTCCGTCGAGGGAGGTGGCAAGCGGATCGGCGGCGCCGGCGCCGCTGCTGACCACACGGGACGAGTCTCCGCCGAAGGCGAGATATCGCGCGGGCAGCAGTGCGAGGAGTTCCTGCTGGGGATCGAGTTCCGTGGCTCGTGCGCGGCAGCCGAATCTGGCACGGCGGTCCTCGGCGATCGTGCCGGGGGATGATGCGCCGATGCGGCGGGAGCAGACCTCGGTTGCCGACCAGTAGGTGACCCGGCGATCGGTCTGCTCGCGGGTGGCGGTCGGGGTGTGGACGATCACGCGGGACGGCTCCCACCCGTCGCCCTCGTACGGGTAGTAGCTCTCGCGTGCGATGAACGGCCCCGAGAGCCGGGCTGCAAGCCGAGCGTCCATGGAGGCGACTCCCGGCATGGCGGCCCAGGTGGCGTCGCTCCCGAGCCAGGGCATGCGGGGCGGGACCGCCGTCGCGGCCGACAGCGGCACGGCCTTGGTCCTGTTCCCCCGGTCGATCCACAGGGCCTGACCATCGGCGGTCAGTCGCAGCACGTCTGAAGGCCGTGACGTCGCGATGGATCCGATGGTCGTCATGGATGCGGTGTCGACGACGGCGATCGGACCGTACTCCTCCAGAGAGCCCGCCGTGATGTTGATGAAGGCCCGTGAGCCGTCGGGGGAGAGGACGGGGCACTGGGTGCGTGCGGCGATGACGTCCTCGGCGATGACCTCGAGGGTCACGGGGTCGAGGGCTGCGAAGGCCGCCTGCCCGAACTCACCGGACGTCATCGTGTAGACGCGATCCCCGGAGGGACTGAAGAGGGCACAGCTCACGACCGGTGCCGTTCCCTGCTGGGCGGCCATCAGGGTCACGGGGTCGAAGGACGTCATGCGCCCGTTGACGATGGTCACCACCCGGTCCCCTGACGGGCTGACGGCGACGGGCGCTCTGCCCCTGCCGATCTGCGTCGTGGCGATCGTTGCCAGTGTCGCGGAGTCGTAGGCGGTGAGGTCCCCCTCCCACCAGCGCGTCGCGTAGAAGCGGCTGCCGTCGGAGTTGAAGGCGACGTCGGTGAAGTTCGCAGGTGCGGAGGCGAGGACCTCTCCGGACTGAGGGTCGAGGAGCAGTGCTGTTGATGTTCCCAGCAGGAAGAGCCGGTCGCCCCGAGGGCTCATGACCAGCGTGCCGTGGACGCCAGTCTTGCGGTTGCTGATGATTCGTCCCGTGTCCGCATCGACAACGGTGATGTATCCGTTGTTCGCGCCCGCCTCGGCCACGCTGGCGATGACACGGGTGCCATCGACGGTATAGACGAGGGACACCGTGTTCCCTGCAAGGGTGTATGCCTTGGCCCGGTCAGCACCGGGCTCAACCGCATGGGCGGCGGCAGTCGACGACGCCATGAGCGCGACCAGCAGGGACACGGCGAGACCAGCGGCCCGCTTCATGGTCTCTCCCTTGTCAGCCGAATCGCAGCAGCGTACTGCGCGAAAGTCGGGGATCCGGCCGGGAAGATAGGCCGATGCGCTCCCACGTCACGGCGACCTTCGCTGTGGTGACTCCGGCAGCTCGCCGGATCCTCGTGGGCAACCTCATCTCGGCGATCGGCAGCGGGGTGACGCTGCCCTTCCTGATCATCTACCTCGGCCAGGTCAGGGGACTCGGAACAGCCACGGCGGGCTTCCTCATCGGGTACCTCGCGGTCGTCGCGGTTGTCTGCACGCCGGTCGTCGGGTCAGTCGTCGACCGATTCGGCCCACGGCCGGTGCTCATGACCGGCCTGGTCGTGACAGCCATCGGGGTGGGCTCCCTCGGGTTCGTCTCGACGATCCCGGCGGCACTGGTGGCACTCACGGTGCTGGGCATCGGCGACTCCACCCTGTGGGCGCCGCAGGCCGCCCTGTACGCCCGCGTGACACCGCGCGAGGACCGGCAGAAGCTCTTCGGCCTGCAGTTCATGTGCCTCAACCTCGGGCTCAGCATCGGCGGGGTGGCGGGTGCGCTCATCGCCGATGTCGCTGCCCCCGGAACCTTCGTGCTGCTGTATTTCGTCGATGCCGTCACCTTCCTCGTCTACCTCGGCATCCTGATCCCGATGCGCGGCGTGGGGGTGGGTCACACCGACGACACCGACGACACCGACGACACCGACGACACCGACGACACCGACGACACCGGGTCGGACCGGCGCCCGGGCGGGTATCGCGAGGTCTTCCGTGACCGCGCGGCGGTGCGCCTGGCGCTCGGGGCAGTGCTGCTCGTCACGTTCGGCTACGGCTCGCTCGAAGTCGGCCTCCCGGTCTACATCACCGAGGTGGCGGGCCTGGATCTGTCACTCGTCGCGGTGGCGTACGCCGTCAATGCCGGATCGATCGTCATCGGCCAGCTGTTCGTCCTGTCCTTGATCCAGGGCCGCTCGCGCAGCCTTCTGGCCGGACTCGTCGGGCTGCTGTGGGCGGTTTCGTGGCTGGCCATCGGCGCCTCTGCGATCGTCCCGATGTCGGTGGCGGCAATCGTCATCATCGTGGGGGTGCTGATCTTCGCGTTCGGGGAGACGATCTACTCGCCCGTGGCGCCTGCCATCACCAACGACCTCGCCCCCGAGCATCTGCGGGGCCGCTACAACGCCATGGTCAGCTGGACCTGGGCGGTGTCGGGTGTCGTGGGACCTGGTCTGGCCGGGGTGCTCCTCGGTGCCGGGCTGGTGTCGTTGTGGCTGCTGGTGGTGATCCTCGGGCTGGTTGCCGGTTCGGTGCTGCTCGCGAGCCTGCGCAGGTTCCTGACACCCGCGCAGGACGGCCGGGTCTAGTCGGACGAAGCGGGGGCCTCTGCCGGCAGGACGGTCAGATTGCGCACGGAGCGCGAGAGCAGCGCGCCCAGGATCGCCGCCGCCGATATCGCTGCCGCGATCAGGAACACGGTCGTCAGGCCGAGGAGCCCGACGAGCGGGCCCGCCAGTGCGACGCCCAGAGGGCCGAGCATCAGGGAGCCGAGGGCGTCGTACGAGCTCACCCGGGAGAGCGAGTCCCGAGGCACGCGTGACTGCACGGCCGTCACCCAGACCACGTAGAAGAGCTCGACCGCGATGCCGACGAGGAAGGCCCCGAGGGAGACGACGGCCAGGGGCATCTCCAGGGCGAGGGTCACCTGCCACACCGGGAGCGCAAGGGTCACCAGCATGCCCACGAGGAGCGGGCGGGTCAGGTGCAGGCGCACCGCGAGGACGCCGCCGAGCAGGAGACCTACGGCCTGCGCTGCGAGCACGACGGACCATCCCCGTGGGCCGCCGTAGACGTCGTCGGCGAGAACCGGACCGAGCACCTGCTCGGAGCCGTGCCAGGCCATGACGATGAAGCTGAAGGCCACCACCACGACAACGACCCAGCGGTAGGAGATGAAGACCCCCCAGCCGCTGACGATGTCGGCGAGCATGGACTCGCCGGTGTGCCGTCTTCGCGACAGGTGGCGAAGCGACCACACGAGCAGGCCCGCGATGATGAAGCTCGCGGCATCGACGGCCAGTGCGACCCCCGAGCCGGCGAACGCGACGATCGCCCCACCGGTGCTCGCACCCAGGATGTAGCCGACGTTCTGTGCGATAGAGACGAGGGCATTGGCCGGCTGGAGTCGCTCTGCGGCGACGACGTCGGGTGTGAGCGCGGCGAAGGCTGGGTACCAGAGTCCGTTCAGCGCGCCCACTCCGAGAGCGAGGACGGCCAGGACCGGGACACTGGCCGTGCCCGTGATGAACAGGACCGCCTGCGTGAGGACCAAGGCGCTGATCATCATGTCGGCAGCCCCCACGAGCCGTGCAGCCCCGTAGCGATCGGCGAGCGCCCCGCCGAAGGGGAGTACGACGAGGACAGCGACTGCTGTCGCCGCAAGCACGATGCTGAGCGATGTGGGGGTGGCCCCGGGGATGGCAAGCACGCCGAAGGCGAGGGCTATCGGCTGCATGCCGTTCCCGACATTGCTGATGAAGCGGGAGGCGAAGAATCGACGGAAGTACGGGTCCGCGACCAGTTCCCGGGTGGCGGACTGCATCAGGTCGCAGCTGCGGGTGCTGCGGTGAGCGGGAAGTGGCAGGCGACCTCGTGGCCTCCACCCAGGTCGCGCAGGAGCGGCTTCTCGGTGCGGCAGCGATCCTGGGCGATATGGCACCTCGTGTGGAAGGTGCACCCCGAGGGAGGTTCGAGCGGGCTCGGGGGGTCACCGCGCAGCACGATGCGCTGCCGATTCGTCTGTGCGACGGGATCCGGCACGGGGATGGCCGACATGAGGGCGAACGTGTACGGGTGCAGCGGATGGGCGTAGAGGTCCTCGCGGGCGGCCACTTCGACTATGGCCCCGAGGTACATCACGGCGACGCGCTGAGCGATGTGGCGCACGACGGCGAGGTCATGCGCGATGAACAGGTATGACAGCTGGAAGTCGTCCTGCAGCGTGGTCAGCAGGTTGAGGATCTGCGCCTGGATCGAGACGTCGAGGGCGGAGACCGGCTCGTCGCAGACGATGAGCCGCGGGTGCAGGGCTATCGCGCGCGCGATCCCGATGCGCTGGCGCTGGCCACCGGAGAACTCGTTCGGATAGCGGTTCACGTGCTCGGGGTTGAGGCCGACACGGTCCATGAGGTCCTGCACCGCGGCGCGAATGCCGCCGGGAGGATCCACCTTCTGGATCCGGAAGGGGGCCGCGATGATCGAGCCGACGGTCTGGCGCGGGTTCAGCGCGTTGAACGGGTCCTGGAAGATCATCTGGGCCTCGCGCCGCATCGGCCGCAGCTGACGTCGGCTGAGCGAGGTGATGTCGGTGCCTTCGATCTCGACCCGGCCTGACGTCACCGGCAGGAGCCGGAGGATGGCGCGCCCGGTCGTGGACTTGCCGCACCCGCTCTCGCCGACGAGCCCGAGGGTCTCGCCGGGGCCGATGCTGAGGCTGACGCCGTCGACTGCCTTGACCTGACCGATCGTCCGCGGGAACACCCCACGGCTCCGCACCGGGAAGTGCACCTTCAGGTCGGTCACCCGCACGATCTCGCTCATGCGTCACCTGCCGTGCCGTCGACCAGGTGGCAGCGAGCGGTGTGGCCGGGGCTGACCTCGTGCAGCGGGGGCTCTGACGTCCGGCACAGGTCATCGGCCACGCGCGAACGCTCTCGGCACCTGGGGTGGAACACGCATCCGGAGGGCAGTCGGATCAGGGAGGGGGGGTTGCCGGGAATCGGATCGAGGCGCTCCGTGCGATCCTCGTCCAGGCGTGGCACGGACGACAGCAGGCCCTGCGTGTAGGGCATCGAGCTGCGGTAGTACACGTCGTCAGTGGGCCCGTACTCGACAACGCGACCCCCGTACATGACGCACACATGATCCGCCATCTCGGCGACCACTCCAAGGTCGTGGGTGATGACGATCATGGTCGTGCCGGTCTGCTGCTGCAGTTCCATCATCAGGTCGATGATCTGCGCCTGCACGGTCACGTCGAGCGCGGTCGTCGGCTCGTCCGCGATGAGCAGGTCTGGCCCGTTGATCAGGGCCATGGCGATCATGACTCGCTGTCGCATTCCACCGGAGAGCTGGTGAGGGTAGTCATCGACCCGACGCTCGGGAGCGGGAATGCCCACGCGGCGGAGTCCGTCGATCGCCATCGTGCGGGCCTGCGACTTGCTCACGTCCTGATGGACGCGGACGGCCTCCACGAGCTGATCACCGATCCGGTAGAACGGATGGAGGCTCGACAGGGGGTCCTGGAAGATCATCGACATCACGGACCCGCGCATGCGGCGCACGTCATCCGGGTCGCACTCGAGCAGGTCGGTGCCGTCGAGCATGACGTGGCCGGAGACCTGGGCCGCACGTGGATTGAGCAGGCCCATGACGGCCTGAGCCGTGACCGACTTGCCCGAGCCGGATTCGCCGACGATGGCCATCGTCTCGCCCGCGGCCACGGAGAAGCTGGCACCGGCAACCGCACGCACTGTTCCGTCGTCGGTGGGAAAGTCCACATGGAGATCGCGAACCTCCAGGAATGCACCCGTCATGAGACCCTCACCCGCGGGTCGATGTACGCGTAGAGGATGTCGACCACGAGGTTGGCGATGATGACGAATGTCGCTGTGATCAGCGTGACGCCGACGAGGATCGACTGGTCGGGGTTCGTGACGGACGAGATCGCCAGGCTGCCGAGGCCGGGCAGGCTGAAGATCGCCTCGAGGATGATCGCCCCGCCCAGCAGTCCGGCGAGGTCGAGGCCTGCGGCCGTCACGATCGGCGTGAGTCCGGCGCGCAGAGCGTGCTTGCCGATCACCGTGCGCTCAGGTAGTCCCTTCGCCCGGGCTGTGCGGATGTAGTCGTCACCGAGGGTCTCGAGCATCTGGCTGCGCGTGAGGCGTGTGTAGAACGCCGCGTAGAGGATGGCGAGCACCAGCCACGGCAGGATCATCGTCTGCAGGAACTGGACAGGGTCGTCCCATGGATGCTCATAGCGGGGGAAGGGCAGGATCTGCCAGCGGATGATGACGAAGTAGATGACGACGAGTCCGAAGAAGAACGAGGGCAGGGAGTAGCCGACCAGGGCGATGCCCGTGATCGCCTTGTCCTGCCAGCCGCCGCGCCGCAGGGCGCTGTAGATGCCGAGAAGCACGCCGCCGACGATGAAGATGATGAAGGCGCCGAGTGCCAGGAAGATCGTGGTGGGGAGTCGATCGAGGATCAGCTCGAGGACGGGCTCGGACTTGGTGAAGGACCAGCCGAGGCACGGGGCCTCGCAGACGACGGCACCCTCTCCGACGCCATAGGTGCGTCCGACGAAGATCGCCGAGAGGAACAGCCAGTACTGCTCGAAGACCGACTTGTCGAGCCCGAGCCGGATGCGGTTGAGCTCGATGGTCTGGTCGGTGCAGATCTTCCCGCAGGTCAGTCGTGCGACATCGGCTGGAAGCAGGCTGAAGAGGACGAAGACGGCGAAGCTGAGGAGCAGGAGAAGGAGCACCATGATGAGGACACGTCGAAGGACGTACGCACCCACGATGCCCCTCCTCCCGATCCGACGAGTTGTTCAGGGGGAGGGCGGTCGGACCGCCCTCCCCCTGAGTGCGGCCGCTACTGGACCGCGTACATGATCGGGTAGGGGTACGACCCGTACGCCGACCAGCTGAAGACCGGACCGACATTCGTCCCGGCAAGGCGCTGGTCGCGCCCGAACCGGGTCGGGACGATCCACATCTTCTTCGCGGCCTCCTTGCTCAGCTCGTGCCAGAGCTCCGCCTGCTTCTGCCGATCGAGCTCCTGCGAGGCGGTCTTGACCTTCGCGGCGAAGTCCGGATCGTCGACGCGGGAGAGGTTCCAGCCCTGCACGAACAGCGGCGGAAGCACCGTCGAGGCGTTGGGCCAGTCAGCGCCCCACCCGCCGAGCATGACCTCGTTGGGGTTGTCGAAGACGACGCCGTAGTACTGGCCCTGCTCGATCGGATTCGGCTTGACCGTGATGCCGGCGCGAGCCAGGGACTCCACCCAGATGGCCGCGGCCTTGTCGTTGTCCTCGGTCTGGGAGTAGTCGAGTGTGATCGCCAGATCGGATACGCCGGCCTCGGAGAGCAGCTTCTTGGCCAGCTCGGGATCACCGTTCGGCGGCACGGGGGCCCCAAGCAGGCCATCCCACAGGCCGGTGGGCGCGTAGTCGATGCCGATGTTCGGCTTCACAGCACCGTCCGCGTAGTCGCCGCCGAAGGTGCCACCGGCATTGAGCAGGAGTGCCTCACGGTCGAGCGCGGCGCCGATCGCCTGACGCACCTTCTCGTCCGGCACCTTCTCGGTGTTGATCGCCGCGTAGAGGGTGTAGGCATCGAAGGCGTCGATGCGGCGTGACTCGTACTGCGGATCCTCGAAGACGACGGGCAGGGACGCGGTGGTCAGGCTCTGCACCATCGCGTAGGCGTCCTCACCCGAACTCTGCATGACACGCTGCTCGCCGACGGTCTCCTCGATGCCGAAGTTGACCACCCACGAATCCGGAAGCGCGAGACGGTAGGGATCGCTGTCCTTGTTCCAGTTCTCGTTCCGGACGAGAGTCAGGTTCCCGCCCGGACCCTTGGTGTACTCCTGGATCTTGTACGGGCCGTTGGACATGGGCCTGTTGGCGTACTCCTCACCCGTGACCATGCCTGCGGGCACGGGGCTGAAGCCCAGGGTGACCGTGTAGTTGAAGTCCGGTACCGGCTGGTTCAGGTTGAAGGTGATGGTCTTGTTGTCATCTGAGCACGTCACGGCCTTGTCGAACAGCTCCTGGCCGGTGCCGTCCACTGGGCCGAGGTACTGCGAGCTGCCGTCCTCGTTGGTGGGGATGTCGAGGTACGTCACCGCGTAGACCGGCCCGCCCTCGGTGAGACCGATGTCGAACTGCCGCGAGGTGCCGTACGCGACGTCGGCGCAGGTGACCGGCGAGCCGTCCTCCCAGGTGATGCCGTCGCGAAGGGTGAACGACCACACCTTGCCGCCCTCGGAGGGCGTGCCGGTGTCGGTCGCCATGTCAGGCACCAGCGTCGTGCCCTCGGCATCGCCCTCGGCCACCTGGTAGGCCGTCAGGCTGCGCTGGATCGTCGCGCCGAGGAAGGCGAGATCCTCACCCGTGTAGACCACCTGCGGGTCGAGAGTCAGGAGCTGCTCGGCGGAGCTGAGGATCGTCAGGGTGCCGCCGGCCTGCCCCGGGCCACCCGCCTCCGCCGGCTCCTCGGCGGGTGCCGACTCGGCAGCGCTCCCCTCAGTTCCTGCTGCAGCCTCATCGGAGGCGGTGCCTCCGCCTGATCCGCCGCACGCGGCCAGGATCAGGGAGGCGATGGCAGCTGTCGCTGCAACCGCCGCCCCTCGTCGGACTCTGATCATTGCCCTACCTCCACTCCTTCTTGGGTGGTGTCGTCAGACACCCTGCCTTCCGGCGCATCACCGACTGATGTTCGGCTACCGGGAAGTCATGAGATGTGATCATCGATCGACCGCCTTGGGGTCGAGAGCATCACGGATGGAGTCGCCGACGAGGTTGAAGGCGACGACCACGATCACCAGCAGCGTGCCGGGGATGAACAGGTACGACGGGATGAGGGTGAAGTACTGGACGGAGTCGGCGAGCATCGCCCCGAAGGAGGGCTCCGGAGGAAGCACACCGATACCGAGGAAGGACAGCACAGCCTCGACTGCAACGTAGATGGGAAGCAGGAGGGTGGCGTAGACGAGGATCGGCGCCCACAGGTTCGGGAGGATCTCGCGGACGAGGATGCGCGGGGTGCTGGCCCCGAGTGAGATCGCAGACTCGACGAACTCGCGTTCGCGCAGGCTGAGCACCTCGCCGCGCACGATGCGCGCAAGATAGGGCCAGCCGAAGATCCCGAGCACGAGGATCAGGTACGTGATGCGGGAGGCGTTGCCCTCGGGCACTCCGAGCGACGTCAGGCGCTGGGTGAGGGAGCCGGACAGCGCGACGATGATCAGCAGGAACGGGAACGCGAGGATGACATCCATGAATCGACCGAGCACCCCGTCGAGCCAGCCGCGCGCGTAGCCGGAGACGATGCCGAACACGGTGCCGAGGACGACCACGAGGATGGTGGCCGAGAAGGCGATGAGGAGCGAGATCCGAAGGCCGTAGAGGAGTCGCGCGAAGAGGTCACGCCCGGTGCCCCACTCCACCCCGAGAGGGTGGTTGGCGCTGATGCCGCCCCAGGGCCCGATGGGCTTGCCACCGGAGGTGTCGATCGCGGTCTTGTCGAGTGAGTACGGGTCGACCCCGACCAGGCCCGTCACGACGGGGGCGAACAGGGCCAGCAGCAGGATCACGAGCAGGATGCTCGAGGAGATGATGAACGTCCGGTCGTGACGCAGCCTGGACCATGCGATCTGTGACAGTGAGCGTCCGGGGATCTCGGTCTCGATGACGTGATCGGTCGACGTCGACACCGCACCACCCCCCTCTGCCTCGGGCGTGCTGAGCGCTGATGCGCTGGCGACTGGTCAATGTACGCCCGAAATGCCGGTCCGCCCCGGGAATCGGGAAATGCACCCTTGCCGCGCGCCGTTACCCCGTTGTTATCCTCTGCCGGCCCTCCTGACCTGGCCCGGGTTCAGTAGCGTGCCCGCCATGGACGACCAGTCCCTGCACGGCGGCCAGCACATCGTCGACAGCGCGCGAGCAGCGGGCGTGACGTCCGTCTTCACGCTCTCCGGTGCCCACGTCTTCCCCGTGTACGACGCAGCCGTCGGGGGCAGGGTGCGCGTGGAGTCCACTCCCGACCGCAGGGCGGTCGAGCGTGAGGGTCCACTGCGCCTCGTTGACACCCGCCATGAGCAGACCGCCGTGTTCGCGGCCGAGGCGGTCGGACGCCTCACGCGCACTCCGGGATTCGCTGCGGTGACGGCCGGGCCGGGGGTGACGAACGCGGTGAGCGGGATCGCCACAGCCTGGTTCAACCGCACACCTCTCGTCGTCCTCGGCGGTCGGTCCCCTGACTCACGGTGGGGGCAGGGCGCGCTCCAGGAGCTCGATCAGCCTCCACTGCTGGCATCGATCACCAAGGACGCCTGGACGACGCATGACGTCGCGCAGATCCGAGGAGATGCCGACCGTGCCTTCCGTCTCGCCGCCTCGGTGAGGCGCGGACCGGTGTTCTGGGACATCCCGATCGATGCCATCTACGGCTCTGCGCCCCGGGTGCCCCACGAGGCCGTCGAGCCGTCCCGTGCCGGCGCGCCGGACCCGGACGCGCTGGCCCGCGCGGCACACCTGTTCGACGCTGCGAAGCGTCCCCTGGTGATCCTCGGCAGCGGGGTGTGGATGTCGGACTCGATCGAGGCGGCGCGTCACCTGGTCGCCGGGCGGGGCGTTCCCGTCATCGCCAACGGCATGGGACGGGGAGTGATCCCCTCGTCCGATCATCGCCTTGTCACGCGCGCGCGATCCACGGCGTTCCGCGAGGCGGATCTGGTCATCGTGGTCGGAGCACCCCTGGACTTCCGGCTCGGATATGGGGTCTTCGGCGATCCGGGCGCGCCGGTGGTCCACATCGTCGAGCATCCCGATGACGCCGTCCCCGCAGCGACCGTAGAGGTCGCACTGGTCGGTGACCTGTCGGCGGCACTGGAGCACCTGGCCGATGGGCCGTACGTGGATGCCGCATGGGCCACCCGACTGCACGATGCTGCCCGCGCGGCAGTCGACGCCGACCGGGCCGACCTGGAGAGCACCTCCGATCCCATCCACCCGGCGCGGATCTACGGCGAGCTCCTGCCCCGACTCACCGCCGATGCGGTGGTGATCGGCGATGGCGGTGACTTCGTGTCGTTCGCGGGACGCTACGTCGAGCCGGACCAGCCCGGGCGCTGGCTTGATCCGGGCCCCTACGGCTGTCTGGGCACCGGCCCCGGCTTCGCCCTGGCGGCTGGCATCACCCATCCCGGTGCACCGCTGTTCCTGCTGATGGGCGACGGCGCCGCAGGATTCGCACTGTCCGACATCGACACTCTCGTGCGGCACCGGATCCCCGCAGTGATCGTCGTCGGCAACAACGCCGGATGGGCGCTGGAGAAGCACCCGATGCGCTGGCTGTACGGGTACGACGTGATCGCCGACCTGCCGTCGACAAGGTACGACGAGATCGCCATCGCCCTCGGGGGAGGCGGGGAGACGGTGACCGACCCGGCACAGATCGGTCCGGCGCTCGACCGGGCCATGGCTGCCGGCATGCCCTATCTGGTCAACGTCCTGACCGATCCCGAGGCTGCCTACCCGAGGTCGACCCTGGGCATCTGACGCACTTGCGCCCGTGCGTGTGCCTCGCCCGCCTACCATCGGCCCATGACGCTGTCCCGACGCCGGTTCATGGCGGGAGTCGCCACCCTCGCCGGAGCCTGGGGGCTGTCACGCGAGGCGCTCGGTGCCGCGCTGGCGAACCCCCTGCGCGCCCAGGATGCGCCGACGACCCTGCTGCAGACCATCAAACTGAGCGCCCAGCCGGTCCGCGGGGTCTATCGCACGCTGCTCGCCGGTCCGGGTGAGGAGTTCATCCCGCGCTTCGACGTACTGGGGCGCACCGCGGACCAGGCGCGCACCGCCAGGCGTCGTTCGCTGTACTACCTGGCCCACCTGTCGGACATCCATGTCATCGACGCCCAGACGCCCGCGCGCATGGATGCGATCCAGAGCATCTCGCCGAGCCTGTTCACCGATGCCTGTCGGCCGCAGGACACCCTGACCGTGCACGTGCTGTCGTCCGTGGTCGACAGTGTCGTCGCGGCCCAGACGAGCCCCGTCACCGGAGCCCCACTCGCCGGCGCCCTCAGCACCGGCGACAGCGCCGACAACCTCTCGACGCTCGAGACCCGGTGGTACATCGACATCCTCGATGGCAAGGAGGTCACGCCGAACAGCGGTGCTGTCGGGGTGTACGAGGGTCCGCAGGTGTGGTCAGAGGCCACCTACGCCTATCACCCTGAGGATCCCTCGGGTGACGTGTACGGGGCACGCGGGTTTCCGGTCGTCCCCGGGATGCTCACCGCGGCGGTGTCCAACCCTGTGTCGTCGCAGGGCATGCCCGTGCCGTGGTACCAGGTGTACGGCAATCATGACGCCACCTTCATGGGCACCTTCCGGCCCGATCCCGCGCTGTTCGCCTGGGCGGTCGGCGATCGCAAGGCTGCCCTGGGCGAGGCCCTCGGACCCAACTGGCTCCAGGGCTACGGCAGTGACCTCAGCGTGGCGCAGATCGCCCTCAACGCGATCCGTCAGCAGATCGGCCTCCTCCCGGGCATGAGGGCCGTGACGCCGGACCCGGCCCGGCGGCTCCTCCAGCGCACCGAGTTCATGCAGGCTCATCTGGATTCGCCCGCCGTGCCCGGTCCGGTCGGCCACGGCTGGACGCAGGCGAACGTCGACTCGGGGCAGACGTGGTGGTCGGCCGACCTGACTCCCTACCTGCGGGTGTTCGGGCTCGACACCTGCAACATGGTCGTCGGTGCCGACGGCGCGGTGCCTGAGGATCAGTTCACCTGGCTCGAGAGCGAACTCGCGAAGTGCCAGGCCGAGGGGCGGCTGGCGATGGTCTGCAGCCACCACAACTCCTTCACCCTCGACAACAGCGCGATGCCCGTCTGGGGCGGCCCGAGGCTGGTGCACGCGGAGGAGTTCATCGCGATGCTCAACCGCTATCCCGTCCTCGTCGCGTGGCTGAACGGACACACGCACATCAACACGCTCACGCCGCATCTGCGTGACGGTGGGGGCTTCTGGGAGATCACGACGGCTTCGTGCGTCGACTTCCCGCAGCAGCAGCAGCTGGTGGAAGTGGTCGACAACCGTGACGGCACCATGTCGATCTTCGTCACGGCGCTCGACCATGCGGCTCCTGCCACGTGGACCCGTGGCGATCTCAGCCAGACGGGTCTCGCATCCCTCAGCAGGGAGCTCGGTGCCAATGCCTGGCTCAACAATCCGGCCCTGCGTGCTGGGACCCCGCTGGACCGCAATGTCGAACTGCTCCTCCCGGCGCCGTTCGACCTCAGCCGCATCTCCGACGAGGCACTCGAGGTCGAGCAGATGAAGGCACGTTCACAGCTGATGGCCCACGGAGGTGCGGCATGAGGACGATCCACATGGCTGGCGTCGTGTCGGCGGCGCTGTCGACCCTTCTGATGCTGTCGGCCTGCTCGCAGGTCAACGAACTGACGCCGGTCAGCGGCGACACGATCACGAGCGTGCGCAATGCCACCTACGACGTCCTGGTCGAGCAGCAGGTGCCGATCCTCGAGGCTCCCGTGTGCACGGTCAATGAGGCCGGATTCACGTGCATCGGGTCGACCGTCGACGGCACTGCGATTACGTCCACCGCCAGCGCCAGCAAGCCCATCGACCTGGTGGTCGAGGTCGACGGCCAGCCCATCTACGTCGGCACGGTGCAGGACGTGCTCGACGCCGCGCTCCTGGAGTCCTCGTGACCACCATGATGCAGGCACCGCTCTATCGCTGGAGTGCGCTCGCGACCGCCCTCGTTCGCATGTGGCGGGGCTGGCGCGTGGTGATCCCCGTCGTCATCGTCAATGCCGTCATCCAGTCGCTCCTCCTCCTCGGGCAGCCACGTCCGTACCTGACGCTGAGCTTCGTGCTCCTGGCTCTGGTCTCCTTCGCGGTGTTCACGGTGGCATTCGGGGCCGTGACTGCCGCCGCGCTGCAGGCGTCCACCGGCAGCGTCTCTGCCGCGGATGCCGTTGCCAAGGTCAGGGCGCGTGCGCTGCCTCTGTTCGCCTGGGCCCTCGCCTGGGCCCTCGTCGTCGTGCTTGGCCTCGCGCTCTACGTCATCCCGGGCCTGATCATCCTGGCGCTCACGCCCTATCTGCTGATCGCCGTGGTCGACGGACAGCGGAATCCGCTGCTGGCGAACCTGCGCGCGATCGGCGCGCGCTGGGGCCGATGGCTGGTGACGACCATCGTCGTGGGAGTGGTGCTGGCCGTTCTGTGGCTGCTCTCCAATGTCGACGGGTTCTTCGTCGGCGGCCCCCTCGGCGCCCTGATCGGGTGGCTCGTTCTCGGCCTGGTCGCGTCGTGGCTGACGTGCGCGTGGGCGCTGATCTACCGCTCCGCGGTGGGTCCGGCGGCGGCGCCTCCCGGCTGGGATCGCGAGCAGCGCTAGCCTTCCCCCATGGCGCGCGGATCATGGGGTCAGAGTCGGCTGCTCACGACGAAGTCCTGGGCGGTGATCAAGGAGAACCGCTACCTGCTGGCCTTCCCGGTCATCGGCTTCCTGGCCAGCCTGATCCCGCTGGCGATCTTCTGGATCCCGGCGGGCCTGCTGCTGCTCAACAACCAGAACGTGGCCGGTATCGCCCTCGCGATCATCGGGATCTTCGCCAACCAGATCGTGCTGTCCATCGCCTCTGGCGGGCTCGTCGCCGCTGCCGACACCGAACTCAGCGGTGGCGACTCATCCATCGGTCACGGGATCGCGCGGTCCATCGCGCGGATCATCCCGCTCATCGGCTGGGCCTTCATTGCCACCGTCGTGAACGTGATCGTCGGCTTCATCCGCGGCAACGGCAACGGCGGTGCGGCTGACGCGCTGCGCAACATCGCGGCAGCAGGCGCCCTTGCCATGTGGTCGCTGGTCACGTTCTTCGTGCTGCCGTTCATCATGCTCGACGGTCAGGGGCCGATCAAGGCGATCAAGAGCTCGTTCGCCCTCTTCAAGGCCAAGTGGGGCATGCAGATCTTCGGCGGGGTGCGCATCGGCGGCATCGTCGGCCTCGTCACGATCCTGCCTGGCGTCGTCCTCGTCGTCCTCGGCGTCGTGGCGGCAACGGCCGGTGGTACGGCGCTCGTCGCCGGTGGAGTCGGCCTGATCGTCGTCGGCATCCTGCTGTTCATGGTCGGTGCGCTCCTGCTGTCGACGATGCGGGGGATCTTCTCGGTCGTGCTGTTCAGGTACGCCAAGGACGGCGTCGTCGAGGGCGGGTTCACCGAGCAGGAGCTCGCGGGAGCCGTGCG
>VFQT010003014.1_pt1 | contig 16041 bp, 19 predicted proteins | sample 3512381 | NCBI WGS metagenome assembly VFQT01 (sample SAMN10412376, study PRJNA504923) | tailings metagenome | isolation source: Relicate 2 Philex TSF3 active mining site | place: Philippines: Tuba, Benguet | collected 2017-08-29 | reverse complement strand
CAGACCGACATTGCCAAGGCGGCAAAGGAACTGTCGGTCGACAAGTGATCTGACGTCATGCCGGTACTCGACCTGATGTCGGGCTTCATCGCCGAGCTGCGCAGCGCAGGTCTTCCGGTGTCGCTCACCGAGAACCTGGACGCCATGGAGGCGGTCAAGGAGATTCCGATCGAAGACCGTGACGCGTTCAAGTACGCGCTCGGGGCGACGCTCGTGAAGAGCAACGCGCACTGGCGTGCCTTCGAGACGATCTTCGAGGTGTATTTCTCGCTGCGGGGACCCGAATACGACATCACCGAGGTCGGTGCGGACGCCGACGCCGAGATGTGGCGGGAACAGCAGGAGCAGCGACAGGGCGACGGGAAGGGCCAAAGCGGCGGAAGCATGGATTCGCTCACGCCGGAAGAGATCGCTCAGATGCTCATGTCGGCGCTCATGAACGGCGACCAGGCGATGATGCGTGCGCTCGCGCGTCAAGCAGTCCAGCGATTCGCCGGCATGGAGCCGGGGCGACCCGTCGGTGGGACCTATTACTTGTACCGAACCCTGCGCAACCTCGACCTCGACAACATGCTCGAGAAGTTGATGAAGGCAAACAAGGAGATGGCTGCCGAGGAGCTCACGCCGCTCGAAGAACGCCTCGAGCGCGACGAGTTCGAGACCCGCATCGAACAGTTCAAGCAGGAAGTCGAGGCCGAGATCAGGCGTCGACTCGTCGCTGATCGCGGAGCCGAGGCGATGGCAAAGACGTTGCGCAAGCCGCTGCCAGAAGACGTCGACTTCATGCACGCCAGCCGAGACGAGATGCAGAACTTGAAGAAAGCATTGCAGCCGCTCACGCGCAAGCTTGCGGCTCGGCTCGCTCGCAAGCGCCGCCACGGCAGGCGTGGCCCACTTGATTTCCGCAACACGGTGCGTCATTCGTTGAGCTACGGCGGAGTGCCGGCCGACCCGAAGTTCAAGTACCCACGACCGGCCAAGCCCGAATTAATGGTGGTCGCCGACATCTCGGGGAGCGTCGCGGCGTTTGCCCGCTTCACCCTGATGCTCGTCTATGCGATCCAAGGTCAGTTCTCCAAGGTGCGCTCGTTCGTGTTCATCGACGGCATCGATGAGGTGACGAGCTATTTCAAGGCGACCGAGGACATCAGCGAAGCGATTCACCGGGTGAACACCGAGGCCGACGTCGTGTGGGTGGACGGACACAGCGACTACGGGCACGCCTTCGAAGTGTTCTGGGAGCGCTACGGCAAGGACATCAACGCCAAGACGACGATCCTGCTGCTGGGCGATGCGCGCAACAACTACCACGCGACGCAGTCCTGGGTGGTGAAGGAGATGCAAAAGCGCGGTCGCCACGTGTATTGGTTGAATCCCGAGCCGAAGAGTTATTGGAACACCGGTGACTCGGTCGTCGGAGAATACGGTTCGTTCACCGATGGCGTGTACGAGTGTCGCAACCTGCGTCAGCTGGAGAGCTTCGTCGAGAAGTTGGCGTGACGAAGACCAGGATCGTCCTCGTTCGACACGGTGAATCCGTCGTCACCGTGCGCAGGGTGCTCGGTGGTCCTCGAACCTGCGTCGGGCTGTCCGATCTCGGCAAGTTGCAGGCCGCCAAACTTCGTGATCGACTCGCCACGACCAAGGAAATTGCTGCCGATGTGCTCATCTCGAGTGGCTATCCACGGGCGCTCGAGACTGCCCACATCGTCAAGGATGCGTTCGGTTTCAGCGACGTCGACGTTGACACCAACTTCGGCGAGCACGACCCGGGTCCAGAGTGTGACGGGCTCACATTCGATGAGTTCGTGCGACGTCATGGTCGACCGGACTGGGGTGGAGATCCGCACGCGGTGGTGTTCCCGGGAGGGGAGACGATCGCACAGTTCCACGACCGTGTGCATGGTGCGCTCGATGCGGCGGTGCGTGCGCATTTCGGCAAGACGATCGTCGTGGCGTGCCACGGTGGCGTGATCGATGCGATCCTGCGGAGAACGTTGCACGCGCCGCCGACGGGGAAGTTCGAGATTCACACGCGCAATTGTTCGCTCACCGAATTGGTCGAGCAGCGGGATCGTCACTGGGCACTCATTCGGTACAACGATCACGCCCACCTGGCCGACCTACCAGAGGCGACCCCATCGGAGTAGGTTCACGATCGTGACCAAGCGTCCGATCATCGTGATTGGGAGTGGAGTGGCCGGAAGTGTTGTGGCTGGGACGCTCGCGCGTGAGTGTTCTGCACCTATCGTGGTTCTTGAAGCAGGCGACTCGGCAGATTCGTTACTTGACCCGTCTTCGCGGACGTTGTCGTTTGTAGATTCACTCGCCCGATCATCGACGAGGCGGGATGATCTCGTCGTCCGTCGCACTGCCAGTCAGGCGCCAAAGAGTTATCCGTCCGGACGCGGGATTGGCGGTTCGGGCGAGATCAATGCACTCGTCGCGTCGTGGGGCATGGCCGGTGACGTAGAGGGTTGGGGTGAACACGCCCCCGTGGGAATCGAGTCGGTCGATGACTGGAAACGCGAGCTCGGCGGTCTCGAGCACGACCTGCGGACGGCGGGTGAGGGTGAATGGGGTCCGATGGATCGTGCGCTCGTGTCGTCCTGTGTGGAGGAGGGAATAGCTCGTCACGATTCGCTGTGGAACGACCTGTCGACCCCAGAGGGCGTGGGCACGGTGACGCTGTTTGCGCGTGGAGAGCACCGTTCGACCGGTGTCGATGCACTCCTCAAACCAGGGATCGCCGCCGGGCGAGTGCGCGTCGATCGAGGTGCCTTCGTTGAGCGGCTGATCGTGCGTGACGAGACGATTCGCGGAGTCGAGTTGTCGACTGGCGAGTTCATGGACGCGCGAGCAGTTGTCGTGTGTGCTGGAGCGTTCGGGTCAGTCGAGTTGTTGCAGCGATCCGGAATCGTCCCCGATGTCGTGCACGGCGTGCAGGATCACCCTGCAGTGGCCCTCGTGACTCGCGAACCGATCGCGCAGCAATCCGTGTTGTCGATCGGAGCCATCGGGCGACTGTCGGTCGACTCAGGACTCGGCAACGTGCATCTCGTGTCGATGAACGCCACTGCACCCGGCGAAACGTCCCATGGAGCACTGCTCGTCGCATTGATGGACGTTACGTCGCGAGGCTCGATCATTCGTCACGAGGATGGATCCGTCTCGCGAAATCTCGACATGTTGTCGACGCAACCCGAACGACGCGTGCTCGTTCAAGCCCTTCGACGTGGAGTCTCAATCGTGCGCCGAATGGAGGATCGACTCGGAACCAGGTTCCATCTCTCGGAACGACCGGAGTCGATCGATTGGCTAGCAAGTGCGTCGAACGACGAGATTGAGGAGTGGATCATGGAGACCTGCGGAGTGTATGCACACGCAGCATCATCGCTTCCGCTCGGCGGAGAGTGTCTCGATCGTCAGGGTGCCGTACGCAGCGTCGATGGCGTGTGGGTCGCCGATGCGTCGGTCATGCCGCGACTCATCGCCGGAAATCCGACGCTTGCAATCGCTGCACTTGCGAAAGTGATTGCTCGGTCTGTGGCCGGCGCTACTGCTGCCAGTTGAGCGAGCGCTCCACGCCACGGAGCCATCGCGCATGATCGCTCGATTCCATGCCCGTCGGCTGTGGCTCGAAGCGTCGATCGAGGTGCCAGGCGTCAGAGATGTCTTTCGTCGAGCCCCACACTCCTTCGGCGAGTCCGGCGAGGTACGCGGCGCCCATGGCGGTCGTCTCGAGCACGGTTGGTCGCATCACGTTCACGTTGAGTTGATTTGCCTGTAGTTGGCACAACTGGTCCATCACGGCCGCGCCACCGTCGACACGGAGTGAGGAGAGCGGAACGCCGGACGCCTTCGTCATGGCGTCGATGACGTCGCGGGTTTGGAAGACCATCGATTCGACGACTGCGCGAGCGAGGTGTGCGCGGGTGGTTCCGCGAGTGATGCCGAGGATCGCCCCGCGCGCACGCGGGTCCCACCATGGGCTTCCGAGTCCGGTGAAGGCGGGAACGACGACCACGCCTCCAGAGTCAGTCACACTGAGTGCGAGCGGTTCGGTCTCCTTGGCATGGTCGATGATGTTGATGCCGTCGCGCAGCCACTGCACCGCCGCGCCGGTCACGAAGATGGCGCCTTCGAGTGCGTACGTGATTTGGCCGTCCCCGAGGTCCCACGCCACGGTGGTGAGCATTCCGGTCGTCGGAGGTGGGCACGTGGTACCGACGTTCATCAACACGAAGCTTCCTGTGCCGTAGGTATTCTTCGTGTCGCCAGGCGTGAAACACGCTTGACCGAACAGTGCTGATTGTTGGTCGCCAGCGATTCCTGAGATGGGGATGCCGCCAGCAATTCCACTATCCGGGTGCGTCGTCGCACAACGACCGCTCGATGCGACGACACGCGGGAGGGACGATTCGGGAACACCGAACATCGCGCAGAGGTCTGGGTCCCAGGTGCCGGTGCGGATGTTGAACAACATCGTGCGACTCGCATTCGACGGATCCGTCACGTGTGCGTGACCAGCCGAGAGCTTCCAGATGATGAATGAATCAATCGTTCCGAATGCGAGATCTGAAGTTGCCTCGACGGCCTTCGAGCGCAACAGCCACTCCATCTTCGAACCAGAGAAGTAGGGGTCAAGGACGAGTCCCGTGCGCTCGCGAACCATGTCGAGATGAGGGCTGAGTTCGTCACAGCGGTCGGCCGTGCGGCGATCCTGCCAGACGATCGCGCGGTGGAGAGGTTCACCAGTCGACTTGCTCCACGCGACGACGGTTTCACGCTGGTTGGTGATGCCGATCGCAACTGGCGCCGAGTCGAGTGCACCGATTACCTCGCGCAACGTGTCGCGTACCGCATGCCAGATGTCGTTTGCGTCGTGTTCGACCCAACCCGGTTGTGGGAAGTGCTGGGTGAATTCTCGATACGAACTGATCGGTGCGCGATCGTCGGGGAATACTGCAATCGAGCGCACACCCGTAGTTCCTGCATCGATTGCAATGACCGCACTCACGGGTTGTTCAACTCTTCCTGCTTCTGGGGGTCGATGTCGCGGGGCACACGGTCTTCCGCGATGCCACAGGCGGAGAGGACGACCGCAGCGATGATGATTGCGAGGACTGATGTGGTCGTGGACTTATGGGTCATGGTGACTGTGGCGCTTCCTGGGGGTGCACTTCCACCGGCAATTCCACCACGAATCGGGCACCACGAATGCCGTCGTTGCGGTTCTCAGCCCAGATGCGCCCACCATGCAAGGTCACGTGCTCGAGTGCAAGGGCGAGACCAAGTCCCGCACCTTCCTGGCCCGAACGGCGTCCGGCGGCGCCACCGCGTGAGAATCGTTCGAAGATCTTCTCGGTTTCACCAGCGATCAGACCTTCGCCATCATCCTCGACGACGATCCACACGTAGGACGAAGGTGTCGAGCCGTCCTCGGTGGTGACCCGTACGCGTGGTGTTCCGCCGCTATGGACTCGTGCATTGTCGATCAGGTTGGCGATCACACGGGCGAGTCGTCGGCGGTCGCCGTGGATGACCGCCTCTTCGACTCCTGCGTCAGCGGCGATTGGTGTGCGGGGCAGGCTGCTCACTGCTACTGCCTGACGAACGAATTCCGCGACGCGCAGTGGTTCGCGCACGAGGCGCACCACTCCGGCATCAAAGCGAGAAATCTCCAAGAGGTCCTCGACCAGGCTCTGGAACCGGGCGACGTCGCTCACGAGGAGGTCGAGCGCGGCCTGTGAGCGTTCCGAGAGCTCGTCGCGCCGGGCCTGCATCACCTGTGCAGATGCGGCGAGTGTCATGAGCGGTGAGCGCAATTCATGGCTCACGTCCGAGGTGAAGCGTGCATCGCGCTCGGCGCGCGATTGCAGCGTTGCGACCATTTCATTGAATGCCATGGTGAGGGCCTGCAAGTCGGGGTCGTCGGTTGGTTCGAGTCGGGTGTCGAGCCGACCGTCGGCGATGGCGCGAGCGGCTTGAGCGGCATTCGCCAGTGGACGAACCGCGCGTCGTGACGCGAAGAGTCCGAGACCGATTCCCACGATGGTGGTGAAGCCGCCAGCGAGAATGAGCGCGAGTCGCACGCTCGAGAGAGCATCGTGGACTTCGCGCATTGGATCGAGTTCGAAGTAGGTGACGTTCGCGCGTTCCAGTGGAATTCCGATCACGATGGCGGCGCGACCATTCCGTTCGATGGTCATCACCGATGGTTTGCGATCGGTGATGACGCGAGTCTTCAGCGACGTGGGGATGACCGATTCGACGAAATTCGACGACGATGAAATCCATCGGCCGTCGATGTAGACCATGCGCAGAGCGGTTCCTGCCTGATCCAAGGCGGCAACGACGTTGGTACGGTCGTCGATCAGTTCGTTCTGCACTCGTCGCGCATTGATGTAGGCCTGATTGATTTCGGTCAGCTCTCGCTGGTTGACGAGGCTCGATCGTGTGAAGCCGAACGTCGAGAGCGCAAGGATGACGGACAAGATGAGAGATCCGGCACCGAAGATGATGAGGATGCGATTGCGCAGACCGATGCGACGGGGAAGCGCGCGTCGAATCAGGCGACGTGCGCGAGTGAGTCGATACTTCGTCTGACGCGGTTCGACGAACGTGCTCGTCACGACTCGAGGCGGTAGCCGAGTCCGCGAACGGTCACCACGTGACGGGGGTTCGCCGGATCGGTTTCGACCTTCATGCGCAGGCGTCGGATGTGCACGTCGACGAGACGCCCGTCGCCGAAGTAGTCGTATCCCCACACCTTGTCGAGCAGCGATTCACGGCTGAACACACCACCTGGGTCGTTGGCGAGTTCGCACAACAACCTGAACTCGGTCTTGGTGAGTACGACTTCTGCACCGCCGAGGAGCACTTTGCCTTCCTCGGGGATGATTTCGAGATCGCCGAAGACCAGCTTGGAGTGTCCCGATGCGGCCGGTCGAACGCGACGCAAGAGGGCGCGGATGCGTGCGGCGAGTTCCTTCGGCGCGAACGGCTTGGTGAGATAGTCGTCGGCACCAGCCTCGAGACCTGCCACCACGTCATGGGTGTCGGCGCGCGCAGTCACCATCACGATCGGCACGTCGCTCGAGCGGCGAATGGTGCGGCACAGCTCGAATCCGTCGATGCCTGGCAACATGATGTCGATCAACACGACGTCGGCCGAATTGTGGGTAAACAGTGCGACGGCGTCCTCGCCACTCGAGGCCTCATCCACATGCCAGCCCTCGTCTTCGAGGGCGAGCTTGACGGACGTGCGGATGCGCTCGTCATCCTCGACGGTCAGAACCCGGATCCCCACGACCTCAATTGTTATCAGTTGGTGCGCTCGCGCGCTGGATCATCGCCGAGAGTGCGTCGAACACGAGTGGCGTCGTCACGAGGGATTCGGCTGGGCGAAGTGGTCCGCCACGGAAATCTCCCAGTCGGCAACCAGCTTCATGGGCAATGAGGGCGCCGGCGGCGATGTCCCACGGGTGCAGATTCTCCTCGAAGTAGGCGTCCAGGCGACCACAGGCGACGTAACACATGTCGATCGATGCAGCCCCGAATCGGCGGATGTCGCGAACCTCATGGATCATGCGCGCAACCCGAGCCGACTGGATGGTGCGCTGATGCGCCGCATAACTGAATCCCGTGCACACGAGTGCCTGGGAGATCTCCGACGTCGCGCTGCACGAAATCGGGTTGCCGTTCAGTCGTGCACCCTCGCCACGGATTGCCGTGAACGTCTCGCCGAGAGGCGGGATGTGGACGACGCCAACGAGAGGACCTTCGTCGTCTGCCACACCGATCGAGACGGCCCAATTGGGGAGCGCATAGGTGAAATTCGTCGTGCCGTCGATGGGGTCGATGCACCATTCGATTCCTGAACTGCCCGAAACCGATGCGCCTTCTTCTCCGATGATCGCGTCGTCTGGTCGAAGTGAGCGGAGTCGTTCGACGATCAGTCGTTCGCTTGCCCTGTCGTATTCGGTGACCATGTCGGTCAACGTCGACTTGGTGCCGACGTCGGTCAGTCCTGCCTTGCGACCCTCGAAGGCGAGGGCTCCAGCATCGTGGGCGAGGGTGGTCGCGAGTTCGAGCAGGCCGTGTGGCGTCATCGTTGCGACGCGCCGCGATCGTTCATCTCGCGCCACTCACCGATGGCGCGAAGCACGAGCACGCTGACGACGCTCATACCGGCTGCACCGACCACCGCACCGATGAAGATGCCGATGCCGAGTGGAGTGCCGCACTCACCTGAGCACTGGATGTCGATCATCGAATAGCCGATCGATGCACCGGCTAACGCGCAGATGAGGATCGCCACGAAGGCAATCGCGCGAGCGAGCGGCGAGGGGATTGCCGAAAGCGGTCGTTTCGCGGGATCGAGATCGGACATGCGCATTAGCGTAGTTGCCATCGTGAAAAGCGTGCCGACACGACACAAGGCGATCTGTCACGTCGACATGGACATGTTCTACGTCGCCGTTGAATTGCGTCGTCGCCCAGATCTGCGGGGTAAGCCCGTCGTCGTGGGCGGGGATGGATCTCGTGGTGTGGTCGCTGCGGCGTCGTATGAAGCACGGCGTTACGGAGTGTTCTCCGCGATGTCGTCTGCGACGGCCAAGCGTTTGTGTCCGCAGGCAATCTTCCTCCCGGGTGACATGGACTTGTATCAGCAGGTGAGCGAGCAAGTCTTCGACATCTTCCACGACGTCACGCCGCTCGTCGAAGGGCTTTCGCTCGACGAGGCATTCTTGGACGTGACCGGGTCGATTCGGTTATTCGGTGAGCCTGAGGTGATCGCCGAGTCGATTCGTTCGCGTGTCCGCGCGGAAGTCGGGCTTCCGTGCAGCATCGGCATTGCGCCGAGCAAATTCATCGCGAAGTTGGCCTCGAAGGCCGCCAAGCCGATCGCGGATCGCAATGGTGTGCGCGACGGTCTCGGCGTGCTGCGCATCGAGCCGGGAAAGGAACTCGACTTCATCCTGCCGTTGCCTGTCAAAGCAGTGTGGGGCGTCGGGCCAGCGACGCTGGAGAAGTTGCTCGGCGTCGGCATTCACACAGTCGGCGACCTGGCTGCCGTCGACCTCGACGTGTTGGAGGGGATCGTCGGCGTCGCACATGCTCGTCACCTCCACGACCTCGCACATGCTCGCGACGACCGTGACGTAATCGCCGAACGTGAGGCGAAGTCGATCGGCAATGAAGAGACGTTCTCGGTTGACCTCACCACGCATGACGAGGTTCGCGCACAGGTGGTGCGACTGGCGGACAACGTCGCACATCGGTGTCGCACGGCAGGCCAGTTGCCCCTCACCGTCACACTCAAGATCAAGTACGCCGACTTTGAAGTGGTCACGCGCTCGAAGACCTCGCCATTTGCCGTGACGAGCGCGCAGGCAATGGTGCAGTTGCTCGAAGATGCACTGGTCGAGGTGGCGGTCAGGCGAGGAGTCCGTCTCGTCGGGGTGAGTGCGCGGAACTTCGGGGAATCATCACCGCAGTTGTCCCTCTTCGACGATCCAGACAACGCCGAGGGCGTGGAGTCTGCGTGGGCTCCCACGGCCGAGGCGATCGATGAGATTCGCGCCCGGTTCGGTCATTCCTCGATCGGCCCGGCAAGTGCACTTCGTGGCGGGCGTCGACCTGGGTCCTCTCCGTGGGGCCCGAATTCAGCAGGTAATGACTCCTGACTTCCGTGGGCGACATGGCGCGTCAACGATCTTCGTGCGAGAATGACTCCATGCCGCTTTCTGAGGACGAGCAACGGATCCTGCGCCAGCTCGAGCAGCAACTCGAGACCGACAAGGAATTCGCCCAGAACGTCTCGCAATCCGGTCTCTATCGCCACGCCGTGCGCACCGTGCGTTGGGCCGCACTCGGGATGGTTGCAAGTCTCGGCTTCACGATCGCCACCTTGCAGATTCACTTCGCGCTCGCGTTCGTCGGATTCCTCGGCATGCTCGCCTGCGCGGTCGTGATCGAAGGCAAGCTCCGTGCGATGAGCAAGGCTGGTTACAAGGACGTCGTCCAGGTCCTGCGCACGGCATCGTTGAACTCGAAGGCCAAGATGCGTTCGAAGTTCGACCGCAACATCTAGTCGACCAGTGCCATACCTCGCCGTCGACATCGGGGGAACCAAACTCGCCGTCGGCGTCGTCGATGAAGACGGTCGCGTGTTGACGCGGGCAACGACCCCGACACCTGTGTCTGATGTCTGGGGTGCACTTGCATCACTCGTCGCTGCACAGCTCGATGGAACGACTCATCGACTCGTGGCATGTGGCGTCGGATGTGGTGGGCCGATGACACTCGACGGCGAGGAGGTCTCGCCACTGAACATCCCCGATTGGCGCGCGTTTCCGCTTCGCGAACGTCTTCGTGAAGCAACGGGGCTCGAGGTGTATGTGGCCAACGACGCGCACGCACTCGTTCTCGGCGAGGTCTGGTGTGGGGCTGTGCGTGGATGCTCGGACGTGATCGGAATGGTCGTGTCCACCGGTGTCGGTGGCGGCATCGTGAGTCGAGGCAAGTTGGTGTCGGGGAGATCGGGCAACGCTGGCCACATCGGTCACGTCATCGTCGAGCCGGAAGGTCGTCTGTGTGCGTGCGGCGCGCGGGGTTGCCTCGAGGCACACGCATCCGGACGCTCGATCGAGGCCATCACGGGGATGCCAGCTGCGCAGGCGACGCTTGCGACCAAGCAGCTCGTCGGTCGACAGGTTGGCCGTGCGCTCGCAGGAGTCGCTGCGGTGATGGACCTGGAGCGCGCCGTGATCGGTGGTTCGGTTGCGCTCGGCTTCGGCCCGCCATTCTTCGACGCGGTCAACGCCGAACTCGAAGCGAACGCCAGGATCGAATTCATCCGAGGGTTCCAGGCCGTTCCCGTCGGTCTCGGCGAGTGGGCACCGCTCGTTGGGGCGGCCGCGGTTGCGAGGTCGGCGACTAGCGTCTAGCCCATGAACCCGTCGTACAGCAACGAAGCCGAGGAATATCGCCAGAAGGTTCAAGCGTTCCTCGCTGAAAAACTGCCGAGCACCTGGAAGGGAATCGGCTCACTCGAGGGCGAGCAACTCGAAGAGTTCGTCACGCAGTGGCGTGCAACGCTCGCCTCGACTGGATATCTCGCGCCGGGTTGGCCAGTCGAATACGGCGGCGGTGGTCTGTCGGCACTCGAACAAGTGATCGTGGCCGAGGAGTTCGCGCGCGCTGGTGTGCCAACGGGCGGTCCGAACGACGTGTTCGGCATCCAAATGCTCGGCAACACGCTGTTGCTGTTTGGATCGGAAGAGCAGAAGCGTCATTACTTGCCGCGAATCATCTCCGGTGAGGACACCTGGTGTCAGGGTTACAGCGAGCCGAACGCGGGAAGCGATCTCAGCAACGTCGGGCTAAAGGCAACGTTGGACGGTGACCAGTGGATCTTGAACGGCCAGAAGATCTGGACGTCTGCGGGTCACCTTGCAGATCACATCTTCACCCTCGCGCGCACCGATCCGGACGCGCCGAAGCACAAGGGAATTTCGTTCCTGCTCGTCGACATGCGTCAGCCAGGCATCGAGGTTCGTCCGATCAAGATGATTTCGGGCGAGAGCGAATTCAACGAGGTGTTCTACACCGATGCGGTCGTGCCGAAGGAGAACGTCGTCGGCGGCGTGAACAACGGCTGGGCCGTGGCGATGGGGCTCCTCGGTTTCGAACGCGGAGAGGCTGCTGCGACGGCGCCGATTCGCTTCCAGGCAGAACTCGATCGGCTCTTGTTGTTGGCCAAGCAGCGCGGTGTCGCTTCCGATCCGCGCATTCGCCAGCGTCTCGCGTGGTGCTATTCCAAGGTGCAGGTGATGCGCTTCATCGGCATGCGCACGCTGACTCAGTTCTTGAAGGGCCACCATCCAGGTCCTGACGGCGCGATCTTCAAGTTGTATTGGAGCGAGTACCACAAGGTCGTCACCGAACTCGGAATCGACATCATTGGTCTCGATGCGCTCGTGCCGACGGGCCGCAAGCCATCGAGTGCATTCCAGACCGACGACGCCGGCGCACCGAACGACTCGATGAGCTGGGCGATGACGTTCCTCAACGCGCGAGCGGGGACGATTTATGCAGGTTCATCGCAGATCCAGAAGAACATCATCGGCGAGATGGTCCTTGGACTTCCCAAAGAGCCCAAGCCAAACTAGAGCCCATGAAGACACTGCGGCTCGCGACACGAACGTTCGGCGCGGTCGCAGTTCGTCCCGATCTGTGGCGTGCAGGCCTGTCGCAGGTACGCAGGCTTGCGCCAAATCGCTGGTACGCCCGCTGGCCGTTCTTGCCTGTTCCTGCGCGCGAGTACCTCGAGTTTCGAGTCCTCACCCAGTACGGCGACACGCAGCGTTCGCCAGAGGTGCGTGACGTGATCGACTATCTCGAGTGGTCGCGGGACTGGCACAGTACCGCCCGAAGTCAACGTCGGAAACGGCGGGTCTGAGCCATGCGAAGCGCGCTCGTTCTGAATGCAACCTACGAGCCGCTGAGTGTCGTGTCGGCGCGTCGCGCCGTGTGCTTGGTGTTGGCCGACAAGGCCGAGATCGTCGAAGATGACGGAACCGAGGTGCGCAGTGCGAGTTTTGCGATTCCCGGTCCACTCGTCATTCGTTTGCGCTACATGGTCAAGGTGCCGTATCACCGTCGCACCGCACTCTCGCGTCGTGCAGTGTTCGCTCGTGACGATCACCGCTGTCAGTACTGCGGGGGCGTAGCTGACTCGATCGATCACGTGATGCCACGTTCGCGAGGCGGCATGCACGTGTGGGAAAACGTGACCGCGGCATGTCGTCCGTGCAATCTGCGCAAGCGTGACAGAACCCCTGAAGAGGCGGGCATGCGACTCGCCTCGCAGCCGCTTGCGCCTCGTGAGCTCGCCTGGATCACCGTGTCGGTCGGCAGGGTGCCCGAGGTGTGGAAGCAATACCTTGCCGAAGCCTCCTAGAGCCCACTGGCGGTTCCACGAAGCGATTGGTCTCGCAGAAGAACATCACCATCGGGTGCTTTCCAGCGAGCGCGCCGTGTGGGATTTCGAGATCACGCGTCCAGCCCTCGTGCTCGGGTCGCGTCAAGACGGTTCCATCGTCAATGTCGAGGAGTGCGCCACCCGCGGCATCGACATCGTGACTCGTCGGAGTGGCGGGGGACTGATGTTGCTCATCCCGGGCGAGCATCTGTGGCTGGACGTCATCATCTGTCCCGGTGACCCACTGTGGTCTGATGACGTGCAGGCCTCCATGAATTGGCTCGGGGCGGTCTGGCAGCGCGCACTGGCTGACTGCGGAGTCATCGACACTGAGGTCGCAACTGGTGGCCTCGTCGCCGACGAGATCGGACAGCTCGTGTGCTTCGCGGGTAGGGGCCCTGGCGAGGTGATGGGGCCCGATGGACAGAGGAAGTATGTCGGCATCAGCCAACGCCGAACCCGAGAGCAGGCGCGCTTCCAATGCACGGCCTATACGAAGTGGGATGCCGAATTGCTGTTGTCTCTTCTTGCCGATCCGGTTACCGACCCTGAGCGCTTGCGCACCATGGTCGGCATCGTGCCCGTTGCACCACACGTTCTCGCCGCACGTGTCTTTGAACTGATCAGCGAACTCGACTGATCCCGGGCCGATCTCGGCTCCTCACGCCAATCCACGGGCTCCGCTTTGCCATATCCCAGTGGTGGGGAGAAATGGTGAAAAGGTACTTGCAAGTGGGGAAAAGTGGGGATATCGTAGGCGAGGTCAGAACGGGTGCGGAGCCCGCCTGACGGCAGCAAGTACGGGGAATGCAAGCCCCACAAGGGTTTGCACAGGGCAGCGGAGGCAAAGTGTTCGTAGGGGTGCATGAGCGGCAACTCGACCCAAAGGGTCGCATGGCGTTGCCCGCCGCATTTCGTCCTCGCCTGGAGCCCCGGTGTTACCTCTCGATCGGTCGCGACAAGTGCATCGACATCCTCACCGCAGAGGCCTTCGAGGAGGTCGCCCGTGACACGGTGAACAAGGTCCGCTCGGGCGAGCTCGACCGCAATCAGCAGCGCGCGCTCGCGAGCAACACCTTCGAGGTCACCGTCGATGCCCAAGGTCGCATCAACATCGACGAGAAGTTGCGCGAATACGCAGGCCTGAGCCTGAGCTCACGGGTCGTCGTCAGTGGTTCGTTCGATCGCGCGGAGATCTGGGAGCCATCCCGTCACCAGCGCATCAGCGACACCGGAATTTCACAGATCGCCGGAACGGGCGAGTAGGGCTAAGGAGGTATCGCGACGACACAACGCGTGCGACCGTGACGCCGACCACGCGACGCGTCGCACTTCTGCAGTCTCTCAGTCAGCAAGGTGGACAGCCCCAACTCCGCCCGCTTCCATCTCGCCGATCCGGGGAGACATCCCGGCGGCAATCGCTGACTGAGGGGCTGCAGAAGTTCGACAGTCGAAACGGCAACACGATCCAGCTGTGCAGCGAGATCACCATGGCAGCCAATACCGACTTCCACACCGATTACGGCCACGAGCCAGTCATGTTGCACGAGATCGTCGACGTGTTTTCTTCCGTGCCGGCTGGATGTGTCGTCGATGCGACGCTCGGTGGTTGCGGACACACCGTAGGCATCCTGCGTACTCACCAGCACCTGTCCGTGCTCGGCATCGATCAAGACGAGAATGCGATCGCACACGCCGAGTCACTGCGTGAATCGGATCCGGATTTGCGTGCACGACTCATGGTGCGTCGTGGACGGTTCGATCGCTTCGCTGAAATCCTCGAAGAGTCGGGGATCGAGGAGATTTCTGGGGCGCTGTTCGACCTCGGCGTGTCGTCCCCGCAGTTCGACCGCGCAGAGCGTGGGTTTTCGTATCGCAATGACGGCCCACTCGACATGCGCATGGATGCTTCGCAGCCATGGAGCGCATTCGACGTGGTGAATGGATACGACGTCGAGCGACTGACGGAGGTCATTCGCCGCTACTCAGATGAGCGTTTCGCCCACCGCATCGCCAAGGCGATCGTTGCGGCCCGCACGATCGAGACGACGGCACGCCTCGCCGAGGTGATCGCTGAAGCGATTCCGGCACCAGCTCGCCGCACCGGCGGACACCCGGCAAAGCGAACCTTCCAGGCGCTGCGCATCGAGGTCAATGCCGAACTCGACGTGCTCCCAACCGCGCTCGATGCCGCACTCGCGGCGACTGCTCCCGGTGGACGTGTCGCGGTGCTCAGTTATCACTCGGGAGAGGACCGCATCGTCAAGAACGTGTTTGCCGAGGCAATGCGCCACGAAGGTGGAGTCGCATCTCCATACGTGCACCCGGAGTCAATGCAGGGGAGTTTTCGCAAGGTGCGCGTGGCACAGAAGCCATCGCGCGAGGAAATGGATCGGAACCCTCGGGCGTCCTCGGCGCGCCTGCGGGTGATCGAAAAGGTGGGTTGCTGAGATGGCGTTAGCGGTTGACCAGCCAAGGATGCAGCGCTCTGCGCCACGCATTGGTCAATCTGCACCCCCTGAACGCCATCTCGAACTCATCGCAGGTGCAACCAAGCGCCGTATCTCGTACTTCGCCGGCATCGTCATCGCGCTCTTCGTGACGGTGTCGTCGGTGATCGGCTTTCAGGCCTACATCGCCCAGCAGCAGATGAAGATCGATCAGCTGTCGAGCGAGATTCGCCTTGCCCGCACGTATCACGACGAGTTGCGCCAGCAGCGCAAGGAATTGCTCTCGCCGACGACGTTGCGCGAGCAGGCGCGTTCGCTTGGCATGGCACCAGGTCTTGGCTCGCGATTCGTCGAGATTCCTGAAGACGCCGTCGCAGCGGTGGCGGCAGCCATCGGCAAGATGGATCCGGCGATCGCCGATCCGTCTGCGGCGCAGACTTCGACCGACCAACAGGTGGGTGGCTGAGCGATGAGCACCGTCGTCGGCCCGCGCAGGGGAAAGCACCGTCCACCGACGGCGAGCGAGATCCTTCGCGATCGCGCACGTCGCGCGACGGAGTCGATGACGACCAATCTGCAGGGTGGGAGCATTCGTTACCG
>VFQT010003011.1_pt1 | contig 16051 bp, 15 predicted proteins | sample 3512381 | NCBI WGS metagenome assembly VFQT01 (sample SAMN10412376, study PRJNA504923) | tailings metagenome | isolation source: Relicate 2 Philex TSF3 active mining site | place: Philippines: Tuba, Benguet | collected 2017-08-29 | reverse complement strand
ATTCGGAACCGCCGAAATTGATTGCAGCTTGGCGGCCAATGATTCGGTCACATCCGTGGTGAAGGGATCGAAGGTGGAGTAACTCTCGAGTCGCGTGATCTGGTTGGCCACGGCATCGGCAATTTCCTTGCGACCATGTCCCACCGTGCAGTACCAGAGGCTGGCAATGCCGTCGACATACTCCTTGCCATTGGCATCCCACAGCCGCGCCCCTTCGCCGCGTACCAGTGGCAAGAAACCAGTCTTGGCGGGCTTCGAAAATGCGTGGAGAAATGGCCCCGTCACGGCTCCAGACGCTAGTTGGCGGGCTTCTGCCACCGTCGGGATCAGTAGTCTTGGGGCGGTATGAAGGGCCTGATCCTCTCTGGCGGGGCTGGCACCCGCCTCCGACCGATCACCCATACGAGTGCCAAGCAATTGGTGCCCATCGCCAACAAACCGATCCTCTTTTATGGCATCGAGGCCATGGCACTTGCCGGGATCAAAGAGATCGGCATCATCATCGGTGAAACGGGCAAGGAAATCCGCGCTGCGGTGGGCGACGGCTCCAAATTCGGCGTGGAGGTCACCTACATCCCGCAGGATGCGCCCCTCGGGCTTGCGCATTGTGTGCTGATTGCCCGAGATTTCCTCGGCGACGACGACTTCGTCATGTATCTCGGCGACAACATGCTCGAGCAGGGCCTCACCGAGTTCGTCACCGAGTTCGAACATGCTCGACAGCACGACGGTGCCAAAGCGCCAACCGCGCAGATCTTGCTCTGCCACGTCGAGGATCCACGCCAATTCGGCGTCGCAGAAATCGACGCCAACGGTCACGTGAAGCGACTCGTCGAAAAGCCGCAGAATCCGCCGTCGGATCTCGCGCTGGTCGGCGTCTACCTCTTCGACAAGACGGTGCACGAGGCGGTGCGCGCAATCAAGCCTTCTCCCCGTGGCGAACTCGAGATCACCGATGCCATTCAATGGATCGTCGATCAGGGTCGCGTGGTGCACCACAAAGTTCTGCAGGGCTGGTGGTTGGACACTGGCAAGAAAGATCCGCTGCTCGAGTGCAACAGGTTGGTGCTCGAAGTGCTCACGCCGCGCAACGAGGGTGATGTCGATGCGGCCACGCAGATCGAAGGCCGGGTGATCATCGAGAAGGGTGCGGTCGTGCGCAACTCGCGAATTCGTGGCCCCGTGGTGATCGGCGAAGGAGCCAAGATCGACCAGTCGTACATCGGGCCATTCACATCGCTCGGTCGAAATTGTGTGGTCACCCGATCGGAGATGGAGCACTCCGTGGTGTTGGACGGCTCCAGCATCATCGACATCCATCGCCTCACCGATTCACTGATCGGCCGTGACGTGCAGGTGACCAAATCGGAACAGAAGCCTCGCGCACTTCGACTGATGCTCGGCGACGACTCCAAGATCGAGCTCGACTAATGGCCACGATTACCGAGTCGAGCGTCATCAAGGGCGTGCAAATCGTCGAGCCGGCAATGCACGGGGACGAACGGGGTTTCTTCATCGAGACGTATCGTCGCGAGTGGTTTCCGCTCGGGCGCGAAATGATCCAGGGAAATCGTGGTGATCGCACACAGGGGAGCGTGGTCGGCCTCCACTACCACTTGCACCAAGCCGACTACTGGTACGTGCCGTACGGACGCTGCCGAGTCGTGTTGCACGATCTCCGCGAGGGTTCGCCCACCGATGGCGCCACGCAAACGATCGATCTCGGGCTGCAGCCCGACGGCAAGCATGATCACCGCGGTGTGTTCATTCCGCCGGGCGTCGCACATGGATTCGCTGCGCTCACCGACATGACGATCACCTACCTGGTGGACGGCTATTACAACCCGAAGGACGAGCTCGGCCTGATGTGGAACGATCCGGTAGTGAAAGCCGATTGGGGAATCGCGGAACCGATCTTGTCGAAGCGGGATCAAGCGAATCCGAACCGCGCTGGCATCCCCGAACAGTTCAGACCGCACTTCGGCTTGCGCAGCTGACATGAAGATTTTCGTCACCGGCGGAGCCGGGTTCATCGGTTCGAACTATGTGCGGTGGGTGTTCGAGAACACCGACCACGAGGTGACGGTGCTCGACGCGCTCACGTACGCAGGAAACCTGTCGACGATGAAGGACTTCGACGACAGTCCGCGCTTCAGGTTCGTCAAGGGGAACATCTGTCAACCACAAGACGTCGAGGCAGCCATGAAGGGGCACGATGCCGTCGTGCACTTCGCTGCTGAGAGCCACGTCGACCGATCGATTCAGGGCAGCGAGGACTTCATCCTCACCAATTGTTTCGGCACCAACGTGATCATGGATGCCGCCCGCAAATTGGGAATTTCACGGGTCCTGCACATCGGCACCGACGAGGTGTACGGATCGGTTGAAGTCGGCTCGTCCAAGGAAACCGATCCGCTCGAGCCACGCTCTCCGTACTCGGCGTCGAAGGCGGGGTCGGACTTGATCGCGCTGTCGTACTTTTCGACGCATGGGCTGCCGGTTGTGGTCACCCGTTGCACCAACAACTTCGGCCCGTATCAGTACCCGGAAAAAGCGATTCCGTTGTTCACCACCAACCTTCTCGACGGCAAGAAGATCCCGCTCTACGGGGATGGCCTGAACGAGCGCGACTGGATCTATGTCGACGATCACTGTTCGGGCGTGCATTTGGTGTTGGAGAAGGGCGAGGTTGGCAACATCTACAACATCGGCGCAGGCAACGAAACACCCAATCGCGTCCTCGTCGACAAGTTGCTGGCACTGCTGGGCAAAGACGAATCGAGTGTGGAGTACGTCGCTGATCGCCTGGGACATGATCGTCGTTATTCGGTGGACATCGCCAAAGTGACGGCCCTCGGTTGGAAGCGCAAGCGCAGTTTGGATGAGGCACTCGAAGAAACCGTGAAGTGGTACCGCGACAACCGCTGGTGGTGGGAGCCGCTCAAGGGCAAGAAGTAATGCGGTTGCTCGTAACGGGAGCCGGCGGTCAACTCGGTCGTGAACTTGTCGATGCGGCACGACACGCGGGGCACGACGTAGTCGGACTCGCCAAATCCGAGCTAGACATCACCGATCAGTCGGCGGTTGATTCAGCGATCCGAACAGCGCAACCCGATGTCGTCATCCACGCTGCGGCATGGACCGCCGTGGACGCCTGCGAGTCCGATCCGGACAAGGCCCACCTGGTCAACGTGATCGGCACGCGCAATGTGGTGCAAGCAGCACGAGCGATTGGTGCGCGCACGGTGTACATCTCTACTGATTACGTCTTCGATGGCGACAAGCCAACGCCATATGTGGAGGACGACACGCCGAGCCCACGAAGTGTCTATGGACGAACCAAATGGGAGGGCGAGCGGGAGATGGGGGACGGTGACCTCATCGTGCGGATTTCCTGGGTATGCGGATTCCATGGCGCGAACATGGTGAAGACGGTCCTGAAGATCATGAAGAACCAGCCCGAGTTGCGGTTCGTCGATGATCAAGTGGGTAGCCCGACTATGGCCGACGATGCCGCGGCAGGGATCATCCGACTCATCGAGCACGGTGCGCGTGGCGTGTGGCATCTCACCAACCAGGGATCGACGTCGTGGTACGGCTTCGCGGGAGACGTGCTCGAGGCGGCGGGCGAGGATCGTGCACGGGTGAAGCCCATCCATACCACCGATCTGCAGCCTCCTCGACCGGCCAAACGTCCCGCCAACTCTGTGCTTGCCAACACGAAAGTGCTCGCAAGTTCGATTGCGCCATTACCGCACTATTTGCCGTCACTGGACCGTTTGGTGCGACGACTCTTGGCCGAGACCCACGACTAGGGTGGCGTCGATGGATGCGGCATCGATTCTTCGCGAGTTGGAGCCGGTTGCTGCGAAGTTGTTGGACCGGCACATGGGCGTGGCCAAGGAGTGGTTCCCGCACGAGATGGTGCCCTACAGCCGAGGCAAGGATTTCGAGCCGGGCAAGAGCTGGGTGCCCGAAGATGCCGACTTCGGCACGGCGGGATCGGACATCGATGAAGCCGTTCGCGGCGCGCTGTTCGTGAACCTGCTCACCGAGGACAATCTGCCGTACTACTTCAACGACATCGACCGGATGTTCGGCAGCGATTCTGCGTTCGGTGAATGGGCGCGTAACTGGACTGCCGAGGAAGGTCGACACGCGATCGTTATGCGCGACTATCTCACCGTTACCCGCGCTTTGGACCCCGTCGCACTCGAACGAGCTCGCATGATTCAGGTTCGCAGTGGCGACGTGCCGAAGCCGGAAAGTGCCTTGGAAGGGCTGGCTTATGTGAGCCTGCAGGAATTGGCAACTCGCATTTCACATCGCAACACCGGAAAGTTCATGACCGACCCGATCGGTACCGAGATCATGTCGCGCGTCGGCAACGACGAGAACTTGCACCACCTCTTCTATCGCGACCTCACGACGGCGGCCCTGGAGATTGATCCGTCTGCGACGATCCTCGGAATCGAGAAGGCAGTGGTCAACTTCGCCATGCCGGGCCAGGGCATCCCCGACTTCGGTCGTTTGGCCAAGGAAATTGCGCGAGCGGGGATCTACGACCCGCTCCTTCATCACGATCAGATTCTCGTGCCGGTGGTCAAGCGTCATTGGAAGATCGAAGAACTCACCGGGCTCACCAGCGAGGCCGAAAAAGCCCGCGAGAACATTCTCCGCCACATGGAGCGCACTGAAAAGGTCGGTCGTCGGTTGTCTGCGTCGCGAGTCGCCGTCTAACGGTCTTCGTACACCCACAGACTGCCCGAGTAGTTCGCCACCCACACGCTGCGAGTTGCGGCGTCATATGTGATTCCGACGGGGTGGAATCCGGTCTCGAGAGACCGAATCACTTTCATTTTGGCTGTGTCGATCTTGGTCAGCGCTGCGTCCTCGTAGTTGACGACATAGAGGCTGGTTCCGTCTTCGCTGATTGACATGCTTCGAGGCTCCGTTCCACTGCGAACAGAGCGGAGGAGCTTGCCAGAAGCCACTTCGATCTCCCGAACCGTTCCCGCGAGGTTGTTCGTCACGTACAAGATCTCGCCGTTCGGTGAGAGCACGAGGTGGCGTGGTGTGGGCCCGGCGGAGTCGATTATTCGTGTGGCGAGATCGGTCAGGCTGATCGCCACGATCTTTGCTCCTCCCATCACCGCGACGTACGCGACTTTGGAGTCCGGCGAGACGGCGATTCCTCGTGGGTGGAGCCCCACTTCGACGCGACCTCTTTCTGCACCGGAAGCCAAGTCGATGATCGACACGTCGAGCGAGCACCAGTTGGAGACGATGAGCGTCGAGTTGTCCGGTGTGACCGCGAGAAATTTCGGCACCGCGCCGACGGGGATCACCTGGTCGATGGCGAAAGTCGTTGCGTCGATGCGGTAGACGAAGCTCGGATCCCAGTTCTTTCCTTGACAGGTGTCGTCGGCAATGGGATTCCAGCCATCCCCATACATCTTGTAGTTGGACACGTACGCAAAACGTCCGTCACTCGTGAATGCGGCCTCGACAGGCGAACCTTTGACAACGGCAGCGCGTTTCCCTGGATCGATTCCGAAGTTTCGGAGATCCACTCGATCGTTGATCCGCGCAACGATCTTTCCCGTGCGGTCGAGCACCGTCACGTTGTGGCGGTACATCATGTTCTGGGCAAAGAAGAGTCCGGTTCCAGAATGGACGATGCTCTTTGGCTGCAGCGAGTCATCGGCAATCTTGTTGACGAGCGAGAGCCGACGTTCGTTTGCTTGCTTCCCGTCGTTCGGCACGAGCGTTGTCGGCACCGTCGTGGTGGGTGCGCCCGTGGTGGTGGCTATTACCTCGGAAGTTGCCGAGGAACGAGGGAGTGGAGCGAGGGATACGGAGGCCTGTCCGGCTTCGCTCGAACATGAAGCGAGAGACGCCAATCCGACGATCGCCAAGCCCGGAAGCACTAGTCGACGAACAACCACCAGGGGCAAGGCTAAAGGGGCGAATCTTGACGAGGAGGGCACCCGCTGGTTGGATGGGGCGATGGATCGAGCGTCGTTTACCAGCATGGACATCTCCACCAAAGAGGAGTGGATGACGATCTCTCGTGAGACGGCAAAGAACCAGCCTCGCGTCGCGGAGACCGTGCTCGGTTTGTTGCGTTCGCTCGCGTCGATCGATGACGGCTTCGCCACCGACCAATTGACGCATGCGTTGCAGACGGCAACTCGCGCCGAGCGGGCTGGCGCCACTGACGAAGTAGTGGTGGCCGCGTTGTGCCACGACATTGGCAAGGCGATCAGTGTGCCGAACCACCCGGCTATCGCGGCTGCGATCCTCGAGCCGTATGTCAGCCCAGAGGTGCACTTCATGATCGCTGCACATCAGGATTTCCAGGGCAAGCATTACTACGAGCACTTCGGAATGGATCCGAATGCACGCGAGCGCCACGTCGGCAACCCTGCATTCGATCTGGCCAAGCAGTTCGCTGACGAATGGGATCAGAAGGCGTTCGATCCCGACTACGACACGCTCCCTCTCGAGCATTTCGAGGAACGCGTGCGTCAGGTGTTTGCGAAGCCCCGATTCGTTGCAGCTCGCTGACACTTCGTGCGCTCCGTCTCGCTCCCGATGTATGACTTTCCCGAGGTGCACTCGGCGACGCTTCGATTGGTGGAGTCCATGGTCGAAGCTCTCCGGGAAATTGGCGAGGACGTGGAGGCGGACATTCCGCAAAATACGAATCACGCGGGACTGGTGTCTTACTGGACGGCAGAGTCGACCTACCTCAGTCAGTCGTGTGGTTTGCCATTCGTGGAGGAATTGCATCCGTTCGTGGACGTGATCGGCACTTTCAAGTGGGCGGGGATCAGTGACGAGCGCGGTTGGTATCGCACGGTCATCGTCACCCGACCAGGACTTGCGGCGCGTTCGCTCTCGGAACTCGAAGGGCATCAGCCTGTCGTGAGCAACGTATTCAGCCTCAGCGGTTGGTGCAGCTTGGGGTGTGCTCTTGCACGAGTCACCGACGATCCCGCTTTTGTGAAGCCGTACATCCAGGGTGGTGGACATGCAGGAAGTCTGCAAGCGTTGCAGGAGGGGCGTGCAGACTTCGCCTCGATCGATCCTGGGACGTTCCAACTGTTGGCACGCCACCGCTCCGTGCTGACGAAAGGCATCAACGTCATTGACGAAGGTCCGCTCGTGCCAGCCACGCCTCTGCATGTCTCCAAGAAGCGGTCGGTGTCATCGCTCGATCAGATCAGAGTCGCAGTGGCCGGAGCACTCAATGCACCGAGCACTAGTGATGCACGGGATGAGATCGGCATCGAATCATTCGTGGGAATCGACAACGGTGTGTATCTCGACGCATTGCCCGAACTGGTGAACACCGCTCTGCGTTTGTTGCCGCGCTGACCACTTGCGGTAAAACGCCCGTCTGGGCGAGAATGGGGAAATGTCCGGACCACGTCCCGTTAAATCCCCCGTCGGCACTTCTCTCGCATGTGCAAATTGGCAGATCGAAGCGCCCTACCGCATGCTCCAAAACAACTTGGATCCCGACGTCGCTGAACGCCCCGACGACCTCGTCGTGTACGGCGGCACGGGCCGTGCTGCCCGAAGCTGGGATGCGTTCGATGCCATGTTGCGCACGATGAAGGGCATGAAGCCCGACGAGACGATGCTCGTGCAGTCGGGTAAGCCCGTCGGGGTCTTCCAGACTCACGAATGGGCGCCACGTGTGCTCATTGCCAACAGCAATCTGGTGGGAGACTGGGCCAACTGGGACGAGTTCCGTCGCCTGGAAGACATGGGGCTCACCATGTACGGGCAGATGACGGCGGGTTCGTGGATCTACATCGGCACCCAGGGAATTCTGCAAGGCACGTACGAGTGTTTCGCCGAGATCGCGCGTCGCAAGTACGGCGGCACGCTCGCGGGGACGATCACGTTGACCGCAGGTTTGGGTGGAATGGGTGGAGCCCAGCCGCTAGCCGTGACGATGAACGACGGTGTTGCACTCTGCATCGACGTCGACGCGTGGCGAGTGAACCGCCGCGTGGAGACGCGTTATCTGGACGAAGTGGCCGACAACCTGGACGACGCCATCGCGCGTTGCCGCAAGGCGAAGGCTGAAAAGCGGGCACTGTCGGTTGGGTTGGTGGCCAACGCCGCAGACGTGTTCCCGAAGTTGTTGCAGATGGGATTCGAAGCCGACATCGTCACCGACCAGACGAGCGCACACGATCCGTTGTCGTACCTGCCGAACGACTTGAGCGAGGATGCGGCCAAAGAACTGCTTGCCAAGAACCCCCAGGAGTTCATTCGTCGATCGCGCGCCGCCATGGCGGCACATTGTGCAGCGATGGTGGGGTTCATGGATGCCGGCGCAGAGGTATTCGACTACGGCAACTCGTTGCGCCGTGAGGCAGAACTTGGCGGATTCGATCGCGCGTTCGACTATCCGGGCTTCTTGCCTGCTTACATTCGGCCGCAGTTCTGCGAAGGTCGTGGACCGTTCCGATGGGTCGCACTTTCCGGTGACCCGAAGGACATTGCCGCCACCGACAAGGCGGTGCTCGAGGAGTTCCCCGAAGACGAGAGCCTTGCCCGCTGGATTCGCTTGGCGAGCGAGCGAGTTGCATTCCAGGGCTTGCCCTCGCGCATTTGCTGGGTGGGCTATGGCGAACGCCATCGCCTCGGCTTGCGATTCAACGAGATGGTCAAACGCGGAGAAGTGTCGGCGCCGATCGTTATCGGTCGCGACCATCTCGACTCCGGCTCGGTTGCATCTCCGTACCGCGAGACGGAAGCGATGATCGACGGCTCAGACGCGATTGCCGACTGGCCGTTGCTCAACGCACTCGTCAACACCGCATCGGGTGCCACATGGGTGAGCATCCATCATGGTGGTGGCGTCGGTATCGGACGCAGCATCCACGCCGGCATGGTCTGTCTGGCGGACGGAACCGAACTCGCGGCCGAAAAGCTGTCCCGTGTGTTGAAGTCGGATCCCGGAATGGGAGTCATTCGCCATGCAGACGCGGGCTATGAGCACGCGATCAACACCGCCTCAGAACGCGGGGTGCGCGTACCGATGCGCGAACAGTGATGCGCCTGCACTGCGAATACGCCTGGCTCGGGGGAGAGTCGGCTGCTCGCAACGTGCGCATCACGATTGACGGCGGGAAGATCGTCGGCGTCGAACCCGATGTGGAGCGTTCGGCTGAAGATGTAGTCGTTTCCGGTGTGGTGATGCCCGGGCTCGTGAATAGTCACAGTCATGCATTCCACCGCGCATTGCGGGGCCGAACACACGCGGGCTCCGGCGACTTCTGGTCATGGCGCAACCCGATGTACACCCTTGCGCAGCGGCTGAACCCGGACAACTATCGCGAACTTTCTGCCGCGGTCTACGGCGAGATGGTGTTGGCGGGGATCACGGGCGTTGGTGAATTCCACTACGTGCACCACCAAACAGGTGGCGTCCCGTACGCGAACAAGAACGCGATGGGTATCGCGCTCGTCGACGGCGCAGCGCAGGCGGGGATACGGCTCGCCCTACTCGATACGGCGTATCTCCATGCGGGCCTCGACAAGCCCGAGCCACTTCCCGAACAGCAGCGATTCAGCGACGGCTCGATTACGAAGTGGTTGGAGCGAGTGAACGAACTGTCGGGTGGCGACCACTGGAGCGTCGGTCTCGCGCCTCACAGTGTTCGCGCCGTACATCCCGAAGAACTTCGTGAGGTGGCCATGGGGCGTGGATCTCGAGTCGTGCACTTGCACGTTTCGGAGCAACCCGCAGAGAACGAAGTGTGCCTACGTGTCACGGGAAGAACGCCAACCGAAGTACTGCACGACGCTGGATTGTTGGGTCCGCATCTCTCGGCAGTTCATGCCACCCACCTGACCGACCACGACATCTCGTTGCTTGGGTCCACAAAGTCGAACATCTGCATGTGCCCGACGACGGAGCGTGATCTGGCCGATGGGATCGGGCCGGCTAGTCGTCTGGTGCGAAGCGGGTGCAGCATTTGCCTCGGTTCTGATTCGCATGCCGTCATCGACCTGTTCGAAGAAGCGCGAGCCGTTGAACATGACGAGCGATTGATCACGGGTAAGCGGGGGATTCACACTCCATCCAGCCTCTTGGAAGCTGCCACTCGCGGCGGCGAGATCTCACTCGGTTGGAATCCCGTCGCGGGAGTCGGCGTTCGCATTGGGGCACCTGCCGACTTGATCGCACTCGACATCGACACCGTGCGCCTTGCGGGATTCGAGGCGAAGTCGGCTGCGGCGCACATCGTCCACGCCGCCGCACCCGCAGATGTGCGCGACGTCTGGATGGGTGGTGATCAGGTGGTGCGCAATCGTGAACATCTCCGACTAGGTGACGTGGCGGCTCGACTCCGATCCGCGATTGCGGCGCTTGGTACCCTGTAAAACGCCATGGCAGTTCTTCCCATCGCCAAAGTCGGGCACCCCGAGTTGCGGATCCGCGCCAAGGAAGTGACGCGGGAGGAACTTGCCTCTGCTGACGTGCAGACCTTCATCGACGACCTCATCGAGACGATGCGCCACGCCAATGGTGCAGGTTTGGCTGCCACACAGGTGCTTCGCCGCCAGCGAATCTGTGCGGTGGAGGTACGCGACAACCCGCGCTACCCCTACAAGCCGAACATCCCGCTCACCATTCTCGTGAACCCTGTATTGACGCCGCTGGATGACGACAAGTTCGAGAACTACGAAGGCTGTCTCTCGGTTCCCGGCATTCGTGGTCTGGTGCTGCGCAACACGCGGATCCGCGTCCAAGCGTGGGATCGCGATGGCAATGAGATCGACGAGGAAGTGCGTGGCCTGAAGGCCTGTACGTACCAGCACGAGGTGGACCACCTCGACGGCTTGTTGTTCCTGGATCGGGTGCTCGACCCGATGACACTCGCCACGTGGGAGGCCTTCGACGAGTTCCACAAGAGTGCATTCGTCGAGCGAGTAACCGCACTCGTCGCCAAACACGGTTCCTGATGCTCGCCATCGCGGGTATCGGTCACCTCGTCACCAACGATCCTTCTCTCGGCGACGGTCCACTCGGTGTCATTCGTGATGCCGCTGTCGTGGTGGGGGACGACGGATTGATCTCGTGGGTCGGACAGTCGAGCGAGGTCGAGAATCACACTTCGACGCGCCCTCTCGATGTCGGCGGACGTGCGGTCATTCCCGGATTCGTCGATAGTCATACGCACCTCGTATTCGCGGGGGATCGCGCGAGTGAATTTGCGGCGCGAATGGCGGGCGAGCCCTACAAGGCCGGTGGTATTCGAATCACGATGGCTGCAACCCGCGCAGCGACGAACGATCAGCTGGTGGCGAATGCGCGTCGACTCGCCTCAGAAGCGCTTGCTTCTGGTACGACGACGATCGAGGTGAAGTCTGGCTATGGGCTTTCGGTCGTAGATGAGGCGCGGTCGCTCGAAGTGGCACGAGCCGTTACCGACGAGACGACGTTCCTCGGAGCCCATGTGGTGCCACCCGACTCGGATGCCGATGCGTACGTCGAGCTCGTTTGCGGTGAGATGTTGGGCAAGTGCGCCCCTCACTCGCGATGGATCGACGTGTTCTGTGATCGAGGTGCCTTCGACGTGGATCAGGCGCGCACGATTCTCATGGCCGGCGCCAAAGCCGGCTTAGGTACACGTCTGCATGCCAATCAACTGCAGCATGGTGGTGGTATCGCGCTCGGCGTGGAAATGGGCGTGGCCTCCTGTGACCACTGCACCCATGTTTCAGATCGTGACATCGAGATGCTTGCAGGTGCTCGAGCTACCACGGTGGCCACTCTGCTGCCCACCGCCGAACTGTGCACGCGTTCGCCGTTCCCCAATGCCCGCCGGCTGATCGACGCGGGGGTAACCGTGGCTCTGGCCTCTGACTGCAACCCGGGATCTTCCTACACCTCGTCGATGCCGCTCGTCGTAGCGCTCGGCGTGATTTCGATGGGGATGACCTGTGACGAGGCGTTGTGGTCGGCAACGAAGGGCGGGGCGAAAGCGCTTCGTCGATCGGACGTCGGCGGCATCTCGCCAGAGATGCGGGGGGACCTCGTGGTGCTAGAGGCTGCCAGCCACGTGCACTTGGCCTATCGACCAGGTGTGAGCCTGGTTACGGCGGTGGTCCGCTCCGGAAAAGTGATGTCTGGACAACTAGATTTTTCGTCATGACGACGAAGAGGGGTCTGATTCTCAACACCAAGGCCGAGTGGCGCACCGTGGCCGTCATCGTTGCCGTCTACGCAGGAACGATCGCGGTGGTGGGTTATCACGAACGACTCGGTAGTTGGCTCACCGTGCTCTTGCTCGCGTGGTTCGGTGCTTGGCATCTGAGCATGCAACATGAACTGCTGCACGGGCACCCCTTTTCCAAGTCGTGGATGAACGATGCCGTTGCAAGTGTTCCGTTGACCTTGTGGATCCCGTTCCTGATGTTCAAGCCCGACCACCTTGAGCACCACCGAACCGATCTCACTACGCCTGGTATCGACAACGAGTCGTTCTATGTGGATCCGAACGATTGGGAGAAAATGGGGCCGATTCGTCGGGTTTACTACTGGGCCAATCGCACCATCCTGTTTCGGATTTTCGTCAACACCATCGTGAGCACCTGGCAATACCATGCCGCGAAGTTGCGCATGGTTGCCAAAGGGGATCGGCAGACCATCAATGCGTACCTTGCGCACATCGTGCTACTGGTTCCCACGATCTGGTTGGTGACGGAAGTCGCCGGGATGCCGTTGTGGCAATACGCGCTGGGTGTCACCTACGGCGGTCGAGTGCTGAACGCGATTCGTCCATTCCCTGAGCACAAGTATCAGGCCGAGGTCGAGTTGCGCACCGCGATGATCATGGCGGGCCCCTTGATGAGCTTGCTGATGCTGAACAACAATCTGCACGTTCCGCACCACGATGAACCCGCACAGCCCTGGTACGAATACCGCAAGGTGGCCAAACGTGTGAACGCTGAGAAGCGCGCAGAAGAGGCTGGCCTGATGTATCGGGGTGGATATCTCGAGGTGTTCCGCAAGTATTCGTTCAAGCCGATCGACGCGCCGGTAAGACGAACGGCATAAATGCAAAAACCCCGCCGGTCTGTCGACCGACGGGGTTTTTGACTTGAGACTTAGGCGCGCAGGCCCTTGCTGACCATCGAGACGACGGCGTCCTTCAGCGGGATCATGCCGAGCACGATGGCACCGTTGACGATGTGTCCAAGCCAGCCGCTCCACATTCCAGTGTCGAGACCGCTCATCCAGGCGCCTACGGCGTTGTAGTCGAGTACGTACATCATCAAGACGGCGATGATGAGGTTCCACAAGGCTCCCACGATCGGGATCTTGCGGATGATGGCACTCAGGCCGACGACGCCCAGAACCGTGTCAACCACGTTCTGAACTGCGCCGAGCAGGACTGCCAGCAGGAGAAGTGCTCCAAGGGTGTACATAGTGAATTTTCCTCGTTTCTGCGGTCCCCCAGGGCCGCACAATCGACCGTAAGCATGCTGAATGTCTCGGTGGTGGATTTCACGACATTGCAATATGCGGACCTCGAATAAGGGGCTTTGAAGCGATTGTTACATTCTTGCGACGACCATTCAGCCTCATCAATTAGGGTTTTGATCGATGGAGCACGTCGACGTCATCGTGGTGGGTGCAGGAATCAGCGGCATCGGAGCCGCCTACCACCTGCAAACGATCTCGCCGGATCGAAGCTTCGTAGTGTTGGAGGCCCGCCAAGACATTGGTGGTACGTGGGACCTGTTTCGCTACCCAGGTGTGCGATCGGACAGCGACATGTACACCCTCGGCTACCAGTTCAAGCCGTGGACGAACGCCAAGTCGATCGCCGACGGGCCGTCGATCATGGAGTATCTCCGCGAGACCGTCCGTGAATTCGGGATCGATCGACACATTCGCTTTGGCAAGCGAGTTACCGCCGCTTCGTGGTCGACCGAGCGCGGCGTGTGGACGGTGTCGATTGCCGATCAGCAGGGTGGCGTCAGTCAAATGACCTGCAATTTCTTGTTCATGTGCGCGGGCTATTACTCCTATCGAACTGGCTACAAGGCGGAAATTCCCGGAATCGGGGACTTCAAAGGCACGGTGGTGCACCCGCAGTTTTGGCCGGAGCAACTCGACTACGCGGGCAAACGCATTGTCGTAATCGGCTCTGGGGCGACGGCGATGACCATCGTGCCGGCGATGGCCCGCAATGCAGCCCACGTGACGATGATCCAGCGATCACCGACGTATGTCGTGGCGCGCCCGGACGTGGACAAGATCGCGTTGCTTCTGCGCAAGTTGCTCCCCGAGAAACTCGCGTATCGACTGATTCGGCTCAAGAACACCACGTTGCAGCAACTGTTCTACGGGCGCATGCGGAATTATCCGAAGGAGGCGAAGCAGCGTCTCCTCGACATGGTCCGTGAGCGCGTGGGTGAAGCGGTGGATGTCGACCGACATTTCAACCCCTCCTACAACCCGTGGGATCAGAGACTGTGTCTCTTGCCCAATGGCGATTTCTTGGATGCGCTGAAAGAAGGCAGGGCCTCCATCGTCACCGATACGATCGCGGGTTTCGACGCCCACTCGGTTCGCTTGAATTCAGGTCAGTCGATCGAGGCCGACATCGTGGTGACTGCCACTGGTCTACAACTTGTCGTTCTGGGAGAGGCTCAATTCGATATCGACGGCAAACCAATCGACTTTGCGGACACCTTCACCTACAAGGGCCTCGGCTTCTCTGGAGTGCCGAATCTCGTCACGTCATTCGGATACATCAACGCATCGTGGACGCTGAAGTCCGATCTCACGTGTGAATACGTGTGCCGTTTGTTGAACCACATGAGTGAGACCGGCACGCAGATTTGTACGCCAACGCTGCGGGAGGGTGAAGAGTCCATGCCGCGTAGGCCATGGATCGACGGATTCACCCCCGGGTACATGCTTCGAGACATGCATCGGTTCCCCAGCCAGGGTGACAAAGAGCCGTGGTTGAATCCTCAGAACTTCAAGAAGGACGTCGAGTTGTATCGGCATGCGACCGTTGACGACGGAGTCATGATCTTCACCAAAGCGCTCGTTTCGACCCAATGACGTCAGGCCAGTTGGGGGCGTGGTCGCCCTTCCAGATCAAGCTGTATCGCGCTCTTTGGTTTGCCAACCTCGGGATCAACCTTGGCTCGTTCACCCACATCACGGCAGCGGGATGGACGATGACGTTGCTCACCGAATCGGCGGTTCTCGTCGGGGCAGTGCAAACCGTCTGGGCCGTACCCGGTTTCCTGTTGGCCTTGCACTCGGGGGCGATCGCCGACGAGTTCGATCGACGGCGGGTCGTGGCGATTTCACAGAGCTTTGCCATCGTGTTCGCCGTCGTCATCGCGTTCATGCAGTGGAACGACATGTTGACGCCGGGAATCCTGCTTGGGGCAACCCTCGCCGAATCGATCGCCCTCACGATCGGTACGCCGGCGATGATTGCCATGACGCCTCTAGTAGTGGGCCGTGAGCGACTCCACCAAGCACTTGCACTGGACTCGACGACTCGATATTTGGCGCAGGCGCTCGGCCCAGCTATCGCGGGAGCGGTGATCGCGTTCGTGAACATCGGCGCCGTGTACATGTTGAATGCGATCGCGTTGGTATGGGTGGTGATCCTTGCTTCGTCCGGGCGACTTCCCGAGGCTGAGCGAGGAGAGCGGTCGTCGGTGACGAAGTCAATCATCGATGGCGTGAGGTTCGTGATGTCGAGATCCGACTTGCGCAACAATTTGATACGCCTGTTCGTGGCAAGCGTGGTGTCTGCATCGGTGATTGGACTGTTGCCACTGATGGCCAAGAACAATCTCGGTATGGACGCGAGTGGCTACGGAGCTCTGTATGCGTCAGTTGGTGTGGGGGCAGTGGTCGTGGTGGTCATGCTGCCGCGGATTCGGCGCCGACTGTCCGAAGAGTCGCTCGTGCAGTTGTCGTCGATCGTGTGGGGGGCGAGTATTGCGGGTGCCGCCACTGCGACCAACGCGGTGTTGG
>VFQT010003010.1_pt1 | contig 16064 bp, 15 predicted proteins | sample 3512381 | NCBI WGS metagenome assembly VFQT01 (sample SAMN10412376, study PRJNA504923) | tailings metagenome | isolation source: Relicate 2 Philex TSF3 active mining site | place: Philippines: Tuba, Benguet | collected 2017-08-29 | reverse complement strand
GAATCTTCGTCCCTTTGTCGTTATCCGCTCCGCCGGCATGCGCCCGCTCCGCTAGTCTCGCCGACCCGGCACTGGATGGTCCAGTTCCGGATCGCAACCGCCGCGACCGCGGGACGTTCGTCATGCACGGTGCATGGCGCCCGCACACGGCACCAAGGACCCCAACGACATCATGGTTGACCACAACCTCATCGCAGACCTCTCGCTCGACCTCAACGACCTGGAACTGGCCCTCGGCCAGAGCTCCATGGCCTCCGTCCTCGAGCGCGGCGAGGTCAGCAAGTTCGAGACCAACAGCATCCTCAAGGGCAAGGTCGTCGGCATCAGCGGCGACTACGTCATCGTCGACGTCGGCCTGAAGAGCGAAGGCCAGATCCAGAAGGCCGAGTTCGAGGAGAGCGGCGGCGTGTCGATCGGCGACACCGTCGAAGTGTTGCTGGAGAGCCTCGAAGACGCAGAGGGCTCGGTGGTCCTGTCCAAGCGCAAGGCCGACCGCATCCGCGGCTGGGAGCAGATCCTGGTCACGCGCAAGGAAGGCGATGTCGTCGAGGGCAAGGTTCTCCGCAAGATCAAGGGCGGCCTGCTCGTCGACATCGGCGTGCCGGTCTTCCTGCCCGCCTCGCAGGTCGACGTCCGCCGTCCCGGCGACGTGGGCGACTGGGTCGGCCGCATCATGCGCGCGTTGATCCTCAAGATCGACACCGAGCGCCGCAACATCGTCATCAGCCGCCGCAAGCTCATCGAGGATGAGCGCGAAGAGGCCAAGAAGCGCCTCATGGGCGAGCTCGTCGAGGGCTCGATCGTGCGCGGCACCGTCACGAACATCGCCGACTTCGGCGCGTTCGTCGACCTGGGCGGCCTCGACGGCCTGCTGCACATCACCGACATGTCGTGGGGCCGCGTCGGCCACCCGAGCGAGATCGTGAAGCCGGGCATGGAGATCGAGGTCAAGGTCCTCAACATCGACCGCGAGCGCGAGAAGATCGCGCTGGGCCTGAAGCAGAAGGAAACCTCGCCCTGGGAAGAGATCGAGAAGAAGTACCCCGTCGGCGCGCGCGTGCGCGGCACGGTGGTCAACCTCATGTCGTACGGTGCGTTCGTGCGCCTCGAGGACGGCATCGAGGGCCTGGTCCACGTCAGCGAGATGAGCTGGACCCGTCGCATCAACCACCCGAGCGAAGTCGTCAACGTGAACCAGGAGATCGACGTGGTCGTCCTGGACTTCAACAAGGACAAGCTCGAGATCTCGCTGGGCATGAAGCAGACCGAGGTCAACCCCTGGGAACTCGTGGGCGAGCGCTACCCGCTCGGCACGGTCATCGAGGGCAAGGTCCGCAACCTCGCCAACTACGGCGCGTTCATCGAGATCGAACCGGGCATCGACGGCCTGCTCCACGTCAGCGACATGAGCTGGACCAAGAAGGTCGCGCACCCCAACGAGGTCCTCAAGAAGGGCGACTCGGTCAAGTGCGTGGTCATCGAGGTCGACCAGGAGAAGCAGCGCGTCGGCCTCGGCGTGAAGCAGCTCTCGGAAGACCCGTGGGTCGAGGCGATCCCGAGCGCGTACCGCCCGGGCATGATCGTCACCGGCAAGATCACGAAGATCACCAACTTCGGGGTCTTCGTGGAGCTCGAGGATGGCCTCGAAGGCCTCCTCCACATCAGCGAGCTCGCCGACCACAAGGTCGAGAACCCGCAGGACGTGGTCAAGAGCGGCCAAGAGGTCGAGGTCAAGATCCTGCGCGTCGACACCGACGACCGCAAGATCGGCCTCAGCCTCAAGCGCGCACAGTGGGGCGCGAGCCCGACGCCGGAATCGTCGAACCCCGCCGACATGGCTGCGTTCGTGGCGCCCAAGCGCGCCAAGGCGCCGACCAAGGGCGGCATGGACGACCACGGCGCGCTCGGCACCGACAAGATCAAGCTCGACTGAGCCTGGTCGCCTCACCAAGCATCCTCACCGCGGGCCCCCACTTGGGGGCCCGTTTTTCGTTGCGACACCGCTCTGGCGGCGAGCCCATGATCGACGCAGGGAGTCAGCGATCATCCGCTGGGCCCGCACCCATCAACTCGCCGCGACGAAAAAAAGACCCCGCGGCGATGTGCCGCGGGGCCGTTGTCCCTTTCCAACCTCTTCCGCCCCACGTGTGGCCGCCGATGGCGGCCTGAGGGGGTGGCGGATGCCCTTGCGGGCACTTCGGACCTCGTGGGAAGAGGATCGGTCAGCAGAGAGCGATGAAGCTCAGCACAGCAAGCAAGGCCAAGCGCTGGTTTTGCGTCTCGAACGTCACAACTTTGCCGAGCATCGCGTGTCCTCTCTGCGGGTGATGTCATGCAGGACGGGTGTCCCGACGCCGTAGGATGGCACGGATGCTGCTTTCGTCCAACGCGATCTTTGCATTTTTGCCCTTGGCAGCAGCCATGGCCGGTGCAGGTGCGCCCGATGCCGAGGTTGCCGCAGCAGCCTGGCAACGCATGCAGGCCGCGCTCGCGGGCGCGCCCGAAGCAGGGCCAGCCCCCGAGGCCGCGGCAGCCAGCGCCATCCTGCGGCTGGATGGGCGGGTGCTTGGCCACGGAGCGGCGTTGGCCGCCGCTGGCCGGTCGTGCATCGACGCCGCCATCGCCGAGGCCATGGCCACCGCCCACAAAGACGGTGAATGGCTCGCGTGGATCGCGCGTCCGGCCACCCTGGCCGAAGCCGTCACGCTCGAACTCGAACTCGCCGGCGAGCCTGAGCCGCTCACCGGCCGCACGCTCGCCGACTGCGCGCAATCGCTTCGACCTGCCCTCGATGCCATGGCCGTGCGTCGCGGCACCACCATGCACTGGATGCCGGCGAGCAGGCTTCAGTCCATGGGCCTCGCCGCCAGACCGATCGATGGCCTGGGCCTGCTCATGCGCCGCGCTGGCTTGGCCGACACCGACCTGCCATCGATCGATCCGGCCGAGAGCGTGGCGGTCTATCGCCTGCAGACGATCCGGCTCGCACAGTCGGCGCCGCGCGCAGCACCCTGGCTGGTCCTGCACGGTGAACGGCTCGTCCCGGCCAGCACGGTCTCGCGCGATGCCTGCATCGATGCCGCCGAACGCGCTGCGGCGTGGCTTGACGCAAGCGTGCTCGATGAGCCCGGCTCGCCGACGCCGATCCTCCTAGGCGACTACAGCGCGATCGCCGACCGTCGACAGCCGATGGTCGCTGGAACGGTCGATCGCCTCATGGCCGCGTGGGCCTTCGCAGAACTCGCGGCAACATCAGTCGATCGTGCACCGTCCTGGCGTGCGCGCGCGGCCATGCTTGCGGCACAGCCGAACGATGCCGAGCTCGATGCGCTCGCCGTACGTCGCGCGCTGGCGTTGCGCACCATCGCGTGGTGCGCGCTCGCGCGCTCGGGCAGCGATGATGAGCGTCGAACTGCGCGCACCGAAGTGAACTCGCTCGCCGCACGCTTGGCCGCATCCGTAGCGATGATGAGCGCCAGGCCGCGCGCACCGAAGTCAACTCGCTCGCCGCACGCTTGGCCGAGTCGGTGCTCGAAGAGGCACCCGCCGATCCCGTCCGCGCCCTCGAACTCGCGGCTGCAGCGTGCGTGACGTCGTCGGGCGCCCGCGTGCTGGAACCGGCGGCCCTCCATGGTGCCATCGCCCGCGCCTGGGATGAGTTGCCGCGCGCCTCGCTCGTCACGGAAGCCGAGTGGTTGCTTCGTGCCGCCGCATGGTCGCAGCTGGACCCTCCGCCGGCTCCCCTGGTGCAGGATGCCCTGCGCGAAGTCCTCATGCGGGTGCAGCTGGGGATCGGGAGCGCCACGAAGGAGCTTCCCCCTGATCTCGTGGGAGCATTCCAGCTGGCTGCTGCCAACGGCCAACCGTCAATCGGCGCGACGGGGCTTCGGCCGCTGGCTGCGCTCGCGCGCATGGCGCAGGCCACCCCCGATCCTGACATCCGGAATCGAGTGGCCGAAGCCTGCCGTGCCGGAGCGAGATTCGTGCTCCAGCTGCAAGTCTCCGCCGACGGAGCCACGCTGCTCCGGCAGCCCCGGCGCTGTCTGGGCGGCCTCCGAGAATCGATGTGGGAGCCCCGAATCCGGGTTGCGGGGACAGCGGCAGCGATCTTGGTCCTGCTGGACCTGGCCCAAACGCTGGCGCCAGTCGAGAATCTGCCGAATCCTTCGTGATCGGACGTCACGATTTGGCCTCTCGGGTCAGTTCATGGTGGTTGCCGCATCGCTGGACCGGGCTGCCAAGCATGAGCTTGCATGGATCCGGCTGCAACGCACCGTGGTATAGTCTTCCGTCCGCCCCACGAGGAAATCCCATGCGCATCTCGACGCTTGCCATCGCCCTGTCCAGCCTCTGCGTGGCCGCTCCGGCCCTTGCCCAGAACATGAACGACCGGCTCACGGCCGTGGCTGCGAGCCAGCAGTCCGCCGGCGCCGAGACCAAGGCCCGCCTGCTCGGTGGCCTGCTCTACATGGATGGCTTCAAGGCTGAAGCCGGCCAGTCCATGGCCGATGTGGTCATGGCCCTCGTCGAGGACATGAACAAGCGCGGCATCAAGACCTCCATCCTCGTCGAACCCGGCGAAGAGATGAAGGAACGCGTGGCGGCCGCCCTGCCGGACGACGGCGAACGCATGTGGGAAACCACGATCAGCGGCACCGCGATCGAAGTCCTCAAGGCCGTGCTGGTTGAGTGCTCAGATGACCCGGCGGCCGACACCGCCTGGACCTGGCAGCTCTCGCGCAACGCCGTGCAGGTCGGCCCCAAGAACATCCTTTGGAACCGCCGCGAGGTCAAGATGTACAACATCAAGGACCTGCTCTTCAAGGCTCCGCAGTGGACCAATGCCCCTGACTTCAACCTGAACTCCTCCATCCAGCAGGGCGGCCAAGGTGGCGGCGGTGGTGGCGGCGGTCAGGGCGGTGGCGGCGGTGGCTTCGGTGGTGGCGGTGGTGGCGGTGGCATGGGTGGTGGTGGCGGCGGCGGCGGCAACGGCGGCGGTGGCGGCGGCGGTGGCGGCGGCGTCTTCGGCGGCAAGGGCGAAGATCCCGAAGAACTGACCGACGACGAAAAGGCCGACAAGCTCAAGGAAATGATCGTCACCTTCGTCGAGCCCGTGGCGTGGGAAGACGGCGAAGGCGGCCCCTGCAAGATCCAGTTCTACGAAGGCATGTTCATCGTCAACGCGCCCGACTTCGTGCACCGCGCGCTTGGCGGCTACTCCTTCGCCCCAGTCGTTCCGGCCCGCTCGGCCGCACCGGCAAAGGCTGCCGATGCACCGCAGGCGTCGGCCGAACCCAGCGATCGTCGTCGCTACGTCATGATGACCCCGCGCATCGGCTACAACCAGCTCGTCGGGTTCCGCACGGCGACCGTGAGCGGCGCGCCCTGAACCAGCGACCCATTCTTGATTCCCCGAACGGCTAGCCTTGCGCTAGCCGTTCTTCGTTCTGGGCAGCGGCGATTCCCATGAGCGCCACGCGGCGTGCCAGCCACCTCACCCTTCGCAACGACCTCCGTGCCTGCACGGATGACGGGATCACCCATGCCTTCATGGTCGGCGTGGGCGAGACCTTTATCCCGGCGTTCGCGCTGGCAGCCGGCGCAGCGCAAGTGCATGGCGGCCTCGTCTACACGGTCCCCTTTCTGGTCGGCGCCACGGTCCAGCTGCTCACGCCTGCGGGGGTCGAGCGCATTGGTTCGCCACGAAAGTGGATCCTGCTCTGCGCCACGATCCAGGCGCTGTGCTTCATCCCGATGGCCATCGCCGCGATGGCGGGCACCGTGCCGCTGCTCTTGGTCTACGTGTGCGCATCGATCTACTGGACCGTGAACCTGGGTGCGGCGCCAGCATGGAACGCCTGGGTCGGAGCGCTGTTTCCCGCGCGCATCCGCGCGGCGTACTTCAGCCGGCGCAGCCGGATCTGCCAGATCGCGCTGCTGGCCGGCCTCCTGCTTGGCGGCGTGCTCATCTCCCGCTTTGAGCACACGCCGCTTGAGTTGGCCTCGTTCGCCCTGCTCTTCATGGCCGCCAGCCTGAGCCGCGCGCTGAGCACGCCGGCCCTCGTCGCGCAGTCCGAGCCACGGCACCTGCCCCCTGCGCGGCGCGTGAGCCCGATCGAGTTCCTGCGCCGCATCCGCGGCGCACCCGAAGGCCGCGTGGTGGCCGCACTGCTCGTCTTCATGCTCGCGGTTCAGGTGTCGAGCCCCTTCGTCACGCCGTACATGCTCCGCGGACTCGAGATGGACAAGGACCAGTTCACGATCTCGGTCGTCACGCTCTTTGCGGCCAAGAGCCTGGCCCTGCCGCTGGTGGGACGGCTCGCGGGGACATGGGGGGCCCGGCGACTGCTGATGGCCGGCGCCGTCGTCGTCGCTGCAGCGAGTGGGCTGTGGATCGTGTCCACCGCGCCGGCGTGGATCTACGCGATGCAGCTCGTGAGCGGCGCCGGCTGGGCGGCCTACGAGATGGCGCTCTTCCTGCTCCTGCTCGAGCACATCCGTGAGGAGGAGCGCACCGCGATGTATGCGGCGTACTACTTCTTCAACGCGATCGTCACGGTCATCGGCTCGTTCGTCGGCGCATGGGCGATCGATGCGCTCGGCGGAGGGGTCACCGCGTACTGGTGGGTGTTCGGTGCCTCGGCCACGCTTCGATTCGCTGCAATTCCGCTGATGCTGCGCATCCCCCGCTTTGGTCACGAGCGCATGGCTCCAGTGGTCGCGGTCGAGGTCGGGACCGAGGCAGGAGCCATGGATGAGCCCATCATCGCGGCACGACCTCCGATGGAGGTCCGGCGATGAGCCGCCTCGCAACGAGCATCTCTGTGCTCGCGATCTCGATGGCCTTGCTCGTGGTGGGCACCATCGTCGGAGTGGTCCTGGATCCGGGAGCACTCGCTCGTTGGTTCACGCACCCCGCACTCGGCGAGCGAGGCGTGGCCGTGGCCGTGCGCAGCGCGTCATGGACGCAGACCATGGTTCCAGGCGCGCTGCTCCTTGCTGCGGGCATGATCATCGTGCTGTGGAGGACGGACCGCCGGAGCGCGGATGGTGCATCGACCACCCCTTCGCTCAGTGATGCCCGGACCACACCCGACGGCCACCGCCGCGCTGCCATGGTCGGTCCCTCAGCGGCAACCAACTCACCTGTGGGATCGCCAAGCCGAGGCGAATCGCTCGCGCTCATCGCGATCGTGCTCGTGGCGGCGCTCGTGCGGATCGACCGTGCGGTCGAGAGCCTCTGGTACGACGAGATCGCCGCCTTCATGGACTATGCCCAGCATGGACCCGGTCCCATCGTGGCCACGTGGTTCAGCCCGGCCAACCATCCCCTGCAGTCGCTCCTGTCGTGGTGCTCCTTCACGGCGCTGGGCACGGTCAACGAACTGACCCTGAGGCTGCCATCGTTGCTCGCCGCGCTGCTCACCGTGCTCGCCACGTGGTGGATGGCGCGGCCGATGGCGGGCGTGCGCGGTGCGCTGATCGCCGCAGCAGGGATGGCGATCGCTCCGGCCGCCGTGCTCGGCAGCGTCGAGGCTCGCGGCTACTCCATGATGATGCTCGCCGGCGCGCTGCTGACCGGGCTGGCGTGGCGAGCCATCGAGCGCGACCGATCGCAGCGGTGTTCGCTGTGGTGGTGGATCGCGTACGGCATCGTCGCATCGCTCGGCGTGTGGGCGCACTTCACTACGGTGATCGTGCCGATCGCGCACGGCGTGATCGCCGTGGGGCTCCTGCTGCGCGGCGAGGGGCGCATCGGACTGCGCTGGCTCACGGCACTCGTGCTGTCGGCAGCGTTCACGCTGGCGCTGCTCGCGCCGATGCTGCCGTGGATCCTCGAGCGGCGTTCGGAGCTCGCCGCCCTCGATGGCGACGAACCCACGCTCTGGTCACAGGAAGGCTTGGCGATCCTCGGCACATGGGGCGGGGCGTGGCCGTGGTGGCCATCCATCTGGGGCGGTGCGCTGGCCTTGCTCGGCATCGTGCAGGCATGGCGCCGGGATGCGCGCGGTCGGTTCGCCACCATCCTCATCGTGCTCCCCTTCCTCCTCGCGCTCCTCATTCCGCTCTCGGGCAGCTGGATCTATGCGCGGTTCGTCTCGTTCGCGCTGCCCGGTGCCGCACTCGCCTGGGGCATGGGCCTCGATCGCATGCTCGATCGACGACGGACCGACGCGATCCTCATGGCCGCGGTGGTGGCTGTCGGATGGCTCGCCGTGCTTGCCAACCTGCCGCCCAAGCAACCCCTGCGCGACCTGCTCGCGATCGCCGCACAGGAACCAGGTCCCGTGATCGTCGTGGGTCTGCCCGACGAGGTCGCGCGCTTCTACGCCGAGCCCATGGGGATCGACGCCCGCTACGCACAGCCGTACGGCACGGATCTTCCTTCGCTGCTCAGCGCCACGCCGGGGGCTCGCGTCATGATCCTCTATCCGTCGGCCATGCCACCCAGCGTGCTGGCTGCACTCGATGCCGCTGCCTTGGTGCGCACGCACGCGCTGCCGGGCTGGGCCGACTGGGGTGCGGGCGCAGTCGAACTGCATGCCCGGCGTGATCGCAGCTTGCCATCGCGCTAGCCCCATCGTGCTGGAACCGTCGCGTTCGCCCCGTCGTGCCCGCCCCGTCGTGCGCGCCCCGTCGTGCCCGCCCCGTCGTGCCCGCGCTAGGCTTCATGCATGTCGTACCTGCTCGAAGTCACCCGGCTCGGCCTGGGCAACCTGCGACGCCACAAGCTGCGCAGCGTGCTGACGAGCCTGGGCGTGATCCTGGGCGTGGCCGCCGTGATCGTGGTCGTCGCGATCGGCGAGGGCAACAAGCGCGCGGCGCTGCGTGACATCAGCGCGCTGGGCGCCAACAACATCATCATTCGCAGCCAGAAGCCGCCCGAAAGCGCCGCCCCCGGTGGCGGCGGCTCCCGTTCCATGGTCATCAAATACGGCCTGACCTTCCAGGACCTGCGCCGTATCGAGGCCTCGATGACCGATGCCGACCGTGTCGTCCCAGTGAAGAGCGCCGGCAGCGAAGTCAGCTTTGACTCCCAACGGGCACTCGCGCAGGCCTTCGGGACCACGCCAGCGCTCGCGTCGGTCGCCCGCCTGCGCATCCAGTCCGGCCGCTACCTGACCGACGAGGACATGGCGGCGCAGGCGCCCGTGGCCGTGATCGGCAGCGAGGTCGCCAAGCAGTTCTTCCCCAACCTCGATCCGATCGGCCAGGACATCCGCGTCGACCAGCAGGTGCTCCGGGTCGTCGGCGTGCTCGCACCGATCGGCCTGGCCGGCGGGTCCGGCAGCGCGCTCGTGGGTCGCGACCTGAACAAGGACATCCACATGCCGCTGCCGACCGCCGAGCGGCAGTTCGGGAACGTCGTGCAAAAGCGCACGGCCGGTTCCTTCAGCGCCGAGGAAGTCGAGCTCTACGAGATCTACGTCGTGGCGCCCAACACCGACGTCGTGACCGAGGTCGCCTCGCGGGTCGAGCGCATCATCGATGTCGGGCACGAAGCGACCGGCGATGCCCAGGTCATCGTGCCGTGGGAACTTCTTGAGAATGCGAAGAAGGCGCTGCTCGTCTGGAACATCATGCTCATCGCGATCGCGGCGATCAGCCTGCTCGTCGGCGGCATCGGCATCATGAACATCATGCTCGCCAGCGTGACCGAACGCACGCGCGAGATCGGCATCCGCCGAGCGCTCGGCGCCACGCGCCGCGACATCGTCACGCAGTTCATGGTCGAGACCGGCTCGCTCAGCGTGCTCGGCGGGATCATCGGCATCATGACCGGCGTGATCACGAGCCGCCTGCTCGAGACGATCGTGGGCATCGCGAGCAAGCTGCCCGGACTCAAGGGGGCCTTCAACGACCGCTTCTCGCTCCAGCCCGAGGTCACGCTCTGGTCGATCGTCGCCAGCGTGGCCGTGGCCGGCGGCGTCGGCATCGTGTTCGGGATCTATCCCGCCATCGTCGCCAGCCGCAAGGACCCGATCCAGGCGCTGCGGCACGACTGATCCGCGCGCGCCGTAGCATCGCCTGCATGCCCGCGCTGGTCGAAGTCGTCACGGAAGCCGATGCCGATCGCGGCTGGCACTTCGTGCTGCGCTCGCTCGACGCCGACGGTGCATGCACGAGCCACGCCATGAACCTGTCGTGGGCCGACTACGACTGGTGGAGCCCGGAAGGCATCCACGAACCCAGCCGCGTCGCGCTGGCCGTCGCCGAGGTCATGCACCACGCCCTCGCGGGGGAACCGTTGCCGCAGCGCTTCGACGCCGCCACGGTGCGTCGGCGCGTGAACGATGCCGATGCGCTCGTCCGGCGCCGGCTCGGATCGGGTGGCGGCCCCTGACCCCGCGTTGATGCGGATGGCTCGGCGCCCGTGACCTTGCGGCACCTCGGCCGCGGCCAAGGCGCGCGCTCACACCTTCATGAGCGGCGGCAACTCACGGCGCCTGAAGAACACCGGCACCTCCAGCGAGAACGTGCTGCCCTCGCCGGGCGCGGAGTGCAGCGCCACGGTCGCGCCAAGCAGCCCAGCCAGTTCCTTGCAGATCGACAGGCCCAGACCGGTTCCGCTGTGGCGGCGCGTGTGGCTGGCATCGACCTGGCGGAACTTCTCGAAGATCGACTCTTGCATGTCGGGGGGGATGCCCGGTCCACGGTCCACGACGCTCAACCGGACCGACTGCCCGCGCTCACCGGATCGGACCAGCTGCGCCACCACGACCACCGTCGAGCCCTCAGGGCTGAACTTGATGGCGTTGGACAGGAAGTTGTAGAGCACCTGCCGGATCTTGCCGCCATCGGTCTCGACCGGTGGCAGGCCATCCGCGACCTGCGTCTCGACCTCGATCTTCCTCGACATCGCCTGCGGACGCATCAGGGCCTGGAGACCCTCGACCACGTCGGCGATCGACGTCGGCGCCACCGTGACCTCCATGCGGCCAGCCTCGATCTTCGCCATGTCGAGCAGTTCGTTGATCATGTCCAGCAGCATGCGGCCGCTCTGCAGGATGTTCGTGATGTAGCGGCGGCGCTTGGGATCGGCGTTGGGATCGTTGCGGGCGATCTCGTCGAGCAGTTCGGCGAAGCCGATGATCGAGTTGAGCGGCGTGCGCAGCTCGTGGCTCACGTTCGCCAGGAACTCGCTCTTGAGGCGATTGCTCTCGAAGAGGCCGACATTGGCTTCCTTGAGCTCGACCACCTTCAGGTCAAGGCCTTCGTTGAGCTGGCGAAGCTGCGCCTGGGCGCGCTGCATCTCGCCAAGCATCGCGTCGATCGCGGCCGACAGACGGCCGATGGAATCGCCCGTCTCGATCGCCGAGCGCGCGGAGAGGTCACCGCGCGCGGCTCGCTCCGCCGTCTCCCGCAGCCGTTCGAGCGGCGGACCGTAGACCCTGCGCTGGATCGCCATCGACACGGCCACCAGCGCGGCCACCGCCCCCAGCCCGACGCCCACGACCATGACCCGATTGGCGATCACGAGCCCGTCGCTGATGGGGCTGCTGCGTTCGATCACGATGACCGCACGGAGGGCTTCGTCGCTGCGCACGGCCGTCGAGAAATCGATGCGGGATGGATCGAGCACCCGCCTCCACTCGGCCTCGCGCACCGCGCGTGCATAGCGGTAGGTGGTGCGGCCATCCTCGGTCACCCAGCTGAAGCGCTCGCGGGCGGCGCCGTCACGCTCGAACTCCTCGGCAGCGCCGGCGATCCATGGCGCATCGGATGCAAGCGACGGGGCCTCGACCAGTCGCATGGCCATCGGCACGTCCTGCGTGCTGCCCAGCGAGAAGCCGTTGGCCAGCCAGGTCTCGGCGACTTGCCGCGCGATCTCGCGCTGGCTCTCGGCGACCGTGACCGTGAATCGGTTCCACGGCACCCACAGCGCCGCGGCAAGGATGGCAGCGGACGCCGCGCCGAAGAGGAGCGTTGCGCTGCTGGAGAGTGAGATGCCGCGCCGCATCGCGCAGGGAGCATAGTGGGTGGCTAGGCTCCTCCCGTGCATCGCCCCGGCGCGAATCCCGATGACCTTCGCATGGACGACGTGCTCTGCGACTTCTGCGCCGCGGCATGGACGCCCGAGCGCGCGATGGTCGAGGGCCACCGTGGTTCATGCATCTGCCATGCATGCCTCGCCGTGGCCTACGCCGACCTGACGCCGAAGCCCGCGCGCCAGCCGGCGGGCGAGGGACCATGCACGATGTGCCTGGAGGACCGCGGCGAACCGCACTGGCGGAGCCCGGTCCGCGACGCAGCCCGGATCTGCCGACGATGCGCGCGCATGGCGGCGGTCGTGCTTGAGCGCGATCCAGATGCGGATTGGTCACGGCCCTTGCCGTGAGCGTGCAGGCGGAGCCCTTCCGTACACTCGGTGCATGAGTTTCGGCCTCGGACACGGACGCGACCTTGACCCCGGCGACTGGGGCATGGATCAGAAGGACCTGCCGCCCTTCGACCAAGGGAAGTGGGATCCCCGGCGGTGGTTCGCCCATCCCGAGCGGAGGTTTGAGCTTGAGATCGGCTCCGGGAAGGGCACGTTCCTGCTGCAGCAGGCACCGCTCGAACCGATGACCAACTTCCTCGGCATGGAGTGGACCAACGAGTTCTACCGCTACGCGGCCGACCGGCTCCGCCGCCACGAGGTGGCCAATGTTCGGCTCATGCGCGCCAACGCCGTCGAGTTCATCAGGCACTGGTGCCCAGTGGGCATCTGCTCGGTCATCCATCTGTACTTCAGCGACCCGTGGCCGAAGACCCGTCACCACAAGCGGCGCGTGGTGCAGGACCAGTCACTCGCCGACATGCACGCCGCGCTCTTGCCGCAGGGCGAACTGCGCATCGTGACCGACCACGTGGAGCTGTGGGCGTGGTACGAGGAGCACGCCGCACGAAACGCGCACCTCTTCGACCGGATCGCCTTCGATCGCCCGGCCAGCGCCGGCGAGGGCGAAGTCGTGGGCACCAACTTCGAGCGCAAGTTCCGTCGCGAGGGCCGGCCGTTCCATGCGATGACGCTGCGGCGGCGCGAGCCTGCGGCGGCCGTCGCTCAGGGGTCGTAGCGGATCACGCGGCCCACGGTGTTGCCGGGGCCGACCAGCACGACCTTGGGTGAGTGCACGGCGAGCTCCTCGGTCGACAGGTGGCAGAAGCTCATGATGAGCACGGTGTTGCCCGCGGCCGTCAGCTTGGCCGCGGCGCCGTTCACGCCGATGACGCCACTGCCGCGCTCACCGCGGAAGACATACGTCTCGAAGCGGTTCATGCTGTCGACGTCGGCCACGAGCACCTTCTCGTTCGGGCGCATGCCCACGGCATCGAGCAGGTCCTCGTCGATCGTGATCGAGCCCATGTACGCCGGATCACAGAAGGTGACCTTGGCCGCGTGAATCTTCGCAAAGAGCGCCTCGCGCAGCATGTCACGCCGCCTCGCCGGCTCCACCGGCCTTGCGCCAGGTCACGCGCTCGGCATCGCCCCACAGACCTTCAAGGTCGTAGTAGGCGCGCTGGTTGGGCTCGAAGAGGTGCACCACCACCGAGACGAAGTCGATGATGATCCAGCTCGAGCCGGTGTCGGCGCTCGATCGGAACGCTGGAGAGCCCTGGGCCTTGCCGAGCTTCATCAGCTGCTCGCCCACGCCGGCCAACTGCCGAGCACTGGTGCCCGAGGCGATCAGGAAGTAATCGCACACCTGGCTCTGCGCGCCAACGGACAGGAGCAGCACATCCGTGCACTTCAAGTCATGCGCGAGCCGCGCCAGCTCGATGGCCAGCGCGCGCGATGCCGAGGTGTCGGGCTTGGCGGTCCGCCTGGCCATGCCGGCGGATCAGTCCTTGCTGCGGCCACGGCCACCGGGGCCGCGCTTCAGCTTGGACTTGGCGGGCTGGGCAGGACGGGCCGAGCGGCCGGCAGCCTTGGCGGCAGCGGCGCGGCGGGCAGCCATGCGCAGGCCTTCGCGACGGATGTCCATGCGGCGCTTGACTTCCGAGGGCTTCTCGTGGAACTGGCGAGCCTTCAGGTCCTTGGTCAGACCTTCCTTCTCGCAGAGCTTCTTGAAGCGACGGACCATCTGCTCGACCGTCTCATTGCCGCGTGACTTCACTCGAATGGGCATTCGTTCGTCCTCAGGGGTGTTCGGGAATTCCGAGTCGGGCAGTAGACCACGGCCGAGCCGCCGCCGCAACCCCGTCGAGGCTAGGCTTTCAATCGCGGAGGTCGAGATGCCCCTGGTCCTTGATGCCTATAACGTGCTGCACGTGTCGGGGGTGCTCCCCCCGGACATGGCCGGCATGGGGCCCCACGACCTCGTGGAGACCATTGCGGGCTCCCGCTACCGCGGCCAGTCGATCTGGATGGTCTTCGATGGGCTTCCCACCGCGATCCTTGGCCAGTCGCCCCGCATGATCGATGCCTACCGGCCCGCGCCCATGGAAGTGGGCGATGCGGTCTACCACTTCAGCGGACCGCGGTCGAACGCCGATGCCGTCATCGCCGAGCTCGTCGCCCGCAGCAGCGCGCCCACTCGCCTGCTGGTCGTCAGCAGCGACCATGCCGTGCAGCGAACGGCTCGTCGCCGTCGCTGCAAGGTGATCGACAGCCCGACGTTCCTGCAGCAGCTCGTGCACGATGTGCGTCACGGTCCGCCACGCGACCGGCTCGGCGGCAAGCCAAGTGGCCCCCTGTCGCGCGACCAGGTTCAGGCGTGGCTACGGTACTTCGGCGTCGAGCCGATCGAGCCGCCGCCCAAGCCCGTGGCCCCGCCACTGCCCGAGCTTCGCGTCACCGATCACGGTCCAGCACCACGAACCACACGAAGGCCCCGAGCATGAGCTTCATCCGTCCCCACGCCTCTCGCACCGTCGCCCCCGCCGGGATCACCCCCGCCCCGACCGATTTCGAACATCCGCCGGCTGATCCGATGGCGTGGGTGACGCGCTGGCTCGACGAGGCCATGCACCTGCCCACGCCCAACCCGAACTCGCTGTACCTGGCGACGACGTCGGCCGATGGGCGTCCATCGGTCCGTACGGTGCTGCTGCGTTCCTTCGATGCCCACGGCGCCGTCTTCTTCACCAACCGGGAGAGCGACAAGGGGCGGGCGCTCGAGGCCACGCATCGCGCCGCGCTGCTCATGCACTGGGACCACCTGGATCGGCAGCTGCGCATCGAAGGCGCCGTGACCCACACCACGGATGCCGAAAGCGACGCGTATTTCGCGCAGCGGCCTCGCGACTCGCAGCTCAACGCCTGGGCAAGCGCCCAGAGCCGACCGGTGCCGAACATGGCGGCCATGCGTGAACGGCAGCAGCAGGCGCACGCTCGCTTCGACGGCCAGCCCGTGCCGCGGCCGCCGCATTGGGGCGGGTACCGGATCGCGCTCGAGCGCGTCGAATTCTGGCAGGGCGACCCGTATCGATTCCACGACCGCGTGGTGTATGCCCGTTCCGGAAGCGGCTGGGCCGTCACGCGACTGATGCCCTGACGCCGGTCCCTCCGCGGGCGCTTCGCGGGGCGGCGTTTCCCGGCACCCGCTCGGCAACCGGGCATTGATCGACTCAGGCTTCGACGGCTTCTCGACTGCGCCACCGCGGGCGCTCGGCCTTCTGCGGCAACCATCCACCGACCGGCGACACGCTGCCCACGCCCTTCACGAGCCCATGCAGCTTGTGGAGCAGCGCATTCGTCGCGACCACGCGACAGCCAGCCACGCCGTGCACGACCTCGGCTTCGGCGAACTCCACGATCACGTTGACTTCGACGGGGCGCCCCTGCAGCGCCGCCACGCTGCCCGCGGCCTGGCGCAGCGCGCCCGAGAGCATCTGCAGCATCGGCGCGACCGGTTCATCGGCCGCAGCGCAGAGCGATGCATCGAGCCTGATCTCAAGGCCCTTCGCCAGATGCGCAGTCGCTTCCTCGATGGGGATCACCTGCTCGATCTTGACCTGCGGCTCCGTCCGGCTTCGGTCGACGAAACCGGCCAGCACGACGACGCGATCGACCTGGAGCAGCTCGCCGAAGCGCGCGTACTGATCGGGGAAGAGCACGCACTCCATGCTTCCGGCAGAGA
>VFQT010003009.1_pt1 | contig 16069 bp, 14 predicted proteins | sample 3512381 | NCBI WGS metagenome assembly VFQT01 (sample SAMN10412376, study PRJNA504923) | tailings metagenome | isolation source: Relicate 2 Philex TSF3 active mining site | place: Philippines: Tuba, Benguet | collected 2017-08-29 | reverse complement strand
CGCCTCGTCGACGACCACCAGCGCCGGAAACCATTCCTCGCGGGGCGCGTCGAACAGCGCGGACAGGAACTGCGCGGCGCAGCGCATCTGGGCCTCGACCTCAAGTCCGTCGAGCGCAAGGACCACCGATGCGCGGTGGTGGCGGATCCGGGCGGCGAGGCGCGTGATCTCAGCGCCCGCGTAAGCCGCGCCGTCGATCACGACATGGCCGAACGGCTCGGCAAGCGTGACGAAGTCGCCCTCGGGATCGATCACGATCTGTTGAACGATGGCCGCGCTCTCTTCCAGCAGGCGGCGCAGCAGGTGCGATTTGCCGGAGCCGCTGTTGCCCTGGACGAGCAAACGGCTCGCCAGCAGCTCCTCGATGTCGATCCGCACCGGCTGGCCAGAGGCATCGGTGCCGATATCGATGGACGCGTTCACGCCGCCTCGCATAGCGGCACGGCGCGGCCATGGCCAAGCGCCGCGAGCGATGTTTTCCAGAGGTTTGCGCGGGAACGGGCCGAGCCTGGCATCACGCCAAACGTGGGGACGGCCTGCGCCGTCCCCGTTGGATCAGTCGGCGGCGTCGGCGGCGTCTTCCATCGCATCAGCAGTGGCTTCGCCGGACGCGCGAACGGCATCCGCCTTGGCTTCCATGCTGTCTTCGGCGGGGCCGCTCATGGCGTCAGCCTGGTTTTCCATCGCGTCGGCAGTCGCATCGGCGGACTCACGCGTTGCTTCCGCCTGATCTTCTGCCGCATTCTCTTGGGCGCTGTCACATGCAGCAAGGGTCAGGCCGATGGCGCCCAGGCTTGTGATGGCGGCAGTTCTGATCAGTCGTTTCATGATAGGTCCCCTTCAGGATAGCTTGCCGAGCAACGGGGACCGCTCGCATCAGCAGGCGATCCCCGGCGCTGTCCGCCCGCCGCTGCGCATAGCGGCGGACGAAAGCGACAACGGCTCGCACCGCCGATAGTTCCGACGATCGGCAATCAGACCGAATGAAGCACGCCGCGATAGGCCGGATCCTCCAGAGCCCGCCCGGCTCCCATAGCCACGCAGTCGAGTGGATTAGGCGCGATCCGGACCGGCAGGCCGGTCGCCTCAGCCAAGACTTTGTCGACCCCGGTGAGAAGCGAGCCGCCGCCGGTCATGATGATTCCGCCTTCGATGATGTCGGCGGCGATTTCCGGTGCCGTGTTCTCCAGCGCGGAGCGCACCACTTCCACGATCTGGCCCACTGGTTCGGACAGGGCATCGACCACCTCCTCCTGGCTGATCGAAAGGTCGCGCGGCACGCCCCGCACCACGTCGCGACCCTTGACGAGCGCCAGGGGGTTCTTCCCGTTCATGCGCGCCGCCCCGATCTCTTTCTTCACGCGTTCGGCAGTGGACTCGCCGATCATCAGGTTGTGGCTGCGGCGTACGTGCGAGGAGATCGCTTCGTCCATGTTGTCCCCGCCGACGCGGACCGAGTTGCTGAGCGCCATGCCGCCGATCGAGATCACGCCCACCTCGGTGGTGCCGCCGCCGATATCGACCACCATCGAGCCGACCGGGTGGGTTACGGGCAGATCGGCGCCGATCGCGGCGGCCATGGGCTCGTCGATGAGCCAGACCTTGCGGGCGCCGGCGTTGGAAGCCGCATCACGGATCGCTCGCCGCTCCACCTGCGTCGAGCCCGAGGGTACGCAGATCACGATCTCGGGGCCGCTCCGCAACCTGCCCCGGAAGCCCTGGGCCTTGTCGATGAAATGCTTGATCATCTGTTCCGCCACTTCGAGGTCCGAAATGACGCCGTTTCGCAGCGGGCGGATGGCTTTGATGTTCTCGGGCGTCTTGCCCATCATCAGCTTGGCGTCGCTGCCGACCGCCAGCACGCGATCGATGCCGTGGCTCGTGTGCAGGGCAACCACGGAGGGCTCCGCGAGCACCACCCCCTTGTCACGAACGTACACAACCGTGTTGGCCGTTCCGAGATCGATGGCGAGATCGGACGAGGCCAGCGGCAACCATTTCGCAAACGACATGCAGGATTGTTCTCTCTAGAGCAGGAACAATCCTCCAAGTGCCGAGAACGTGAGCGCCAGATGAACGGACTTGGCAAGCGCGGCGACTGGTGATTGCCGCGCGGCGGAGCGGGGCGTCTGTGGGAACCTTCGAGCTAAAGGGCCATCGCCAGATCGACCGCGAGGCCGCCCGGGTGGTAATCGAACTCGACGTTCCCATCGCTGCCGTGAAGCGCGCTCGCGATCATCCGCGATCCGAAGCCTCGCCGTGTTGGCGTTACGACCGACGGCCCACCGCTCTCGCGCCAGGACAGACGAAGCGCGGGCGGCGATGTTGTTTCGTCCAGCGACCATGCCACCGCGACCTTCCCGTTCATTACGGAGAGCGCGCCATATTTCACCGCATTCGTGCCCAGTTCGTGCAGCACCATCGTCAGGAGCAGGGCCTTGTTCGGCGAGAGGCCGACGTCCGGGCCTGCGAGCGTCACTCGGCGCTCTCCCTCGCCGAAGAAGGGGGCCATGGTCTGCTCGGTCAGTTCGACCATGCCGATGGCTTGCCAGTCGCTGGTGGTGAGCAGGTCGTGGGCGGCCGAAAGCGCGTGCAGCCGCGCGATGAACGCAGACTTTTCGCCCTCCGGTCCGGCCTTGAGCGTTTGCGAGGCCAGCGCCTGGATCGTGGCCAGCGTGTTCTTCACGCGGTGCTTGATCTCGTGCAGCAACAGCTCGCGCGCTTCCTGCGCTTCCTTGCGCCGGGCGATCTCCTGCTGCGCCGCCTCGTGCAGCCGGGCGTTATCGATCGCCACCGCTGCCTGGCCCGCGATCGCGGAGATCAGCGTTTCGGTTTCGGGGCCGAAGCGGTCGGCTTCGCCATGCCCGAAGAACAGTCCGCCGATGACGGTCCCTGAAACCGAAACGACGGGAACGGCAAGGTAACTGACGACCGGCAGGTGCCCCGCCGGCATTCCCGCGTGCGGCAGGTTGCGGCCGTAGCGCGGATCCTTACGGATGTCGCCCGACCGGACGATCCCCTCACCCGTGAAGGTTGGCGCGAAGATGGCGGTGTTGCGCGGCATGCCGAATCGTTCGAACGCTTCGAGCGGGGCGCCTGACAAGGCGTAAAGCGTGTAGGACTCTCCGGCGGCGTCCATCCGATTGTAAAAGAACGCACCGAACTGCGCACCGCTGAGCGCAGTCGCCTCGTCTGTCACCGACTGGACGATGCGGTCGAGGTCCAGATCCTTGGAGATGATCTGGGATACGCGATGCAGCGCTTCCAGCCGCTCGGTCTGCTTACGCAGCAGAGCGTCGGCTTCCTTCTTGGCGGTGATGTCGCGCGCGATCTTCGAGGCGCCCACGATCGTCCCGTCGCCGCGCTTGATGGGCGAGACGGTGAGCGAGATGTGAACGTCGCGGCCGGATTTGTGGCGGCGGACCGTCTCGAAATGCTCCAGCCGCTCGCCACGCCGCAGGCGGCTGATGATCTCGGTTTCCTCGCTATGACGGTCCTCGGGGATGAGGGTCAGTACGGATCGGCCGATGATATCGCCGGCGGCATAGCCGAACAAGCGCTCGGCGCCGCTGTTCCAACTGGTGATGGTGCCGTCGAGCTGCTTGGAGATGATGGCGTCGTCAGAGGATTCAACGATCGCGGCCAGGCGGTGCGCGCTCTCTTCCGAACGATTGCGTTCGGTGACGTCGATGGCCACGTGGACAGCGCCGAGTATGGCGTCCTTGCGACCGCGCAAGGGCATGGAATGGATTGCGAAAGTGTGGCGTGTGCCGTCGGCACGCTCTCCGACAAGCTCCTCGCCGGTGGTCTTCAAGCCCTCCCGCGCCGCGCGTGCCATCGGCGCCGCATCATGCTCCAGCGGCGTCCCGTCGCGGTGGAACAGACGCGAGAAGCCGCACCAGCGCGCGAGATCGTGAGGTGCGGCGCCCCACAGCATGGTGGCCGCAAGGTTGTGAAAGGCGATCCCGCCCTGCAAGTCGGTGACATAGACCGGGATCGGCAGCTGCGCCGCCATCGGCAGGACGATGTCGTTGAACTGCCGCACGCTCGTCAGATGAGAGAAACTCGCCGCCAGCGACGCGGCGGTATCGATCGCATCCGGGTGCGAGCCATGAACCTGATCGAAGGGCAAAGCCTGCGCCATCACAAATTTGCGCAAATTTGTAACGCCCGGGAACTCCGCAAAAGTTCAGGAGTTTTTGGCGCATAAACGTCGGGTTGCGGGTTACGGGAAATCGAGTGGATCAATTTGAGGCCCGATGTGTGCTGGTGGTCGAAGACGAATGGCTGGTGCGGATGGAGATCGCGCAGGCGTTCGAGGACGAGGGCGGTGCGGTGATGGAGGCGGGTTCGGCCGAAGCCGCGCTCGACTTGCTTCGCGACCAGGCCATCGTTGAGCTGCTGGTGACGGATATCCGCCTGAGTGGCGCGATGACCGGCTGGGAGCTCGCCAAGGCGGCGCGCGCGCTCAATCCCGAAATCGCTGTCATATATCTCTCCGCGAACCCGCCGGCGCCCGAACTTTCCGTCGCGGGCAGCCGCTTCATCGCCAAGCCCGCGCATATGCGCGATGTCATAGGCGCTGCCGGCAATCTGCTGCAAGATCGCAGCTGAACCAGATCGGAACACCCCGTCAGCCCCGCGCGACACGCGGCAGGCGCGCGTGTTCGTCGAGAATGCGGCGGTAGAGCGCCAGGTATTCTTCAGCCATTCTATCCACCGAGAAGCGCGCTTCGACCGCGCTGCGCGCCGCCCTGCGATCAATGCGCGAGATCCTCCCCACTGCCGCCGTTGCCTGCTCGACGCCGTCGACGAGAATGCCGGTTGCGCCGTCCTCGATGATCTCGGGCATGGAGCCCCGGCGCGTGGCGATCACCGGCGTGCCGCAGGCCATCGCTTCCACCACCGACAGCCCGAACGGCTCTTCGAAGTTGACGAGGTGCAGCAGGGCATGCGCGCGTTGCAGTACCCGGATGCGCGCATCGCCGCCGACCGGGCCGTGATAGAATACGTGCTCGCCGTCGACGTGCGGCAGGACATGCTGGCGATGGTAAGCCTCGTCCTGCACGATGCCGTACATATGCAGCCGCCGTCCCGCCGCGCGGGCGGTTGCGATCGCCTCGGCGGCGCCCTTGTCGGGATGGATCCGGCCGAAGAACAGCAGGTCATCGCCGCCCACCGGGTCGAACGGAAACTCGTCGGGCCGGATGCCGTGGTGGATGGTCGCGGCATAGCGCAGGTCGGGGTGGCGGTCCGCGTCGCTGATCGCGACATAATGAATGCGGTGCTCGAACGGCTTGTACATCGGCAGGATGCGCTCGGACGAGAAGCCGTGGATGGTCGTGACCATCGGCGTATCGACGAGCGGTGCGAAGGCATGCGCCGGGAAATCCGCCTGGTTGTGGATCAGGTCGAAGTGGTGCGCCTGCGCGAACAGATGCGACAGATGGCGATATTCCCATACTTTGGCATCGATCGAGCGATCTTCCTCGTAGGGCGCAGGCACCACCCCGTCGAGCTTGCCCGCCGTTTCGCTGTCGAGCGTGGCGAACAAAGTGACGTCGACGCCGCGCGCCACGAGCGCTTCGGTGAGCAGGCTCGTCACCAGCTCCCACGGCCCGTAGTGGCGCGGCGGAGTGCGCCAGGCGATCGGCGCGAGCATGGCAATACGCATGCGGTTCACTCTCCCTCGATACGGATGATGACGCCCTCGTCCGGCGCCAGGATGTTTCGGGAATGCTCGCTGGGCAGGGTGCTCGCCAGCACCTCTCCCAGTTGCATCCCCGCAGGCACCAGCAGGCGCCGCGCCTTGGAGGAGAGGTTGAGCGCCACGAGCAGGCGCTCGCCGTCGTGGCGCCGCACATATTGAAGCACATCCTCGTCCGCCTCGATCACGGCGATGTCGCCGACGCTCAGCGAGGCCCGCTGGCGCCTGAGGGCCAGCAGGCGTCGGTAGAGCTCCAGGATCGAGCCCGGGTCGGCGGCCTGCCGGGCCACGTTGCGGTCCGGCCAGTCCGGATTGAGCGGCAGCCACGGCTCGGCGCTGCTGAACCCGGCGTGGGCCGTGCCGTCCCACGGCATCGGCGTGCGAAAAGCATCGCGGCCCAGGCCGAGCCCCGGCTGACGCAAGTCCTGCGGATCGCGCACGCGATCGGGCGGGATCGCGACTTGGCCGATTCCCAGTTCGTCTCCCTGATACAGCGTAGGCGTTCCGCGCAGCGTCAGCAGCAGCATCGCCGCTATCCGGGCCTGCGCTTCGCCAAGTCGCGCGGCGATGCGCGGGCGGTCGTGGTTGCTGAGCACCCAATTGGGCCAGCCCCCCGGCGGCAGCGCGGCCTCGTACGCTTCGATCAACCGGGCGATGGCGCGTGCGTCCCAAGGGGTTTCGATGAGCTGGAAATTGAAGGGGAGATGGCAGCCCGGCGCGTCTTCGCTGCCGTAGTAGCGCACCAGCGTTTCGGTAGGCAGGTAGAGTTCGCCCACCAGCACACGCTCGCCGTATCCGTCAGCCAGCGCCCGCATGGCATGGGCGACATCGTGGATTTCGGGCTGATCGGTGGAATGCGTCTGCAGCACCGCCAGCTTTTCGCCCATGCCCGGCCGATAGTCGGGGTTGGGCGGATTATCGGGAAAGTCCCTGGCCTTCACGCAATGCCACAGCACGTCGATCCGGAACCCGTCCACGCCGCGATCGAACCAGAAGCGCAGGACGTCCATCATGGCCTCCCGCAGCGCCGGATTACGCCAGTTGAGATCCGGCTGCTCGCGCAGGAAGGCATGGAGGTAGTACTGCCCGGTGGCGGGGTCGAACTCCCACGAGGAGCCGCCCATGTCGCTGGTCCAGTTGTTGGGTGGGCCGCCGCCCGGCGCCGGATCGCGCCAGATGTACCAATCGCGCTTGGGGTTATCGCGCGAAGATCGGCTCTCGACGAACCAGGGATGCTGGTCGGACGTATGATTGGGCACGAAATCGAGCAGCAGCTTCATGCCCCGCGCGTGGACCTGCGCCAGCAGCGCGTCGAACGCGGCCATGTCGCCAAAGATCGGCGCGATGCCGCAATAGTCGGCAACGTCGTAGCCGAAGTCGGCCATCGGCGAGGGGAAGATCGGCGAAAGCCAGATCGCATCGATTCCCAGGTCGGAAAGATAGTCCAGGCGCGCGGCGATGCCGGCGAGGTCGCCTATGCCGTCGCCATCGCTATCCTGAAACGAGCGGGGATAGACCTGATAGATCACACCCGGCTCCCACCAGGGGCGCGATAGTCTTGTTCCGTCGCTCATCCCACCGCCATTCAGCGCACTGCGGCGTAACAACCGCTCAAGGCGCCCGAAGTTCCCCGGAGTCGGCTGCGAGCGCGTTTAATCGCGCCAGGTCTTCAGCTTTGTCGACATCGATCATGATGCCGGGGTCGTCCACCTCGATGCGCAGCACGTCATCGCGGCCGCGCAGCAGGCTGGCGGCGCCATGATCGCCACTCGACTCGTCGAGGGCAGCGATGGCGCGCCGCGAGAGGAGTACGGGGTGGCCGGGTTTGCCGTTCTGGACCGGCTGAACCGCGAAATTCGTGCCGAGCGCGGCCGAAAGGCGACCCGCGAGATCATGCGGCACCAGCGGCATGTCGCCCAGAAAAACAAAAGCACCATCCGCATCGCCGACTAACGACAAGCCGGCCTTCAGCGTCGCCGACAGTTCCGGGCTGTTCAGCGGCAGCCGCTCCACGCGGTCGTCCGGCCAGTCGCCGATATCGAGGTCGGGCGCGCAAACCACTATGACGCGCTCCACCGGAGCCGCCAATGCCGCGCGGATCGCGTGATGCAGCAGCGGTTCGCCCTTGTAGAGCGCGGCCAGTTTGCCTCCGCCGAAGCGCCGCGCGGCGCCGGCAGCGAGCACGACCGCGGCCAGCGTCATCGTTCAGGCCATGGATATGCGGTCTGCAAAGAGCAGGCGGCCGCCGGAAAGATGCCAGAGCGCTTCGTTGAAGTCGGAGGGAGCCATAGCAAAGCAACCCTCGCTGCGGCCGATCTTGCCCCAGCGTTCGATCATCGCCGGATCGACGTACCACGCCGAGTGCATCACGATTGCACGGTCGAGCGCCAATGAGTTGTCGCTGTCCAGCCCTTCCAGACGGATCGAGGTGCCGTACTTTCCGCTATACCATTCGCAAGTAAGGTAGGCCCCGCGCGAGGTCGCTTCCGAGCCGGGCACGTTGGAAAAATGCTTCAGCCAACCGTCATGCTGCGGGTCCGATCCCCGGCCATGCGCGACCAGGAACGAGCGCACCGTTCCCTGCTCCAGGTTGGCGAAATGAAGGCGTGGCAGCGATGAAGGACGGGCGAAGTCGGACACGCCTACGACGTCTGTGCGCCACAGCTTTTTGCCGGCACGGTCTTTCTCGCGCGCGGCGATTTCCAGTACGCGCCGCTCGTAGGCGGTATTGGCGCTCACCGTCGCCGGGACCGAGGAAGGGGGCAGAAGCGCCTTGTCGAATGCGTCGCCCAGCGGATCGGCCAAAACGCGCGCGGGCACGGCAAGAGCGGCCCCGGCTATAAGGCCGCCTTTCAGGAAATTCCGCCGCTTCATGCCCTCTTGCATATGCCGGTAATATAGGGACCGCGCGCCGCTTTCGCTACAGCGAATCCACCACGCGCCCGTTCCTCGCGGCGGCGAGCGATCAGGCCACCACTTTCAGCCGCTTGCGATCATGGCGCGCCATCCAGTCCTCGACCACGGGCGCGATGCCGTTGCGCCACTTGCTGCCGTTGAAGATGCCGTAATGGCCAACGCTGGGTGCAAGGTGGTAGAGCTTGCGGCTTTCCGGCAGGTTCTTTGCCAGATGCAGACCTGCGCGGGTCTGGCCGATGCCCGAAATGTCGTCGCGCTCGCCCTCGATCGCAAGGATCGCGGTGTCGCGGATCGCGCCGAGGTCGATCGCTTTGCCGCGATGCACGAACTCGCCCTTGGGCAGCGAATGGCGCTGGAAGACGTGCTCGATGGTCTGGAGGTAGAATTCGGCGGTGAGATCGCTGACCGACTGGTATTCGTTGTAGAACGCCTTGGTGGCGTCCGCGCTTTCCCCGTCGCCTTCCACCAGATGCTTGAACATCCCGTAGTGGCTCATCAGGTGGGAGCTCAGGTTCATCGAGATGAAGCCGGCGAGCTGCAGGAAGCCCGGGTAGACCTTGCGCCCGGCGCCGGGATAGGCGTGCGGTACGGTCGCGATAACATTGTGCTGGAACCAGCTTAGTGGCCGCTGCATCGCGACGTCGTTGACGCTCGTCGGCGCCTCGCGCGTATCGACGGGGCCGCCCATCATCGTCAACGTCGCGGGGCGGCAAGGATGCTCGGTCGCGCCCATGATCGCGGTCGCGGCGTAGGCCGGCACCGACGGCTGACAGACCGCCATCACATGCGTGCTGGGGCCGATGTGTTCGAGAAAGCCGATGATATAGTCGATATAGTCATCGAGGTCGAAGGTGCCTTCCTCGACCGGGACCATTTTCGCGTCGGCCCAGTCGGTGATGTAGACTTCGGCGCGCTCAATCATCCGCGCGACGGTGCCGCGCAGCAGGGTGGCGTAGTGCCCGCTCATCGGCGCGACGATCAGCAGCTTGGGCGCGTCAGGCGAAAGCCCGTCGTGGGTAAACCGCAGCAGGTTGCCGAACGAGCGATAGAGCACGATCGCTTCGGTCACGTTGCGGACCTTGCCGTCGGTGGTCACCGTCTGGATGTTGAACGCCGGCTTGCCACGTGGCGCTGCCGCATGCGCGAACACGTCCAGCGCCGAAGACACGACCGGCCCCAATCCCATCTGGCCAAGGGGGAGGGCGGGGTTGGACAGCACTTCGGCGCCCATGGACGCCCAAGCACTCGCGCCGTTGAGCATGGCGCGCTGCAGCTCGTAGGCCTGGTACAGCATGCGGGATCTCCTGCTTATGGCTTTGCTTATGTTACTGACACCGATGTGAACCCAAATCGTTAATTGTGCAATGCGGCATTCTCGATTGCTGCCAATGGCTATGCCGATCACCGGTTCCTCGCTTCCCCTTCTCCGAAGCAGGCTGTAAGGGGTCCGCGATGAGCGCCGATCCCATCCAGTCTCCAGCTGGGCCGCCCGTAGCCGGGAAAAGCAGTCCGGACGCGCCCGCGCGGGGCCTGGGTCCGCTCCGCATGATCTGGAATGCCGCCGCGAAGTATCCGGGGCGGGTGGTAACGGCGGGACTGGCGCTTATGGTCACCGCCGGCGCGACTCTCGCGATCCCGTCCGGCTTTCGGCTGATCATCGACAGAGGCTTTGGCGCGGGCGGCGATCCGGCCGACATCGGCCGCTGGTTCCAGTATCTGCTGCTGATCGTGACCGTACTGGCGATTGGCACGGCGGTGCGGTTCTATGCCGTCTCGTGGCTTGGCGAGCGGGTCGTCGCGGATATCCGCCTTGCGGTGCAGCGCAACCTGCTGCGGCTGGCGCCCGGCTTCTTCGAGGAAAACAGCCCGAAGGAGATATCATCGCGCATGACCGCCGATACCAGCCTGATCGAGCAGGTCGTCGGCACCACCGTGTCCGTCGCCCTGCGCAATGTCATCATGGGGGTGGGCGGCGTCGCTTATCTTTTCGCGCTGGCGCCGCAACTGACGCTGATGCTGGTGCTGGCGATCCCGGTCGCCGTGCTGCCGATCGTCTGGTTCGGACGCCGGGTACGGAACGTCTCGCGCACCAGCCAGGATCGGATCGCCGATATCGGCATGCAGGTGGGCGAAGTGCTGGGCGCGATCAGGGTCGTGCAGGCGTTCAACCAGGAAAGCCGCGAGACCGAGCGCTTCGCCGGCGCGGTCGAGAACAGCTTCCAGACGGCGCGGCGGCGCATTCTCCTGCGGGCGATCATGACCGCGGTCATCATCCTCGTCGTGTTCGGAGCGATCACGCTGCTGATGTGGGAAGGCGCGCTCGGCGTCGCGCGCGGCACGATCAGCGGCGGCACCATCGCCGCGTTCGTCATCACCGGCGGGCTCGTGGCGGGTGCGTTCGGGGCGCTGACCGAAGTCTATGGCGATCTGCTGCGCGGAGCGGGCGCGGCCAGTCGCTTGAGCGAGCTGCTCAACGAGCGGCCGGCAATCGCCCCGCCCGCGAAGCCCATGCGCCTGCCGGAGCCGCCTCGCGGGCAGATCGCCTTCGAGAACGTGACCTTCCGTTATCCGTCGCGGCCGGAATGGGCGGCGCTCGCGGACTTCTCGCTGAACGTGGAGCCGGGTGAGACGGTCGCGGTGGTAGGTCCGTCGGGTGCGGGCAAGTCGACGCTGTTCCAGCTGATCGAGCGCTTCCACGATCCGCAGGCCGGCCGCGTAAAGCTGGACGGCGTGCCGCTCACGGCTGCCGATCCCGCCGACATTCGCCGCCGTATCGCGCTGGTGCCGCAGGAGGGCGTGTTGTTCGCCGCCAGTGCGCGCGACAACTTGCGCTACGGCAACTGGAACGCAGGCGACGAGGCGATCTGGGCCGCCGCGCGGGCCGCGAATGCCGAAAGTTTCCTCCGCGAGCTGCCGCAAGGCCTCGACACGTTTCTCGGCGAGGACGGCGGACGGCTGTCGGGCGGGCAGCGCCAGCGGATCGCGATCGCCCGCGCGCTGCTGCGCGAGGCGCCGATCCTGCTGCTCGATGAGGCAACTAGCGCTCTCGACGCCGAAAGCGAACGGCTGGTGCAGGACGCGCTCGAGCGGCTGATGCAGACCCGCACCACGCTGGTGATCGCGCACCGCCTTTCCACCGTGCGGCAGGCGGACCGAATCGTCGTGATGGACAAGGGCCGTATCGTCGAGCAGGGGCCGCACGATGCGCTGATCCGGGCGGGCGGGCTCTACGCGCGGCTCGCCTCGCTGCAATTCGACGAGCGGCAGTTCACCACATTCGAGTGACGGCAGGCGCAAATCGTGCACGCTTCCGCTCGCCCCGGCAGGGTGTAAGTTCACCCCGGACCTGTCCCAGAAGGAGTTGCCATGCCGTCCAGCCGTCTGCTTGCCGCCGCCGTCTCTGGCGCGCTCCTGCTGGTTCCTGCCTTGGCGCTTGCCCAGCCGGGCGAAAGCTGGGGCAGCTTCGGCGTGCAGACGCAATGGATCGACAGCGCGACGCGGCCGGGCGACGATTTCGATCGCTATGTGAACGGCAAGTGGAACGACGCCACGATGATGCCGCCCGACAAGACGAGGATCGGCGCGTTCATGACCTTGCGCGACTTGTCCGAAGACCGGCTTCACGCCATTCTCGAGGAACTGGTGGCGAAGAGGCCCGCGCCGGGCAACGATGAGGCGCGGATTGCCGCAGCCTATCAGTCTTTCCTGGACACGCGCGCCATCGACGCGGCGGGGCTTGCACCCGCGCAACCCCATCTCGACCGGATCGCGTCCGCCCGGAATACCGCCGACCTCGTACGGCTGTTCGCGGCGCCCGGTTTCGCCTCGCCGATCGGCGCCTCGGTCGATGCCGACGAGAAGCAGAGCGATCGCTATGCGCTCTACTTCGGCCAGGCCGGCCTCGGCATGCCGGATCGCGACTATTACCTCTTCGACACCCCGCGCTACCGAGAGATCCGGGCGAAGTACCTTGCCTACCTGACCTTCCTACTCGGTAAGGCCGGATATGCCGATGCGGCGGCCAAGGCGCAGGCGGTCATGGCGCTTGAGACAGAGATGGCGCGGGCGATGTGGGACCGCGCGCTGCTGCGCAACCGTGACCTCACGTACAACAAGCTGACGCTGGCCGAGCTCGATGCGCTGGCGCCCGGCGGGCTGCTCGGAACCTTCGCGGCAGAGCTCGGCGCGTCCGCCGCCCGCGAGGCGATCGTCGTGCAGGTGCCGCCGACCGCCGAGGAACTCGCCGCCGCGAAGTTCACGCCCGAAATGGCCGCCAGGCTTGGCGGCGGCATGCCGGCCACGCTCAGGCTGATCGGCGCCACGCCGGTCGAGACCTGGAAGGCCTATCTTGCCGCCCATTTCCTCAGCGATCATGCCGCCTTCCTGCCCAGCGACATCGATGCCGCGCACTTTGCGTTCTACGGCACGACGCTGGGCGGCCAGGAAAAGCAGCGCGACCGCTGGCGGCGGGCGATCTCCACGGTCGAAGGGCAGATCGGCGAACTGCTCGGCAAGATCTACGCCGAGCGCTATTTCCCGGCCGAGAACCGCGCGGCGATGGCCGATCTCGTCGGCAACTTGCGCAAGGCGATGGCCGCCAACCTGGCCGACCTCAAGTGGATGGGGCCGGAGACGCGCAAGGAGGCAGAGGCCAAGCTCGCCGCCTTCACGCCTAAGATCGGCGCACCGGTGAAATACAAGACCTACGACGGCCTCGCGCTGTCGCCCGCGACGCCGTTGGCCAACCAGACCGCGGCGCAGAAATGGCAGTGGGATTTCCAGCGCGCGCGGATCGGCCAGCCGGTCGACCGTGCCGAGTGGTTTATGCATCCGCAGACCGTAAACGCCTATTACAATCCCACCTTCAACGAGATCGTGTTTCCAGCCGCGATCCTGCAGCCGCCGTTCTTCAACATCAGCGCCGATCCGGCCGTGAACTATGGCGCGATCGGCGCCGTCATCGGCCACGAGATGGGCCACGGCTTCGACGATCAGGGCTCCAAGTCCGACGGTGCCGGCAACTTGCGCGACTGGTGGACGCCGCAAGACAAGGCGGCGTTCGAGGAACTGACGGGCAAGCTCGTCGGCCAGTATAACCAGTTCTGCCCGTTCGATGATTCGGCAACGGGCGGGGGCAAGGCGTGCGTGAACGGCCAACTCACGCTTGGCGAGAACATCGGCGACCTGGGTGGCCTCAGCCTGGCCTATCGGGCCTACAAGCTCTCGCTGAATGGCAAGGAAGCGCCGGTGATCGATGGATACACCGGTGACCAGCGCTTTTTCATGGCCTGGGCGCAAGTCTGGCGCGGCGAGGTGCGCGAAGCCACGGCCCGGCAGTACCTCGTGACCGATCCGCATGCCCCGCCGCAGTACCGGACCAACGGCATCGTCCGCAATTTCGACGAATGGTATCGGGCCTTCGACGTGAGGCCCGGCGACAAGCTGTACCTGCCACCCGAGCAACGCGTGCGCATCTGGTAATTCGCTTGTTGCGGTGCGGCATCGCTTGACTAGACTGCCCCCGCCGCAACCACGGGATACTCATGGACCTGACGCTGACCGCCATCCTCCTCGGCATTGTCGAGGGCCTGACAGAATTCATCCCGGTGTCCTCCACCGGCCACCTTATCCTCGCGTCAGAGGTGTTCGGCTATGACGCCGACCAGTGGAAGGTGTTCAACGTGGTCATCCAGCTGGGTGCGATCCTGGCGGTTGTCGTGCAGTACTGGCGGACGTTCTCGGCAGTGGGCTGGGGGCTGCTGCGTGGCGAGGCGATGAGCTTTCGCTTTCTGCGCAACATCCTACTCGGCTTCATTCCTTCTGCGGTGCTGGGACTCGCGCTCAAGGACTATATCGACATCATGTTGGGCAGCCCGATGATCGTGGGCTGGGCACTGATCGCCGGCGGCATCGCCATTCTCGTTATCGAGCGGGTGGCCAAGCCCGGTCCCGCCAGCGGTGTCGCCCAGCTACCCGCCACGCAGGCGCTGGGGGTAGGGCTGGTGCAGTGCATCTCGATGATTCCGGGCGTGAGCCGTTCCGGTGCCACCATCATGGGCGCGCTGGCGATGGGCATAGAGCGCCGGACCGCCGCCGAGTTCAGCTTCTTCCTTGCCGTGCCGACGATGATGGGCGCCACCACGCTGGAGCTTTGGGACAACCGGGAGGCGCTGGCTTCGGGGCTCGGCCCCGTAGGCTGGGACGAGATCGCGATCGGGTTCTTCGTGTCCTTCGTCGTCGCGCTGGTGGTGATCCGGGGCTTTGTGGCTTTCGTCAGCCGCTCCGGTTTCGCGCCGTTCGCCTGGTATCGGATCGTCGCGGGGATCGTTGCGGTTTGGCTCCTCAGCCGCTGAGGCGCTTGACTTTGGGGCGGCGATATATCAAGGGCGCTCGCTCACCGGGCGGCGGCGTGTAAGGCTGCCGCTCGTATCGTTTTTACCGTGCTCAGGAACGCGCCATGGCGAAGCCCGCAACCGTCAAAATCCGGCTGGTATCCACCGCCGACACCGGCTTTTTCTACGTGACGAAGAAGAATCCCCGGAACACGACCGAGAAAATGAGCTTTCGCAAGTACGATCCCGTCGTGCGCAAGCATGTCGAGTTCAAGGAAGCCAAGATCAAGTAAGGTTCAGCGCGAGTTCAACGCGGGAACCGTAGGGGCCAGCGCATGAACCGCTTTGCACGAACCGTTACTCGCTTCGCGAGCGCCGCCGCTTTGGCGGCGCTTGTCGTTTCCGCGCCGGTCGCGACCACCCCCGCAGTGGCGCAGACGTCTCCGTCGCCTGCCTTGGCTGAGGTCGTTGGCGCGCTGCGGGCCGTCTCGACGATGACCGCGAACTTTACCCAGACCGACCGCAACGGCCAGCGCGTCTCTGGCGTGCTGACGCTCAAGCGGCCCGGCAAGATCCGTTTCCAGTACCAGAAGGGCGTGCCGATGCTCATCGTCTCGGACGGGCGCTCGCTCAACGTCATCGACTACGAAGTCCGTCAGGTGCAGCGCTGGCCGATCCGCAACAGCCCGCTGGGCGCGTTGCTCGATCCCAGCCGTGACGTGACCCGTTATGGCACCTTGCAGCCCACGAGCGACCCCAACGTCGTCAGCGTCGAGGTGCGGGATCGCGGCCATCCCGAATATGGCGTCATCACCCTGGTGTTCATACGCAAGGCCTCCGCGCCGGGCGGGCTGGAACTGGTCAGCTGGGTCGCACTTGATTCGCAAAACAAGCGCACGACGATCCGGCTTTCGGGTCACCGCTACAACGCCGCCGTTGCCGACAGCGCCTTTCGCTGGACCGATCCCCGCATCCCCTCTCGTCGATGAGGGGCCACGAGTCGGCGGCGCTTGTGCCGGCTTAGCGACAAACTGACACAATTCTTTCGGTCTCGTTCACTTGGCAGCAAGCAGGACTGTCCTAAATAGGAATGGTCAAGGCGGCTTTGAGGCGG
>VFQT010003007.1_pt1 | contig 16077 bp, 15 predicted proteins | sample 3512381 | NCBI WGS metagenome assembly VFQT01 (sample SAMN10412376, study PRJNA504923) | tailings metagenome | isolation source: Relicate 2 Philex TSF3 active mining site | place: Philippines: Tuba, Benguet | collected 2017-08-29 | reverse complement strand
GTCCTCGATCACCGTCTCCTCGAGTACTTTGATCTTTCCCCGGAAGAAGGGCTCCTGCTCCGTTACCTCGAGGAGTTCAAATCGCTTCCGACCCTGAATGATCACGGTGGTTCCGCCATCCGGCATCTTGATGAGTTTGATCACCTTCGCGACCGTACCCACCTTTACCAGATCGTCCACGCCCGGATCCTCCACATTGGAGTCCTTCTGTGCCAGCACACCTACCAGTTTATTGCCCTTGTAGGATTCGTTGACCGCCTTGATCGATTTATCCCTGCCCACCGTGATCGGGATCACGACACCGGGAAACAACACCGTATTCCGCAGCGGCAACACCGGCAGGTCTTCCGGGATCTGGATCTCATCCATGCCGTCACCTTCCCCTTCGTTCAACGGAATGATCGGCATGAAGTCCATGTCATCGTCCGCCATATGAAACGTTCTGTCCAAACTCATAGCTTTCCTCATTAACGCCAGGCTGACACGTTTTAATGCCTCCCCATTCAAAAATACAATCCCCACTGTCAGGACAATAACGATGCCAATAAGCCTAAACCTGCGAAGGACGCTGATGACCGGGCTTTTTCCGGGCGGTGGCAGTCTGTAAACATGTCAGTGTTTTCAAAAAAAACAGCCAGTCTGTCACACAGACTGGCTATTGATGCGGCCCCGGGCCGATAAATGAACAAGACAATAGGTTGTCAGAAATTGATGCCCACGCCCAGCTGGACCGTCTGACTTTTCCAGGAATCCGAACTGGCCACATCGCTGATATTGGTCAGACCAATACCATAACGGCCGTAGATCCTGAACATCAGCAGTTTGAGCTGCACACCGCCCAGCAGCGACAGGTCACCATTCTTGAAGGCGGCACCACTGTTGCGTACGAGTGTCTGCCCGTCATCCATCAAAATGCCGAACTGCGGACCGAACTGAAGCATCAGGGGACCACCGGAAGGGCGAAGGTTGATCAACACCGGAATGCTCAGGTATTTCAGGTCGGCCACGACGTTTGGATTCAGGTTAGACGTCAGGCTGCCCAAATTGGTGCCTGTCTCTGTTTTTGTCTGATTGAACAACAACTCCGGCTGGATCCCAAACTTCTTGGTGAACATGATCTCCATGGCACCTCCCAGGTGATATCCGAATTTGAAGCCCTCTTTAAAGGCCTGGCCGTCGATCTTCTGTAGGGTGGAACCTACCCGAACACCGATCTTGAAACTACCTTGCGCCTGCGCTCCGGTAAACCCGGCAGCTGCGATCAGGCAAGTGAAGAAGAATTTTTTCATGTGCATGAATTTGAAAGGAAAGATGATGAAGTCCTTTCAAAAAATACGCCAAGAAGCTGTTAATCCAATAACAGGGGCTCCTTTTTTTACAGAAATACCCCTTTTAGACGAGCTCCAGCAGGGTGATCTCCGGGAGAATGCCCACCCTTCCGGGATACCCGAGGAACCCGAATCCGCGATTGACGTACAGGTGCTGCTTACCCTGGCGGTAGAGACCCGCCCATTGACGATATACATATTGGACCGGACTCCATCTGAAACCCGGGATCTCCACCCCGAACTGCATGCCATGCGTATGACCGCTGAGCATCAGATCGACATCGGGAAATTCCTTTAGGACCTGGGCTTCCCAATGACTGGGATCATGGCTGAGCAAAATTTTGAACGGATAGGGATCGGTTCCCCGCCAGGCATCCTCCAGGCGGCCGTATTTGGGGAAATTGGCCTTGGCACCCCAGTTTTCGATGCCCAGCACGGCAATACGCTGGCCCTCCCGTTCAATGCTGACATGCTCATTCATCAGCAGTTTCCAGCCCATCTCCGCATGCAGGTCCTTCAGCCGCGCCAGATTGGCCGCCTTGGCCTCCTGGCTTGGCCACGATCGGTAATCGCCGTAGTCGTGGTTGCCGAGGCAACTGTACACACCGAGCGGAGCCTTCAACCGGGCAAAGACCTCCCGGTAATCATCCATCTCCCCGGCATGATCATTGACCAGGTCACCGGTAAAAAAGATGATGTCGGGCGACAGATCGAGGATGCGCTGCACGCCACGCTCCACGGCCCTTTTATCGGTCAGGCTCCCGGAATGGATATCCGAAATATGTACCGCCCGCAATCCCCGGAAAGCATCCGGAAGGCCGGGAAGGTTGAGTTTCACATGTTCTGTCCTGTACCTGTACTTGTTTCCGAATCCCCAGAGCAATCCGCCAAAAAGCGTTCCCCCTACCCCGATCCCCAGCCAGCTCATGAATACCGAACGGGAGATCGGTGCCGCCCTGAATGGCTCATCCGCCAGGAAACGATAATAAAGATGGCCGCCGGTCCAGTGGATGATCCTGCGCATATCATCCACCAGAAAAAAAACCGATGCGGTGAGTTTGGACAGGAACAACCCGATCAATACTGCAAATACATAAATACGCACCGACCTCGGCCAATGGTCAGTGAGCTGCAGCGGACCGGAGAGAAATAACAGCACTGCCAGCACGGATGGTAACCAATAGATCACGGACACGGTCCAGCGGAGCCTTTCAGACCAGGGCTGCATGATCAGACGCAGGGTCTGAAAAACGTAGAAGTCCAGCAACAGCATGCCGACAACAAAGGTGGTGGAGGCGAGAACTCTGCTCATGTTGGGTAGTTCGGGTTGTACCCGGAAACAAAAGGATCGAGGTTAAATATATATAATATCACTATCTCATCAGAAGCCGAGGAACTCATCCAGCTGGGCAGACATGGCCGCCAGCGTTGCTTCGTCACGGATCACTCCTTCGCCATCCATGAGTTTGTCCACCACAGAAATGGGCAGACGGTTGGGGAGCACCGTCACCTTCAGGTAATTCAATGTGCCGGTCAGGTGCTCCATGCCACGGAGATTGCCCGCGCGTCCCGTAGACACCCCGGTGAGCATGGCTTTCTTGCCCCACCATGCCTTTTTGATGTCCGTCAGATCGATCATGGTCTTCAAACACCCGGGATAACTGCCGTTGTATTCAGGCGCAACGATGATGAATTTCTTCGCCGGGAACAGGCATTCCTGCTCTATCTGCTCCAATGCCTGCGTCCTTCCGTTCAGGTCCAGTCCCTCCAGAGAAACGAATCCCGCATCCACTCCCTTTTCCATCAACATCCGCTCTATAAGCCGCGACACCTTCAGGGTGTTGCTGCCCGGCCTGTTCGTCGCGGAAATGATCGTTATATCAAAATTTTTCATGCATACCCAATAACACAAATGTATATTTATTGTTCCGCCAAATCGGCGTGAAAACGTATTTTTGACGCCTGATCAGAAGCGCTGGGGATAATTCCCGACACAGAGAGAGACCATGCAGCCCGGATTTGTCGCCACCCCTCGTCGCCGGACGAATATCACAGGCTGATCCAGTCAACACCAACCGCTATGAAGTTCACATACTATGGTCATTCATGTTTCCTTGTGGAGACAGGTGGCGCCTCGATCCTCTTCGATCCGTTCATCAGCCCCAATCCCCTGGCGGGGGAAGTGGATTTGAATGCGATCCGGGCCGAACACATCTTCGTGAGCCACGGACATGATGATCATATCCACGACTGCGTCCATCTGGCGGAGCGCACGGGTGCCCTGGTGGTATCCAGTTTCGAGGTCTGCAACTGGTTGAAGGATAAGGGAGTACAACACCTTCATTCGATGAATATCGGTGGCCGGTGGACATTCCCTTTTGGCACGGTCAAGGCAGTGGCGGCTCAGCATTCTTCCAGCTTGCCGGACGGATCATACGGAGGCAGTCCGATGGGATTCGTGTTCAAGACCGCTGAATGCAATTTTTATTATGCCGGTGACACGGCCCTGACGCTGGACATGCAACTCATCCCATCCTTTGTGCCACCTGATCTGGCCTTGCTTCCGATCGGTGACAATTTTACCATGGGATATGAGGATGCGGCACGGGCGGCAATGATGATTCAATGCCGACGAATAATCGGCTTGCATTTCGATACCTTTGCACCGATCCGTATCAATAAGGAAATTGCAACATCCCATTTCAAAAAGATGGGACTGGAACTGATCCTACCTGAAATCGGGTCTTCGATCGAACTTTAAACCATTGAACAACAGGCAAATCAGCAATATATGGCTCGGGTCATAGGCATAGCGAATCAAAAAGGCGGCGTCGGAAAGACGACCACGGCGATCAACCTCGCCGCCAGTCTGGCGGTACTGGAATGCAGAACACTTCTGGTGGATGCAGACCCTCAGGCAAACAGCACCTCCGGCATCGGTTTCGATCTACAGAACATCCGTCAAAGTCTTTACGATGCCATGATCAATCAGGCAAGGGCGAAGGATGTCATCCTGAAGACGGATATTCCCAACCTCTCCCTCATCCCTTCCCATATCGACCTCGTTGGTGCGGAGATCGAAATGATCAACCAACCCGGCCGGGAAGTGGTGCTGAAGGCGCTCCTGGACGAGGTACGGCATGAGTATGACTTCATCATCATCGATTGCTCTCCTTCACTGGGTTTGATCACCGTCAATGCACTCGTGGCGGCGGATAGTGTCATCGTCCCGGTGCAGGCCGAATTCTTCGCCCTCGAGGGATTGGGTAAACTGCTCAATACGATCAAGATCGTGCAGTCGCGCCTGAACCCTGCCCTCGTCATCGAAGGCATCCTGATGACCATGTACGATGGCCGTTTGCGCCTCTGCAACCAGGTCGTCAACGAAGTGCGCAGGCATTTCCAGGAGACAGTATTCGACACCGTCATCCACCGGAACAGTCGTCTCAGTGAAGCACCGAGCGTTGGTAAACCCGTGATCCTGTACGATGCCGACAGCAAGGGCTCCATCAACTACCTGCACCTCGCCAAGGAGATCATGCAGAAAAACAACCTCACCAAGATCAGTCAATCCGAAAGAATCCTAAGCCTCGACGATGAGTAATCCCAATCCGAAGAAAGAAATGCTGGGCAAGGGCATCCGCTCCCTGCTCCAGGGTATCGACAGCGAAATGAAGAACCCTGAAGGCAGCCTCAAGACCGAGGTCGTGGAAAAGACCACGGCCATGTTCAAGGTCCCGATCGGGCAGATCGAGGTGAACCCAAAGCAACCCCGCCAGGATTTTGATGAGCAGGCACTGCAGGAACTGGCCGCCTCCATCAAACTGCATGATATCATCCAGCCGCTGACCGTGGCCAGGATCGCTCCGGACAAGTACCGGCTCATCGCGGGCGAACGCCGTCTGCGGGCCTCTAAGATCGCCGGCCTCAAGGAAGTTCCGGTCTTCATCCGGGAAGCCAACGACCAGCAACTGCTGGAAATGGCCCTGCTTGAAAACCTGCAGCGCCAGGATCTCAACGCCATCGAAGTAGGCCTGAGTTACAAGCGGCTGATGGATGAGTGCGACCTCACTCAGGAACAGGTGGCCGAACGCATGGGCAAGGAGCGCAGCACCGTGACCAACTATATCCGTCTGCTGAAACTCCCCCCCGCCATTGTGGTGGCCGTGCGCAACGGCACCATCTCAATGGGCCATGCCCGCGCCCTTATCAACGTAGATGTGGTTGACAAGCAACTCCAGCTCTTCAAAGAGATCGTGGACAAGGGACTTTCCGTCAGACAGGCGGAAACCCTGGTGCGTACCATCTACAACGAGAAAAAAGCGCCTCCCAAACAGGAAAAGACCACCCTCCCCCCGATCTTCCGCAAGATCGAGGATACCATCTGCTCACATTTCGGCACCAAGGCAAAACTCGTCCACCAGAAGAAAGGACACGGACAGATCGTCCTGGAATACTATTCGGTCGAGGAGTTGAATGCATTGCTGGAAAAAATGAAGATCACGGTACAATGATCCGGACCGGCAGGTTCCAGGTGATCGGATGGATGATGTGCGCGCTCGTTTTCAGGGCGGATGCATCCCTCATGGCCCAGAACCGATTGGAAAAAGTGTCAGCGGCGGAAGCTGCGCAACAAAAAGCGCCGGTGGTTCGCCCGGCCAATACACCGGGAACCGCATCGGTAAAGGAGCCCCAGACACCCGATACCGGCAAAAAAGAACGGTCCCTGGCGGCCAAAGCGGCCCTGAGATCGGCCATGATCCCGGGTTGGGGGCAGATCTACAATAAGAAATACTGGAAACTGCCCCTCGTGTATGGCGCCCTGGCCATCCCGGTGTCAACCATCGCCTATAACCTGGACTGGTACAAGAAATGCCGGGAAGCCTACAACATCCGGTATTTCAACGACACATCAAGGGTCTTACCAGACCTGCCCACAGATGGGATCGACCAGCAACTCCAGCCCCTGTCAACGCAGTCGCTGCGGCTTTATCGCAACGAGTTCAGAAAAAACGTGGACCTCTCCGTACTCGCCCTCCTCGCCGTCTGGGGGCTCAATGTGCTGGATGCCACGGTAGACGGGCATCTCCGTTCCTTCAATGTATCGGACGACCTGAGCCTGAAACTGGATCCGGGGCCCGGATTCCCCGGACAAACCATGAGCGTGGGGCTCGTATGGCGGATCGGACATCCGCCCCGCCGCACGCCGGTCAACGTCACCCGATAACAGAAAATATTTTCGAAATCAATCATCAACTTAAGCCATCCTCATGAAGATCATTCTGGTCGGTTACGGAAAAATGGGCCGCATCATCGAAAAAACCGCCCTCGACAGAGGCCATGAGATCATCGGCCGCATCGACCTCGACAATGCATCCGACCTGGATACAACCCTCGCCGCGACGGCTGACGCTGCCATAGAATTCACCGGACCACACAGCGCGTTTGACAACGTCATGAAATGCCTGTCCCTGGGGATCCCCGTTGTTTGCGGATCCACAGGATGGCTGGACCGCTACGAAGAAGCGGCCGGATACTGCCGGCAACAACTGGGAAGCCTGCTCTATGCCAGCAATTTCAGCGTGGGCGTGAATATCTTCTTCGAGATCAACAAAACCCTCGCCCGCCTCATGGCCGGTCACCCCGGCTATGAAGTCAGCATCCGGGAGATCCACCATACCCAGAAAAAGGATGCCCCCAGCGGCACGGCCATCACCCTCGCAGAACAAGTGCTGCGCGCTGTCCCCGGCAAGGAACAATGGGTCAATGAAGAAACCGGCGAAGCTGCCGACCTGCTGATCACCAGCGAACGCATCGATCCATATCCCGGCTTGCACACGGTCCGCTACGCCTCGGCCATCGACGAAATACGCATCACCCATGAAGCCCACAGCCGCGACGGGTTCGCCCTTGGAGCCGTGCTCGCTGCGGAGTTCATCAGGGAACGGACGGGCGTCTTTTCCATGAAGGATGTACTCGGCATTGGTGACTGATCCGGTCAAATAATCGGTATATTCACTTGTTGAAAACGGGATCAGATGCTGAACAAGAAGACACAGTATGCATTTCGCGCGCTTGAATACATGGCCAGGCGAAAAAACGCCGGACCCGTGCTCATCCAGGAGATCTCGGAAGCCAAGAAGATCCCGCTGAAATTCCTGGAAAACATTTTACTGGAACTCCGGAAGGAAGGCATCCTGGACAGCAAGAAGGGAAAGGGGGGAGGCTATCTCTTTCGCCTGCCGCCCGACAAGATCCCCCTGGCCCGGATCATTAGGGTGATGGACGGCCCCATCGCCATGCTGCCCTGCGTCAGTCTTTATTTTTACGAGCGCTGCAGCCAGTGCGATGAGCACAACTGCGGATTGCATGACATCATGATCACCGTGCGGGATGCCAATCTGCGCATCCTTGAGAACAAGACCGTCGCCGACCTCGCAGCTGAGCCGGAGAGGAACATCGACGCCGACGTACTCAGTGAATAGGCTCCGCTCAACCCTGATTGCTCAGGAGCGCAAATCCATAAGGAGGCAGGATGAAATGCTCGTGGTCAGGCCCCACCCGGTAAGCCGTTCCCGTCCACAGGTCTGTCAGGATCTCCGGCAGAGACCCGTGATGTTTGAAGGCATACCAGGTCAGCCAGGCCGGCTCTTTTCCAAAATTGAACACACAGTACAATCTGCCTGCATCCAGTGATCTCACATACCCCGCCACATGTATGTTGTGCGGATGCATCCAGCTGATATTGCTGTAATCCCCCGTCAGCGACTGCTCCCGCCGGATGCGTATCAGCCGTTTTAGGTCGCCGAACACACGATGCATCGTCGTTCCCGGCCGATGACGCTCCGCCACTGACCGCCAATCGATGCGCGGACGGTGCATCCACCGGTTATCGTAGTGCTTCCCGGGATCCTCCTGATAGGAGTAATCGTTCAGCGAAGCAACTTCATCTCCATAGAAGAGCATGGGTATGCCCCCCAGAAAAAGACTGTGCGCCTGCATCATCACGATCCGGTTCAGCGCCCTGTCCATCGCTGATGCATCGCCGGAGGCAAGGGCGACTTCCAACCCACAGAGGGATGCCAGGGAACCGCTGATGCGGGCATCCTGGGTTTTCGGATTGACGGAAAACAACGCCCCGCGCGCATCCGATCCCGGGTACACGCCCGAATAGAGATCCTTGATGTACCGGCGGTGGGCGTAGGGATCGAAACCAGTCTGCCGGATCATCTCATCAGTATATCCCAGGCCGATGTCGTCATGACAACGCACATAGTTGATCCAGGTCGTTCCAAATGGCTTCTGCTGAAGTTCCGGCTGTGCGGCCAGCATGATGCGGGTATCCCCCGTCGCCAGAGCATCCCATTGCAGCGCCATATGTGTGGCATTGTAGGCAATGTCGCATTCCTGGGCCGTGTAGATGCCCGTACCAAAATACCGCATAATATCAGCCGGCGCAACGATCGCCTCCCCCAGTAATGCCATGCCGGGAGCAGAGGTCGCCACACACCTGCGCAAAAGCCGGAGCAGGGTATGGGCCTTGGGCAGATTCTGGCAGGTCGTCCCGGGCTCCTTCCAGATGAAGGCGGGCGCATCGATCCTCAGGATGTCGATCCCCAGATTGGCATGAAAAAGCACGGTATCGAGCATCTCTATGAATACCCGGGGGTTCCGGTAATTCAGGTCCCACTGATAGCTATGAAAGACCGTCATCACCCATTTCCCGCACTCCTCCACCCAGGTGAAATTACCGGGAGCACTCTCCGGAAAGATCTCGGGCATGCCGGCATCAAAAAGGTCGGGCATCGTTCGGTCCGGGAACATGTAAAAGAAATCCTGGAAATCAGGATCTCCGGCCTTTGCCCGCCGGGCCCATTCATGATGATGGGACGTGTGGTTGAAGACGATGTCCATCATCAGATACATGCCTTCCGACTGCATCCTGTCCTGAAGTTCCCGGAGATCCTCCAGCGTGCCGAAGCGCGGATCGACACGTCGGAAATCTGACACCGCGTAGCCGCCATCACTTTCCCCTTCGGGACTTTCAAACAAGGGCATCAGATGGAGGAGATTGACCCCCAGCTCCTTAAAGTATGACAGCCTGTCATGCATGCCGGTGAGGTCGCCGCAGAATCGATCCACATACAGGCTCATCCCCGTGATCTTGTTGGACAGAAACCAGTGTCCTTCATCGAGCTTACGGTCATCCCGCTCCAGCATGGACGCAGGTCTGTTGGCATGACCGCGGATGAGGGTGCGGATCATGCTGTCGAAGAAGGCATCCCGGCCGGGATGATCTCCGTACAATTCTAGAAAAAGTGCCTGCAAGGCCGTGGCATTGGCCGTCAGCCGGGTAACAAATGATGCGTCGGGCTGCCTGGTCTCCCCGGTCGATGCTTCACCGAGGATCTTTCGGATCTGTTGATGTAATGAATGCCTGTACACGATAGGGACGTTAATCAAGGATCTCTTTGTTCAAGTGCCTGAAGGCCTCCATGGCGCCCAGATAGGCGCAGGTACGGGCGCCCGCCCGGTTCGCCTTCATGACGATCTGCTGCCAGACGTCCGTGTCGGGTGCTGCTGCACCTGTCTCCATCCGGAGCGCCAGTTGGTGGAGCAGGGCCCCGACGAAAGCGTCACCCGCACCGGTGGTATCCACGGGTTCCACGGGGATGCTCGGAATGATCTGTGAGCCTGCACCAACCGCGAGGAGGGTACCTTCTTTTCCGAGGGTAATGGTGAATACCGCATCCGTTGCGCTGCGGAGTGCATCCGCTGCTTCCGCGATCGTTGGCTTTCCGGTCAAGAGCATCGCCTCCTCATCACTCACCTTGAAGAAATCACAGTGACGGATGAAATGCATAGCCTGGTCGATGAAGGAAGGAATATCATCCCGGTACAGGAGGTGCCGGTAATTGGGATCGAAACTGATCAGGATCCCTTCCGCCCGGGCCCGGTTCAGGAGCTCGAGGTAACCCGATTGCAACGGTCCGGGTAAGAAGGCGGTGGCAGATCCGAAATGAACGATAGATACATCCCGAAGTGAGATCTCCGACACTTCTGCGGCGTTCAATTGCCCGTCTGCCCCCCGGTTGAAATAGAAATCGCGCTCTCCGTCTTCCATAAGGGATACGAAGGCGAAAGTGGTGAAATGCGCAGGATCCCTGCGCATATAGGTCGTATCCACCCCGAAGGATCCCAGCACTTCCACCAGATGATCGCCAAACGGGTCTGCACCGACCTTGGCAGCCAGTTTCACCCGCCCCCCCAATGCCGCAACGGCCGCGGCCACATTGGTGGGAGCGCCACCCGGTTTCTTCAGGAAATGCACGCCATCGGCCAGTCGAACACCTCTGTCAGCACAGATCATGTCGATCAGGGCTTCACCAATGCATAATATACTCATTTTTTTCGACAATTTTCGTGACCAGGATCAGTGCCCGGAACCCATCATCGGAGCATCAGACTCAGCCGTTTCTGTCACCCGGATGCGCAGGGTTGCCAGGGCCGCCAGCAGCAGCAGGATCCCCGCAAAGTACATCACACGTCCGGGGTCTCCTGACAGAAAATGCTCATAAATGTACCCGAAGGTCAGGGTCTGCAGGATCATCGGGATCACGATCATCATATTGACGATGCCCATGTACACGCCATACCGCTCCCGGGGGATGGCCGACACTATCATGATATACGGAACCCCCATCATGCTGGCCCAGGCCACCCCGAATCCGATCATGGGCGGAAACAGCAGGTACTTGTTTTCAATGCCGGGCAGGATCAGCAACGCAGCGGCCGCCATCCCCAGACAGGCGACATGCACCAGCCGCGCAGAATACTTTCGGGCCAGCCATACCAGGCCGAAGGCAGACAAGAAGGTCACAATATTATAAAATCCGTTCACCAGCCCCGTCCAGCCCACGGCCTCCTGATACCTGGCCGGATCGGATTCCGAGGTCGTCCGCCAGACAGACCAGGCAATGCTGTGGGAAATGTATTGCCAGTAACAGAACATGGCATACCATTGGAAAAGATAGACCAGCGCCAGTTGCCAGAGCACGGCAGGCATGTCGCGGATGGCAGAGCCGATCTCGATGAACGGCGAGAACAACCCTCCCGGACGCTCACGCATGGCCTTCAATTCCTCCTCGGCGGGCGGGATCTCCGGCGTTCGGGAAGTGGACCACAATACCGATCCGATCGAACAGATGGCGCCGAAAAAGAAGGAGCCGAAGACCCAGTAAGGAATCCCGGAACGACCGTCATCCGTGGTGGTTTCTCCACTGATCCAGCGCTGGAAGAAGAAGAGCGAAAGGTTCGCAAGGGTGATGCCCAGACCGGTGAAAAAACTCTGCGTGAGGAAGCCCATGGCACGCTGGGATGGCGGAAGTTTATCAGCGATGAAAGCACGGTATGGCTCCATCGCTGTATTGTTTCCGGCATCCAGGATCCACAGCAGACCAACGGCCATCCAAAGCGCCTTACTGAAAGGAAAGGCGAAGAGGGCCAGGCTGCACATGATCGCGCCGACCAGGAAATAAGGCTTACGCCGCCCCCAGCGGGGATGCCAGGTCCGATCACTCATCGCCCCGATGATCGGCTGTACGAGGAGTCCCGTCATGGGACCTGCCAGGTTCAACAGGGGGAGTTCCTCCGGCTTCGCATGTAAAAAGGTGTAGAGGGGATTGATCGCGGTCTGCTGCAAACCAAAACTGTACTGAATGCCGAAGAACCCGACATTCATATGGATGATCTGCCAGAAAGAAAGACTTGGTATGGATGGGTTACGCATGGTACAAGCATCGTTGAAACTGGAAAGTAATTGAAATTACCATGCTTCCCTGCATCACTCCAAACCCTGTGGAGGATATTTGAATTTGCAATCGTTTGCTGGTGTAAAAAAAACGAAAGAAAATACCCCTTCAGGTAACTTTGGCCCATGGCAGAAGATCTCAACCTCCATCAGGGGAGCAAAAAAGAACAGTACGAACATCTGATCCCGCAGATCGCAGGTTTGCTTGAGGGGGAGACCGACCTCACGGCAAACCTCGCCAATGTATGTGCGGCCCTGCACGAACAATTCCGTTGGCTTTGGGTGGGCTTCTACCTGGTGAAGGGAGAAGAACTCGTACTGGCGCCCTTCCAGGGGCCAGTGGCCTGTACGCGGATCCGCAAAGGAAGAGGCGTCTGCGGAACCGCCTGGCAGGAGCAAACAACCCTGATCGTACCGGATGTCGAACAATTTCCCGGACATATCTCCTGCAGCAGCCGATCCAGGAGTGAGATCGTGGTACCGATCATCAGACATGGTGAAGTACTGGGGGTGCTGGATGTCGACAGCGAGTCGCTGGCCACCTTTGATGAAACAGACAGGTCCTGCCTCGAACAGATCGTGAACATGATCTCGTTTTCACATCATCATGCGAGGTCAAAGGGGTTGTAGTTTCCGTTTTTTCATGCATTATTTGCATTTTCCCTTACCTGCGACCCCGGCAGATCGAAGGTTAAATGCCTGGGGCCGTGACCCTCAAACTTACCCATGACCCTGAGGCAGTTAGTCCGTATCCTTGTGATCAATGTTTTGTTCGTTGTCATTCTCGTTGAACTCATTTCCATCCTGTACATTTCCGTCAAAAAGCCATACCTGCGGAAATTCGAATACGTACCAACCTATCTTAATTTCAGTCTGGAGGACGAATACGAGCCCGTTGAAAGGTCTGTACTGAATCCCAGGATCATTGATTCCACCCTGCCCTGGGGCATCTGGCATGTACCGGACAGGATGTCCCGGCATAGGACCAACTGTTTTGATGTGGTGATGAAATTCAACCGCTACGGTGCCAGGGGGCCGGAACCGGATGTAAACGATGCGCGGAATGCCGTTTTCCTGGGGGACAGTTTCACGGAGGGATTCGGTTTACCGGAGGCCGAAACCATACCTGCACAATTCAGCCGGCTGAATGGCAGACCGGCGATCAACCTGGGAGTGAGTCGGTCCGGAAGTACCCAGCAATCCATGCTCTATCGACATTTCGCGGACAGTTTCAAACACAGCCGGGTGTTCATGCTGATCCACCTGGAGAATGACCTGACCGACAACGATTATGATCAGCATGATACGGTCACCCGGTATTTCAAACCTTATCGAAAAGATGCTACACACCCGGATCAGATCGTTTATCGCGGACACCCCGACAGCAGCAGCATGAATTCTAAACTTTTCCAGGAAAAGATGAATGAATTCAGCCGTATCCTGATCAAACGCGGATTGATCAGCCATTTACAAAGCGATAATTATACGTTGCTCGGACGCCTGGTCAGACTCACCTATACCCGACGGATCTGGGAGATATACCTCAATGTGAGGGAAGCGCAGGAACAGGCGGAGAAAGTGCCTTCCGTCCTGGCATGGCGAAGCAAGGACTTGCAGATCCTGTCCTATGATATGGAACAGGTGATGGATATTGCCGAAAAACATGGTGCACGGGTCACGTTCATCAACCTGCCCGGTCAGCAACTGCTATCCAGGTTGAAACACCATCCTGAAAACATCCGGGAATACCTTGACCTGGAAGACCGGTTGAAATATCTGGCCGGGCGAAATGGTCACGAGTTCCGGTCCTACTTCGAATACATGAATAAAAGGCATGCTGTTCCTGGAGAGATCTTTTTCACCTGCGATGGACATTACAATCCCAACGGTGCCCGGATGGTGGCAGCGTTTCTCTCTGGCGACAAGATATCCCCTGCGAATCCCGATGGTGATATCGGACAGCTGGGAGAGAATACCGGTACCTTGTCCGTTCAGCGGGAGGCCGACATCAACTGACGGATTCTTGCTTCGAATTCCTGTTTGAAGGCCTCGTGATGCAACCCCGTAGCGGGACCGGAGAAGCCCGCATGGATCTCTTTCACCTTACCATCCCGACCGATGTAAATTGTGGTGGGAAAAGCCTTGATGGGCGTGAGTTCCGGGAGTGTCTTTTCCGTGCGCAAGGTATCCGCACTGGTGACCCCAGTGATCAGCATGGGATACCGAACATCGAACCGATCCCTGAACTTGAGCAGACTTCTGCGAGCCCGTGCCGTATCCGTGCTGTATTCGTATGCCAGGGCAACCACTTCGATCCCTTTGGATGCGTTGCGCTTGTAATATGTACTCAGGAACTCCGTCTCATCCATACAATTTGGACACCAGGATCCCATGATCTGAACGATGACCACCTTATCCCTGAATCGATCGTCGCGTAACGAAACCCACCGGCCGTCCAGATCCCGGAACCTGAAGGACAGACTGTCCTTGCCCGGGCGAAGTGACATCGCCGCCACGCTGCCGTCCAGACTCGCGGACTCATCCCGGATGGCCGACCAGGGCTCCAGGTGGGTTGGTCCGGATGCAAAGACGCCATTGACCAGGGTGCCTTCAGCCGTCAGGCGCGCCCCGAAATAGAAGGCATGACTGCCATCAAAGCAGGATAATTGCAGGGAATCTCCGCTTACAATACCCTCCAGGTATCGATAATCTCCCGTCGGCGTCAAAAATGTTCCGGTCAGGGCGGAGCCTTTCTGACTGAATTCTGCGACGGCATTCCTGTACGTGCCGTCCGGCCTGCGAAGGCGGACACTCCATCTTCCGGAAACATCCACACGCGCCGGGCCTGCATGCAACGCAAAGCGGGTCTTCCCGGGTTTCAGTTCCACCGACTGATACAGATCCTCGGTGGTCGTACCCTTGATCCAGTCTCCACGCAATACACCCGACCGATCGTTCTTCAGCTTCATTTCAGATTCGAAGAATGGCATCTCCACCAGCAGAGAATCCCCCTTTCTGACGAGGCGATCCACCCGAATGATCTCTCCCGCGTTTCGGATCTTCCAGATGGTTCCGGAGGCACTGCTCGCTACTTCCAGGTTGAACATGATGGGAAGACTGTCGGCCCGTAGAAATCGGCCGACATAGGATTGCCCCCTGACTGCCGGGGTGCTTAGGGAAACCAAAACATACAGACTGAGCAGGGACTTGACCAACCGCAGATTCATCAGGATCTTTTGACAAAGATAGATATAAGGTGGCTTCGCTTGGATGAGTGCCATGGTTGCAGCACTTATCTGAGCTGACCGGCCGACCATTGAAAGGAAACGAAGGCGCTAAGGTATTTTACCTGAACGGACACGAGTTTTTCACGCGCCTCCAGCAATTTGTTTTCCCGGCTGTTGACCAGGAACAGCGAACTCTCCCCCAGTCTGAATTTAAGTTCCTCGCCCCGCCAGAGTTGTTCATGGTTGCGCACATAGTCTGCCGCCTGCAGCCATTGTTCGCGCAACTGAATCAGGGCAGCATACTGGTATCTGATCTTGTTCTCGATCTCCCAAACGGTTTGTGATTGCCCCAACCGGGTCTCACGGATCTTGAGACCGGCCTCCCGGTACTGTCCCCGACCCTGCGAAAGTCGCATGGGCATGGAAACACCCAGTCCGAATTTGAAATCATTGCGGAAGGGCTCGATCCCGGCATGCAGCGGTGTCGCATAGCCTTTGGACAGCAGGTTATATTTCAGGTCCACCTTGGGCAAAAGGTCCTGGAACTTCAGCTGTCTGTCCACCTCCAGGCTCCTGAGTTTATAATCGAGGATCTTGAGTTTGGGGTGTTCCCTCAAAGCGGTCTCCAGGGTGCCGACGAGTTCAGGCGTCAACCCGGCGGAGAGACTGGCCATCATCGATAGGGAGTCCGGTCGAATGCCCGGCGGAAGAT